>Ga0209542_10018535_pt1 | contig 11257 bp, 9 predicted proteins | sample RifCSPhighO2_01_FD_184028 | JGI IMG/M metagenome (GOLD analysis project Ga0209542, IMG submission 184028) | Soil microbial communities from Rifle, Colorado - Rifle CSP2_plank highO2_0.1 (SPAdes) (version 2) | ecosystem: Environmental > Terrestrial > Deep subsurface > Rock core/Sediment ...
TAAATCCAAACGGGGTTTAGATAGAAAGACTGTTGAAGAAATCTCCGGACATAAAAGTGAGCCTGAGTGGATGCTTGAGTTTCGTCTCAGGGCATACCAGATTTTTGTCAATAAACGCATGCCGACGTGGGGAGGCGATTTAAGCGGCATTGATTTTGCCAACATTTTTTACTACCTCAAACCAACAGCCCAAAAAGCCGCCTCCTGGGCAGATTTACCGCCGGAAATAAAAGATACATACGACCGGATCGGGATACCGGAAGCTGAAAAAAAATATCTGGCCGGAGTCTCAGCTCAATACGAAAGCGAAGTCGTGTACAAAAGTATTCACAAATCATTACAAAAACAAGGGGTGATATTTCTCGATATGGATTCAGGTTTACGTGAGTATCCAGAATTGGTAAAGCAGTACTTCGGGACTATTATTCCCCCGGCTGATAATAAATTTGCCGCACTCAATAGCGCGGTCTGGTCAGGTGGGTCATTTATTTACGTTCCCAAAGGCGTTAAGGTCGAGTTACCTTTACAGGCTTATTTTCGCATCAATGCCGCAAACATGGGACAGTTTGAGCGGACACTCATAATTGCTGACGAAGGCAGTTACGTACATTATGTCGAAGGTTGTACTGCGCCAATTTATACCACTGATTCATTACATTCGGCAGTGGTTGAAATTATCGTTAAAAAGGGTGCGCGGGTGCGTTACACCACAATTCAAAACTGGTCGACCAATGTCTACAATCTGGTGACCAAACGGATGCGAATAAGCGAAGAAGGAGTGGGTGAATGGGTGGATGGTAATTTGGGTTCAAAACTGACCATGAAGTATCCTTCGGTATATCTGGTTGGCAGAAAAGCGCGCGGCGAAATTTTATCAATTGCCTATGCCGGCAAAGACCAGCATCAGGATGCGGGCGGTAAAGCCATTCATCTGGCGTCGGAAACGTCATCAAAGATTACCTCCAAGTCGATTTCCAAAGGCGGTGGTAGAACTTCATACCGGGGATTGTTACATGTTATTCCTTCGGCTAAAGATGTCAAATCAAAAGTAGTCTGTGACGCGCTCCTTTTGGATCCCGAGTCACGATCTGATACGTATCCGACCATGAAAATTCAAAGTCAGGATGTACAGATCGAGCACGAAGCCACTGTTTCCAAAATTGGCGATGAGCAACTGTTTTACCTGCAAAGCCGAGGCCTGACCAAAGAAATGGCTGAAGCGATGATCGTCAACGGATTTATTGAGCCGATAGTCAGGGAACTGCCGCTTGAATACGCGGTGGAAATGAATCGACTCATTCAGCTGCAGATGGAAGGCTCGGTGGGCTGACCTCCGTACTAATTAATTATTGCATGAAGATACTCAATGAAAAGCAGAGCATTATTGTCCGAAAACTGACGAACAAAAGTAAACCGGATACTTTTCGTGTTGCTCAAAATGAAAAGTTGACGTTGGTTCTTATCTGCGTCTCAGCAACCAACTATGCACTTACGGTTGAGCTTACCGGGAGGAGAGCTGAGGCACAGATTCTCGGTATTTTAATTGGCAGAAAACAGAATGAAATTCTCCTGCATACATTGCAGGAACATAAAGCACCCCAAACCATGAGTGATTTACACATTAAGAGTGTTTTGTTTGATCGGTCGGAACTCAAGTATGAGGGCGCAATCCGGATTGAAAAAGCAGCTCAACAAAGCAATGCTTATCAACGAAATGACAATTTATTATTGTCAGGTGAAGCAAAAGCTGAAAGCAAGCCGGCGCTGGAAATTTTGGCAAACGAAGTCCGCTGCACGCACGGAGCCACTTTGGGAAAAATTGATCCCGAGGAACTGTTTTATCTTGAGAGTCGGGGTTTAGATGAAGCAAAAGCCCAAAAAATAATCATTGAAGGGTTTTTCTTAAGTCTTCTCGAGAAAGTCCCGGACGCAATAGTTAAAAAACAACTTACAAAAATAGTACGGGCGAATATATAATTCGGGTTAAAATTTCTGAAATAAATGATATATTTATCGATGTTGTAGCATAACAGCGCTGTATTGTCTGTGTTTTGACAGGTATTACACTATCCCAAACGTATGTTTATTCCCCAACGCATTAAAGCAGATTTTCCAATCTTTAAAAATCAGCCGCAGCTTATTTATCTTGATTCCGCGGCTTCTTCGTTTAAGCCGCAGCCGGTTTTGGATAAACTAAACGAATATTACACGAACTATTCAGTAAATATATTCCGGGGAATCTATAAATTATCCGAAAAAGCAACGGCAGAGTATGAAGGAACGCGGGTAAAAGTAGCTCAATTTATCGGCGCTAGGCGAAGTGAAGAGGTAATTTTTACTAGAAATACGACTGAGTCGATTAATCTAGTCATGTACGCATGGGGCATGCCGACTGTTAAAAAGGGTGACGAAATTATTACTACCATCATGGAGCACCACGCCAACTTTGTCACCTGGCAACAGTTGTGTAAAATTACCGGTGCAAGGCTTAAAATTGTAAAGCTGCGCACTGATTATACCCTGGATATTGATGATTTATTGAGTAAAATTACACCACGGACCAAATTAGTCGCGTTTACCCATGTTTCCAATGTATTGGGAACGATTAATCCGGTGAAAGCACTTATTAAGCAAATTAAAACTAAAAATCCACAATGCCTGATCCTTATTGACGGAGCTCAAGCAATTCCTCATTTACCGGTGAACGTCGATGAACTTGGAGCTGATTTTTACGCTTTTTCATCACACAAAATGTTAGGGCCTACGGGGGTCGGAGTCTTATGGGGGCGATACGAGTTGTTGGATAAAATGTCACCCTTTCAGTATGGTGGGGAAATGATCCGGGCAGTCTATAAAGACCGGTCCGAATTTCAGCCGTCGCCGCATAAATTTGAGGCAGGTACGCCTGATATTGCCGGGGTCATTGGTTTGGGCGCTGCAATCGATTATTTGACTCATTTAGGCATGGATGCTGTACGCGCGCATGAACAGGAGATTGTTGCGTACGGCTTAGAGCAGCTAGCCAAAGTTAAGAGCTTACAACTCATTGGTCCCACAGATCCGAAAATTCGTGGTGGCGTGCTCACTTTTACTATTGATAAAATCCACGCTCACGATATTGCGCAAATTTTAGACTCGAACAATATCTGTATTCGTTCAGGTCATCACTGTGCCATGCCGCTGCATATTGAACTTGGTCTCGTATCTACTGCCCGGGCTTCGGTGCATGTGTTTACCACCAAACGCGATATTGACGCGTTAGTTAGCGCTTTGCATAAAGTAGTCAAAACGTTTGCATAATTTCTATGGACGATTTATATCGGGAAAATATCCTGGATCATTATAAGCATCCGCGGAATTTTGGAAAACTAATTAAAAAAAATGCTCAGGCAAGCGACAACCTGGTTTCCTGCGGTGACGAACTTGGGCTTGAGCTTTTGCTAAAAAATGATCGTGTTTCAGAAGTAAAGTTTCATGGTCAGGGGTGTGCAATTAGTGTCGCAGCCGCTTCAATGCTTACTGAAACCATTAAGGCTAAGAAAATTTCCGACTTGCAAAGACTGAACAGGGATGATATTTTGAGATTACTAGGGATTAGTTTAACGCCAACCCGGTTAAAATGTGCGCTGTTAAGTCTCGAAATTTTACATAAAGCACTGAAAAATTATGGCATACAAAGTCACCGTTGATCGAAATTTGTGCATTGGCGCCGGTTCTTGTGTGGCCGTTGCGCCACTCGCGTTTGCGCTGGATAATGAAGCCAAGGCAATTGTATTGCCAACTGCGGGGCAAACTGACGACAACACGCTCCTCGAGTCCGCCAAGTCCTGTCCGGTTGCGGCAATTATTGTAACTGATGACACTGGTAAACAAGTCTTCCCGTAACTGTTTGTCATTCCGAACTTGTTTCGGAATCTCAAATTATTGAGATCCTGAAATAAATTCAGGATGACAGAACCTCACACCAAAGATTGCAATGCAGATATAAATTCTCGAATTTATAATAGTAGATCCTGCCCTTTGTGCAATGAAACCATTTTCGGCATGCCCGGAGGTCGCGATGCAATCTGCAAAAACTGCGGCTACAAAGATCCATGTTGTTATGATTAGATCGAAATGAAAAAAGAATTAAAAATATTACCAAAGCCTCGAACAAGATTAGCTGGTACTTTGGTGATAGCAATCGGTTTTATACTTATAGTACTTAACGGATTACAATTATATGATGTTATTATCACTTTGCTTACAATTCTTTTTGCTCACAGATATTTCTTTAGCTTTCTAGAGATCAATAACGGTATTGTCAAATCATTTGGATTTGAAAAGCGATTGCAACTGAAAAGTAGGATTCCCATACAGGGAATTACTAGATTAGATTTAGGAATGACATTTAAAAGAAGCTCAGTATTACGAGTTTCAACACAATTTGAAAAAAATGCCTTAGTTATTGATTGTTTGTGGTTTTACATTCGGGATCTAAAAAGATTTATTGATGTATTATGCATATTGAATCCACATATTGTTTGGAGTAAAGAAGATCAGGAAAACTTAGACAAAGAAGAACTTTTTTACGGTTAACAAGTGGTTTTTACTGGATGAATCTGTTATCTTAAGGAAGAATATGGACATCAACATCAAAGTCGGGGGGGAAGCGGGATTTGGCATCATGGCTTCGGGATTACTTTTAATTCGTACCTTTTCCCGGGGAGGACTCAAAGCCATTACCACCAATGACTATCCTTCACTGATCCGCGGCGGGCATAATGTACTCCTGGTACGGGTCGCTGACCACGAAATCTTCGGTGTTGACAATTATGTTGATCTGCTGATTGCTTTAAACCGGGAAACAGTTGATTTGCATAAAGATGAAATTTCAGAGGGCGCCGCAATTCTTTATGATGGTGAAAGCTTTCAGGTTCAGCCTGGCGATTTTGCGAAACCAGTTAACCTATTCCCGGTGCCACTTATGAAGTTGGCAAAAGAACATGGTGGCGATGTGTTGATGCGAAATACCGTAGCGCTCGGGGCAACACTGGCGTTGGTGGACTTTGACATTAAATACCTTGAGTCAGTGGTGAAAGACCAGTTCGGCCGCAAAGGCGACGAAGTGGTAGCGAAAAACAACCAATTGGCGCAGGCGGGTTTTGATTATATTAAACAGAATTTTCCTAAAGGATTTAACAAAAAATTTACTGTCAGTGCGACACCAGCAAACAAACAAATGGTATTGACTGGAAGTGAAGCGCTCGGACTTGGCGCAATTGCAGCTGGCATGAAATTTTTTGCCGCGTATCCGATGACCCCGATTAACGGTCTGTTGTATTACCTGGCCGGAGTAGCGGAAAAGACCGGCTTCGTGTACAAACAGCCCGAAGATGAAATCGCCGCGATAAATATGGCAATTGGGGCTTCGTTTGCGGGAGTGCGGTCAATGGTAGCCACCTCAGGAGGTGGATTTTCTCTGATGGTTGAAGGTACTTCACTTGCCGGGATGCTTGAACAACCCGTAGTGATTATTTTTGGTCAACGCCCAGGGCCCGCAACCGGTCTGCCAACCTGGACGACGCAAAGCGATTTGCATTTTGTACTTAATGCCGGCCAGGGGGAGTTTCCCCGTTTGGTCTTGGCTCCCGGTGATATTGAAGAAGCATTTGAACTGACTGCAGAAGCCTTTAATCTGGCGGAAAAATACCAGACACCGACATTCGTGCTGGTTGATAAATATATATGTGAATCATATTTCAGTATTGATCTGGCAATTTTGGCTGAAAAAAAGGTGAGTATTGAACGCGGGAAAATTGTCAGCGAAGCAGAGCAAACCAAAGAAGTCGAATTTCCCCGGTACCAGCTTACAGATGACGGTATTTCTCCGCGACCGATTCCCGGTAGAAAATCAGGCGTTTTCCGGGAAAATTCAGATGAGCATGATGAGTGGGGTTACTCGATTGAAGACGGGCCACTGACCAAAAAAATGATCGAAAAACGGATGAGGAAAATGGAAATGGCCCAGCAGGAAGTGCCGGCACCCACGCTCTATGGCGTGAAAACTGCGCCACATACCTTAGTCGGGTGGGGTTCAACCAAAGGGCCGGTCTTGGAAGCCATGCGCCAACTGACAGAACAAGGTAAAGGGGAGCTGGTAAATTATTTACATCTCAATTGGATCAATCCTTTTCCGGCAATGCAGGTGCGTGAGGTATTGAGTAATGCCAAACACGTGATTGATATAGAAGGTAACCACAATAGTCAGATGATTGATTGGATTCAGGTGAAAACCGGCATTAAAATTACCGATCGCATTAATAAATATGACGGCCGGCCATTTTTTCCGTCAGAAATTATCGAGGCAATAAAAAAGTATAGTTAGGAGAATTGTCATTGCGAGCCCGAAGGGCGCGGCAATCCCGTAGGAGTAAGATTGCTTCGTCAGTCACTAGTTCCTTTCTCGCAATGACACTAAAAAAACATGTCAACAATTGCTGATTTTAAAACTGCGTTTATGCCAAACTGGTGTCCGGGGTGCGGAGATTTTGGCATTTGGGGAGCGCTTAAAAATGCTTTGGTTGAGAAAGGCTGGGGACCCGCTGATTTTTGTGCCGTTTATGGGATCGGTTGCCACGGCCACATGGTAAATTTTCTCAAATCCTACGCCATTGAAACTTTGCATGGCCGGCCGATTGCGGTGGCCCAGGGGATTCGACTAGCCAATCATAAACTACCGGTGATTATTGTCGCCGGTGATGGTGATACATTTGGTGAAGGAACGAATCATCTGGTGCACATTGCCCGCCGCAATGTGCAAGCCACCATGATTGTGCACGATAACCAGGTATATGGTTTGACTACCGGCCAAACCGCGCCCACCGCGCAAAAAGGTTTTAAAACTAAATCCACCCCCCATGGAGTTTTAGAAGAAGCAATCAACCCGGTCGCCATTGCCCTTGCCGCCGGGGCTACTTTTGTCGCCCGAGGTTTTGCCGGAGACATTCCCGGACTTGCCAAACTTATGGTTGCGGGATTTAACCATCCGGGGTTTGCGTTTATCGATGTGCTGCAACCGTGTGTGACCTTCAATCATATCAATACCTATCAGTGGTACCGCGAACACATTTACACATTAGATACTGCTCATGACGTCACCAGTCGCGCCAAAGCTTTTGAAAAAGCGCTTGAGTGGGGACCTAAAGTGCCAACCGGAATTTTTTATAAAATTGAAAAGCCGACCTATGAAGCACAGACGCCACAATTAAACGAATCGTCATTGGTTGAACAAACCTTGCCACCCAAGAATCTTCAGGCACTGATGGAAAAGTTTGTGTAATTATTGAGGGACATATCTGTTTAGAAAATCTTCTCTCGTTTGAAAACAGAGCAGTATTTTACCTATAGGTTCTTGGACAATTCCTCTTTCAACTAAACTATTATAGTAACGTTCGACTGACGCTTGAGTATTTTCCGGAAGCGTTGGTTCGATTACCGTAAAGCCTTGACGCCGCGATACTCTTGCCAATCGTTCGTGTGTAACACCTAATATATACTTTGGATTAAGGTTATGAAATTGAATGTATTGAGCTACTTGCTGTAATGATTCAGTTACATTTGTGAATGATTTACCGGCAGTGTTTACATAAGGGATGTGAATATCCAGGTATGGTTCATCTTTATGTAAACTAAAGTCAGAATTTGGTTCTTCCCAGTCTAGTTGTGCAGTTTGCTCAACAATTACAAACATCCCTATTTTTTTAATTCTTTGCCTAACTGTAATATCATCCCTAAACTGCCATATTGCATCAATCTGATCTTTTAAATCTATTTTTTCCTCAATTTTAAGGGTTAACTCAAAAAGCAACAGGTCAGAGTTTTCTGTGGCATAGCGACGGATGTCAGGCAGATCCATCCGCACAACATTTCTCAGTTGTTGTTCCGGGGAAACAAATGTATTTCTTCTTTCAAACCTATCGCCCTCATCCATAGATGGAGTATTATACTACGACATAGTATTTTTTTAGAATTTGACCAGTTGACAAGTTAGCACTTAATATGATAGATTGCTAAAAAGTATGGCAGACGCATTAAAATTAAATGAACAGTTACCAATTATTCCGATTCGGGATGGAGTGGTATTTCCGGGCACCGAAGTAGTGCTCACCTTTGGCCGACAGCGATCAGTCGCCGCAATTGAAGCGGCAAATTCCTTCAACCGGCACGTGGTCCTGGTCATGCAAAAAACCCCCAACAACAATAACCCCAAGCCAACTGATTTGTTTGAAATTGGGACTAAAGCGGTGATTGAACGCATGTTCAAAAATGAAGGAGAAATCAATGCGCTCGTCCGCGGCATCAGCCGGGTTCGCATTGATACCTACGAAAACACCGAGCCGTATTTTTTGGGAAATGTATCTGAAATACCGGATATCCTGGAAAATGAAGATCAGGTAAAAGCTTTGAGTAATCATCTGCTGACTGAACTCAGAAAAGCCGTCAACATTGGCAAATCCATCGACTTTCTCATTTTTATGAATATCATGTCATCTCCGCCGGCGGGAGATTTAGCCAATCAGATTGCCAATATTCTGGAAATTAAACCGAATGAAAAACAGTCGTTACTGGAAATGAGTAAAGTGCAGGATCGGCTCGAGCGCGTTAACACGCTGCTTTCAAATGAAGTAAAGGTACTGGAACTGGAACGGAAAATTTCATCAAAGACCCAGGAACGGTTTGATAAAAATATTCGTGAATCAGTGCTTCGGGAACGCTTAAAAACAATTGAACAGGAACTCGGGCAGGAAGAAGATAAGGAATTTGCCCTGCTGGCTAAAAAAATTGCTGAAGCCAAAATGCCAACAGACGTTGAAGAGAAGGCGAGTAAGGAACTGAAGCGTTTGTCGCAGATGTCTTCTTACAATCCGGAAGCTTCATATTTACGCACTTATCTTGACTGGTTAATTGAGTTGCCATGGAGTAAGGCGAGTAAAACTGCAGTGGATATTGCCGCAGCTGAAAAGATTTTGGACACCGACCATTATGGTTTGAAAAAAGTCAAAGAGCGGATTTTGGAATATCTGGCGGTGATGAAGTTAAAAACCGATAGAGTGCAGGCTGACCGCGAAAAAGCTGAAAAAGAGCCGGATAAAAAGAGCGAAACTGAACCTGTGGCTAAACGCGCCTCATTGCCAACCATTCTCTGTTTTGTGGGTCCGCCGGGCGTGGGTAAAACATCTCTCGGAAAATCTATAGCCAAAGCTTTGGGACGCAAATTCGTCAAAATTTCCCTGGGTGGAGTCAGGGATGAAGCAGAAATCCGCGGCCACCGCCGCACCTATGTCGGAGCGCTGCCCGGCAGAATTATCCAGGCGGTGAAACAGGCCGGGACCAATAATCCGGTATTTATGATGGATGAGGTTGATAAAATCGGCGCTGATTTTCGTGGTGATCCGTCAGCTGCCCTACTTGAGGCGCTTGATCCGGAACAGAACCATGCGTTTTCCGACCACTACCTTGAGGTGTCGTTTGATTTATCGCATGTATTCTTTATTACTACCTGTAATGTGCTTGATACCATTCCACCGGCTTTGCGTGACCGGCTGGAAATTATCCATTTCCCCGGTTACACCGAAGATGAAAAATTTCATATCGCCCGCGGATTTATTACCAATAAACAAATGGAAAATAATGGTCTTGCTAATGAGCAGGCCCGGTTGACTGATGATGCGATTAAAAATGTGATTCGCCGCTATACGCGGGAAGCTGGAGTCAGAAGTTTGGAACGAGAAATTTCCGCAGTGTTTCGTAAAATTGCCAAAAAAGTGGTTGAAGGTAAAAAGGACCGGTTTGTCGTGACCGCCAGGGATTTGCAAAAGTATCTGGGTGCCGCAAAATTCACTTCTTCACTGATTGAGAAAAAAGATGAGATTGGGATGTCAACCGGCCTTGCCTGGACTGAGGCAGGTGGAGAGATTTTATTTATCGAAGTGGCGCTGGTTCCGGGTAAAGGCCAACTCATCCTGACTGGTCATTTGGGTGAAGTCATGAAAGAATCCTGTCAGGCAGCGCTTTCGTACGTACGAAGTCACTGGCAGGTGTTTGGACTGGCGGAAAAGTTTTTTCAAAAGATTGATGTGCACGTCCATGTGCCGGAAGGGGCAGTACCCAAAGACGGGCCGAGCGCCGGAACTGCAATCACGACTGCGCTCGTTTCAGCGCTCACCAAAATTCCGGTCAAACGGTTTGTCGGCATGACCGGAGAAATGACGTTGCGGGGACGGGTGCTGGAAATTGGCGGCGTCAAGGAAAAAGTCATCGCCGCACATCGAGCTCGGTTAAAAACCATCATCCTGCCGAAAAACAACAAGAAAGACTTGGAGGATATTCCGAAGTATGTCCTTGACGACCTGGAATTTATATTTGTCGATATGGTAGATGAAGCGCTTAAAGCTGCACTTGCCCGACCCCTGCCGCAGATTAAATCCTTGCGCTCACTTCGTCCCGTCACACCGCCGCTGCAGGCGTAATACATTACTGACTCATAAAATCGTAAGTGAGTTTGGAAATTTCCGCAATCACGCCTTCTGCCCGCGTCTCATCAGAAATATCATTGCTCATGACTCCTAAGTAATATGGCTCGTTAACCAGCGCCACAATTCCCACGTCGTGAATATTGCCGACTTCAGTCCCGATTTTGTGGTAAACGGTCACCGTTTCAGGTAATCGGGCAGGCAGCCGGTTTTCAAAGTCGGTGTCATCCATAAACCCGATCATTTCCAGGGTATGGGCTTGATTGACGATCTGATTTTTATACATTTTGGTCATTAGTATGGCCATATCTTTATTTGAAGTTTTATTTTCAAACATATCGGTTTGCGTCAGGCCCCAGCTTTCCACCAGTTCCCCAATCCGCTTGAGCCCAACAATTTTTGACAAGACAAAAGCTGCGGTATTATCGCTTTTTTCAATCATCAGTTGCGCCAGAGTTTTGAGTGAATAGACCTTGCCTGCGCCGCCATACCGCAGACTGCCGGTACCATAATCCTGAATATCGTTTTGTTGCAGTGTAATTCGCTCATCAAGATCAATTACTCCGTGTTCTGCTTCATAATAGAGCGCAGCCAGAATCGGGATTTTATTGACTGAGGCGGCGGTGAAAATGCCGGTTTCGTTGATGCCATACCCTTGATTAGTTGTTAGATCATAGAGATAGACTGAGTACGAGCCGTTTTCTTTGACAAGTAAATTCTTTATCTGTACGATAAGTTGTGAT
>Ga0209542_10018536_pt1 | contig 11256 bp, 11 predicted proteins | sample RifCSPhighO2_01_FD_184028 | JGI IMG/M metagenome (GOLD analysis project Ga0209542, IMG submission 184028) | Soil microbial communities from Rifle, Colorado - Rifle CSP2_plank highO2_0.1 (SPAdes) (version 2) | ecosystem: Environmental > Terrestrial > Deep subsurface > Rock core/Sediment ...
CGATTTAGTCAAGCGCGAGGACGGCGCGGGATTCCTCCCCCAAACCCCCTCCTCCCGCGCCGTCCGAGTTCCGCATTTCGCCCCGCCACACTGCCCGAGTAATCGAGGGCAGAACCCCGAAAGAAAAACACCCTTTCCTTTTTCAAAAGAAATTTCACCCCCGCCAAATCAAAAATACAAGGAGTGTTTTTTCTTTCGGGGTTGCCGAATGAAGCGAAGCGGTGGCGGGGCGATTCGTCGAGCGTACGATTTAGGTCAAAGCTACCACGCGCTCCGCGCGTGCCTCATTCGGGGTTCTGCTGGAAATGAGTCCGAACTTTTTGGTATAATGACCACAACACAAAATTTAGGCGGGTAAGATGAGGAGAGGCGGGTTCCCGCCCATCGTCTGAGGGGCGATGGGCAAGGCTCACCCAAATAAATTTGGGCTGCGATTCCCGCAGGGCCCACAACATAAATATATATACCGTAGATTTTATAATGAATATATTTTTACCTACCCCCTTAAGTTATATTATTTTTTTAATTATGGTTATTTTAAGTCAATTTACAGAAAAATATTTTTCAGAACATATGCAATAAATATTTTGTGATAAAATATTTAGTATTATAGAAATAGGGCTCAACGCAGTATCCACCGTTTATTTTGTCTAGCTTATTTTTATGGTATAATAAAAAATATATATTAAATTTAAATTAAGCTATATTACTATCTTAATACATTATATGTATGTCAAAAAATAAACAAAGTATTTTGATTATTGAAGATGACGGCTCTTATAGAAGTATTTTAGTTAAAAAATTAACAGAAGAAGGTTTTTTAGCTATTGAAGCTAAAGATGGCGAAGAAGGATTGAATATTTCTTTAGAAAAACATCCTGATTTAATTTTACTAGATCTTATAATGCCTAGAATGGATGGAATAACAATGCTAAAAGAGCTTCGTGAAGACGAATGGGGCAAAAATGCAAAAATTATTATCCTTACAGCTATAATGGATAGTCAAAAAATTGCTCAGGCGATAGAAAATAGTGCCTTTGAATATATTATTAAAACAGATACTACTTTAGATGATGTTGTTGAAAGAATAAAAAAAAGATTGAAATAAGTTATTAAAATATTTTAAAACATATATAAAAATAGCTCTTTAAAACGGGTTATTTTTTTTGCAATAAAATAATAGACAAATAGTTATAAAAATGATAAAAATGTATTATAAATAAGATTATGTCACTATCTATCGGAATTGTTGGATTGCCTAATGTTGGTAAATCCACCTTATTTAAAACATTAACCAAAAAGCAGGTGCTGATTGCCAACTATCCATTTGCCACCATAGACCCCAATGTTGGGGTCGTTTTGGTTCCCGACGAACGAGTTGATAAACTGGCTGAGTTTTCAAAAAGTGTTAAAAAAATATATGCCACGGTGGACTTTATGGACATTGCCGGTTTAGTAAAAGGGGCTTCAGAAGGTGAAGGCTTGGGCAATAAGTTTTTGGCAAATATTCGCGAAACCGATGCTATTTTATACGTGTTGCGGGCATTTAAAAACCCTGATATTATTAATACCCAAACAGAGATAAATCCATTTAAAGAAAAAGAAATTTTAGATGTGGAACTGATTTTAAAAGATTTGGAAACGGTTAATAAAAGAATTGACGGCTTGGCGGGGGATGTGCGAACAGGGAAGAAAGAATCTATTAAAGAAAATGAAGTTTTACAAAAGGCAAAAGGATTTTTAAGCCAGCAAAAAGTTTTAATAGATCAAAACTTTATAGAAGACGAAGCGGTAATTTTAAAAAACTTTCAACTTTTAACTTTTAAACCTCGTTTATATTTACTAAACGGCAAACCAGAAGAAGTTTCACTAGAAACTTCAAATTATAACCTTGTGGACGCTATCGCTTCCACAAGGTTAAATTATGTGGTTTTGGATATTGCTGCAGAGTATGAATCAGAAGGACTAAATAAAGAAGAAAGGGTTGGATTAGGATTTTCAGAGTTATCGGGAACCGATATTTTAATTAAAAAATCTTACGAATTATTGGGTTTGCAAACTTTTTTAACCACTGGAGAAGATGAAACAAGGGCGTGGACGATTCACAGGGGAGATAAAGCTCCACAAGCGGCGGGCGTGATTCACAGTGACTTCGAGAAAAAATTCGTAAAAGCAGAAGTTGTATTTTGGGAAGATTTATTAAAAGTAGGCAGTTATGCAAATGCTCGCCAGACAGGATTAATTCGCACGGAAGGGAAAGAGTATGTGGTGAAAGATGGGGATGTCGTTGAATTTAAGCACGGCTAAATTCGATGATCCTGAGTGAGCGAAGCGAGTCAAATGGGTGATTGAATTTAAGCACGGATAATCCGTAAATTTGAAATTTACAATTTGCCTGCCTGTGCGTAAACGCACGCAGACAGGAAATCAATTTGAAAATAATAAATTTGAAATAAAAAGACCAGTTGCTGGGCGCAACTGGGAAGCCTTACAAACTTTTCGGACGGCGAATGATGTTTTCGCTAATCCACTCTCCAAACAAGAATATTTCTTGGCGGAAATTTTCCGGAAGTTTTAAGCGCACTGATTCTTCCCATAACTCACGTGATTTGCGGAATACTTGGTATAAAACTGCATCATCCACGATACGCTTCTTTGATAATAGGGCTTCTAGTTTTTGCAGGTCAATCGTAATTGTTTCACTCTTCACGATCGTCTCCTTGTTGTCAAAAGATTAAAAAATTCAATCTCACTGTCTAAAATATTACTATACATTACATATTTATGCAATTTGAAGTTAAAGGCATCAACAAAAGCATTAATGATATTATGCGACAGATTGGTTATATTCCTGCTTACTTTCAAAAAGAGGGCGAAGTTTCTATTGTGCGACAATTAACTAGAAACGATTATCCGCGATTTCACCTCTATATAAAAGAGATAAGAGACAAGCAACAAGAGACAATTGGAAAAACTTTTATTTTTTCCCTTCATTTAGATCAAAAAAAGCCATCGTATCCTGCCCGCATTGGCTACGCCAAAGGCGTTGCAGACGGGGAAGGCTGGCACGCACACAGTGGTGAATATGATGGACAAATAGTTGAAGATGAGGCAGAGAGAATAAAACAAGTATTAGGTATATAGTATTTTGAGATTTTTAAGTAAAATGAGAAGTCCCGTAAAAAAGTTTTTACGGGACCTGTGCAAGATTAATGTTTCAAGAAGGGAGGGGAATTTCTTCCCAACCTTCCTTGATGAGGCAATCTCGCAAATCCTCGGTTGACGTTTCTGTTCCCACCCAAATTTGGGGGATGCGTTCTGAAACCAAAACATCCGTCACCGCTCCTTGTTTCAAGCGTCCTTGGTGTCCATTGTTGCTTGCAAGAGGAATAATGGTGCCTGTTTTCGGGAGAGCAGATAACCATTTTTCAATGCTCTTGAAAAAGATGGTTAACGCCCCATCATACGAACGTACGTAGAAGTCAACTCTCATTTTGCCCCCCCTTCTTCGGTGTTTCCCCTTTCTTAGGAAACAAGAGTGTGAAAGATCGTCAACGAGATGCTAATTTACTAATATCACAAATATGTCAAATGTCAAAGTATTGTACGAAGATAATCATATCATTGTGGTATTTAAACCGGCTGGTGTTTTGAGCCAGGGTGACAAAACCGGCGACGTTAGTATGTATGATATGGTCAAGGATTATATAAAAGAAACCAAAGCACAGAAATTTCAAAGAAATTTTGTGCTCGGCCGAGCACTCAATGCGTTGAGTGCTCTGGAGTACAAAAAAACCGGTAATGTTTTCCTAGGATTAATCCACAGATTAGATAGACCTGTTTCTGGAATCATGCTATTTGCCAAAACTAGCAAGGGAGCTTCGCGTCTGTCAGAGCAATTTATAAATCACACTATTGAAAAAAATTACCACGCCTTAGTTATTGGTAAACCAAATAGTAATAAAGGAGTTTTAATTAATAAATTAGGGAAGGACAGTAAGCTATTAAAAGCTAAAAATTATTTAGATGGAGTTGAAGTAAAATTATATTATGAAGTTGTAAAATCAAATGAAATTTATTCACTTTTGAAGATAAAAATTGAGGGCGGAAAATTCCACCAAATACGAGCGCAGCTTTCAATAGCGGGGTTTCCTATTTTAGGAGACATAAAATACAAAGGAGGTTCATGGGATAATAAAGAAGCAATTGCCCTTTGCGCCACAGAGTTATCCTTTAAAGCAGCTACCGAGGAAAAAATAATAAATTTAGCAATAGGTCTACCAAAAGAGTGGAAAAATTATTTATCCACAGAGAGTCTTGATTTATAGGGTCAATATGTGAGATAATAAAATTGAAATTGGTTTTTAAGGCTTTCTGGCCTTTTAACCCAAAACCAGAGCACTTTTAAGAAAGTGCTCGGCCGAGCACTAAAATAATTTAGTGCTCCGGGGTCGACCTGATTATTAAAAAGATAATATATAATTAATTAAAAAATAAAAAACATATGACATATAATGAATGGTCATTATCTCTTGTTCAGCCATTTTTACAAGGGCTAGTAAGTTTTGCTGCTAGCATAATCCTAGCATCAATAGTATTCATCATTGGTTATTTAATTTCGGTTGGTATTGGTAAAATAGTAACTGAAATTTTAAAGTCAATTAAATTTAACAAAATTTTTGATAAGGAGGGTTGGCACAAAGCTTTACAAAAAGCAAATATAGATGTAAATCCATCAGATTTTATTGGAGCAATATTCAAATGGGTCTTTGTTATTGTTTCTTTATTGATAGCTGTGGATATATTGGGGTTGGCGCAATTTGGTATTATTTTAACCCAGGTTTTAAATTATTTGCCAAACGTAGTTGTAGCCGCTTTAATTTTTGTTGTTGCGGTAATTATATCCGATATTATAGAAAAATTAGTTAGAGTTTCTGTAGAGAGAATTAAGGTTGGTTATGGTTACTTAGCTTCTTCAATTACAAGATGGGCCATTTGGATATTTACTATTTTCTTAATGCTAGAACAACTTTTGCCAAACAGTGATTTAGTAAAAACACTTTATATGGCAATAGTCTGGGGAATTGTTGGAACAATTTCAGTAGGAATTGCATTAGCAATTGGACTTGGAGGAAAAGATACAGCAGCTGAAGTGATCAAGGATATGAAGAATAAAATGATACAAAAATAAAGCTATAAAATAGAAATTAGAAATATAGAAAATAAAATTAGAACGAAAGTTATTAACAGCGGCGGGCCAAAGGCCCGCCGCTGTTGTCTGTGCACGGCTCTGTGCACGGCTATTGACACGGGTTTATAAATAGAATAAAATCTAAACTACATGATAAATCAAATTAAAATACCATTAGAAAATTGCGGATAATTTTGAACTATTTTTTTTCGGTTTGAAATCCGCTACAAGGCGGTTTTTAATTTCTTTTATCTTGCACATTAAAAATTTTACCCTTATTAAAATATGTTCAAAAGACATATATTGATTGTTTTCAAAACGCAATCTAATAAGGTCTATTTGATTAATTTTAAGATGGGTCTTATTTAATTAAATAAAAGGTAATCAAAGCATACATAAAATAAGTTCATCAAATTAAACGCAAGTTTAATTTGGCAACCCGCTAAAATTTTTGCAAAGACAAAAACTTAGGCGGGCAAAAGATACATAAAATCTGTATCTATTACTTACGCATTAAAATTTAAACACACTAAGCAAAAAGTAGTGTGATTTAAAAAATTTTTGATAAACTTATACTGAGTTTATCAAAGGATAGGTTATAAGCGAATGGCGGATGCCTTGGGATATTAAAGTTATGAAGGACGTGGCGTGCCTGCGATAAGCATCGGGGAGGTGGCTAGCAACCTTTGATCCGGTGATTTCCGAATGGGGAAACCCAATCGTGTTAATATGCGATTACCGTGTCTCACTTTTGTTCGATACGAATTTCGAATTTTTAATTTCGAATTTCGATTAAATTTTGAATGACTTAATTTCAAAACGTTTTAAAACATGTTTCCAAAATTCTAACATTCTGATTTTATTCAAAATTCAAAATTCTGATTTCAAAATTTCGTGGTGAGCAGTAGCGAGACACGGAGCATACCCGCTGAAGTGAAACATCTCAGTAAGCGGAGGAACAGAAAACAATGTGCCATACCTCAGTGCGCTGAGGATGGAATGCTCAATTATCAATAACCAATTTTCAATCAATGCTAAAATTACTAAATTCTTAAATAAAAAAAGGCGCCAATGGATTACATCGGCGCTTGCTACTTCCGAAGAAGATTCTTTGGCTTTTAAGCCTCGAGCTTAATGGAAAGCCAGCTGTGTTCTACTCCGGGGTACCTTCCCTCCTGGAAATAGATTTCTTCCTTACCTTCCTTCTGAAGTCGCTGTTTCACAATCTTCAAAAAGGCTCGGTCGTGTTCGTTTTCGGGAGTAAATGTGAGATTCACCCCGAAACCCGCAAAACTAAACCCAGTCTTCATGTGTTTCTCCTGAAAGTGAAAGAAGGTTCTCTATCACGAAGTTGCAATAGAGGTAAGTAAGTTAGTTCAACTTAAATATTAGCATACTAAAATAAGTATGTCAATAGGTAATTGAAAATTAAAGAATTTAGAAATTGATTATAAATTGTAAATTGTAAATTGAAAATTCCACCCGAGCGTAGCGAGGTGTGGCACACATTCCCTTAGTAGTGGCGAGCGAAAAGGGAACAGTCTAAACCAAACCGCATCACATTGTGTGTGATGCGGAAATCCTAAATCCTAAACACTAAATCCTAAATAAAACCAAATAATTAAAATCCAAAAATTCAGAATGTTTTTAATTTGGATAATTTAAATTTTTGAATTTGTTTAGAGTTTAGATATTAGAGTTTAGAGTTTCCGACATCGCGCTCAGCGCGATGCGGTGTGGGGTTGTAAGGTTGTAGTGTCAAGAGCATTATTTATACCTCGAATAGTCGAGGAATAAATAATGTTTGTTGAGAGAGAACACATAGGTAATTTATTAAAAGAAGCACCCTGGAAAGGGGCACCATAGAGGGTAATAGTCCCGTATTCTAAAATAATTTTACGCTCTTTGCTATGATTCTTAAGTACTGTCGGGAATGATAACCTGGCAGGAAGCAGGCCGAACTATCGGCCAAGACTAAATATTTAATATCACCAATAGTGAACAAGTACCGTGAGGGAAAGGTGAAAAGTAGGGGGTTGACCCCGGTGAAATAGAACCTGAAACCATTTGCTTACAAAGAGTAGGAGCGGCCACATCACATTGCATGTGATGTGAATGACCAATTCTCAATGACCAATTTTCAATCAATGCTAAAATTACTAAATTCTCAAATAAAAAAGGCGCCTCATCGATAAAATCGATTTCGGCGCCATAAATCGTGGATTCGGTGGTTACGCTCTGGCCATTTCTTTTTCGAAATGGTCTAGCTCATTCTTGAAAAATTCTGCTGTCACGAATTGAGCCTCTAAGCTCTTTTCCGAGACATCGTCGGGTTCGTCTTCAAGAATGCCATTAATCATTGCGAGTTTATACCGAGGTCCGATATCGGACTTATCACAAATCGTTTTGATTGCTTCCAATCTTGTCATCTTCTTCCCTCCCAAAAGAACGGTTAAGGTGTAAAGCCACGATGAAATTATCCTATTATATATATATGATTATGTCAATAAGTATAATTTGAAATTAAAGAATTTAGAAATTGATTGAAAATTGTAAATTGGAAATTGAAAATTCTCATCGCGCGTAGTGCGATGTGGCTGTGACTGCGTGCTTTTTGCAGAACGAGCCAACGAGTTTGATTATTCCGTCGCCTAAGCCCCTCCGGGGTGGAGGCATAGCGAAAGCGAGTGTTAAAAGCGCGAATGGGCACGCAACAGAGTAATTTTTTGTAGCGAAACAACAAAATTTTGTGATAGAAATTTTTAAAAATGATAAGGTTTATCAATGAAATGATAAGCCGCCGAGTTTTTGGAAATTTATAACCAAAATTTTTAGTTGCAGTAGAAAAAATTATTCTGTTGCGTGCCCTAGATGGAATGTTCAAGACCCGAAGCGTGACGAGCTTACCATGTGCAGGATGAACCCGAGCGAAAGCAAGGGGGAGGTCCGAACCCGTGAGTCGTGCAATCCTCTGGGATGACATGTGGTAAGGAGTGAAAAGCTAATCGAGTTACGTAATAGCTGGTTCTTCCCGAAACAGGTTTGGGCCTGGCGTCTAGAGCCAATATATGGGGGTAGAGCACTAAATAGAATTCCTTGGAGTTTCTCCAGGTATTCTAATTAAACTCCGAATACCATATATTTTGTCTAGGCAGTTAGACCGTGGGGGCTAAGCTCCATGGTCAAAAGAGTAACAGCTCAGATCATCGTCTAAGGTCCCTAAATTAAACTAAGTGTTATAAAGGAGGTGTTTTGACCTAGACAGGCAGGAAGTTAGCTTAGAGGTAGCTATCTTTTAAAGAGTGTGTAACAACTCACTGTCCAAATCCCGCCCTCTAAGCGGTCTAAATTTTCATGAAGATTATTTTGGACTGCATAGAGGGCGGGAAGGGTTAAAATGCGCCAAAGATTCCCGGGGCTAAAGTTTAATACCGAAGACATGGAATTATTCGCATCACACTGCGTGTGATGCTAAATTCAAAATGCAAAATGAAAAATGCAAAATTAAGGTGTCGCTTTGCGACAATATATCATCCCGCCACGGGCGGGATACCAAAATTTTAAATTTTGATTTTTAAATTTTAAATTTAAGTATCGTGCCTAGCGCGATGCGAGTGATTGGTAGGGAAGCGTTCTTAATGCAGTGAAGCAGGAGGGGAACCGACTGTGGAGTGTTAAGAAGTGAGAATGTTGGCCTGAGTAACCGCAATGTACGTGAAAGCCGTACACACCGAAAGTTCAAGGTTTCCTTGGCAATGGTATTCAACCAAGGGTTAGTCGGTCCTAAGGAGAAGCCGAAAGGCGTAGCCGATGGACAGTTGGTTAATATTCCAACACTTGGATATTTTTCTCATACGTTGCACAGTACAATACTTGCAGCGGATTATGGATTTCACGTTCCTGGCCTTTAAGGGCAGGGAAAATTCGGTAGCAATATCGAAAATTGTAGAGAACGTGCTGTCTAGAAAAGGCGTATGAGGCTAAGGATATTCAAACCGTACCGCAAACCGACACAGGTGAACAAGCGTAAGTATGCTAAGGTGAACGGGTGAAACCTCGTTAAGGAACTAGGCAAACAAGTGGCCGTAAGTTCGCAATATGGCCTGCCATTGCATCATACTGCGTATGATGCCACCGAAATTTTGCGTATCAAAATTTCGGTGGAAATTCCAAATAACAAGCACCAAATCACAAATAAATTCTAATATCAAAATTCTAAACAAAAGAAAAACCACGCGACTTTCGTCCGTGGTGCGGTCAGTTATAGAGTTGACACTCTATTGTCCCAGTAATCTATCGATTTCTGGAATCATTGTCATGGCGTACAGTTCATGGTCAAGCGTCTTGCCTACACCCCAACAATCTGAATTGATGGTGGCACGTACGCTCCGAAGGAATATCCTTTCGGCTTGAGAGAGTTTCCTACTCTCTTTTATGAGGGTAATCAACTCTTCTAGCGTCTTGGCTTCAGGTTCTCGTCCTACCATGGTTTTTACCCCGAAATTAGGGTAAAAGTAGGCAATTCAGCCTATACTTTAATCATAGCATAGGTAAAACACTTTGTCAAAAGTACCACGGGTTTTGGATTTAGTCAATTAGAATTTAGATATTGTTTGTAATTTGTGTATTGTAATTTGTAATTTACCCGCTAACAGGCGGGGCATCGTGCTTAGCATGATGCAATGGCCGCAGCTAACGTATCTCTACCGACTGTTTATCAAAAACACAGCTCCCTGCTAAACTCGCAAGAGGATGTATAGGGGGTGAGGCCTGACCAGTGCTGGAATGTTAAGTTTGGGAGTGTGTGCATCACACTGCGTGTGATGGCGAATTTTGAATTTCTAATTTCTAATTTTGAATAAAATTCGAATGAGCGAATGTTTAAAGCACTCTAAATTTAATCATTTATTCGAAACTCGAAATTCTGATTTCGAAATTCACATCGCGCATAGCGTGATGTACATGCTCACTGAATGAAGCACCAGTGAACGTCGGCGATAACTATAATCGTCCAAAGGTATTACGAATGCCTTTGTAAAACTTGGCCAAATGCTGGAAACTCTGTAGTATCTCATACTACTATGGTATAATAAAGGTGGTTTTCCCCCTTTAACATGCCAAGTAAAAAAGTATTGAGTGCAGACAATCAGCAGGAAAGACTAGAAATGTCCGGATGGGTCGTTGGTTTTGTGGACGGAGAAGGGTCATTTCTTGTTACTATATTCAAGTCTTCGCAAGCGAAGCTAAAATGGCAAATTTTTCCTGAATTTAATGTGTCACAATCATTAAAAGGAAAAGATTTGTTGCATAAATTGGAAGCATTTTTCAAATGCGGTCATATTTATGCGCATAATGCCAGGAATATAAAACAAGGAAAATGGGACCCTCTCTATAAATATTGTGTCAGATCAAGAACTGAATTACAGTCAAAAATAATTCCTTTCTTTAAAAAATATTCTCCGCTTGGTGCATCAAAAATAAATGATTTCAACTGTTTTGTTAAAATTATAGATTTGATGGGCAAAGGAGAACATCTAACAATTGAAGGCATGAGAAAAATTGCCAAAATCGCCAAGAAAATGACACACCGCAAACCATTTAAAGATTCGTCCCTATATAAATTTCTAGAATCCTCAGAGACTATACGCCAGGCTCCATTACAAATGGAGAAGATATAGTCCGAACTGCCCCGATACGATCGGGATCCCGATTTCATTATTTATTTTAAAATAGTGCATCGGGACATGGCGACATGCAGAATATCATAGAAATATGGTATCACGATGCCAACTTGACTTGATTGGCATTAGGTAACAAAATTGAGCGTAATCCCTTGCCGGGTAAGTTCCGGCCCGCATGAATGGCTTAACGAGTGGAGAACTGTCTCAACGAGGCGCCCGGTGAAAATGCAGTACCAGTGAAGATGCTGGTTACCTGTGGCTAGACGGAAAGACCCCGGAAGCTTTACTGTAGTTAGATATTGAGTTTTAATTTTTGATGCGTAGCGTAGTGGTGAGCCTTTGAAGCGGTGATTTCGGTCATCGTGGAGGCGCCGATGAAACAGC
>Ga0209542_10018537_pt1 | contig 11256 bp, 10 predicted proteins | sample RifCSPhighO2_01_FD_184028 | JGI IMG/M metagenome (GOLD analysis project Ga0209542, IMG submission 184028) | Soil microbial communities from Rifle, Colorado - Rifle CSP2_plank highO2_0.1 (SPAdes) (version 2) | ecosystem: Environmental > Terrestrial > Deep subsurface > Rock core/Sediment ...
TGCGCCGTTTGCATGACGCGCAACTGGCCGCCGCCGAACAACTGCACACTGCCCAACACACTTGGGAAAGCCTGGCTGGCGAGCGCTTGAAGCTGACACGCCTCGAACAGCTGGCCCCGCAGCGGCACCAGTTCGCCCGCAAGGCCGAGGTCGATTCGCTACTCACGCCCTTGGCAGAGCAGATTGCCCAGCATACCCGGCAACATGGCGAACTCAGCGAGCGTCAGGCGCTACTGGAACAGCAACTGGGGGCAACGCGGATCGCCCTGGGCGAGGCACAGCAACGACAAACCGAATGTGCGCCGCTGTTGCGCCAGGCTTTCGAGGAACAAAGCACCCTCGCCCGCCTGGCCAAGGACGCGACCCTGAGCGCCGAAGCCAGGCAGGCCGCCGAACAGGCCTGCACCCAAGGGCAGCAAGCGATTCAAACCTTGCACGAGCAACAGGCCCGGGCGACCGAAAACTTGCAACGCATGGCGGCCGAGCTGGCCCAAAGCGCTCATCTAGCGCCGTTGAGCGATGCCTGGAATGCCTACCGTGATCGCCTGCAACAGCTGATGTTGATCGGCAATCGACTGAACAAGGGCCAGGCGGAACTGGCGAACCTCGAGCACAATGCCGAGCGCGCCGCACAAGCCTTCGCAGCGCAGAAACAGCAACTGGAGGTGCTGTTCAAAGAGGCTGGCGCCGAGCCGGATGCCGTCGCCGAGCAGATCGGTATCCTTGGCAGCCTGTTGCAGGACAACCGCAAGCAACTGCGTGCCATCGAAGATCTGACCCGGCTGTGGGACAGCCAGCAAGACCTGGACAAGCGCGGCGCCGAGTTGCAACAACGCCAGGTCGCCGCGCAACAGGAACGTGAGCGCCTGACCCAGGACGGGGTAAAGACCAAGGCTGAACTTACCGTCGCCGAGCAAACCCTGACGGTCACCCGCGACCTGCTGGAACGCCAGCGCCTGGCCCGCAGCGCCAGCGTCGAGGAACTGCGCGCGCAATTGCACGATGACCAACCCTGCCCGGTCTGCGGCAGCCATGAGCATCCCTATCATCAACCGGAAGCCCTGTTGCAAAGTTTGGGGCGCTTTGATGAAAGCGAACAGGCCACTGCGCAAAAAGCGGTCGACCTGCTCAAGGAAAAACTTGGCGAACTGCGCGCCGAAGTGGGCGGGTTGATCGCCCAGCAAAAAGAATTGCTGCAACAGCAGGAACAACTGGCGAGCGCGCAGCAAGCCCTGGCGCCCAGCCTTCAAGCGCATCCGTTGGCCACCACACTGCTCAATCAGGATGCCGACAAACGCGGCGCCTGGCTCAGCCAGCAAAACAGTCAGTTGAACCAGAGCATCACCCAGGACGAACAACGGCAAACCGCCCTGCTCACCTTGCAACAGGATGCTGCGCGTCTGACCCAGCAATTGCGCCACGCCGAAACCGCGCATCAGAGCGCGGCCCAGCACCTGGACAATCAACGGCGTGAACTGGGCAATGACCGTCAGCGCTTGGACGAAGAACTCAGCGCATTCGCCAGCCTGCTGCCAGCCGATACCCTGGAAGCACTTCGCACTGAACCCGCCGCGACCTTCATGCAACTTGATCGGCAGATCGCCGAGCGCCTGGCACAACTCGATCAGCAAAAGGAAGAGCTGGCCGAACAGCAACAGCGTCAGCAACAGCTTGAGAAGGAACAGGATCGGCAGCAGACCCGCGTGCAGCAATTGCAAATCGCTGAGCAGCAGTTCAATGCGCTGGCCGCACAACAACAGGCCAGCCAGCAGGCGCTTGGACAATTGCTCGGCTCGCACGGCAGCGCCGAGCAGTGGCAGCAGCAGCTTGAGCAGGACGTTGAACAGGCGCGTAACGCCGAAACCACGACGGCCACGGAACTGCAAAACCTACTCACCCAACGGGTGCGAATCGCGGCCGAACTCAAGGCGCAGCAAGAGCGTTTGCACACACTGGAAAGCGAAAACCGCGAACTGAGCGGCAAAATCGCCGAATGGCGCGCCCGTCATCCAGAACTGGGTGACGGTGGCCTTGAAGACCTGCTGCAGGTCGACGATGCCCATGTGAGCGAACTACGCCAACGCTTGCAACTCAGCGAAAAAGCCATCGAACAGGCCAACGTCCTGCTCCAGGAACGCGACAAGCGTTTGCTCGATCACAAGGCGCAGCACATCGGCGACCTGGATGACGAGCAACTCGCCAACGCGCTCACTGAGTTGCAGAACCAGTTCACCGTCAGCGAACAACGTTGCGCCGAACTGCGTGCCGAACAGGCCGAGGATCAACGCCGGCAGAATGCCAATCAGGCCCTGGCGCAACAGATCGCCGACGCGTACACCGAGTACCAGCGCTGGGCTCGCTTGAATGCGCTGATCGGTTCGGCCACCGGCGATACCTTCCGCAAGATCGCCCAGGCCTACAACCTCGACCTGCTGGTACACCACGCCAACGTGCAATTGCGCCAACTGGTGCGGCGCTACCGCCTCAAGCGCGGCGGGAGCATGCTGGGCTTGCTGGTGATGGACACCGAGATGGGCGACGAACTGCGCTCGGTGCATTCATTGTCTGGCGGCGAAACCTTCCTGGTGTCGCTGGCCCTGGCGTTGGGCCTGGCATCGATGGCCTCGAGCACGCTGAAGATCGAATCGCTGTTCATCGACGAAGGTTTCGGCAGCCTCGATCCGGAGTCCCTGCAATTGGCCATGGACGCCCTCGACGGCTTGCAGGCCCAGGGGCGCAAGGTCGCGGTGATTTCCCATGTGCAGGAAATGCATGAGCGGATTCCGGTGCAGATCCAGGTCCGCCGCCAAGGTAACGGCTTGAGCACCCTGGAGGTGAAATGACCACCCTCTACTCGTTCCGTCGTTGCCCTTACGCCATGCGGGCACGCATGGCGCTACGCTACAGCGAAGTGGCCGTGGACATTGTCGAAGTCAGCCTGAAGGCCAAACCCGCCGAGATGCTCGCATTGTCGAGCAAAGGCACGGTTCCGGTATTGAACGTAGACGGCCAGGTCATTGATGAAAGCCTGGAGATTATGCGCTGGGCCCTGTCACAGTATGATCCGCAGGATTGGCTACTCAAGGATGATCCGCAAGGGCAGCTCGCCATCGCGGCGTTGATCGAGGAGAACGATCAGGTCTTCAAGGTGCATCTGAACCACTACAAGTATGCCGAGCGCTATCCGCAACAGCCGATGGCTTTTTACCGCGCCGAGGGTGAGGTGTTTTTGCGTAGGCTGGAGGAGTTGCTGGACGGTCGCGATTATCTGCTGGCCGACCACCCGACCCTGGCCGACGTTGCGCTGATGCCGTTCATACGGCAATTCGCCCATGTCGATCGCGAGTGGTTTGCGCAGACGCCGTATCGACGGCTGCAGGGATGGTTACAGCGGTTTCTGGCGTCGGCGTTGTTTACATCGGTGATGGCAAAATAAACCGATCCCCGTAGGAGCGAGCATGCTCGCGATAAACCCGAGGGCGCGTCGGGGTATCAGGCACCCCACGTAATCGTTGACGACCATCGCGAGCGTGCTCGCCCCTACAGGAATCGGGGTTTCAGGCCAATACCTCGCACATGCCAATCACCGAGCAATCCACCTGGAACGGCCCGAAAAACCCGCTATCGGGCTCGTGTGGCGGGTTGCCCGCGAGCATCCCCATGGCCTTGGCTATCTCGATGTTGCGCGCGATGTTGTGGTTGGCCTCGATGGCCCGTGCCACCCCGCCTATTGACCCGTGCCCGATCCCCAGCAGGGAAAAGCCATTGGTTATGAATGCCAGGAAGGCGATAAGCAAAAGTTTGCAACGGTTCATGCTCCGGCCACTCCCGCCAGTTCGGCCGGATCGACCATCGCCTGTTGTGCGCGATGTTCAAACTGGATGCCAGGGTGCGCGACGTGAATCGGCGGCTCGACGGTTTGCCGCGACTGCGGCGAAAGACTGACAACCAGCACCATGACCAAATAGAGACCGATTGCTACGTAGGCGCCGTGTTTGGCAGAGGTGATGATGGTGCTGGCCATGATGAACTCCGTGGACATGTTTCAGAGTCCATAGAATCAATCAAAAAAGCAGCGGTAACCAACGAGTCTGATGCATAGCAAATATCAACTTCGTTGATCATTGAGCCAGTCTATCTCAGTCTTCAATAAAACTGATCATGCGCTCGCGCGCAGCGTCGGGTTCGCCGGGAATGGGGTCGGCAGCAGACAGGATCGGGGTCGAATAGAGGAACAACAGCACCACGGCAAGACGCATCGTCATTTTGGCAATCCTTTTCTTGAGAAGGAGGAGTCAAAAAATCAGCGTCAAATTTAGAGATATGGCCACCTGATATCAAGCATTACATCGATGGCTAAATGATATTGTCGCAAACGCGTTATGCAGGAGCGACATCACTTCAACGCCTTTCGCTGCCTGGGCTTCGATCGGCAAGTGACTTCGCTCCTGCATAAAAGGCTGCTGGTCGGGTCTTTCAGTGCTGGGTTTTGTGATCCAGGGCGGCGTAGAAGTTGGCGCTCTGTTGCAGGTATTTCTGGGTGTAACTCTGGGCGTGGGCTTTCTTGTCGCTGATTTCAACGTTGGCGCTGGCTGGCAGGGCCACGGTGGCGGAAATGGCGGAAGCGGCGATTACGGAGAAGAGATTGAAGTTCATGCGGATATTCCTCGAAGTCAGTTGGCTTGCTTGCCCGGTGGGGCCGTGAAGCAAACTTAACCCTCGAGGGTTATCAGCCTGAAATGCTTTGTGACACTTACAGATATCACCCTCATTGATAGAAGGATGCAGGCCCCATCAACCGGAGCCTGCGGCCTATTGACGCACCATGAATTTCAGGTCACTCGGTGCATCCATCGGCAGTTTTTGCACGGTTTTACCCAGCAAGCCGGTGATGGCATCGCGCTCGACGACGACAATCTGGTTACTTTTCTGATTGGCGATCAGCACGAATTTGCCGCTCGGATCGAGGCTGAACTCCCGTGGATGATCGCCCTCTACCGGGCGCCTTTGCAGTTCCTTGAGATGCCCCGTCGCCGGGTCGATGGCGAACACCAGCAGCTGGTTGGCCGTACCACGGTTGCTGACATACAGGAACTTGCCGTCCCTGGATGCGTGCAAGGCAGCGGCGGCCTTGTCCGAAACGGGCTGACCGGCAGCCAGATCGACCAACTGGGTTTGCTCAAGCTTGCCGTCGCGGTAATCGAACACCGCCACTTGCGCGCTCATTTCCATGGTCAGCCAGGCGTGCTTGCCATCGGCACTGAACAGCAGATGGCGCGGCCCGCTACCGGGCGGCAGCTGCACGAACGACGGTGTTGCCGGGGTCAACGGCAAGTCAGGATTGGCCTTTGGGTCGAAGCGGTAGGCAAAGACCTTGTCCGCCCCCAGGTCGTTGGAAAACACGTATTGGCCGTCTGGCGACGGTATCGTCGCGTGCACGTGCGCCGACATCTGCCGCTCGGGGTTGACCCGACTGGCCGGATGGCTACTGATCTGCACCACCGGTTTCAACGAGCCGTCCGCCGCCACCGGCAACACCGCCAAGGTGCCGCCCGGATCTTCAGCCACCGAGTAGTTGCTGACAAACAAGTGGCTCGCTTCAAGGCTCAGGCTCGAATGCGTTGGCTCGTTGCCCAGGCTCTGTACCTGATTGATCAGGGTCAGTACCTGGGTCTTGGGGTCGATGGCATAACTGCTGACCCGCCCGACCGGATCGGTCTGGCCCGGGCCATTTTCGTTGACCACGAACACGCGCTGCTGATCCTTGGACAGGGTCAGCCAGGACGGGTTTTCGCTCTGGATCACTTGCAGCGGCCTGGCGTCGATCTGCCCGGTCGCACTGTCGAAGTTCAGGCGATAGATACCCTGGCTTTGCCCGGCGGTGTAGGAACCCACGAGCAATTGATAGTTATCGGCGGATGCCACCTGGACGCCCATCGCGCCGAGGCTGCCGGCGATCAGCAGTGGCCAGACGTTACGCATCCTGTTGATCATCATCGTCGTCGTTGTCGCCGCTGATGACGTCGCCGAGGCATACCAGACGGTGTTCGCCGACGTTATCGTGGATCAGCCAATTCTGCTCTGTGGTGTCAAAGGTCGCGGCCTGGATCTGTGCCGGGGTGAATTCCCAGTGCCTGGCCGCTCGACCGTCCATGCATTCGATGTGCAGGTTGTCGTCGACATCGAGGGCGAATTCGAAGGCGTGCAGCCCATCGATTTCCACCATCCCGCAATGTTCGAGGGCGTTGAGCAAGGTATCTGTTACGGCAGTCATGGGAGTCAATCTTTGAATGGGAAAAACGCAATGATAGCTCATGCACCTGATGATCGACTGATCGTTCCCACGGTCCCCGTGGTAACGCCTGAACGGACGCTCCGCGTTCGGCTCTGGAAGGGACGCAGAGCGTCCCGGGCTGCATTCCCACGCAGAGCGTGGGAACGATCATGTCAAAGGGCATCGCGAGTCGGCTTGCCATCCACCAGGCGCTGGATACCCAGCGGGTTTGCGTTCTTCAGCACATCTGGCAGCAGGCTGTCGGGGTAGTTCTGGAAACACACCGGGCGCAGGAAACGGTCGATGGCCAAGGTCCCTACCGACGTGCCGCGCGCATCCGAGGTCGCGGGATACGGCCCGCCATGCACCATCGAATCGCAGACCTCCACGCCGGTCGGATAACCATTGAGCAGGATTCGCCCGACCTTCTGCTCCAGCAACCCCGTCAGTTCGCTGAACTGTTCGAAATCGGCCTGCTCACCGATGATCGTCGCGGTCAATTGACCATGCAGACCGTTCAACGCGGCGCTCAGTTGCGCCTGATCCGCCACTTCGACGACCACTGTGGTCGGGCCGAAGACTTCCGCTTGCAGCACTTCATCAGCCTCGATCAGCAAGCTGGCATCGGCCTTGAACAATTGCGGTTGCGCCTGACGCCCTTGTTGCGGTTTACCCGCCAGGTGTTCGATACGGGGATGGTCAAGGAGCTTTTGCAAGCCCTGCGCATAGCTGCCCAGCGTCCCGGCGTTGAGCATGGTCTGCGCCGGTTGATCGGCCATCATGTCCGCCAGTGACTCGAGGAAAGCAGTGAACTGCGGCGAACGGATACCCATTACCAGGCCAGGATTGGTGCAAAACTGACCGCAGCCTTGCACCACCGAAGCCGACAGGCCGCGAGCGATGGTCTCCATGCGCACTTGCAGTGCCTGGGGCAGCACGATCACCGGATTGATGCTCGACATCTCGGCGAACACCGGGATCGGTTGTGGGCGTGCCGCTGCCATGTCGCACAGCGCGCGTCCACCCGCGAGCGAACCGGTAAAGCCCACCGCCTGGATGGCCGGGTGCTTGACCAGCGCTTCACCGACTCCGCCGCCGTAGATCATGTTGAACACGCCGGCCGGCATCGCGGTTTTTTCTGCTGCACGGATGATCGCATCGGCCACCTGCTCGGCCGTGGCCATGTGACCGCTGTGGGCCTTGAATACCACCGGGCAACCGGCAGCCAGGGCCGATGCCGTGTCGCCACCGGCGGTGGAAAACGCCAAGGGGAAGTTGCTGGCCCCGAACACTGCAACGGGGCCGAGACCGATACGGTATTGGCGCAGGTCTGTACGTGGCAAGGGCTGGCGCTCAGGCAGCGCCTGATCGATACGCGCCCCGTAGAAATCGCCGCGCCGTAGCACATTGGCGAACAAGCGCATCTGCCCGCTGGTGCGGCCACGCTCACCGATGATCCGTGCGGCCGGCAATGCCGTTTCGCGGCACACCAGGCTGACAAACTCATCGCCCAGCGCATCCAGTTCGTTGGCGATGGCATCGAGAAATTCTGCGCGACGCTCCGCGCTCAGACTGCGATAAGCCGAATACGCCTGCGCGGCGGCCTTGGCGGCGGCATCGACTTCTTGCGGCGTGGCCTGGGTAAAATCGTGGGGCAACGTCTCGCCTGTCTCGGCGTCGACACTGTGCAATTTGACGCTGCCCAGCGCACTGCGCTGGCCGCCGATGTAGTTGTGGCCAAGAATTCGAAGCATGGGGAAATTCCTTAAAGAGTGCCGACAGTGCCGGGTTCGAACGCCGCATCGACCGCAACGATGCCATTGATCAAGGGCGCGCCGAATTCGCCCTGGCTGATCTCGAACACATCGCCCGGTTGGGGGCGAATGCCGTCAGCGAAGGACAGGGTCGCGGTGCCGAAGAAGTGAATGTGCACGTCCCCAGGACGCAGGAACTGGCTGTACTTGAAATGGTGATACTCAAGGTTCGCCAGGCTGTGGCACATGTTGGCCTCACCACTGAGGAACTCGTTCTGCCACAGCACCTGGCCGTCGCGCAGGATGCGACTGGTGCCGGCCAGGTGTTGCGGCAGCTCGCCGACCCGCAGCTCCGGGCCGTAGCTGCAACTGCGCAGTTTCGAATGGGCCAGGTACAGGTAGTTCTTGCGCTCCATCACGTGATCGGAAAACTCGTTGCCGACTGCAAAGCCGAGGCGATACGGCTTGCCGTCGTGACCGATGACATAAAGGCCGCTGAGTTCAGGCTCTTCACCGGCGTCTTCGGCAAACGGTGGCAAGGGGAATGGCTGGCCGGGGCGCACAACGATGCTGCCATCGCCCTTGTAGAACCATTCCGGCTGCACGCCCGCCTGACCGGCCGCAGGCTTGCCGCCTTCCACGCCCCATTTGAAGATGCGCATCGTATCGGTCATCGCGGCTTCGTCACCGACCTGCTGGTGCATCTTGTCCCGGGCCGACGCGCTGCCCAGGTGAGTCAGGCCAGTGCCACTGACCAGCAGGTGCGCCGGATCCGGGTGATCCAGCGGTGGCAGGATGCGCAATTGCGCCAGCAGTTCGGCATAGTCGTGGCTGACACCCAAGCCCAGGCTCTGCACCTGTTGCTCAAGATTGACACCCGCTTCGATCGCTGCCAGCGCCAGGTCGCGAACCGTGCGTGCCTCACGAACTTCCAGGACCTGCGCCCCCTCGACCACGCCGACACGGCGCTCGCCGTTACTCAATTCGAACTGAACCAAACGCATGATTTTTCTCCTGTGACAAATCTCAAATCCAACGAAGGTCCCCGTGGGAGCGAGCCTGCTCGCGAAGAGGTCATCACATCCAACCTATCTGTTGGCTGACGCTGCGCCTTCGCGAGCAGGCTCGCTCCCACAGGAGATCGTTGTGAATCCTCAAGTACGGGTAGCCCCACGCGCACTGGCGGCAAACTCATCCGCCGGCAACACATGCTTGCGCTCCAACTGGCGGTACACCACGCCGGTCAACACCAGGCCGAACACCATCACGCAGGACAGGAAATACAGCCCCGATGCCAGGTTGCCGGTGTATTCCTTGAGCGCGCCGATCACGAACGGGCCGATGTAGCCGCCGAGATTGCCTACCGAGTTGATCAGGGCAATCCCCGCCGCCGCACTCGCGCCGGCAAAGAAGCGCCCGGGCAAGGTCCAGAAAATCGCCGTGCAGGAAAACAGTGCGAACGCCACCAGGCACAGCGCCATCAATTGCAGTACCGGAAACGTCAGCCAGGCGCTGAGGAACAAGCCGATGGCGCCCAACACATACAGCACCGCCAAGTGACCATAACGATCATTCAATCGATCGGAGCTGCGCGGGATGATCAGCAGACCAACGATCCCGAAGACATAGGGCACCGATGACACGAACCCGGTCACCAGGTCGCTGCCGCCGAACTGCTTGATCAGGGTCGGCAGCCACAGGCCCAGGCCATAGATGCTGAGGGTCACCGGCAGGTAGAACAGCGCCAGCAGCAACACGCGTTTGTCCTTGAGCGCGTGCAGCGGGTTGCCGTGGCGGGTCTGGCCGTATGCCTGCAGGTCTTTTTGCAGTTCGCCGCTCAGCCAGTCCTTCTCGGCCTGGTCCATCCACTTCACCTGTTGCGGGCCATCCGGCAACCAGCGCAGTACCGGCCAGGTCAGCAGGATCGCCGGGGTGCCGATGACGATGAACAGCCACTGCCAGCCGTGCAGGCCAAGAACGCCATCCAGGCCCAATAGCCCGCCGGACACGGGCCCGGTGATCATCATCGCGATGGGTTGGGACAGGATGAACAAGCCCAGGATCTTGCCGCGATGGCGCACCGGGAACCACTGGGTGATGTAGTACAGAACGCCAGGAAAGAACCCGGCTTCCGCCGCACCGAGCAAAAAGCGCATCAGGTAGAAGCTGTTCGGCCCCTGGACGAACGCCATGCCGATGGTAATGGCGCCCCAGGTGACCATGATTCGGGCGAACCAGCGTCGTGCGCCAAAACGGTCAAGCATCAGGTTGCTGGGGATTTCCAGGAGGAAATAGCCAATGAAGAACAGTCCTGCGCCCAACCCGTACGCCGCATCACCGAGGCCGATGTCGGCGCCCATGTGCAGTTTGGCGAAGCCCACTGCGGAGCGATCCACGTAGGCGATCAGGTACAGCAGGATCAGGAAGGGAATCAGTTTCAGTGTGATGCGGCGGATCAGCCGCAATTCCTGGCTCATGGGATCGGTCTCCGATTGTTGTTTTTATAGAACCTCGGGGGACGCCTCTCACGGCTAACCGTCAGGGCCATCCTTCCGCTGAAAACGACTATATAGTAATACTATTTAACCAACAACACTTCCAAACAGGCGAATTTGCGCTTATGTTACGCCTCAGCCCGAACAATATAGTCATACAATAAGAGAATCGATCATGTCTGATAAGAAACCCACCCTGCGCTCCGCCCACTGGTTTGGCACCGCCGACAAGAACGGCTTCATGTACCGCAGCTGGATGAAGAATCAGGGCATCGCCGATCACCAGTTTCATGGCAAGCCAATCATCGGCATCTGCAACACCTGGTCGGAACTGACCCCGTGCAACGCGCACTTCCGCCAGATCGCGGAACACGTAAAGCGCGGAGTGATCGAGGCTGGAGGCTTCCCGGTGGAATTTCCGGTGTTCTCCAACGGTGAATCCAACTTGCGCCCGACCGCCATGCTGACCCGCAACCTGGCGAGCATGGACGTGGAGGAAGCCATTCGCGGCAACCCGATCGACGGGGTGGTACTGCTGACCGGCTGCGACAAGACCACCCCGGCATTGCTGATGGGCGCGGCCAGTTGCGACGTGCCAGCGATCGTCGTCACCGGCGGGCCGATGCTCAACGGCAAGCACAAGGGCCAGGACATCGGCTCGGGCACGGTGGTGTGGCAGCTCAGCGAACAGGTCAAGGCCGGCACCATCAGCCTGGATGACTTCCTCGCGGCC
>Ga0209542_10018538_pt1 | contig 11255 bp, 12 predicted proteins | sample RifCSPhighO2_01_FD_184028 | JGI IMG/M metagenome (GOLD analysis project Ga0209542, IMG submission 184028) | Soil microbial communities from Rifle, Colorado - Rifle CSP2_plank highO2_0.1 (SPAdes) (version 2) | ecosystem: Environmental > Terrestrial > Deep subsurface > Rock core/Sediment ...
AATACGGTAGCGATCACGTCGTGCAGATCGGAACCTTTGGCACGATGATGGCGCGCGCGGCCGTGCGCGACGTCGCGCGCGCCCTGGGCCATGCCTACGGTATCGGCGACACGATCGCCAAATTAATTCCATTCGGCAAGCAAGGTTTCCCTGTCACCATCAAGGGGGCACTTGAGGAAGTGCCGGAACTCGCGGAGCTCTATAAGCGCGACCCGGATGCACGCGAAGTCTTGGACCTTGCACAAAAAATAGAGGGTAACGCGCGGCATGTCGGCGTGCATGCCGCAGGCGTCGTAATCTCACCAGAACCTGTGACCGCGTACGTCCCTATCCAACTCGACCCGAAGGGCGGTAAGACAATCACCCAGTACGATATGTATAGTATCGCTGACGAATACGGTGGCATCGGGCTTTTGAAATTCGATTTTCTCGGGCTCAAGAACCTCTCGGTACTTGCCGATTCTGTCGTCCGCGTCAAAAACCGTCTCGATGCTGATGTAGACCTCGAGCGTATCCCGATTAACGACACAAAGGTGTACGAGATGCTCACGCGCGGAGAAACCCTCGGCGTGTTCCAAATGGCGGGTAGCGGCATGACCGCGTATCTGAAGGACCTGAAACCCACCGTCGTGCATGACCTGAATGCCATGGTCGCCCTCTACCGCCCCGGCCCGATGGCGTTCATCCCCGAATACATCGCACGTAAGCGTGATCCTGCACGCGTCTCCTACCTCGATCCGCGCCTCGAGGCGATTTTGAAACCGACCTACGGCGTTTTGATCTATCAAGACGACGTCATGATGATAGCGGTTGAGCTCGCCGGCTACTCGTGGGGAGAGGCCGATAAGTTGCGCAAAGCGATGGGGAAGAAGATACCTGCAGAAATGCAGGCGCAAAAAGACCGATTTCTGAAAGGCTGTGTCGAGCGCGGTATGAAGCCTGGGAACGCGCAAAAGTTGTGGGAGCAGATCGAAACCTTCGCGGCGTACGGTTTCAACAAAGCGCACGCGGCAAGCTACGGCAATCTCGCGTATAAGACTGCATACATGAAAGCCAACTTTCCCGTGGACTACATGGCGGCGGTACTCACGGCGGACGCCGGCGACGTGGAGAAAATCGCAGAAATCGTTTCGGAATGTAAGCACATGGGCATCACGGTGCTGCCGCCGTCGGTCAATGAAAGCAAGGGTGATTTTACGGTCGTGGATAACACAACCATTCGATTTGGCTTGTATTCGATAAAGAATTTTGGCACTGGTGTCGCCGATTCAATCATTGCCGCCCGCCTTGACTCGAGTCAGTCGAGGCAGGCGCAACCTTTTTCAGATATCGCGGATTTCATTTCGCGCGTGCCGGACAAAAATCTGAACAAAAAGGGGCTCGAAGCGCTCATAATGTCGGGAGCGCTTGATGCGTTCGGTGAGCGCGGCACACTACTTGCAAATATCGAGACGCTCTTGAGCTACCACCGCGAATATACGAAGGCGCCCACGGATCAAGGTTCGCTTTTCGGCGCGGCGAGTGCGCCGAAAACAGCAACCGTTAAACTGGACGAGGCGCCACCGGCCTCGCTCGACCAGAAACTCGCCTGGGAAAAAGAACTTCTGGGACTCTATATTTCCGGTCATCCGCTAGATAAACACAAAGCGAAGCTCGCGAACGCGAAAAATAGCATCAAGCACGCCAAAGAGAACTTGCGGGGGGTGGAAACGGTAATCGCTGGATTCATTGAATCGGTGCAGAATATTCTCACAAAAAATGGCGAGAAAATGGCGTTTTTCAAAATTGCAGACCTTTCGGACACCATTGAAGTCGTCGCATTTCCGCGCGTATTGAAAGAGTACGAGGCCATCCTCGCCAACGGCGCATGTTGCATGCTTAAGGGCAAGATTTCCGAGCGGAACGGTCAGCCCAGCTTCGTCGTAGAACGCGCCAGGGCGCTCTGAGCCTGCCCCGTTAGAGGCGAAGTTCTCTAATGGGGTTATCAACATATTGACGTGCGCGTCTGAGGAAGTATCGTACGACTCGGTGCTTTGGACATGCGCCAGTCAGCAATGTTGAATCACGAGGGATCGGAATGACAACGACCGTAGGTGCGGAAACGCTACGCGAAATTGAACTCGGCAAAATCGTTACCGAGCTCAGGAAGATGGACGGCCAGCAAAGGGGGAGGGTCGACACACAAACGCTTTCTGAGTGCGCCGCAAGGCTCGATCGACTGACGGCAAGTCGAATGGATTTCCTTTCGGAGCGTTACAAACCCCTGCGCGCTGTTTTGCGTAAGGGATTCGAATCCACCAAAGTGCGAATCCATTCGGACGCGCACCTTTTCGACGAAACCCGTCGGCTTCTCAAGAACATCAAGAGAAGCGGCAAGAAGCCCGGGGCGCGTGAAAAGGCCTGTGCAGTTTGCACGGAACTTGATTACCTGGTCGAATCACTCGAACAACAGAACTAAGAGCGGGGTAGCTTGCTCGGCTGGCACGGGCGATGGCGCACTACAGTGCGCCATCAGTGTTTTTTGCCCCACCGTATAATCCTGCTATGATTGGCCAAATATGGATACTGAACACGAGGACACTCACGAATACGACCACAAGAAGCTGGGGCGTGAGCTGGACTTATTTACTTTCTCCGAGCTCGTAGGACCCGGACTCCCCCTGTGGACCCCACGTGGCACGCTCGTACGGAACCTGCTCGACGACTACGTGTGGGAGATGCGCCGAGCGCGCGGGTACGAGAAAGTCGAAATACCGCACATAACAAAAAAAGAGCTGTACGAAACGAGCGGTCATTGGGAAAAATTCAAAGACGACCTTTTTCGTATACAAACGCGCGAGGGTCACGAATTCGCGATGAAGCCGATGAATTGCCCCCACCACACGCAGATCTATGCCAGGAAACCATGGAGCTATCGTGAAATCCCACAGCGGTACGCCAATTCGACCATGTGCTACCGCGATGAACAGACCGGGGAATTGAACGGTCTTTCGCGCGTACGTGCGTTCACGCAAGACGATGCTCACGTATTCTGCCGCGAACCGCAGGTCAAAGAAGAATTCCTCAAGATCTGGGACATCATCGAAGAGTTCTATGGGAAGTTCGGGTTCTCGCTCAAGATACGCCTCTCGTTCCATGATCCGAAAGAGCCGGAAAAATATCTCGGCGACAAAAAGAAGTGGAAGTCCACCGAGACATCTTTGCGTGAAATGGTCCAAGAGCGGAATGCGGACACGATTGAAGCTGTCGGAGAAGCCGCGTTTTATGGCCCCAAGCTCGACTTCATGGCCAAGGATTCTTTGGGTCGCGAGTGGCAGGTCGCTACGATCCAACTCGATATGAATATGCCTGAGCGCTTCGACCTTACCTGCGTAAATGAAAAAGGCGAAAAGGAGCGCATCGTCATGATACATGCCGCCATCATGGGCTCAATAGAACGATTCCTCGCAGTACTGCTTGAGCACCTTGCTGGTGCGTTCCCGCTCTGGCTGGCTCCAGTGCAGATCGTCGTGTTGCCCGTTTCTGAAAAGCATGCCGAGTATGCGGCAGGCCTCGTTCAAGAATTGAAAACCGCTGACATCCGCGCCGAGCTTGATGCGGACGATTCGTTGGGCAAACGCATCCGCGCGACGAAACTCAGCAAAGTACCCTACTTCATCGTCGTCGGCGACAATGAGGTAGCGGCCGAGACCACGACCCTCGAGAACCGCTCGGGCGACAAACAGGAAATAAAACTCTCCGATCTCATCGCAAAACTTACCGAAGAGATCCGCACTCGTAGCTAATCCCCTTCCGATATCGCACTACTACAGCGCTCCTCTTCATACACCTAAGCATTGCTATAGCAACACTTAGGTGTAGATGATTATTTGAGCTTAAAATGTTTTTTGAGGCGCTGATCACCTTCGAGTTGATCGACAATCATATAGAGCACGTCATAACCGATTTTGAAATCCGCCTTGAGGAGCGTGATCAAATCTTCACAATCATACGGGTAGGCCCAGACGCTGTCCTGCAGACGTTCAAAGCCGATATGCTGGAGCGTTCGACGCACCTTCTCTCGAAGCACTTTCCTGCGCTCTGGAATGTCAAAAACGAGTACCCGCCACTTCTTGTCCCACTTTCGCGGCTTCGGTAGTTTGTAACCTCGAATTTCATACATTCGTAACTCACGCTCGCCTTTCGTTGTTAGCCGGAGGTACCTCCCATCGAACTCGAGATGCCCAGTATGTATGAGCCTGCGATACGACCGGCGTATAGTTTCAGCATGACGACTCCCGGGCAGCAGTCCAAGCTTGTGCAATCCCGAGACCGCATTCGGCACCACAGCTGCAATTGCAAGTAAGCCCGCTACTTTCACCGAAACAAGCACCGCATTCCTTAGTTGATTGCGCCGAGCTCTACTTCTACTTTCTTGCTCCAACCTTCCCATACACACATCATATGCTATAGCAATATATAGGTGTAGATGGGGTTGTTCATAATATTTGAGGGACAGAACACCGCGCATAACGAAAACGGCCTCCCGATTGGGAGGCCGTTTCGTTTCACTTTCTTGCCCGTCCGTAGCCGTCAGGCGAAGGAGGGTTGGAGGCTTATCGCACCCGTCCAGTCCGGTTAACCGCGATTGATCACGATACGCGGGGTGCCGTCTGCACTGTGCGCGAGCGTCATCGAATCCTTGGTGTTGTGCGTCTCAGCGGTCGGAAGGCTGAAGGCATTGATCTCTGATTTCTCTTCGATCGCTTCGTGCGATTCCTCGATCACCGGGGTGATCGTTTCTACGGCCTCGGGTTCGGATTCCTGCATCGAGTAGTCGACACGGGGAGTCCGGAATGAGCTGACCGTCGAGCTCGCGAGCGCGAACGCGCCACCCTTGTAGTAGATCGCAAGGTATGCACCAGCGATAGCAAAGGCGAGCAAGCTCATCCAGTAGATCGCGTTGCCGAGGATGCCGAAGTCGAGACCCGTGTACGGGATCTGATTCAGCGAAACGTACGGTGCAGGCGGGGTGTAGGTCGGCTGCGGAATGTACGTCGGTTGCGGGTACTGGTACTGAATGATCGGTTGCGGCGTTACCGGATACACGGCCGCGGTGTTGAAGCTTGAGTTGATTGAATTGTCGGTAATCGTCGTGTTGCAGCTCCAGTTCGTGCAGGTATTCGTGTTGGTGTTGATGTTCGTGTTGGTAATGTTCGCCTGTTGCTGTTGCTGCTGTTGCTGTTGGGCAGGCGGTGCGTAGCGCGGAGGCTGTTGCGGAGGATACTGATACTGAGGAGGCGTGTATCGCGGAGGCTGGAAGCTCGGAGGCGTGATCGCCATGGGTGCGGCATGGAATGCCGGCGAAGCGCTGAATGTGTCCTGGTAGAAGTAACCCTGAGGTGTTTCGTACGAGTACGAGAACGTGTCCATCGAGAACGTGTCCCGACCGTATCCGTAATCAGTGTAGCCGGCATCAAGGTAACCGTAGTCTGTATAACCTGGGTTGAGATAGCCGTAATCAGTGTAGCCGGCATCAAGGTAACCGTAGTCTGTATAACCTGGGTTGAGATAGCCGTAATCAGTGTAGCCGGCATCGGAGTAGCCGTAGTCGGTATAACCCGGCCAACCGCCGCCGTCTGTCAACGGAATGTCGGCTGCAAATGCAGTGGACGAAACAGACAGAACAATGAAAATCGCCACAACGATGCTAAGCACCTGTGCGACCACATTCATTTTTTTGCTTTTAGTCATATTTTGTTTACTACACTGATAACTATTAATGACGACGAGATTATATAACCAGAATGCTAAATGTCAAGTGTTTGTAATTGATGGTGGTGGAGGGGCTAAAGATAACTCCTCCACCTCCGTTTGCATATTCCTCGCAGTCAGCGGACTGGCTCGAACTCCAGAATCGGCATGTCCCCTTCACTCTTCCATCGGCCGATGTAAGTGCCGGAAGATAAGGTGGTCGTTGCCAGTGGCCTCTGCGCGACAACATCGCGCGGAAGCGGAATTACACCCTCGAGGAGGTAGCTAGTCGTGAAGACCTGGCCGACCCCCATGTACATGCGGAGCCAAACTGTGCCCGGCGGATAGAAACTCTTCATATCCGACAAATACCCCCGATGGCAGACACCAACATCGAGAATTGCTCCGTCACGATCGTGCACGATGCCTGCGCCCGACGAGTAGATACCGAAGACGAGGTAGATGTGCTTCGCCTTCTCTTCGGCATCTTCGTCGTCGAGAAGTTGTATCCGGAGGCGCACCGACACAGCGTGGTAACCCGGTGACTGAGTGCTCACCCGATCGGCCTCTGGCGTCTTAACGACGGTGCAAGCCGGAGCCTTCTTGGGAACTACCTGTTTTTTCGCAGCTTCGGCAGGTGCCCCGGCGAGGAATATTGCGAGTAAAAGAGCGATCAGAGCCCTCATTGTGTACTCCTGCTTCTGTGATCCTGCCTTATGCGGATCTTCTTGCTCGCGACTGACTGATCGCGAAAAAGCAGATCATCGTAAGGATAAAAATTTTCGGACCGGAACGAGCGATGGGTATCACTCGTTCCGGCCGAAGGTCGCAATCTGCTACTTGCCGTTCGACGGACCGTCCGCCTTGCGACGATAGCTGTTCGCACAGCGGAGGGTACGGTTGTCCGGCAGCCAAGCGCAGGTCTTCTCACCCGGCTGACCGGCGACCATCTCGAACCCCGGCGCCGGGTTGTTGCCGACGGTGCGCTTGTGGTAGACCTTGCCCTGCTCGGCGGCTTCGGCACCATTGGGGTCTTCGCTCACGCGTTCGTAAACGCCCGGGACGAATTCCTCCTTCTGCTGCTTCTGCTTGTGGACCTTCTGGATGCGTTGCGGCGGACCACGACGATCACGAGAATCGGCCGAGGCCGACTCGAAGGCGACCAGCGCGAACGTGGCAGCGATTGCGATGGAAAGGACAGATTTCAAGATAGTCATCTCGGTTCTCCGTGAGATGTTGCGGTCGGTTGACCTAGAACTTGAATTCGCGAAACCCTTTTGAGCTTCGTTTTTCTATTATATCACCTATATCTACCTTGTCAAGCATCGAATAAATCCATAAGAATATGGTTCGAAGTGGAAAAAGAAAACAGCGCGCCGTTGGGCGCGCTGCTGCATTCGGGTCAGTTGGTTGGGAATCGCTCAGTTCGAGCAGTCCTGTCCGTTGACCGTGTAGATCGGAAGGTTCGACCCCGGCTTGAAGCCATCGTGACGTACGCTGTACTCGCAGATGGGTGCATCGAAACGCGACGCATACCACCAGCGGATCCAGAGACGGTTCAGGTCGGCCCAGAACACGGCGATGACACCGGCGATCAGGATGAACAGGATCACCAGCGCGATCGTACGAAGCCAGGGGAAGCCTGAGCGCTCCCTGTCCGGCTCGTCGTCAGTGTTCGGATCGCGCCGCGGGGCCGTTGCTCCCGACGTACCCGAATTTCGGATTGGCCGCGGCAGAACCGGTGCCCCCATCGGTCGTGAATCGGGTTCCGGGTCACTCCTTTCACCGAGTTCGCGCTGTGCGCGACCAAGGTGCGCATGAAGCCGCTCGAGACCCTCGCCGACTGCATCGAAGCCGTCGCGTTGATCTTGCTGGATCGTACCAACGGTCTTCTCAAGTCCGACGATGCGCTGATCCATACGCCCGACCCGCTGACCGTGTTGATCGAGGCGTTCGTGAATCGGCTGTGGGTTCACCTGTTCCGGCCTGTTTTCCGGCCGTGTACGGTCTTCGACTGCCCCTCCACGTGGGTCGGCCTGAGCCGGTCTTTCCAATGTGTCTGTCGCCATGATGTCCTCCGGACGTTGTGGCGGTTCCAAGGAACTTAAACCGCCACGTGGAAATTCCACAGTAGCGTACCGGCGATTGTACCTCTAATATATATGTTTGTCAAGTATAAAAATCTTGATGGCGGGGATTTGCTCCCCGCCACCCATTATTATCGCTCTACGCGAGACCTCTACGCCGCGTCGGCTGGCGACTCAGCGACTGGCTCGCGATTGTAGGTCAGCTTCTCGCCCGGGCGCTGTCGCAGCAGGACGAAGTCGTCCTGGTTCCCTGCCGCGAGTCGCTGCACGACCGTCGCCAGCATCGCTTCGAATTGCTCGGGCGATGCTCCGGCAACGCCAGCTGCGAGTGCTTCGTTCTCGTAGCGGTGGCGTCCATTCATGAGTGCATCGCCGAACGCTTGGATCAGGAACGCCATGAGCACCAGCAGATAGGTCAGGCTCGAATTCGTGGCAAACGCATACACGAGCGTTGCCAACATGAACATGACCATCAACCACGCTTCATACTTGTCTTCCCCTTCCCAGAACGTCCCGAGTCCGCCAGTGCGCGGCCGCATGTGCGCCTTTGCGCGTTGCAGAAGCGACCATGCGGTGAGCAGAAGGATCGGGTACGATTCCGGTGGTACTGATTTCTTGTCGATCTCCCACTTGAAGTCCAGCGGAGTGTTCTGCCAGACGGTGAAGACGAAGAACCCGAGTACCATAAGGGTAGTTGCTGTTGCAATCGCGCTCACGAGAGAGCCACGGAACGTGTCGAAAGGAGATTGAGGCTTCATGGTCTTCCCTTTCACTGTCGGTTCTGCTCCTTGCGGAGACGGTGTGGTTGGAGTGATAGTAGCCCTCAGCTTGTTATGCGTGTCCTTGATCGCGAACTTTAGGCTTTCCCTCCGCGCGTTACTCTGCAGCATCCACAGACACCACAGTGCAACACCGAAAGAAATGAGCGCTGCCCACGCGACACCGTCCTTGAAGAGGAAGATGCCGAGTGAGAAAAAGATAACCGCGCCGAGGATGTTCGAGATCACCTCGAGTCCGAGGACAACGAGTCCAAGGAAGCCGAGTGCACACAAGCCGAGGAGTATGAACGGCATCGGAATTTCGTTCACGACACCTCCTTTTTTGCTTCGTCTGCGTTTTCGATAGCCCGGTCTACCCGAGCGCTAGCGAAATCAATACATTAAAATGTGCAATCTGTCAAGCTTATAAAAAAGCGGGCCGGGAACGCGAGGTCCCCGGCGAGGCATCGCAATGCGATGCATGACTAGCGGCAATGCCACCGATTCCACCGATCCCACCCGCAACGCGGCCGGGGGCGATAGTAAGGCCGTGGCACATAGCGGGGGGGTGGCGCGTACATGGGCGCCTGCTGCATCTGCACGAAGCAGTGCGTGTGGATGCCGCCGTACTGGTTCGGGTACTGGATGCAGCGCACCCCAGAGGCGTTTGCTGGCAGGGTCGTGAACGAAACGAACGCGGCTGCGATTGCGACCGCAGCGAGTGTCGTGATTCTCATCGCGATTCCCTCCTCAGGTTGTGCGACGAATTTCCGAATTTCCCGGTACCGACGGCGTCGGTTTACCTCCTTACATTGTATACCAAGATATGGCTCTTGTCAAGTATTCCACGGCAAGGCCGGGCCTTGCCGTGCCTTTCTTTTGCGTCAAGTTATTTGGCGATTGGGAATGGTCGGCCGATATCTACTGCGTAGCCTATGTCCACTGGTCGAGCGATGGTGACAGGAGTTCCTACGGAAACGGAATGTCCCACATCTACCGCATGACCAATGTCCACCGCCCTCCCTATTTCGGGAGCGCCATTTGCATTTGCGATCGTGACGGCGTAGCCGATATCGACAACACGTCCGATATCAACCGCGTGTGCGATATCGACAGGATGCGCCACATCTACCGGTCGTGCGACATCCACCGGATGCGCGACATCAACGATGTAACCAACGTTGACAGGATATCCGACATGTACCGTGCGACCAACAGAAACCGTGTAGCCGACGGGAACCGAGTAGCCAACAGAAACGGGCCGACCGATGTACGTCGGGTATCCGACCGAAACGGGATTCGCGATGTACGTGGGCTGTTCGAGCCGCGCCGGGTGAGCAAAGTACGTCGGCTCGGTGTAGTACGTCTCGAAGCTTGCGCCATACCCACTTGGCACGTAGAGATATTCCGCGGCGGATACCGGCGTAGCTATAAACATTACTACGGCGAAAAGTGATACGAATTTAGTCATATGGTTTCCATCGAGCCAATGAGTTCGGCTTCGAGTACGAATCGCGAGCTCTTCGAGGTGAGCGTGTCGCACGTGACTATGGTGAGTCGCGTACCCAGTTCCTGCGACATGTCTATCCGCGTGTCTTCGGCATTCACCTTGTTCACCGATGTGACCGCATAGGTATACATGGTGCCATCGGTGCTCGTTACCGTGATACGGTCGCCCGCCTCAAGTTCGGGAATACGATTGAACGCTTTGTACATTTGATTGCGCACTATTGGCAAATGTGAGGAGTGGCCGAATATGATCATGTTGCCCCTCTCGCCGAGCTTCGCAGAATCTACATAGCGCGCCGGTCCTTTTTGCAAAAGCAGATCGAGCGCCTCGAGCTCTTTGGTCGCCGGGTTAGAAACCGCCAGATCAAGACCGATTGCGGATATCTGTATGCGTGCGGGCAATTCTGTTTTTATTGGTACTGTCGGTGTGCCGGTCGCTACCGGCTGTATTTCACTCAGTTCTGGGATGTTGGAGAGAGCGATAGTATCCGGCACTGTGCCATCAATGTAGTCAGGCACGAGCCCGATCGAATCCGCCGCAGAGAGCGACAAAAAGAAAATTACGATTGTTGCTGCCAAAAAGACGGTGGTGGGTGGTTTTTGTGCCCCATATGGAGTCTGGCTTGTCATAGGTAAATCATACACCATAAATGGTACCTTGTCAATATTTGGGCCTTGTACCTAGGCACAATACGTTTGCAGGACTTGACAAATAGCTATATTCATGGAAACATTGCCCCTATCAAAACTATGGCCGACCCGCATCCGCCGCAGCACACGCACCCGCCAGCGCATACCAGAGGACGTGCGAGTCTCATTTCCAACATTCTCGCTATCGCGGGATTTATTCTGCTCGCCGTCGTCGTCATCTGGGGTTTGATACATCTCGCACGCCTCTCTTCCCCGTGGTTCGCATCCCTCTTCGATAGCAAAAACGACGCGAGCGTAATCCAGGTAATGGCGCCCGTCAACGCGAAGGCAGATATTCCGTTCAAGGTCGTGTGGAAGCACACGGCAGAAAGCGAGGGTATGTATGCATTCACCTACCAGTGCCAGACCGGCCTGCAGTACAAAGTACCGGGCCCGGACGGCCAACGCACAATTCCGTGCGGTGCGGCATACTCGGTGGGAACAACGAGCAAAGAAATCTCCGTACTGCCGACACTCA
>Ga0209542_10018544_pt1 | contig 11253 bp, 11 predicted proteins | sample RifCSPhighO2_01_FD_184028 | JGI IMG/M metagenome (GOLD analysis project Ga0209542, IMG submission 184028) | Soil microbial communities from Rifle, Colorado - Rifle CSP2_plank highO2_0.1 (SPAdes) (version 2) | ecosystem: Environmental > Terrestrial > Deep subsurface > Rock core/Sediment ...
AAGCGGAAACTTCAAATACGAAAAAATAGTCCATACCACTGTCTTCCCAGCCAAGTACTGGATCACCTCTGATGCCAAGACCGCTCTGGCCATTGAAAACATCAAGAGTGAGCTTCAGCAGCACATCAAGCACCTTAAAAAGATAGGCAAAACTGACGAGGCCGCAAGACTGCAAGAAAAGACTCTCCACGATATCGAGATGATGCGCCAAACTGGATATTGCCATGGCATCGAGAACTACTCTCGCCACCTTGATTTCAGAAAACCCGGCGAACCGCCATTCAGCCTTTTAGATTTTTTCGCCTCAAAAGGCGAATTTCTGGCCATTATAGATGAATCGCATATTAGCATCCCTCAACTGCGAAGCATGTTCAACGGCGACCATTCCAGAAAATCGACCTTGGTGGAATACGGCTTCCGCCTACCCTCGGCGATTGATAATCGGCCGCTGAAGTTTACAGAATTTGAAAAGAGAATCCAAAAAGCAATCTATGTCTCAGCCACCCCTTCTAAGTACGAAATGGAAAAGGCCGGGAAAAAAGGAATCGCTGAGCAGCTTATCCGGCCGACTGGCCTCCTAGATCCGACGATAGAAATACGGCCAAGCCATGATCAGATCTCCCATTTGCTTGATAACATCCGAGACAGAGTCTCAAATAACCAAAGAGTTATCGTCACTACTCTGACCAAAAGAATGGCTGAGGACCTCTCGGAGCACTTGGCTGACCAAGGTGTCAAGGTTAATTACCTCCATTCAGAAATTAAGACCTTAGATAGGCTTAAGATCCTCAAAGATTTAAGGTTAGGAAACCATGATGTCATCATCGGCGTGAATCTATTAAGAGAAGGACTAGACCTCCCAGAGGTCTCTTTGATCGCCATCCTAGACGCCGACAAGGAAGGATTTCTAAGAAATACCACCACCCTTATCCAGACAATGGGCCGGGCAGCCAGGCATGAAGAAGGCCATGTCATCCTATACGCGGACAAAATAACCAAATCAATTGATGCCGCCGTTAAAGAGACGGTGAGACGGAGAAAGACTCAGGAAGAATATAACACAAGACATGGCATCACTCCCAAATCAATCCAAAAAGAAATCGGGGATTTTGACTTGCCTATCTCCCGAAAAGAAATGAATAAGCCAAGCAATGAGAGCGATATCGTATTCTTTGGAAGCGGCAACAGGCAGAAAGTCCTGGCTCAGTTAACCAAGATGATGGAAAAAGCGATAAATAAGTTTGAGTATGAAAAGGCGATGGTTTTCAAGGAACAGATCAGAAAATTAAGGCGGGAATAATGAAGACCAGCCGAAGCTGGTCTAGCCTATCCCTTCCCTTGTCTCTTTGGCACCTTTTTCAACGTCTTCTCTGGTAATATGGTCGACTGAACTCCAGGCCGGCATGGTAATGGCGATCAAGCAAGCTGGACTCGGGCTATTACTTTTAGCGTAATGCCAGGATCCGATAGGGATAGACAACGATTTGCCTGGAAGAAGAGTCGTTGTCCTCGTGGCCCCACAATCATCAGTGATAAAAACATCAGCGCTGCCTTCAAGCATGAAATACGCTTCGGCTGTCTGGAAATGGACATGCGGCTTTGATTCTTGGAGAAGTATAACCGCTTCGCCATACCCCAACCCATCTTCTGAAGATACAATTTCATGAATCACTTCTCCCGGCGCTTCCACTATCCTTCTGGCTCTTTGGCACAAGGAGGCAATATCCGGCATATATATGTCTAGAACTGATCCCTAGTTTAGGAGTTTGCCTGATAATGTCAAACCCTTGCAGAATCAATAAGAAAATAGTAGAGTATCTAAGCTATGCCAATCACTAAATCAGCCGAAAAGGCTTTGCGCCAATCAAGCCGAAGGAGAGTCCGGAATCTTAAGCGCATCAGAACATACAAAGACACGTTCAAGAAATTCAAGAAGTTAGTCGCTGCTAAGCAGAGCAGCGAAGCTGTAAAAATGCTTCCCTTGGTATATAAGGCGGTAGACAAGGCGGCTAAGACTGGTGTCATTAAAAAGAATAAAGCGGCTAGACTAAAATCAAAAACGGCCCGTCTCCTGGCAGTTCCCAAGTAAAAGAGCCTCCCAAGGCTCTTTTACTTTCCTTTAGCAATATTGAAAACAATACCTAACCCTGACAATAGGGCGATGGTTGATGTGCTCCCGTAACTAATAAAGGGCAGAGGAATCCCTGTTAAAGGAGCTAGACCAGATATGGCCATAATATTTACGAAGGCTTGGCCGACCACCCAAATAGCGATGCCCATCGTAAAAAGCATCCCAAATCTATCCTTAGTATTGCGAGCAATCTGGATGAGAGTGAAACCTAAGGCTCCATACAAGAGGACAGTAACCGAGGCACCAAGAAAACCTAGCTCCTCAGCTAAGACAGCGAAAATGGAATCCCCGATCACCTCCGGCAAAAAGCCGAACTTCTGGCTACTATGGCCATAGCCCACACCAAATAACCCCCCGGACCCTATAGCAATTAATGACTGATTGACTTGGTAGGCAATGCCTCGAGGATCTGAGTCCGGATTTAAATAGGCCTTGAAACGATTCAGCCGATAAGGCTCAATTGCCACCAATACCGAAAAAAGAATAATCCCAACCAAGGCAATCCCTAGAAGATATTTAATATTTACCCCAGCGACAAAATATATACCTAAAGCAATGAGGGCAACAATTATTAAAGTCCCAATATCAGGTTGGAGGGCTAATAACAAACCGACGAAACCAACTAAAATAAAGAAGGGCAGAAGGCCATAAGACCAATTCTTAACCCGATCGCTTCGGCCACCGAACCAAGCAGCTAAATATATAACCAGGGCTAATTTTAAAATTTCAGCCGGCTGAAAGATGAAACCTTGGATATTAAGCCAGCGAATGGCGCCTTTGGCGCCATAACCGAATCCGGGAACAAAAACCAGGGTCATTAATACTAACGAACCAAAGAGAATCAGCAAGGAAAGCTTCCGCCACAGATGGTAATCTATCTTAGACAACAAGAAGGCGATAATGACACCGGGGAGAATGCCATAAAGAAGTTGGTGGGTGAAATAATAGTAAGAGGAACCAAATTTTTTCTGGGCATCTATCAGCCCAGCCGAAGACAAGACAGCTAAGCCTAAAGAGATCAGAATGACTAGAATCCAAAAAAGCCTTCGAGACATACATACATTGTACTATGAGCCAGGATTATTCAAAATCAAAGGCCGCGCGGGAACGCGGCCTGGTAGGGTCCGAACAGCAGGTCGGACTATTTGACGTAATGCCAATACTTGCGGGGAAGCCGCCGGACCGGCTGCTTCCAACTGATACTGGTCATCTCCAGGGCGACCATCGCTAGCTGGAGATAGACGAAATGGAACTTCACTCCCGCCTCCTCGAGAACGTGGCAGACGTTCTCAAAGGGGATGTGCTGTCTGCGACGAGCTAGGAGCTCGTCGATTTCGAGCGCCAGGCCGACGTGGCGCTGCAGGTCTCGGTGACCTGACTTGAGGATTGAAACCTTGCGCCGGAGCGCGCGTTCGACGCGCTTGCTCTTCTTCCGGAATGCCCCGGAGGGCACATCCATCAGATCACATTTTTTCTTTTTTCTGGGCACTTTTGGCCTCCATTTTAGGTACTAGCATATTATACCATACCCTTAACAAATTGCAAGACCAAGAGTTATCTAAAGAGAGGTGGAATCTTAGAATCCACTAGAAATATGATCAAGCCTAAAATAGCTCCGATAGCATTAACCATCCAAAATCTCATTGTAATCTGTGATTCAGGCCAACCCATAGCCTCAAAAGTATGATGAATTGGAGTCGAGGGAAATATCTTTCTCTTAAAAACCCTTTTAGAAAACATCTGGAGGATTACCGAAGCTGACTCAACTAATGGAATGATGGCGATTAAAGGCAGAAGCAGAGCGGTATTAGTCAGAAGAGCCACCACCCCTAAGACAAAGCCTAAGGCCATCACCCCGGTGTCTCCCATAAAGAACTTGGCGGGGTAGATGTTGAACCATAGAAACCCAACCAAAGCACCCATAATAGCGGTTAGGAAAACGGCTAGGTCCATTCGCCCTTGGTCAAAGGCGATAGCGGTATACGCACCAAAAATGATTAGAAAGACTCCACCGGATAAACCATCAAGGCCATCTGTCTCATTCATCGAGAATGAGGTGGCCATTATGATGAAGACGAAATAGAGCATATACCAGGCATGAATGGTAAACTCGCCCAAGAAAGGTACAACTATAGAATTTCTCTCAAGTTTGAAGTAGAACCACCAGACCCCGATCAAGGAAAGAAGAAAATACATGAAAAGTCTTCTTCGAAGGCTGAAGCCCCCTCGCTTGAAGATTCCAAAGATATCGTCAGCCATACCCACTAAACCAGCTAAAACCAAGAAACCTAAAGGCAGGAGAGTATCCTTCCGAGAAAGGAAACTAAACCGAGACCAGAAACCATCGGCCACTACTGATAAAAACCAAAAGACGACGCATAATAGAGCGACCGTCAGCCAAATCGGCAATCCACCCATAGTCGGCGTCCCCTCTTTCTTTTTATGAAGAGCATTAAAAATTGGGGTATCTTTTCTCTCTATTTGTTTACCAGGCCGGAAATACTTAAAAAGGACCTTGGTCCAGAAATAGGTAATGAAAAGATTAACAAAAAAAGCCAAAGCCCCGATAACAAATATCCTAACAATATTAAATATATTGAATGTCTCTAATGGATCCATTGTTATTCCCACCGATACGCTGACGAAACCCAATTAATTAATTTTTTTGTATCAGTAAATCTCTCCGTCGAACCTAAAACGATGCTGATTATCTTATCCTCCTGCCCAGGAACATTAACTACCAAGATCATACACCCGAGGGCTCCTTCTGTATAGCCTGTCTTGCCACCTAAGATATTGGGCATGGTCCCCAAAAGCTGATTGGTTGATTTGACTGTCCGGCTGATGCCGCTAGCTGGAGAAATATTGACCTCCTGGATATTAAGCGTGCTCCAAATCGATGGATGCTTCAAAGAATACTTAACCAATTTTATCAGATCTTCCGAACTTGAATAGCCTTCATCACTTAATCCCGCTGGATCCTTAAAAGTCGTATCGGTCATCCCTAAAAGCTCTGCCTTTTGATTCATGGCCTCAACTAAATTAAAGCCTCTTTTTGAGGTATAGTCAGCCAAAGCATGAGCGGCATCATTTGAAGACTCGACTAGCATTAAGGTCATAAGCTCATCTACGGTCAACTTTTCGTCTAAATAGAGGGTTTGCTTTTCTTCATCCACTTTAACCGCCGACGAAGGCACAGCCACAACCTCAGAGCCGTATAGGCGCTCTTTGACGATAACGGCGGTCATTAATTTGGTCAAAGAAGCGACAGCTACTTTAGCCTTAGACTCCTTGGAATACAAAAAGCGGCCTGACTGAAGGTCGTAAACAAGAGCGGCTTTAGCATTTATCTCCGGCTTGGGCCGGTTATTCTTCAGGATTGGGAAATAGCTGGTTTCCGCCACCGGTAAAATATATGCTTGGGTAGTATTGAAGACCTGGCCAGGTACCAAAGCTTTTTGCTCCTCCGGAGCGGAGAATATAAGATAAGCCATAACCAGAATGCCGGCGAAAAAGCCGATGATAATGCCGTAGTTTTTTTGGCTCATTTTTTATCAATCTTAAGATGCAATTCCTTTAATTGCTTTTCACTTAATGATGATGGTGCCGCCATCATAAGATCTCGGGCATCTCCTGTCTTGGGAAAAGCAAACACTTCCCTTATATTCGGCTCATTAGCGATGATCATTACGAACCGATCAATCCCGGGGGCGATTCCACCATGAGGCGGAGCCCCGTATTGGAAAGCTTCGATCATATGGCCGAATTTCTCCATTACCTCGGCGTCGTTTAAACCCAAGACATTGAATACTTTCTTCTGGATCTCTGGCTGATTGATTCGAATGCTTCCCGAGGCAATCTCACAGCCATTTAAAACAAAATCATATGAATCAGAATATATCTTGTCGTATTCTTTTGAATCTAAATACTTTAGATGATCTTTCTTCATCATCGTGAAAGGATGATGGGCACTGGTCCAAGAACCATCATTATTTTTCTCAAACATCGGAAAGTCAACGACAAAGAGAAAAGCTAGTTCGAAAGGATCCTTTTTGTCTTTCCTTAAATCCGGCTTATCCGTCCCATATGTATCCATTACCTCTTGGTGAGTTAAACGAGGAAAGGGATATTGTGAGAGATGATGTTTAGGAAGAAGCTCCTTAACCATCTCGCTATACAAACCTTCTATGAGGGAAAGGATCTCTTCCTGGCTGGTAAAACTCATCTCAAGGTCAAGCTGGGTAAATTCTGGCTGCCTGTCTCCCCTTGTGTCTTCGTCTCTGAAACAACGGGCAATCTGATAGTATTTCTCAAATCCCGAGACCATTAAAAGCTGCTTGTACTGCTGGGGCGATTGAGGCAAGGCGTAAAACATGCCGGGATAGAGTCGGGATGGCACGACGTAGTCTCTGGCCCCCTCCGGGGTTGATTTAGAAATAATGGGCGTCTCTATCTCAACAAACCCCTGAGCGTCTAAATATGCTCTAATATATTTAATAACGGAATGCCTTAAGCGAAGATTGGCTTGCAATCTTGGCCTTCTTAAATCTAAATATCTATATTTCAACCTCGATTCTTCCCCTATCTCATAGCCATCCGTATCTAAAGGAAAAGGAGGCGTCAAAGCCTCATTTAATACTTCTAATTCTTGAGGCTCTATCTCTACCTTGCCTGTAGGCAAATCAGGATTAACCATCTTTTCCGGCCGGGCATTGACCTTGCCTGTAATCCTAATCACCCATTCGCTTCTTAAACGATTGGCCGTTTCATACATCTGGACTTGGCCAGGGGTAAATACCACTTGAATCAACCCGGAAGCATCTCTTAAGTCAATGAAGATTATCTTCCCGTGATCTCTCCGAGCCTGGACCCAGCCAAAAAGGGTAACTGACTGACCCACTAAATCTTTAGCCTCGATGATTCGAGTTCTCGACATGAACTCATACTAACATAAAAGATAACGAGAACAAGTGTTTTTTGTATTAAAAATCGCCGAAGGGCGAGGGATGTATGACTTGCATCATATCCTCGCGCCTCCGGCGTGTCTGCGTCCTGTTCAGCCGAAGCTTACTTGGGGTTGTACTCCCACACGTCGTAGGGGCCGATCTGCTGGCCCTTGACGTGGAGCGTGACCTGGAACTTCCTGGCCTTCCCTTTCGGGAGACGAGGATTCAGTCTGATCGTCTCGGCCGATTCGACGAGCCGAGCCTGAAGGTCCGGCGTCGCATCCGTCGTCTCCTCGAAGATTTCGATCCTGGCTGGCAGGGTCTCGGTGACGATCGCCTTGCCGTCGAGGGATTTCACCTCGATCCGCTTTCCAGGTACCGTAACTGATCCGTCCTCGAGAGTGAAGGTCGCATCCGTCGGCTCATTGATGAGCTCGTACTCGACGCCGGGCTGGATAGAGCGACGATCATGGTTGATCTTCAGCGCCCAGACCTGGTAGCCCAGGAGGGCACTGAGGAAGACAATCGCCCCAACAAGTGCTCCTCTCATCATTCCTCTCCTCGCTGGCTTAGTAGCCGGCGTTGTCGCCGCGGCTGCGGCGGGGGTAAGCGCAACGACTGGCATCGGATCCGGCACAGGGGCTGCCCGCAGGGTTGGCTCCGGCGCCTCGATGAACTGAACCTGTTCGGCACGGTAGTGCCTTACCAGAGCCTTGCCGATTGCCTTCACGTCCTGGGCAGGGCAACAAACGGCGAGTCGGATTTCATGGCTATCTTCCGTCACTCCCTCGGCGACGAGATAGTCATTGAGACTCTCCACTGCGGTCGCGATCGGAAAGTCCATCATCTCACGGCCGATCCCCCAGAAGTCCGGATCGGGGTTCAGGTGAAGACACTCTTCCCGAATTGCTTCTGAAGCAACGACGTCGTTAAGACCGTCGTCGGCCATGGCCGACTGGATGTATTGCTGGAGTTGCCGAGCGACGTACTCCCGGTCAACTTTCGCCTCTGCGATTGCCTTCACCCCTCGAAACCATCTTTCGACGGTCGCCCTCCACCCGCTCCGCTGCGCGGGGCAATATGCGAAGGCGACGATGTATCGCTCCATTGTGTCTCTCCTCCCCGCTGCATCAGCGGGCGTTTGCCCGCCTGACGGCGGAGTTGACTTTCGATCTTTTCCCAACAAGCCCCACCAGCGCTTTACTCGCGGGGCGACATTGCCTTCCAGGAGATTCCGCCAGTCACTGACTGTCGGCGGTTCCTTTTTCCGGCGCAAAGCGTCTAGGGTTAGAGTCATTGTTTTGTATAAGAACATTGGTATTATATCACATATGTAATAAAAAATCAAGAGCCGGAGATAGCACGATATAATCATTAAAAGAGAAAGCCTCGCACTAGTGAGAAGCACGAGGCTTTCTACTGGCGAGGCAGATACGAGGTCAAGGTTCTGACTGTTCTTCCGGCGGTCGGTATTCAGTCAGAATCTGCCAAACTGTGTAGGCAAGGCACACTAACGGCCCGCGAGTCGCTGGTTGAACAGAGAGATGATCGAACCCGATCCAGCCTACCATTTTGGCGAGACTCCAGAACGACTCCGTTCTGAACCCCTCCCCCCGGATGAGGGTGATGCACTTAGTCAGCTGCAGGAAGGGTTGCGCCACTGGAATTACTTTCGTGATCTTGCTCTCTCGAAAGAGCGGAGTAGCCTGACGAGTAACCTCCTCTGAACCCTCGTAACCAGGCCGCTTTTTAACCACGTGGCATTCTACCCCCATCTCCCTCAGGACATCAGCGATGCTCCGCTGGGCCATGATGAGAATAGGCTCGGCTGATGATTCGAGGATCCGTTTGGCTGCCAGTGCCAGACGGACATTACAGGGGCTGTGTCCGTTACGACGCCAGGCAAACGAATAAACGATCATTCCCTTCACAATCAGCCTCCATTTAAAAGGTCTTTTGAAACTTGTCTATATTATATCACATATCTAATAAAAAATCAAGGCTTAAAAAGGGCTCTAAATTTGACTAAATTAGAGGATAAAGATATCAATAACTCAGCACCTGAAAAACTATGACCCTAACACCATACGCGTATAATAGGTATTCCTTTAGAGATCGAAGTGGTCATAATGGCGCAAATGGTGAGATCCCATTGTGAATGTGATCAATTCAGAAGAAATTCCTCCTCTTAGCTTACTTCAGAGGGTAGACATTTTTTATGCCTCTAAAGAGAGACCAGGAGAGACCGAATTGAGGTTTTTCTGGATAACCCAAAAAATCATCATCCGACTTGTTTGTAGGATAAATAGTGAAGGTCTCAAGGTTCACCTTCAGAGATATCCCGAGGTAGTAGACGACATCATCAATTTCATTGAATCGTGTTTGGCTAAAGACTGCTTCCGTGAACCCCCTGAAAAAAGAGAGACTCAATCTCTTGTAATCGGAAAAAGACTAGATGATGAATCTGTCCCAGAAGCTATCCGACCATTTATTAGGCAAGCGGAAACTTGGCATGATTTCATCCATGGTCATAAAGTATCTCAGTTTAGATATTGTTCTCAAATTCAAGACGGCTACTATTTCTACTATATATCCTGGATTGATCTAAAAATACCAGACTACTGTGAGAACTCTTGGGAAGATGATATTTACTTGGAAAGGTTTTGCTTTGAACCCCCGAATATTCCCTACATAGAAGAGGATGGAATTTTTTGGCTCTTAAGAGACGAGAAGATAGCCATTGTTCTTCCTCATCAAGCTACTTCCCTGGGAGTGGCTCGGTACTACGGCTATGAACATACCCTGAGGGAGTATAGAAGGAGGGAACGGGAAGCTGAAGAAGATCGAAGACAAAGATTTGCAAGATTAGATCAAGCGGAAGAAGAGGAGAGAAGAGATAAAATCAAAGCTTTACGATCGACAATTCTAGGCGCTGGGTAATCCCCAGCGTTTTTCGTTAAAGATATTTAGAATATAGCTCTGAATAGTTAGGGCGATACGAATCAATGGCTCTTTGTAGGATTTCTCTTTTTTCTAAATCTTGCTTCCAAATGCTGTTAGATCTTTTGCCATTAATTCGTAGTCCGGAAGTGAAATTGATTTCCTTGGCAAACTTTACAATATTTTTCCTTTGGGTGATGACAATTTCATGAAATTTAGTAAATACTTTAGATTTAATTTCAAAATTTAAAAGCAGTTTTTGTATTAAATATAGGACATCGTCGTCATATTGATATCCTCTAACTTTTCTATGGGCTCTTTTTCTTATGGTGACACAACCTTCATCATCGAAAAAAGCCTTTAGAAATTGTAATTGACACTTCTTATCCAATTCACGTATTTGCTCCTTTAAGTCCTCTGATTTCTCCTTAAGAAGAACAGCCAAACCCGCATTATGATACGCAATAGTCATTACATCGTCTTCTTTTAAGCGGAGAATGGGCTCATAATCATAAATTGTCTTCATCTTGCTTTTGAAGTTATCAATGAGAACTTGTGACCGATTATGATAATAAACGCTCGCTTGATTTATCTGGCCATCAAAAAGACAATGGCCAACCAGGTTTATAAGCGAGGGAGTCCATTTTCTGAAATTCTTAAATTTCTTACCCAAAAAGCTTTTTCCTTTTTGGGGAGAGCGGCCACTCTTTCGCACTTCTTCAATAGTCCGAATACTTATATCTATTTTCTTTCTTTTTAAAATGTCGGATTCGGGTATTTTATGTATGTGATAATAAATGGTTGTTTTTGGCCTTTTAAGAATTTGAATAATCTCACCAAGCGTATGGTTTTGCAGTCTTAATTCTATGCATTTTTGTTTAAATTCTGCTTTCGTCATTAGTCATATTTTAACACAAAATCGCTCTTACTTAGAGCGATTTTGTCCACTGTCCGCCCGTCTGGACTCGAACCAGAAACCATTTCGTTAAAAGCGAATTGCTCTACCAATTGAGCTACGGGCGGATATATACTAAAGTCAGAGAATATTATACCACTTTTTACTTTTTATTCAACGCCGCCTGAATAATTTTTTTCAGTTCATCAGAGCCCACGGCTTTCTTTTTTTTATTAGGCTCTTCCTGAAGAATCTTCCGGCCTTTAAAATCAACAGCTCGGCCGCCGGATAGGACATCAAGAGTGGCTGAAGGTGCTTTGGCTGGAGCCGGTGGCCTAGCT
>Ga0209542_10018546_pt1 | contig 11251 bp, 9 predicted proteins | sample RifCSPhighO2_01_FD_184028 | JGI IMG/M metagenome (GOLD analysis project Ga0209542, IMG submission 184028) | Soil microbial communities from Rifle, Colorado - Rifle CSP2_plank highO2_0.1 (SPAdes) (version 2) | ecosystem: Environmental > Terrestrial > Deep subsurface > Rock core/Sediment ...
AATCATCAACTGCTAGATCAGATATTTCAATATTTTCGGATTTTAAATCAGCAACGACTGAAGTATTTTGTCCCGAAATCAGAAGCTTCACCTTTGGTAACTGTTTTTGGATTAGCGGAAACACCTCATTCGCCAAAACTCTAGCTGCCTCAGCGTTTTGTAACCAAGCATAATTTCCCTGGAATAAGATCGTTTGATTTTGGTGGAGCGGTACATCCTGGATAAAATCATCACCGGCACCATTAGGAATTACCTCTACTTTTAACTCTGGCACCAAAAAATTCATTACTCTAGCATCAGATTGCGAAACTGCTACAACTCTAGCGGCCTTTTTCCAATAATAAGTTTCCCAATATTTTAGTTTAGCGACATCTATATAAAGTAGCGGTTTTAGGAGAGGAAACCGGTAGTTATCAACATAGTGCTTATAGACTTGATATTCAATCGTCTGATCAACTAAAACAACTGGAATTTTAGTTTTTGGAATATGAGGTGTTACATAAAAAGTTTCAGCATGAATAATATCAAACTGATCCTCTTTAATAATTTGTGTCAATGCTTTTTTCTCAGAAGGCGAGTAATTCCTAATTACCAAAAACGGCCATGACGAAAATCCAGTTTTCAAAATGTTTTCAATGGTCCATGCCTTTTCTGGTCTTTTAAAAATGTAGACTTTCTTACAAAATGGTTTTAATTTAGAAATATATTTTTTGTCATCTTCATATTTAACCAGCGAGCAAAGTGTAATTTCATGTTGTTTAGATAGCTCCTTAATAATATTAAACGAACGAATCTGGCCTCCAGAAGATGGTGGATATGGCAAGTATGGTGTCAGCATTAGTATCTTCAAGGCTCTGGATCCTCCTCTGTTAGTGGCATTCTAATCCTAGTCAAATCAGCAACCACATAACTTTCGGTTTGTGTAACAATCGGGAAATGACGCAATACCCAAGCGGTCTTTGAATCCATGGAGGTTGAGATATAATACGAAACACCGTAAACTGAAATTAAATCAGCAATCGGCAAAGATACCACCGGAAAACCTTGCCGATTAATTTGATACAGGAAAGCTGTGTCACCATTGTACGGAGCAACTACCTTAGCGTCTTTTGGTAATATTCGATCCGCCGCATTTCCCGCCTCCATAATCACCGGATTGTTTACTTTGTAAAACTCAGCGTTTACTTTCCAAGTAAAATAGAACGTCAGTGGTAAAAATAATAGGGCTAACAAGATAGTCCAAATTCTGGGAACAAAACCATTAACTCCCTCGACTAACTTTGTAAAACCAATTCCTAAAAAGATTGAGGCTATTGGTAAAAAACCAGTTTGATAATAATTATGGCGGACGTTACCGGTGGCAAATATTACCATAAACAAAAAACTGGACAAGGCCCAAATATGTAGAAAATAGTTGCCTGATTTTGGACGAAACAGTAATCCTAAGAAAAATAGTACAGCTCCAGTAACTCCAAGTATCTCTTTTCCAAATCTCTCTGAGATTATCCACCACCAAAAGGCCGGTTTAAACCTAATGCCATCACCATTCATTAGCCAATCTGATGCTGGTATGCCTTCTGGTGCTTGCAAGATCCAAAGTCTCCATAAAATAAATGGGATAATCCCAAGGAAAAAAAATACTAGATATTTTCTAAAGAAAGTAGCAAGACTTTTCACTTTTTTGGTTATGGCGTAAAAAAGAGGTGGCATAAAAAAAATCGCCCAGGGTTTCATTAAAAGGGCAGCCGTCATAAACCCTAAACCCAACCAATAATTTAACCTATCATCTTTGTCGATCCACCTATCAACAAAAAAAACCATCCCCAAAGCAAGAAAAATAAAGGTTGGTTCCGGTAGAGTCGTTCTGGAGAAAAAGATATTAAATGGTAGTATCGCAAAAAAAAGGGCTGCCAGTAAACCTGTAAATTCCGAAACATACTTTCTAGTGATCAAAAAGATAAATATGATACTGCCTAAAGAAGCAAGGGCAGAAACTAATCGGTCAAAAATTGGATTAACTCCAAACATTAGGTAAAAAGGATAAACTAAAATATTGTAGATCGGAAATTCAACAAAACGGTAGCCCTTTGGATTAACTAAGCCATTTGAGGAAACATTTGACAAGTCATCGTATTTTGGAATAAGAGGATTAAAACCATCTTTTAATAAGCTCCGAGTAACTGCAGCTGTATCTGCTTGTCTCCATGAATGCCAATCAGCAATTGGGCTATCTATTTTATAGAGCCTAACGGTAAGCCCTAATAGTATGATCACTACTAAAAACCACTTAGCCATTTTTCTCCAAATCTAAAGAAGCTAGACCAATCCCCAAAGATAGCCAAAGTAACTGGGCAACTTTAGAAGATTCTAATACGTCAATGAAAATTGAGGTCATCAGAATAGTCACTAGGCCGCATAACAATCCAACAATGGTAAAGGAGATTAATCCCTTCGTATGGCTCTTAACCATTTTAATAAACCTCTTGATGATGATCCAGAAAATCAGTAATAATGCCATTGTTCCCAGTAAGCCAGTTTCACCAAGGGATCGCAGGTAATCATTATCCGTGGCAATTGTAATTGAGGAATAGCCAGTCCCTAAAATAGGATTTTTTTCAAATGCCCGAATCGCTCTTGGCCATTCCTCGTCAATGCGGATACCAAACGATCGGTATACCCCCAGTTCAGTTGTATTGATCGGTTCACCTGGAGCGATATCAACCGGCACTCCGGCTGGAGTAGCTTCTCCCACTGCGGCGTTTTCAACTGAAAAACCACTGGTTGGACTGGCTTTTTGGACTGGTGGCGTATATTTTGCGCCGCCTCCACCAAGCAAATTCACGGTTAGTGTAGCAACCGTCCGATGACGCAAATCAGGTGAAACCACCAGAGCAAGCATCGCAAAAAAGACCAACACTAGAATCAGTTTCTTTTGACTGGACAGCCAAAATACCGCAGTAATACCAGCTAACACTGCAAAAAATGATACCCTGGCTGCGGTCATTGCCAGCAATATAAAGCTAAAAAACCCCAAAACTGCAATCAGAATTTTAGTGTAAAATTTCTTAAAGTAGATAAAGTATCCCGCCAACATAGTGAGTAGGAAGGTTAAGAAGACCGCCAAATCATAATGTCCGGCAAAAGTGGAATTAACTCTAGCCTCAGGGGACAAAAATAAAATCAATCCTTTGGAAAATTCCTTATTGGTTGTGGAGATTACTGGAAACCTAAGATATTGTTGGCCAAATCCATAAACAACAACAACAATTGTTACTCCCAACATTACCTTTAACCATAACTTGATATCTTTTTGATTTCTAAACGCATCAATTGCGATAAAAAGCAGTAGCATTGTCTCCACTCGCCTCAACCAGTGAAACAATCCTAAATGCCAACTAACTGTCTGCGTTAAGAAAATTCCGGAAAAAAGTGATAGTAAACCAATTCCCCAAAACAGTAGTACGGCCTTGGTTAAAGTTTTATCTAAAAACTTATTGATTCCAGGATAAGTCGCAATTAACCACCAGACTGTTACTAGAGCAATTAAAAAATCCTCCATCCGAATGGCCACATATGTTCCTGGCACATTAAAGAGCGGAAATTTGGGGTAAAGCGGGATAAAAATAAATAGTCCCAATACCCACCAAATTAAATATTTTTCAAATAGTTTTGATAACTTTTCCATAGGTACCTGCCTTTCTAAATTTAGCAAGCAATAAAAAGGCTAACATCCGGAGTGTCATTGCCAGGTAAATTAGTATTCTAAGCATTACCTCGCTACCTTTTCCAAAGTTTTTGCGATAAAATTTTAACAGGTTAATTAACTCACCTGACCATTGCCTAAAATGTGGGTTTTCTAGACTGCCCCCTGACAAATGTTTGCAGCTAACCTCTGGATAAATCACAGTTTTAAAACCTGCATATCTGGCTCTAAAACAAAACTCCACATCCTCAAAATACATAAAATATTCTTCGTTAAAATAGCCAATTTTTTCAAAAACTTGCCTTTTAATCATCATACACCCTCCTGATACCCAATCAACCTCATGGGCATTTTGATAATATTCCGGCTCATTGCGATGGAAATTAGGTTCTTTAAATCCAAAAATTTCTAGGTTAAATAGCCAATTAAAAAGTGCTGCTCCAAAGGGGAAATCGCCACTATTAGGTTGCAGCGTACCATCAAAATCAACCAGTTTTGGACTCAATATGCCACAATCAGTCTCCTTCATATATGAGATCATTTTATCCAAGCTATCCGGTAATATTTCAGCATCAGAGTTTAGAATTAAGATTAAATCATCTTTAATTCTGGGTAAAATAAAGTTATGACCTGCCGCAAATCCCAGATTTTTATCACTTTCAACAAAATTCACTTGAGGAAAATCTCTACGAAGTACTCCCAGGGAACCATCACCGGAAGCGTTATCTAAAACCCAAATATCAATTTTGTTGTGCCACTTTCGACTGAGGATACTTTCTAAGCATTTTTTGGTCAACTCAGTTGTTCGATAGTTAATAATGGAAATCCCTAATTTCATTCTTATTCCTTCACCTGAGCCTCCCGAAAGAGTCTAAATAAACTAATCGCAGCTATCCAAATACCAACATAGATTATTAAACTTATCGACCACTCATTAGGGTAAAATCTAATTGTGGCCTTAGATTTAAAATACTGTCCTTTAATATGAATGATGTCGCCTGCACTTGGTTTGAGGTTTAGTATATGGGCTTCAACAGTAGGCTCATACCCGTTCACAAAAAGTGAGCCATGGAGAGGATAAACATATTCTTCAAGAAAAGTACTCATCTGTAAATCTCTAACATAAGTGTAAGCTGCCCTGGGTGGATGGTTTAAAGTGATTGGTGGAATAAATTTTCCGAACCAAAATTGTTTTCGGTACTCATTCCTGTAAAAGTTGGTGATGCTTCTCCGATCAAAATCGGAGAAGTAGGCTGCTATGTTGGGGGCTTGAACCGTATCTCCTGGTTCATCAGATTTTAAAGAATTTGGAATGGGGGCAAATTGGTCTATCGAATTAGACCCCGGGGTTAATACATAAATTAAGCCAAGTATGAATACGGTGATTAATATATAACGCATATAAGTTAAACGGCGAATAAGCGAATTAGCGAACTAGTTAGCTAGTTAGCCAGTTAGCTAGTTTACCTTATTGGAACAGTCTTGCTCTTCCCAATTTGTAATGCAAATCCTTTTGCTGTCTCTGACCAATCTCCTTAGCAGGAACTCCACCGACTATAGTAAATTGCGAGACGTCTTTAGTTACAACTGCACCTGCTGCAATAACTGCTCCTTTACCAATAGTCACCCCTGGAAGAATAATTACTCCAGGACCAATAAATACATAATCCTCAATTTTTACAGGAGCATTAATGGGCCCAAAATCTTCTGAATGGATATCATGCTGCGAGTTATAAATCATCACACTTGATGCGATATCAACATGACTGCCAATTTCTAACTTGTCTCGCCCATCTAAAAAAACGTGATCACCGATTATCGTATCCTTGCCAATTTTGATGCCAGTCGGATCGTAAAACCTTGCCCACATATGAATATGGGATGACCACTTCAAATCCATCCCGGAGATAATATAAAACGCCCACCTAACAGTGTAAATGGGAAAATGCCCCACGCAGGTTAAAACATACAGCCAAAAATCCAGCCAATAGTTAAATAATCTGTTTATAATTTTCTTAAAAGCTTGCCCTAGGGATAAATCTTTCCCCATACGGTCTTTGAATACAGCCATACCTTAAGTGTACGGAATTTTAATAATGATAGCAAGTGACGAGCGAAGTGAGTCGAAGGATCTATTTTGTCATTTTTGACATGTTAAAAATCTTCGCGAAGAAGGTTCCCATAACTACACCTAAAAAAGCCACACCTAAAATGATCGGACCAAGTATTGCTGCGTAGTAAGCAGAGCCAATTGCCAGAAACACAACTACTATACCAGCGAATCCACCATGTCCTCCTAATGAGTACAAGACTAAAAGTAGTAGCATGAAAATGCCAGTGAGTTTGACAAGCGCGGAAAGACCTCGACGCAAGGTTTCCCTGAATCCCCAACGCTTAAATCCAAAAAGCCCAAAAACAACTGATACCAGAAATGTAATAACAGAGATTTCCCCAATCAGGATAAATTTCTCATCAAGGGTCCATTTCAAAATATATCCTGCATCTCCAAACGAATATGGCTGATTAATCGCAGCATAGACTACTATAGCGATTAGGACAATTAAAAGTAGAACCAGTAACCAAATCTTCAGCATAAAAACTAGATAGCTAGATTAACTATATAGTCTATTAATATTAGAGTCAAGGTATTCCATTAATCATTTTGAATACTTTCAAAACTTCTTCTGCGCATTTTTCCCAGGAGAAGTCTTGAACTCTTTTTAGACCCAGTTCAATCTTCTTTTTTCTAAGTTTTTCATCACTCAATACCATATTTATCTTATCCGCCATATCCCCCACATCTTCCGGATTAAAGTAAGTTCCAGCTTCTCCGGCTACTTCTGGCAGTGATGAGACATTGGAAATAATTACTGGCGTGCCGCTGGCCATAGCTTCTAGGACCGGGATTCCAAACCCTTCCCACAAACTAGGTAAAACGAACGCTTTTGCACCAGACAGTAAATCTAGTAAATCCTCTGAGACAGCAAATCCTGTAAAGATCACTTTATCTTCAATTCCCAACCTCTTTGGAGTATCTAAAGTTTCCTGAAACTTCCAACCTTCTCGCCCCTCCCCAGTCGTCTTACCCACAATCACCAACTTCAGTCCACCTGGGAGGTGGGCTAGGTTCGCACCTAGGGAATTTATTCTACTAAAAGCTTCAATTAGTCTTACATAGTTTTTCCTTGGCTGAATTGTTCCCAGCGCAATAATATAATCTCCATCTATACCATACTTCTTTTTTATATCATCTAATTTGTAATTTGTAATTTGTAATTTGTAATTTTTCTTATCGTATCCAGGATAAGCCAAAGTTATTTTTTTGGAATCCACATTGTAATATTCTATAATATCTTTTTTTGTAAATTCTGAAATTGTTACAATATGATCAGCATTTTCAATTGAAAACTTTGTCCAGTTTTTTAACTGATACAGATCTTTTTGGTTAAACATCTCTGGAAAATGCAGATAAGCTAAATCAAAAATAGAAACAACCCGTTTAACCGGCGAAAATCTGGGGACATAATGAGTCGGTGAAAAAATCAGATCAGGCTTTGGTCTTGCGGAATAAAGAGCCAGCGGCAGTGCAATTCTAGTCCATAGTTTATTGGGTTTTAAAACTCTATATTTCCAATTATGACGCTCCTTTGGTAAATCTTCCAGCGCAACTGTGGGGAGCAAGATAGTATATTCATTTTCAGAATCTATTTTTTCTAAATTCCTAATGACTTCATAGGCAAATTGCCCAGATCCAACCCGGTTTTTCTGATTGGCCTCATAGCCATCAATCCAAAATATCATTGTGGTAATTATAGCAGAAAAGAAGTAACTCCTTTACAAAATACTACAGAAAATATACCCTGTAGATAATGATATGGCTACTTGGGATTTTACTTTTTTTGATACTTTTTTGCCCTACAACAGCTTTTGCCGAAGAGCAAAACGAGTTTATTACTATAGTCAATCCAGTGAGAATATCCCGCTATAGTCTAAATCCCATTGAAAGTTTGAAAAATCAATATCAGATCATTAAATCAAATAATATGTCTGCAAGCTGGCTTTTAACATATGATACTTTCACCTATCCAAATCTAAGCCCAGTGGTAAAAACATTTGATAACAACCAAGACATCGGTATTTTATTGGAGGTGACTGAAAACTCTGCTAAAGCTGCTGGAATCAATTACAACAAAACTGATTCTTGGCACAGATCAACTTCAGTTTTTTTAACGGGCTATAGCCAATCTGACAGGGTTAAATTTATTGATTTTGTATTCAATAAGTTCAAGGCTGATTTCGGATATTATCCAACATCAGTAGGTGCTTGGTGGATTGATAGTTACTCACTTGATTTAATGCAAAAGCGATATGGTATCAATGCGAATCTAGTGGTTGCCGATCAACTTGAGACTGATGGCTATACAATATGGGGACAACCCTGGGAAATTCCATATTATCCATCAAAAAATCATGCAGCTATCCCAGCCCATACGAAAGAAGATCAAATAGATATTGTTAATTTCCAGTGGGCACCCAGGGATCCTCTCAATGGGTATATCTCTCCCAACAATCTTAGGGCCAGTCTGCACAGTACACAGGATTACCCGACAATTCCGCTATCAGATGATTACTTGGAAAAATTGATTAATTTATATGCAAAGAAGAATTTAAATGGTTTTGGCCAAATTACTTTGGGACTCGAGGGAGACTTTCCCCCTGAATCATATTTACCCAAAGGTCAGTATGAAAAGTATCTGCTAATCGCAAAAAAAATCTCTGACCAGGAAAAAATTAAGATAACTAATATGCAACAATTTAGTCAGTGGTACAGGCAAAGTTTTTCCATATCTCCCCCACACCTAATTACGAGTGACGATCTTCTTGGAAAAGATGTTCAATCAATCTGGTATCAATCTCCAAGATATCGAATTGGACTGGTGATGTATAATTCCTTAAAAACTCTCCGGGTAGTAGATTTCAGATCTTATCAAAATAACTTTCAAGAACCTTATTTCCTGTCAACAAATAAACAGATTGATTTGTATATTAAATTACCATCTGTAATTGATCTAGCAAGTTTTCCAACAAATCCTCTAGAATTTAATAACATAGGTTTTAAGGAAATCAAAAAAAATGAAGATGCTTTTCAAATTTTATTTAATGATGACAGATTTATAGGTCTTGATTTAGATAAATTAACCTTCAATAATTTCGGGGAAGAGCTTCCAAAACTAATTCCAGAATCGCCCTATATTAAAATCAACAAAGAAATTAATCGGCTCACGATAGAAACTAACAGATTCCCATATGACCAAGAAGGATTTACCTTTAGGGAACTAAAATTAGAATCGATTCACTTCTTGCAGCAAAGGAAAGTTATTATCATGATAGTACTGGCCTTAATATTGATTGCTACTATGGCTTTCTTTGCTCTGAAAATTACCCCAAAGAAACTAAGATTAATCCCGATTATATTTTTATCAGTAGCGATTTATTTACCAATACATTTTTGGTATTCAATAAATTCAGAAAATTATTTTGTGAGCCAAGCAGAAATCGACGCTTTAATAACATTAAAGCAGCTTCAGGGAAAAAGAGTTTTAGTTCTAGATCGAGCCTGCTTGCAATGTAGCTATAAAACACAAAATAAGGTGGCTGCCTTATCAAATAAACATGACTACATTAACAGAATTAGCAATAAAGAATTAGTTCTAGACAGAAAGCTAATTGAGTCTCACGCAAGCGGGTTAGATAACTTTACTCAAATAGAAAAGGAACAAGCTAAGCAATACCTTAATAACCTAAATGTTAACTACATCTATCTAACTAAACATGAAGAATACTATGAAAAATTACCTTACTCGCCTGGAGACTTAAATGTTGAAAGAATTTTCATCAATGCTGATGCCGAAATTTGGCGGGTTAAAAATTGATATTAAAGCAAATTATGGTAAACTTCATATGTTTCCGTTGCACACTTCTCCCAAGAAAATATCTTAGCCTGTTCAAAGCCTTTTTTAATCATTACTTCTCTTTTTTTCTGATCCTCCATAACTAATTTAAGTTTATTTTCAATATCTACTACTGATTCCGGATTAACATATTCCGCAGCCTCTCCTCCAACTTCTGGCATTGCCGAAACACTGGAGGTAATTACTGGAATTCCACAACTCATTGCTTCCAAGATTGGCAGCCCAAAACCTTCATAAAAGCTTGGATAGAGTAATACTTTGGCAGAGGAGTACAGCAATGGTAAATCCTCAAAACTAACCCATGGTATATTTTCACCAGCAACTACCAAGTTGTATTTTTTACTAGCCTGCCTTACTCTAGCTAAATTACGTCTTTCCCCAACTCCTCCAATCGCTAAAACAAAATCGTCTGGCAAATTTATTCTTTTCTTAAATTCTTCAATTAATTGCTCACTTTGAGGTTTAAAGCTTGAATCAGCTGCTTCATAGATTACTGTAATTTTTTCTTCTGGAATCTTAGAAATTTTCATTAAATCATTTTTGGTAGCTTTTGAAACCGCAATCACCATATCAATCTCTTTTGCTACCAGTTTTAACCGTCTCTTGTGAACAGACACAATCTTTGGATGAGACCACTCTGGATGTATTAAGGGAACCAGATCATGATAGGTAGTGACTTTCTTAGCTATACTTGGGGGCTGAGTCCAATCACTTGAATGAAAGACATCAATTGCCCCGATAAACTTTTCGACGTTTATATTTCTCCATCTATTAAAAAGTAGTTCAAAAAAAGTTGGCGGTAATTTATACTTACTAACTTTTTTTAACGAGCCATGGTAAGGCTGTCTTAATGAGGAATAAAAGAAAACCATTTCTAAGTCAGACAGTTTGGAAAGTTGCCCTGCTAAGTTTTTTGTGTAAACAGCTACTCCTCCTTTATGAGCTAACTGCGAAATATCCATCCCAACTTTTATCATTACTTTAGTTTACCATTAATATTTATACTGGTAATAGTGCACCAGACCGACTCCATTAAAATTAAATGTGTCAACCAAGGCGAAATCTGAGTCTTTAAGCTTCTTTTCTAGAAGCCTATTTGGATCTGTAATCTCAAACAAGTACTCAAACCTGAAGATTTTCGTTATTCCGTTAGTATTCAGTTCTGCAAGATCATCGACTGAATTAGCTGGTATTTTTTTGAGTCCAGGTTTTGAAAAATACAACAGATTTGAGTAGTAAATGAAAGGAGCAAATATGGTGTTGTTATCAAATACTATCAATGAATTCCCGTCAGCAAGAAAATCAATCTTTGCAGATGATCCCCTCCAGTCTTCTCTTTGGAACTTAGGATTTATATAATACATGCTCAGAAAAATTAGATTAACGCAGATTACCGCAAAAAGGATTGGCTTAAACAATTTGTGCGGTAAATTGGAAAGGCCCAAAGCCAAAAGCAAATAAAAAGCTGGCAAGATAAAAATAAGCCTAAAATAGGATAGTACTGGTATAAAAAGAGAGATTCCAAAAGCCAAAACAATTGGTACAAAAATCCAAAGTATCAAAAGCACAATCACTT
>Ga0209542_10018547_pt1 | contig 11251 bp, 15 predicted proteins | sample RifCSPhighO2_01_FD_184028 | JGI IMG/M metagenome (GOLD analysis project Ga0209542, IMG submission 184028) | Soil microbial communities from Rifle, Colorado - Rifle CSP2_plank highO2_0.1 (SPAdes) (version 2) | ecosystem: Environmental > Terrestrial > Deep subsurface > Rock core/Sediment ...
TATTTGAAATTGCATACGTAAAAAACGAAATTAGGCCGATTATAACGCCAATAATTCCAATTGTTGTGATTACGACCGTTGGAGAAATATTCATGCTATTACTTTTTTCTTCTTCTACTTCTTCTTGTTTTGGAGCTTCTTCATATTCGACATAATTTTTTAAATTAACTATATCTCCTTGTAACTTTTTTATTTTTCTATCTTGTGATTTAACAAGTTCTGCCAACTGTTTAAGATTTGGTTGGGGAGGCATTTTCATATTTATAGACTTATGTTTATAAATGTATTTGGTTATTGGGATTTATGAGAGAATTTATCTACTACTCGAAAACGGCAGTGACGGCGGGGAATTTGATTAAGGGGTCTTTCAAATATCTCCTGCCGAAAGTTATTTAAATCGCAAAATTATGATATCTCTATATACCCCCTAGGTTTGCACTGCAACCCTAGGTTTTTTTTCAGAAGTTTTATTAGGGCGAATTTTGTTTGATTTGCATGGGGGATCAAAGTAGTAATGAAAGAGTTGTAATTTTTATTGATGGAAGTAATTTGTATCATCTTGTGAAGAAACTTGTAACCGAAAAAAAGCCAAATGATTTTGATTTTGGAAAGTTTACAAGACACCTTGCAGGAAGTAGAAAACTTTTAAGAACCTATTACTACAATTGCCCGTTAGACAGAAGAAAAGACGAACAAGCCTACATTAAGCAACAGAAATTCTTCGACAAAATACAAAGAATTCCTAATTTTTCCTTTGTATTATGTAGGATGCAAAAAAGGAAATCGGGCAATTTAATTGTTTATGAAGCTAAAGAAGATGATATTCATCTTGCAGTTGATATGGTTAAACTTGCTTATAATGATGCTTATGATATTGCAATTTTAGTTTCTTCTGATGGTGATTTTGTTCCTGCTGTTTTAGCTGTAAAAGAAAAAAGTAAAAATGTTGAAAATATTGGTTTTGAGAATAAATTCTCTTATCATTTGAAACAAATTTCAGATAAGTTTAGAAAGTTAAAAAAGAAAGAGGTTGAAGAATTTTTTAATTGAATTTTTTAGAAATGAAAAGAGTATCCTTCAATTAAAAATATAAAGTCTCTTTGATAAAGTATGACATGAGAGAATTTATCTACTACTCGAAAACAGCAGTGACCGCGGGGAATTTGATTAAGGACGATTTGAAGAAAGCTGGGCGACTTGATATTGTTTGTAATGTTGTTGTGTCGGTGTTTTTTGTTTCGAATGCGATGAGGGACGACGTTCGGCTTCATTTAATTTTTGATGGCGGGCCGAATAATCCTCGGCATTTAGTTCTTGAATCAAATCCTGATATGCCGATTTCTAAAAAAGATGTTGCTGGGTTGATTAAGAAAATGCTTTACAAGGCGCGTGACAGCGAGGGACTTTTGGAAATTGTCAGTGGAGCTTATATTGAGAAGAAAAGTTTTGAGAGTTTAGTTAAAGAACTTGATGGGAAAGGGAAGGACGTTTTGTTGCTTGATGAAAAGGGAACGGATATTAGAGATTTTGAGTTGAAAGGAAATGAGGTTTTTATTATTGGGGATCAAGATGGTTTTCCAAGTGAAAAAAAGAAATTTTTGAAGAAGATTGATAAGATTAGCGTCGGGCCGAAGGTTTTATTTGCTAGTCAGGTTGTGGTGATCGTGCATAATGAAATGGATCGTCTCAGTTGAAAATCAGAGATTTTCAACTGTAGCTTGACTGTTTGATAGTTATTTATGATAAGGTCGCATAGTTCCATAGACTTTTGGGAAATAATTGAATATATACTTTTGAAGATAATAATACTTATTAATAAAAGATTATTTTTATCGCCATGATTCAGAAATATTATTCGATAGCTTTAGAGTATAACTCTTCAAATCCTGAAAGTAGGATTGATGCTTCTAATGCTACTGGAATTCTTGTTAAGAGAGGTTTTGATTATCAGGTTAGGAATAAGGCTACATCTGGTTCTTCGGTTAATGTGAAAATTAACAGGATGACCTTAGTGAGTGGAGCCATCATGAGTAATTCTCCTAAAGAGATTACAGATATTGTTTTTGAGGAAGAAGGGTTTAGAAAAATACTTGATGATTTAAAGAATGAGGGATATATGCCAAGACCAAGACTCTAGTAATTTGGAAAAATTTATAAATATAACGAGCCTATAATTGTCTATGGAAACAAGTATTCAAATTAGTAGGGGTTTGATGGAAAAGTTGAGGGCCTTAAAACTATATTCAAAGGAGAGTTATGAGGAAGTTATTTGGGAATTAATAGAGGATCGGATGGAATTAAGTGAGGATACAAAGAAAAATATTGCTATTTCCGAAGATCAGATGGTAAAGAGAGAGATAGTTAGTTTGGAAGAAATAAAAAGAAAAAATAAGTTATGATTTTTTCTATTGGTTTTACTAAAAAGGCGGAAGGCCAGTTTAACAAATTGGAGCTTGATGTAAAAAAGAGAATTGTTGAATCTTTAGATCGGATAAAGGTTCGCCCACATTCATTTGTTAAAAGACTTGTTGGGAGTAAATATTTTAGACTGCGTGTTGGAGATTATCGCGTTATTTTAGATATTAATGATGGCGCCTTGATAATTATGGTTATTGAAGTTGGTCACCGAAAGAAGATTTATAAGTAGGTTGCTTCTTTGGATGGGATGAAGAAGGCGGCACGGTTTATTATACAGGGAACGGTTCAGGGGATTTTTTATAGGCAGTTTGTAAAGGAGAATGCGGACAAATTAAAGCTTACGGGTTTTACGAGGAATTTTGAAAATGGCGACGTGGAAGTTGTTGTTGAAGGAGAGGCTGACGCTATTGAGAGGTTGAGTAATTTTTGTAAGAAAGGGCCGCAACATTCGCAGATTAGAAATGTTAGGGTTGAGGAGAAGAAGTGGAGCGGGGATTTTAAGGACTTTAAGATACTTCGGTTTTAGAAATTAAAATCGCTTTGCGATTTTATCTTGATGGGAACTTTTATTAATACATGAAAATTTGATTGGGGATGAGCGAGATTACTGGAAGAGAAAAGCAAATTATTGATGAGAGGATAAAGAAAATTGGGGCGCTTCGTGATCGGGGAATTGATCCTTATCCGCAGGATTTTGAGAAAAAGAACTCTTGTTTGGAGATTAGGGAGAAATATTCTAAACTAAAGGAAGAGGGAACATCTAAAGATGTCGTCGTTACAGCTGGAAGAGTTATGCTTAAGAGATCGATGGGAAAAATTGCTTTTGGGACTGTTCATGATGATGGCGGAAAGATTCAGGTTTTAGTTCAGGATGAGAAATGTATGGAGCTCTTTAAACTCGTCGACGCTGGAGATATTATCGGAGTCGTTGGAAATCCGATGAAGACTAAACGTGGAGAGCTTTCGATACTTGCAAAAGAGATCAGGCTCCTTAGTAAATCGGTAAAGCCTCTTCCTGAAAAATGGCACGGTTTGACAGACGTTGAAGAAAGGTATAGGAAAAGATATCTTGATTTAATTATGAATGATGATGTTAGGGAAGTTTTTGTTCTTAGGTCAAAAATTATTCAATTACTTAGAGATTTTCTGATTGGCGAAGGATTTATGGAAGTTGAAACTCCGATCGTTCAGGGGGTTTATGGTGGTGCTTATGCTAAACCGTTTATTACACACATTAATGCTCTTGATATTGACGCCTACTTGGCAGTTTCGCCGGAACTTTATTTGAAACGACTTATCGTCGGAGGTTTTGAAAAGATTTTTACAATTTGTAAGAACTTTAGAAACGAGGGAATTGATTTTGCACATAATCCTGAATTTACGATGATGGAATATTATGTTGCTTATAAAAATTATGAATATCACATTGATTTTATACAAAGATTTTTTGAAAAATTGAAAAGAGAAATTGGTCTAAAAGATTCTATTGAATATCGTGGAAACAAGATTTCTCTTAAGACTCCTTTTAAGAGGATGACTTTTAGGGATTTACTCTTAAAGGAAATTGCGATTGATATCGACGTTGATAACAGTTTTGAGAAATTTAAGTCGGCAATAAAGAAGAAGAATTTGAAAGTCGATATTTCACATTGTAAACATTATGGGTCTCTTCTTGATGAGGTTTACAAGAGACTCATTCGACCAAATATTATTGGGCCGTTGATCCTGACGCATTATCCTGTTGAGATGATTGCTCTTGCTAAGAGGAATAAAGATGATTTGAGTAAAATTAATTCTGTTCAGTTGATTATCGACGGTGCGGAACTGTTTAAAGCGTATGATGAACTTAATGACCCAATAGATCAAGAAGAAAGATTTAATGAGCAGGATAAGTTGAAAGACATCGGAGATGAAGAAGCGATGCCAAAAGACAAAGATTTTGTTAATGCCTTAATGTATGGTATGCCTCCGACTGCCGGATTTGGAATGGGAATTGATCGCCTCGTAATGCTTCTTAGTGGAAAAGATTCAATTAGAGACGTAATTTTTTTCCCGTTTATGAAACCTGAAAAGAAAGTTAAGAAGGAAGAATAAAATGTTTTTTGAATTTTTGCCGTCGCTAAACACGGCAAACTTAGAGTTTTTTGGTTACGGCCTTGTTTTCTTAATTGTTTTTTTGGAATCTCTTCCGTTGATCGGAGTTTTTATTCCCGGAGGAGGAATTGTTTTAATTATTGGAGGAATTTTGTCTAGAGTTGGCGATTTTAATATTTTTTATTTAATTGCGGTTGGGATTTTTGCGTCGGTTGTAACGGACACATTTGGATATTTTTTGGGGAGGTTTATAGATAAAGAGCGATTTACTAAAGAAAAAAGTTTTTTGCTGGTTAAGCGCGAGACCATTTTTAAAATCAAGAAATTTGTTCACGGTCATACTGGAAAGGCACTTATCTTTGGAAGATTTAATCCATTGACGCGGGCTGTTGCTCCTTTTGTCGTCGGAATAGAAAAAGTTGATTTTTTAAAGTTTTTTACTTTTAATGTCATCGGGGGAGTTTTGTGGGTCTGCTTATTTTCTTTTTCAGGGTATGTCATTGGAGGTAATCTTAAAAACTTGAATTCGATTGATACTTTGATCACAATCGTTACGATAGTTTTAATTACAGGGTTTTATTTATATTATCGGTTTGAAAAGCGGAGGAATAAGGGGAAAACCTTATTAGAAATTAATGGCGTTAATAGTTAAAGGGAATATGAAGAGGCTGACGGAACTTTCCGTTTCTGAAGAGGTTAGTGTAGAGCTTGAGAAAAAGATTGAAGAGATTGTTAAGAAGGCGGAAGAGCGAGCGAAGGCGAATGGTCGACGGACAATTTTTGCGAGGGACTTGTAGATTCTGATAAAAATTTTGGATTTTGTTTGTTCGATAAATTATTTGGCCGAATATACTTTAAATAGATTTTATGTGGGGGTGTGGGGATCTACACTTTACCAAATAACTTTTTTCTTCTTTTATTAAATCTTTTGAGGGATTTGCTAATTTTTTTTCCTTTTTTGAATATGTGGGGATTATGCTCTTTGAATTTTTTTATTAATCTTGAAAATATTGGAGCCCTCTGCTTTGCTACGTAGTAATATCCGGCAAGAGAGGTTAGAAGAGCTCCAACTCCGTCGACGATTAAATCTCCCATTGTGTCTGGAAGGCCGGACTCTTGCATGTTTGCGCCAAATATATTGTCAATTCCAAACTCTAAAATTTCCCATAGTGCACCAACACCAATAGCAAATAAAAAGGTAAATGCCGCAATCCAGAATGGTTTTGATTTAACTTTTCCTTCAGCGTATAAAGTGTAGAGAATAAGAAATCCGGCGTAACCTATTGCAATTCCGAAACCAAAGTGAAGGGCAGAATCCCACCACCAATAGTAAGTGTAGTAATCGTGGATACCTCCCATGAAGAGGGAAAGGAAGATGAAGAGCACGACGAGGAATTCATATTCTAAGGGAAATCGAACTTCGAGTCTTTTCTCAAATGCGTAAGGAAGAAGAGTCATTAGGTAAACCATTACTGTTCCGAATAAAAGATCCCACTCGCCGTTATAGATTTCTAAGAAAACAGCGACGAGAAGAGCAAGTCTAAGCAAGTTTGAAAGTCCTGAATAGATTCTGTCGGATATTGTTGCCCCTCTTTTAAAAAGTATCATAGTGTACTAAAGATATTCTTGGTTAAAAAGATTATGCCAAGGACTTTTTCATTTCTCTTAATCTTCGTAAATGTTCAATAAAGAAAATTAATTTGTAGGGGCCAAATGGTGCGTTTTCGTTATACATTGGGTTTAATTCAGCTAAATATTCTTCAAGCGCTTCTTGATTTCCCCCCATATTTCTTACACCAAATCTTTTGAAATCAAATGCTATTGCTTTTTGGATTAGTGACTCTCTTATTCTTGAAGCTAAATTGTTTGGTTCTTCAATTGGAATAGGATGTATAATAAATTTTCTTGGAAAATTTGGAAGAACGACTCCCCCAATATAAAGGGCTCTTGGAATTCTAAAATCTCCCGTAGCTATTCCTACATTTATATCTCCTGTGGAACCACTTACAATTTGTTGAATAATAGGTATTGGATAAATTAGGTTTCCGACGGTGTCTTTGGATTCTTCTTCTAGGAATATGTCTTCTTGATTAACCCCAAGTTTGATTAAACCCTCCGTCATTTCTTGTGCCTCTGTTATCCTTGGGACATAATCTTTGCCATAAGTTCCGCTGCAATATCCGCTTGGAATGATCGGGAGACTGTCTCTTCCGCCCCCCCTTACTCCCTCGTATAATTCTGCTACAAGTTTTGTTCTTAGATTTCCAGCTGGCTCTCCTCCAAATAAGATTATTGCATCTAAGCTACTTGCGATTTTTACTTGCTCTTCTAGAGAAACTCTCATAAAATTCCATAATATTGTCGTTTTTAAGATTATGTAGTGTAGAAGAGATAAAGATAAAAACTTTGTAGGCCTGGATAGATTTATGGATGAAGAGAGTTATGAGAGCGAGTATAAGCCTGTTGTTTTAGAAGATGGGACGGTCAAACTTAAGAAAAAGTCTGAAATGAAAAAGGGAAAGAAGAGTAAAGCTAAGGGGAATAAATTTGAGATGATTGTCCGTCGAGATTTAGAAAGTAAAGGTTGGATAGTTGATAAATGGAGTAATAATATTGAAGGCGGAAAAATAATTCCTGCAAAAAGAAAGTTTAATCCATTTTCAAAAGTTATGGCTATAGGGACGGGGTTTCCAGATTTTATTGCTTTTCAGTTGATTGATTCAGGAAATTATAAGGTGATTGGAATAGAAGTCAAAGTTAATGGAGTATTGAGTAAAGAAGAAAAAGAAAAATGTAAATATTATCTGGAAAGAAATATTTTTAGTGAAATGCATGTCGCTTCAAAGATTGGAAACGGAAAGGATGAAAAAGTTGATTATACCGATGTTAAAAATATTTTGGAGAGGATGAGATGAAAAGCATTCTTATGATTTTGATTTTGATTTTTTCTTTAAGTTTCGTTGTTGGAATCACTGCAAAGATAATTTGTCCAGAAAATGTTGATGTTGGTCAAGAATTTTCTTGCAAAGTTAATGTTGGAGATATCGATGGAGGTTATGATTTGAAAGTTGAAATTGAAAAAGATGGAAAGACAATGGCAGATGTTTGGAGTACTACCGACGGTAAATGGAAATCTGCATACTATTATTTGATTGATTTTTCTGAGACGCAAGTTAAACTAAAAATAAAAGAAGAAGGAAATTATAATGGAATTTTAAAAGTTAGACAAGAAAGTAAACGAGAATTTTTTGATTTTGATATTTCTGTGGGGATTTCTGGAAACGAAAAAAGCGATGAAGAGAAAGAAAATTCAGAAAAGAAAGTTGTTGAAAAAGAAATTTTAAGTGATGAAAATAATCTTAATATTGAGAAAAATACTGGAGAAAATAGTGATTCACCGTCGGAGAATGTTGATAAAGTAATTTCTCTCAGTTCAGAAAAAAGTGATGATAAAGAGGAAGTTTTGTATGAATCTAAGAGTTTTATGAGTATGGAGTATGCACCTTACCTCTTTTCCCTTTTTTTAATTTTTATTTTGATAATTTTACTTTGGGAGAAGTTTTAAAAAAGGTAATGACTTAAATAAATCAATGGTTAGAGCGATCATGATTGTTGAAATGGCAGGAAAACCTGCAACCCATGTTAGAGAAACTCTTGAAAAACATGTTGGGGTGTTAAATGAACTTGAAGATGTTACTGTTAGAACTATAAAAATTAGTGAACCAAAAATTATTGAGGTTCCTGATGAAGTTAAAAATTTGCCGAATAGGGAAGATATGTTTAGTTGTTTTACTGAAATTGATTTGGATGTTAATAACCTTGCTAAACTTAGCGAACTGATGTTTGATTTTATGCCGTCGTCGGTGGAAGTTATTGAACCTGCGAAACTTCATCTTGAGTTAAGTGAGGCGACGGATCTTTTAAATAATATTTCTGGAAGAATGCATCGATACGACGAGGTTGCGAGAATGGCTCAAGGGAGAATTTATCAACTTAGTTCCGAACTTGAGAAATCTAAAAGAGGATTTGTCGACGGTGGGAATGGTCATGTTCAAAATCAAAAGGAGGTAAATAAGATGGTGAAAAAGAAGGCTGCTAAGAAGACGAAGAAGAAGGCTGCTAAGAAGACGAAGAAGAAAGCTAAAAGAAGATAAATTCTTTTGCGATTAATCTTACCTTCATTGACCTCCTTTCATCGACGTCAAATTAATTTTTTATTTTTATACAAGTTTTTCCGTCGGGCATTAAAGTTTTGTCCGATTTTTTTCTTTTTTATTCGAGAGTATTAAGAAAGTTATCTTTGTTAAACTTTGCTTGAAATCCGCGACTTTAACGTCGCTGTAACTCGTCCATTTTTTTGCAATGGTTATAACATTTAACTTCTGCAATAAAAGAGATTATTTACCGGTAAACAAGTCGATGGAAAGTTCGCCCTTTAGAGGGGATGAAGTCACATCTGTTTTAATTTCTCTCTAAACTTCCAGATATTCTTTTAGAATAAGATTTTGCAGAATCGTCGATTATTTCTTCAGGATTTTTCCTTGATGATATTTTTTTTGACCTCTTATAAATCCAATATCCTATTCCGAGAAGAACGACTATGATTATTATTCCCCAAACCCATCCCGATGAAGAATTACTTGCTGGAACCTCAACTAATTTACATTCTGAAAAACAGCAGTAACCGTTTTTTGTGAATCCGGTTTTTCCGTCACAGATTTCATTTGAGGAGCATATTTTTCCGTTTAACTCCTCACATGTTAATGGAATTTCTTGAAAATCGGATTCATTAATTGAGGATGGAAGGACGAATAATTTTATTGGTATGTTTGTTTCTTTTTTGGTGTTATCTTGAATGTATGATAAATTTAGTTCACTTTCTATTATTCCTGTTTTTGTGGTTGAAATCTTCAAGGTTAAGTTTTTTGTTGATTTGGCTTCTAATATCTCAAGAGTTGTTTTTTTAATTAAATTTTCGTTAGATGAAATTTCTATGTCTGTTATGTTCGTTGATCCCAAATTAAATAATTCTATAATATTTTCTATTTCTTCATTTGCTGTTAAGTTTAATTCTATAATGAAAGGTTCGTATTTTAGGTCTAGGTTCTCCTTGATAAATCCATTTGTAGGGTTTAACTGCGAAAAAATAGTTGGGACTTGGAAAGTTTTGTACGACTCAAGAATTATTTTGGAAATTCCCTCGTCTAAATTGACCTGCAATTCCTTTGATTCTCCGACGGATAAATTAAATGTTGAATCTGAATATTTTATAGTTAAATCTTGGTCTCCTCTGTTTGATAATTTTAATGTGGAAATATTTTTTGTTGAATAAATTAATCCTGGTTTAATTGAAAGTGAAGAGAAGTTGACCGTTGGTCTTAAGACTGTGATATTTCTTTCGATTGAATGTTCTTTTATTGTATTTGAATTTTTTTCCGAGTACAGGATGTCTGTGATTTTCATCGTTAAGTTTGCCTTGTTGATTGGGTATGCGTAGATGAAGTATGTGTTGTTGAAGAGGAATAAATCTGATTCGACGAAGATTTTTTTTCTGCTTTCGAAGAATGTAATGTCGTCTTGCGTTATCTTTTTTGTGAAGCTTCCGTTAAGAGTTATATTTGCTATAAGAGTTTCGCCTGAAATTATTGTGTCGTTTTGTAGGTTTAAGATTGGTTGTGCTATGGCTAATGGAAGGAGAAATAAAAATGAAAGTAGTATCGGCCTCATATTTTAATTAGAATAATGGATTTAATAAACATTATCAATTGAAAATCTTCATTTTCATATCTTGAACAGTTTGAATATAACTTTGAGAATCAAACTCTAATCTTGTCATTCATATGTTAGTAAATCGGATTAACAAGGAATAATTTCTTGAAGGGACTCATCTGTACCCCACAATATTTTATCAAAGATAAATAACCTTACGACAATATTAAGCGCGAGCCTTTAATTGATTACTTTGACATGTTTCTTAATTTGCTGAAGGTGTCGTCGAGTTCGTCGTCTTTTCGTGGTTGAGGTCTTCCTTGTGATTGGGGCATTCTTGGAGGAGGTAAAGGAGGCCTTGAAGGAGGCCTGTTACCGTATGAAGGGCCACTCCTACTTGGACCCTTGTCTTTTTTGAAACCTGATCTTAAACTAAACCAATAAAGTTTTATTCTTTCTCTTAAGACCCATAAGATTACTGCGAGAACGACGATGATTGCAATTACCAAAAACCAGATCCAACCTGAACCGTCGCTATTTGTATTTGCTGGTTTTGGTTTACAACAAACTTGCCCTTGATTGCAAGTTAGACTTGTTTGATCTTCGGTACTCGAACATGATGATTTGCAAGAATAATAACTTGATTCACATTCGGTTAGTGTTGGTTTTGGGACGCAGTTACCCGTGCAACAAGATGGAGTGTCGTTTGCTTTTCTTTCGTTTCCGCTACAGACTTCACCTGAACTGCATACGCTTCCACTGTATGCTGAACAAAGTTTTATGTTTTCCGTTTTACAACAAGTCACCGTTTCTGAAATTGAGGAGCAGAAATAGTTATTTCCGACGTCGTCGGCTGTTGGACAATCTGATTTTGAAATGCAGAAGAAACCTGCCTCTTTACACTGAACGGTTGAACCGCCTGATGAGGCCTTGTCTGCTTTTAAGGTAAGCGCCCAAAGTACCATTGCCGTGTCTAAATCATTTTGCCAGCATCCGTCGGTTCCTTGATTGAATAACAAATAATCTCTTG
>Ga0209542_10018548_pt1 | contig 11251 bp, 10 predicted proteins | sample RifCSPhighO2_01_FD_184028 | JGI IMG/M metagenome (GOLD analysis project Ga0209542, IMG submission 184028) | Soil microbial communities from Rifle, Colorado - Rifle CSP2_plank highO2_0.1 (SPAdes) (version 2) | ecosystem: Environmental > Terrestrial > Deep subsurface > Rock core/Sediment ...
CAGTATCGCTCCAATCTGTTTTTGATTCATAGTACTAAGAATTATAACTCTTCTTTATATGTTTTTTCGTCTATTTTTTCTCTTCTTCAATTGGCTTCATGGTCGGAAATAAAATTACATCTCTTATAGAACCAACGCCCGTCAAGAAAATAGCCATCCTATCTACGCCAAACCCTAACCCTCCTGCCGGAGGCATGCCGTATTCCATGGCCGTTAAAAAATCTTCATCTAAAGGATGGGCTTCTTCATCGCCCTTGCCTAGCTCTTCAGATTGTTCTTCTAACAACGTTCGTTGCAGGATCGGATCATTCAATTCAGAATACGCATTACATAATTCCATCCCTAAACAAAACGACTCAAATCTCTCAATCAATCTGTCATCCGTACGATGTTTCTTGCATAAAGGAGTAGTTTCTAAAGGATGGTCGGTAATATGGATGGGCTGAATTAATTTATCTTCCACTAGCTCCTCAAAGAGTAATTGTACTCCTTTACCCCAAGTCAATTCTCCCTCATATTTAAGAGCATTTATTTCTACTAGATTTCTAATATGCTTTTCCGTCATGGCAGAAACCTCGATATCTGCATAATGCTTTAAAGCTTCCATCATGGTCATCCTCTTCCAGGGAGCTTTAAAATCAATAGTTATTTCTTCTCCTTTATAGTTGTGTTTAACGGTAGTCTTTCCATTAAGGGCGATGCAGGCTTTCTCATAAATTTGTTCCATATATTCCATCATTTGAGTATAATCTACATACGCTTGATACACTTCTAACATGGTAAATTCAGGATTATGGGACGTGTCTACGTCTTCATTTCTAAAATTCTTGCAGATGGTAAACACTTTCTCAAACCCTCCGACTAATAACCGTTTCAAGTATAATTCCGGAGAAATAGAGAGATACATTTTCATCTTCCATGTATTGATGTGAGTCACAAAAGGTTTAGCTCTGGCCCCTCCGTAAATCGTCTGTAAAGTAGGCGTTTCCATCTCTAAAAAGCCCTTTTCATTAAAGAAATCACGAATGACTTTTAACATCTTACTGCGTTTGGTAAAAACATCCTTCACTTCCGGGTTGATAAATAGATCTACGTATCTTTGCCGATACTTTAACTCAATGTCTTTCAGCCCGTGATATTTTTCCGGCATGGTTAAAAGGGATTTACTCAGCAACTGCCCATCCATAACTTCGATGGTTGTTTCTCCTGTCTTGGTTTTGAAAACTATTCCAGAAACGCCCATAATATCTCCTAGATCCGTTTTCTTGACTAAAAGGTCATATGTTTTTTCTCCTAATTCATCTTCCCGAAAATAGAGCTGAACTCTTCCGCTCTGATCTTGCAGATGAGCAAAGGCCGCTTTGCCCATGGGCCTTCTTAATACAATTCTTCCCGCTACTACCACTACATCCTTAGTATGTTCTTCTGCTTTCAGATGCTCATATTTTCGTTGGATATCGGCAGCATGATGGGTGGGAGAAAAAGTATAGGGGTAAGGTTCTATCCCTGCCTGTTTTATTTCATTCAATTTGTGTAAGTGAGCTTCATCAATCTTAGCCATAAAAGCAACAATAAGGAAGGTTTATATAAATATTTCGAGTTGTTTCAAAGGAGTCCTTATTTTTTAATTCCTTCTTTCTTCAAACGTTCTAACTCTTTTTTTTCATGTGCATTTAATTTTTGATATTCTTCTGGAGAAAAATTAGTTTTTGCCTCGGAAAACTCCAACTCAAACCCATCAAAAACTCTTTCAAAGATATACCTCGCCCTTTTCATATGGAAATCTGAAGTAACAACGACTATTCTTTCGATTCCATAATGCTCCACGATGGGCTTAGAAAGCAAAGCATCTTCAACAGTATACCTGCTTTCCGCAAATTCTAAAATATCTCTCTCGGGAATTCCATTTTTTATAAGGAACTGCCGGGCATAATATGCATGGGGCTTTTTAGTTGTATTAAAATGTTCTCCAAAACCGCCCGTTAACAATATTTTGTACCTTGGATGATGGAGGTATTCTTCAATCCCTTTTTTATTCCTTCCTACGGCCATCTCGGAAAGATTGCCTTTATCATCATTCGGGGAACCTAAAATAAGTATTATTCCTTTCATAAAAATGCGTAAAAGAAGATTCGTTTATATCTCTTTAGCTTATATTTCTTTTGCGACCACCTATCTTTATAAATCCTAAAAGTATTTCTCAATAAAAGAGGTTCAAATGATCATAACTACCTGCGGCAACTCCCTTCCCATTGCGAAGAAATTAGCTCAGAAATTAAAAGTAAAGTATTCTCCATTAACTATCTCTTCTTTTCCTGATGGAGATATCTATTTAAAATATAATACTTCCCTGAGCAATCAAACGGTAGTTATCGTACATTCTTTTCAGCCTCATTCTGACCAATCTTTATTCAGGATTTTCTTTGCCGCAGAAACAGCAAAAGATTTGGGGGCCAAAAAAGTGATTCTAGTTGCCCCTTATCTAGCATATATGCGCCAAGATAAGCGGTTTCATCCCGGAGAAGCGATCTCGAGTCGAATCATGGCAAAGATGTTAAACTCTTGCGTGGATGAGATTATGACTATCGATCCTCATCTTCATCGCTACTCTTCCTTACAAGAGATCTTTACTATCAAAACTAGAAGAATTACTGTCAATGAAATTTTAGCCGATTATATCCATAAACATTTCCAAAATGAGATCATCATCGGTCCTGATTTGGAATCGTTCCAATGGGCGGAGGATATTGCCAAACGGATCAAGGTTCATGCAACAGTCTTGAAGAAAGTCCGTTTTTCTTCTCGGCATGTCGAAGTAAAAATGGTCCATCCCCTGGAAATCAGAGGAAAGAATGTCGTTATTATCGACGATATTATCTCTACCGGCCATACTATTGCCGAAGCGGCTAAGCAGGCTAAGAGGATGGGCGCTAAAACTATCACTGCTATCGGGGTGCATGGGTTATTAATTGAGGGAGCTTTAACCAAATTAAAGAAAGCAGGAGTGAATAAAGTTATTACTACTAACTGCATCGAGCATCCTACTAATAAAATTGATGTTACCTCTTTGCTCAGCAAAGAATTACAGAAAGAACGATGAAAGAGTCTATTCTAAAAAAGAGACGTAAAAAGAAAAGAGAAGAGTACGAATCAGAAGATCATCCGGTTCATGAAAAATATACCCAACAAGGGCCGATCAAAGAATAATAATTTATTGCCATCATGATTTTAATAATCTTATGTGTTATACTACTTTTATCATCATTTTTTTAAATAAAACTCCTCTTTCCTAGTAAATGTCTCGCTTTGAACACTATAGCCGCGGTATTGCCGAGAGCTATGATCAAACTATTTCACATCTTTTTGGGGGAGATTTATCAATATATATTGGTCTAATTGAAACGCTTCTTCAACAAACTGAGTTTCATCCTGAGGATACAGTTATAGAGCTTGCTGCGGGAACGGGGATTGCTACTGCCCAAATATTACGAAGACCTGGTCATGCGCTCTACATTACTGATCATTCTCGGGATATGCTTCAATTAGCTCAGCTCCAGATTCTAGATTTAGGAGATGGGTATACCTCTGATGGGTGGGAACTGCGGGAAAGAATTTTAGATCAAGACCACGATATTGCTTTTAGTTCTTTCACCTACCACCGTGCTTACGAAAAGAATATCATATTCCTGATTTTGGATGCCTACGATGTTGCTGATGCTCCTGATTTAGAAAATATAACCGTCAATAAAATGGTGCTATCCAATGCATTTCTCTCGTTATCTGACCCAGCCAAAGTTCTAAAAGCTGCATATCGGCGTCTTGCTGAAGGCGGAGAATTAATATTCAACTGCAAACTAAAACTTAGACCGGGGGAGAAATCTCTTCGTGATGTCATTAACGATCTTCTTCTAGAAGAGGGAAAGCGTCGTAAAGACTTAAATTTGCCTGGATTATTGATCCACTCAGATAATACTGACATTGCTCCCCGATACTCCCGAAAACACATTGAAAAAATGGTTGAGGAAGCAGGATTTGGGGTGTGCTTTACTGAAGAAAAAGATGTTCATCTGTGGCCAGGTGCAGCTTTAAAATATCTCCAATATGCTAGAGAGCGGGTAGAGAAAGCGACTGCTGGGGTTAGTGATTCTCGATATCATGATCTTAAAATCAAAATAAGCAATCACTTATTTCTTCATCCCAATATGCCTTTTAATCTTCCCACACTCCTACGAAGAGAAGGGTTCTTTGTAGCAAAGAAATAATATCTTTTTTTTATATAAATAGAACTATTATTTCACAACACAAAATATAATATCACTGGCACGATCAAACAGCCCATCAGATGATTCTTCCCTACCCCCCATTTTGAGGCTACTAGTCCTATCGCTGTTGAAGTCGCTAAAATTGTTAACCCTATAAAACTATCAAAATAGATCACTAATACCATAATAAAAATAATTATCCCTAAAACCAATTTTTGATAGTTTACTTTTACAATCAGCCTTGCAAAAATTCTCGATAATCCAAAGGTTAATACTGTTGCTAGACCTCCAGCTACTAAGGCTACGGCTATAAATACCAGCATCTCCTGCCAGCCTACGCCGCTTAATTGATTAACGACTAAGATCGCTCCATTTCGCGATTTATTCAAAGCATAGGCAGTGGCGATAGAAATTAACATATTTGCGGTGTTGATCCCTCCCACCAATGAAAGAAAACCTTCATCACCGATATCTCCTACTATGTTTGTAGCCATGATTGCCGCTTGCGATGAACCAAAGCCAGGCAAAAAAGCGGCAATGAACCCCATTCCCGAAGCTGCTGTTACTGATTTCACTAAAGTACGGTTTGATAAAGTTAACGGCGCTTCTAATTTTTGTTTCGGAATCACAGACTTTTCCATCAAGCTGGTTAACAATAGTGATAACCCAAATAATCCAGATAGTAATGGAAAAAGGGGTTGCTTTAAATTAGGAATACTAAACACTACCAACCCTAATACTCCTGATAACATAAATGCGGTCAAACTCAATATCCACTTGCTTTTATCTCGGAAGATCATATAAGCCATAATGGCAATTAGCAAATAACCGATAACCCCTTGCACTGGAACAGCTAAGATTTTCATTCCTATAATGAATACTGGAAATAATATCACACTCAGTACTAATGCCCCCAGAGAACCAAGAGTAGTGTAGACTACTGCGTTATGCCCCTCTCCTTTCAATAATAATCTATGTCCGGGTAAAACGTTTAAGGCCTGAGCTTCATCGGGAGCCCCTAAATAAATGCTCGGTAGGACATCTAAAAAAGAATGAGTTATGGCCAGACTGATGATATACACTCCCAAGACTACTGGCGATGTTATCTGTAATAACATTGGTGAAAAAGACAGCACTAATAATGAAATTAAATTGATATGGATCCCGGGGGCGATGCCGGTGAAGATTCCTGTCAATATACCTAATACTAAAGCAACTACTATCTCTAAAAACATATACTCTCTAAAATGGATTGATTATTTAATTTTTGTATAACTACTGTTAAGTGATTAAAATAAAGAAACATTTATAAATGAAGGATGCTTTTACTCTTAAAATGTCTGAAAAACCGACTTTAGAAAGTACTCTCCTTGGGGCTCTTCCAATCTATTCTTTAATCCAAGATTTAGTTACTATCAGGCCTGATGCTGGCTTTAGAGATAGACGTGACCATATTGTTGCTGTTTGTAAAACCCATTTTGGGGATGATGTTCAATACTTACCTGATGGAGAGGTAAGAACTTATTTCGCCAGCCAAGGAACCGATTCTTCGTTTTATGGACATCTTAGAAGTGTTAATGTCTTGCCTGATCCTAAAGATTCTTCTATTTTATATGTTATTTTTAGAAGTAATGGAGATAAAAATCTGGGTATGGTCAAGCTTCCTACTGATGGAATGAAATTATTGCCTCCCGATTTTATCTGTGATTTTGTGTTAGATAACCTTAGTTCTGTAGGAGGAATGCTTTTAGCTCATGGGGTGTACCAAGACCATTTATTTGCTAAATCTGAGTATGATGGTCTAACCGGATTACTCCGTAAAGAAGCAGTAGAAGGATTATTATCTACCTTAATTCCTCAAGCTTCAGAAGAGAGAAAATTAGCTGCTTTTATGATGGATCTAGATAATTTTCGAAATTATAATACGCGGCATGGCCATCCTCAGGCTGATGAATTGCTTAAAGCTGTAGGGAGAGTAGTTCGTTCTTCTCTTCGTGCTACAGATTATGGTGTACGTTATGGTGGAGAAGAAATAGTTGGGCTTTTGCCTGACACTAATCAGAAAGGGGCTTTAATTGTTGCTGAGCGTATCTGTAATGCTGTTCGTTCTTTAGATTTAGTTAAATTAAAATTACCTGCCGGCATTACCTGCAGCCTCGGTGTAGCTATTCTACCGGATCAAGCTTCTTCAGGAAGGGAATTACTTGAAAAAGCTGATTATGCTCTTTATAGAGCTAAGAATACTGGTAAAGATCAGGTAGTTTTATATTCACCCTAAATACTCTCAGTTCTTCCCAATCTTAAACAATAATCTTTATAAAAGCCTTCTTCTTTACTTGTTTATCATGAGAGAAAGATGTGGTGGTAAGTATGGTCGATAGTCTTTTCCTGCAGATAAGTTTTCTCTTTATCATCTGTATCCTGGTAGGTGGAGTTATGCGTTTATTGCGCCAGCCTCTTTTAATCAGCTATATTTTAGTCGGGCTTTTAGTCAACTCTTACTTTTTGAACATCGTTCCAGAAACCAGCTTCATCACTACTTTTGCCCAAATGGGGGAGGTCCTCCTTCTCTTTATGGTCGGGCTTAATCTTAACCCTAAAATTATTAAAGATTTAGGAAAAGTTTCTTTAATCACCGGCATAGGTCAAGTCTTATTTACTTCTTTGGTAGGGTTAGCTATCAGCCTGCTCCTTGGATTCTCTTTAATCACTTCTTTATATGTGGTTGTGGCATTAGCTTTCAGCAGCACAATTATTATTACTAAATTGCTTTCCGATAAAGGAGATATGGAAACCCTTTATGGAAGGATCTCCATTGGCTTCTTGATTGTTCAAGACCTTATTGCTATTTTAGTTCTGATGGCTGTTTCTTCTTTTTCTCAGGGGAATGTTCTTTCAGAAGTCTTCTTTACTACTATCCTTAAGGGGTTAGGTTTGCTCTTAATTTTATTTGTCGTGGGCTGGTTAGTTCTTCCGAAATTGACTAAATACATCGCTAAGTCGCAAGAATTTCTCTTGCTTTTCTCAGTAGGCTGGTGTTTTGCCTTGGCCGCATTGTTTTTTAAAGTCAATTTCTCATTAGAAATCGGTGCATTATTAGCAGGTATAAGCCTTTCCACTTCAATTTATCGGTATGAAATTAGCTCTAAGCTAAGGCCTTTGCGAGATTTCTTTGTCATTATGTTCTTCATTCTGTTAGGCTCGCAGATGACCTTTACTCATTTTCAAAATTATATTGTGCCAATAATTATTTTTTCTTTATTTATCCTCCTCGGCAATCCCTTGATAGTTATGATTCTGATGGGTTTTCTGGGATATACTAAAAGAACTGGATTTCTGGCAGGATTAACTGTAGCTCAGGTGAGTGAGTTCTCTTTTATTCTTATTGCTCTCGGAGTAAAAGTAGGCCATCTTAATAACGAGATTCTTTCCATGGTTACTATCATCGGTCTCATTACCATTGCCGGTTCAACCTATTTTATCATGTATTCCAATAAAATCTATTCCTGGCTTTCTCCTTATCTTAGCATCTTTGAGAGGAAGGGCCATAAAATTGATGAGCACACTAAATTATCGAAAATAAATTATGATGTTCTCTTATTCGGCTACAATCGTATTGGGTACAGCTTAGTAGAATCGTTAAAAAAGATAAAAAAGAAATTTTTAGTAATAGATTATAATCCTGAAATTATTATTGAATTAAATAAACAAAATATTCCCTGCCAGTATGGTGATGCAGAAGACATTGAACTGCTTCATGAACTTAATTTTAATCATACCCGCATGATTATTTCTACTATTCCCGATGTAGAAACAAACCTTGTCTTGATTAAAACAGCCCTCCATAAGAATAAGCATTTAGTCATTATTGTCGTCTCTCACCAGATTGAAGATGCTTTGCGGTTATATAAAGCCGGAGCAACCTATGTTACTATGCCTCACTTTTTAGGAGGACAGCATACTGCTTTGATGATTGAACAGCACGGCCTAGACCTTCGAAAATTCTTGCAGGAGCAAAAGAAACACAAAGAACATTTGCTTAAAAGGAAAGAATTAGGCCATGAACATCCTAAATAACGCTCATTATTTTTTTAACTCTATTTTCTTCCTACTATATTTTTATAAACGTACCTTCCTTTTAACTTTCCATGCCTCCATCACCTGAAAATAGGTTGAATGAACTTTCTGCCCAAGAATGGCTCAAATTTACTAAAACCTGGTTTATCCATAATCCTCCCCCCAGAAAAAAGAATGAATACTTGCATCCGGCTAAATATCCTGAAAATATGATTGCCGAATTTATCGCTTTTTTTACTAAGCCTGGAGCAGTCGTCTTTGATCCTTTTTTGGGAACAGGAAGCACGTTAGTAGCTTGCCATCAAACCCATAGGAATGGAATAGGCATAGAGTTACAGAAAAAATATGCTGAGATTGCTCAAGAACGTGTGCAGTTGCTAGAATCACAACAAAAATTAACCAGCGAGGGAAGTAAATTAGTTAGCAAGCAGCTGGTCTTGCAAGGCAATTCTGTAGACCTTGATTCTTTGTGGCAAAAATATACTCTTCCTGAAATTGATTTGGTAATAACTTCTCCGCCGTATGGGCCAATGTTGAATAAGAAGGGGTTAGCATCTAAAAAAAGGGAAGATAAAGAATTAGATACTAAATACAGCGAAGATGCTGCTGATGTGGGCAATGCCGCTTCGTATTCTGATTTCTTAGAAAAGTTATTGCAGATTTTTCAAAAAATAATCCCTAAAATAAAGCCAGAAGGCCATTTGGTTGTCATTCTTCAAAATTATATGGATAAAGGCAATTATCAGATGCTCGCCTGGGATTTTGCTAGAGAACTCAGCAAATTAGTCCAATTCAGGGGAGAAAGGATCTGGTGCCAGGATAATAAAACTCTTTATCCTTATGGTTATCGTTATAGTTTTGTCCCTAATGTCCATCATCATTATTGTCTGGTGTTTAAGAATAATCAGTTGCGTTAATTGTTGATGAGTATACCCCACAGCTCGCTGTGGGGATACGAAAGCAACACCTGAAAACAAACAAAGATTTGTTTTCAGTGTCAAAATGAAATAGTTTTTTCATTTTCTGCACCAAAAACATCGCAGTGGCTATGATGTAGGGTCATACCCCTTAGCTTGCTGCGGGGCTTTTGATTTTTCTTTCTCATAATGTCACCTTTCTAATTTAGATTTTCCCCCAACTATATCCTTAATAAACCCCCTAAAATTCTCCCGCGTATGTGGACTCCTGATGAACCTTTATGTGAATTACCCGCAAAGATACGGCGATATTATCGGGAACATGCTGAATATCTCTATTATGATTTAAAAGAGAATAAGTTAAAAATCGGTCTGAAGCCCGCACCCATACCTAAATATATAGGGCATAAGGTCCACATAGTTGAAACCTGGAACCCTCGGTGGTATAGTGATTTGTATTGGTCCCGATCTTCTTTCAGGAGGGACCTTTCTTTAAGAGCTTTAGAGCGGATTAAAGATCAAAGAGATAGGCCATTCATCATCGCGCCATATAAATATGATGCTATCTATCGGGAATTGATCCATAAACACCTTCTAGAAGGATATGATGATAAGGACGGACGCTCAATGCCTCCCGACTATAAAGTAAAATCTTTCTTCGACTTGGAAGCGACAGTAGACTCCAGTCTAGATGTGCCTTTTTAAGAAAAAGGTTTAAATATAATTTTGGTTGAAATGCTGTATTCTTGGATTGATTGTCCTTCAATATCTCCGTATCCGTGTATGGCTAAAAATTCCTGTATTGAGCTAGGAGTAATTTCTCCTAATACTCCTTTAGATTTATTATTCTGTGATCCATGAGCAGAATTAAGTTTATCTTTTGATGATGGATCATGAGCCATTAAAAAGAAATTTTTCTCTTTTATCCCCCCTAAAGGCAGGTGTATCATTTCATCATCCGCTTGGTGTTTACTTTTACTAAAACTGTGTAAAAAGATATCTTTGTAAGATTCTCTATTCTGAAGTAGGCTGTGGAAATATTGGCCAGCAGGTAGTGTAAGCTTATTAATAGCATTGTAAGAACTCCAATTGCTATCGGGGTGCATCATTCGTACTTTATCCCCTTCTAGAGAGATAATTAAATCTGTGTCAGGATAGTGTTCAACCTCTTCACCCATCGATCGCTGTATCTGTGCTGCAATCACTGGCAGATACTTTTCTCGGGATTGTGCTAAATGTCTTGCTCTGGCTTTTGTTATTCTTTCTTTCCCTTCAAAATATTGTAGGAATGCTTTTACTTTGGTTGCTACATCCTCCGCATCAGCACATTCTACTATCGCTCCTGCCTCCACCAATTGCCTATACCCATACTGAGCTGAATTAATCGAAAAAGCCATGAAGAGCGGACCGCCTTCAGTCGCTTCCACAAAATTATGTAATGGCGAGGTAGAAGGAAATAAATTGCTGGCATTGATAGCCGCATCTGCAAGAGCATAATAATCTTTTAGGACTCCATGTCTGCGAACAACATGAACCTTTCTTTCTGCTTCTGAGCTTAATCTATAATCTTCTTTATTTCCAGAACCTACGACGTAAACTGTGGCATACTTGCTCACAGTTTCAATCAATTTCGTGACCTCAGAAGAAGGTGAGGCATAACTTATCACGACTACTGGTTCCTGGGAGGTGACTCTATATTTTTGTTTCAATTCCTTTTTCTCTTCAGGGCTTAGCGGGACTACACAATTTTTTAACAGATAAATATCTATCTCTACATCTCCACTACCCCCTAGATCGGAATAACAACTGACCACGGTGTCAATTGAAGAGTGTTTAGCTTGCTCTTTAAGAGGTATATTTTGTAGAACTTCCCGGGAACGATCAGAATAGATATCTCCGCCAAACCACAGTCTGACATCAACTATCCCTTCCTGCGCGTTTTGGGCCAGATAATCATACAGAGTCTTAAGGGCATAGAGATCCGCTAACTCTCTT
>Ga0209542_10018550_pt1 | contig 11250 bp, 11 predicted proteins | sample RifCSPhighO2_01_FD_184028 | JGI IMG/M metagenome (GOLD analysis project Ga0209542, IMG submission 184028) | Soil microbial communities from Rifle, Colorado - Rifle CSP2_plank highO2_0.1 (SPAdes) (version 2) | ecosystem: Environmental > Terrestrial > Deep subsurface > Rock core/Sediment ...
ATATGGAAAAATCCGACTGCAACAACACCCACAAGCTATAATACATGGGGAACCAATTCTCCAGATTTAGTTCTTACAAACACTTCCTTAGTTAATTCAGTAGAAACCGGAAACAAAGTTGGACTTTACTCTAACTTTAACAATGCTGGCGAAGTTTTTCTAGATGATTTCTATGCAGGAGATGCACCATCAAATTACACGATTTACAATAATTCCCTGGTTTTGTCAATGAACTTTGATAATATAACTGCACTTGGAGAAGGCGCTAATAATGTTTCTGCTGATGGTTCTAGATACAATAATAGTGGTCTTTGTGGGGGGATGCCTAATGGAATATGCAATTACACAACTGGAAAATACGGGAGTGCGATGTATTTTGATGGTGGTAATGATTATGTTAATATTGGGGACATTCCAACACCAACAAGCTTCACAATAAGTGCGTGGATATACCCCACAACTATCCCTAATGGAAGTGATTGGGATTGGTTAATTGTAGATAAAGGCGCTACAGAGTATAATTTTATGATAAGAGGTTCTGGTGGTGCGATACCTGGTAGTTTAATGGGCACTGCAGCAGATCAACAAATTTACGATGCCTTATTTAATTTTAGCTCTCCTGAAAACCTTGATAAATGGTATCATGTTGCATTTGTTTTTGATAATAATGCCGACACAAATTATCTATACAGAAACGGGGTGCAAGTAAATAGTACTTCAAATACAGCGTCAATTACAGACACCGCAAATAGTCTTTTGATCGGGATGGATAACAACTTTGGTGTTTTCAACGGCACCATAGACGAAGTCCGCATCTGGAATCGTTCCTTGTCAGCAGATGAAGTTTCACAAATGTACATGACCAACTTACAAAAATTCAATACAACACAATGGTATCTTTATGTGAATCAATCAAAGAATGCAACAGCTGTTTTAGACACTGGAACTTATACTTACTATACTTATGCTTCAGACGTTTTTAGTAACGCAAATCAAACAGATTTAAGGTATATAACAATAAGCACGGCAGCAGACTCCTGCACCTGCACAGATGGAGCTTCTTGGACAATCATCAACGGAGACCAATGCACACTCTCGGCAACATGCAATCTGGGAAACAATCCATTTAGAGTGATGGATGGGGCTTTAAGAATATCTTCAACAGGAAAGTTAATTGCGCAGGGTTGCTACGTTCAAAACTCAGAGTCACTTTTCGTTCAGCAAGACGGGGGTTTGATATGCAGGGCTTAAGATTTGTTTGGAGCTGAAATTTGTATTTCCATTATGGATGGAAATAATTGCTTCTATATCTCCATTACTAATGGAAACCACATAATGAATAAATTTGAGCTCTGTCCGGAATGGACTTTTTGAAAAATAATTTAGCTCCTTTAAGACTTAAAAGAACAGATCAACCTTCAAAGTATATTAACTCCGGGCAGAACCTAAATTTGAACACTTTTGTGCATTAGAAACTTTATAATACAAATATTTATAAACCTAATATTATGTATACTATAGTATACATTAAATATAATAAAAAATGAAAGAATTACTATATGGAAGAAAAATAGCAAAAAAGATACTAAAATATCTAAATTCAAGAGAAATTGTTGTGATTTATGGATCAAGACAAGTTGGAAAAACTTCCCTTTTAAGGTATATAATGGAAAATTATCTCAAAAAAAATACTTTTTATTTTGATTTAGAGCTACTAAATCTTTTAGAATTATGCAACCAAGGAGCAGAAAGTGTTTTTCAATATCTCTTGCAAAAAGGGGCTGATGAAAAACAAAAAATTTTCTTAATAATTGATGAAATTCAATATATGGATGACCCAACCAAATTTCTTAAGATAATGCATGATCATTATCCTAATATAAAACCTATCGTTTCTGGCTCATCAACATTTGAAATAAAGAAAAAATTCAAAGAGAGCCTTGTAGGAAGAACTATAAATTTTGAATTGTATCCGTTGAGCTTTGAAGAGTATTTAATATTCAAAAATAAAAATTATAAACTAAACAAAGAAAATACAAAAACAATAAATGATGAATTGGTTGAGTTAGCAGAAGACTATATTCGATTTGGAGGCTACCCCAAAATTGTTTTAGAACCATCTGAAGAAAAAAAGCACGCATATCTAGGACAGATAATTAGTACATATGTTAGGAAGGATATAAGGGATATAGGAAATATTAGGAATGTTTCTGCTTTTAATAAACTGCTTGAATTACTTGCAGCCCAATCAGGAAACCTTTTAAATGTTCTAGAAATATCAAATACTTTAAAAATTAATAGAGAAACTGTTTTAGAGTATCTTATCCTATTAGAAAACACCTTTATTATAAAGTTAATATTACCTTTTTATAAAAATGTAAGAAGTGAGATCTCTAAAAATCCAAAAATCTTCTTTTTAGATACTGGAATGATGCATCTTTTGTGGCTGAAAGAATTTCCAAAAGTAATTTTAGGAAACTCGTTTGAAACTTTTGTTTTTTCAGAATTAATAAAATTAAATAAAAAAATTAATTTTTGGAGAACCACTAATAAACAAGAAATTGATTTTATATTAAAAAATAAAGAAATATATGCAATTGAGGTAAAATATAATTTTCAAAATTTAGATAATAGGAATTTAAAATTTTTCTCAGAGAAATATAAATGCAAAACCGTAACTATCGGACTTAAAGGCGAAAAAAAGGGAAAGTATATTTGGGAGTTAATAAAAGAAATTGAATAAAATGGGAACCACAACTTTTTACTTGAGACATAACGACTTCGGAGCAAGATTGCAGAATTTGAAAAAGAAAGAGCGCGAGAAGTTTGATAAACTTTCCCCCTATAGCAAAGATAACCATTTTCTTGGATGGAGAGTTCCTCTTGAACTTCATAACGGAAATGTTTATGTTTTGGTTTTTTGGAAAGGAAAACTTATGAAGATGGAAGATGCCCCACAATTATTAAGTAACAAATATTATAATAAGTATCAAGGTAAATTTGTTAAAGAATATGAGTGGATATTGCTTAAGAAACTCATAGAGAACAGTTTGCCTCATCTAGACAAAGAATTCAGAAAGAGGCTAAGGAAGAAAAAGAAAGAAAAACCAGAATAACGCAGCTTTTTTCTTATAATCGACAAATTTCTCATTTTTAGAGCGAGAACACTAACTTAAGGTTAAACATCTCTTGGTTGTTACGTTCAAAATACAGAATCGCTTTTCGTTCAGCAAGGAGGGGGTTTGATATGCAGGTGAGAATAGAAGAACAAGGAAATTCTAACTCGTTCTTCAGAAGAATTGCTAAACGAATGGAACACTCATTAAACCCCGAAGAATAAAGATTGTTTTACACTTCTTAGACTCCCAGTAAAAATAATTATTATAATATTATAGATTTTGTATCTTTATGATATGAATAAATAAAAAGATAGGTTTATAAATATTAAAAGGTTACATATTTTGTATCTTTATGATACTTATTTATTGGAGTAAAAATGACTTTGAAATTGATTGCAGAAAAGTTGGCAAGGGATAATAAAAAATTCATTTTATCAGATGAAATAAAAGATTATTGCAGAAAGCTTTCTCTTGATTATCTTCCAACAATAAAATATCTTCTTCGCAATAAATATTTAGCAAGAGTATTTAGGGGCATATTCTATGTTTATTCAATTGCGGAGAGGAAGTTGGGTAAATCTGAAATGAACTCTTTTGAAATTTTAAAAGAAGCATTGAAAATCAAAGGGGTTAAGAATTGGTATTTTGGGTTAGAAACCGGCTTGAAATTTAATAATCTAACACATGAGTACTTTACCATTGATTATGTTATTAATGATAAAATCTTTAGAGCCAAATCAATGATTATAATGGGCAGAAAAATAAAGTTTTATAGACTGTCTTCAAAAATGTTTTTGTTTGGTATAATAAAAAAGAATATTAATTATTCAGATTCGGAAAAAACTTTACTCGATTTGCTATACTTAAGGCATTATACTAAAGAAGAATTTGAAGAAATTGCTGAAGAGTTATCAAAAACAAGATTGCTTAAATATGCGAAAAATTATAATAAAAGAGTAATAAATATTGCAAGGGAGTTAAAATGATAAACCAAGAGTCAACCGATTTTATTTCCAAGAGATTGAATATAGCCAGAAGAGATTTGGTAGAAAAAGATGTTATAATCAGCAAAATGCTTTTTTATCTAACGCAAGATAAAGACTTTTTTCAAAATTATGCTTTCAAGGGTGGAACTTGCTTAACAAAATGCTATCTAGGTTATTACAGGTTCTCTGAAGATATGGATTTTACTTATTTGAATCAAAAAGATTTTGTTGGAAAATCAAAAAGTAAGATCGGGGAGGTAATGTCAAATAAGGTTAACAAATTAGGAGAATTAATTAAGGTTATAGCTAAAAAGCTTGATTTGGATTTTAAAATGGAAAAAGAAAATAAGAGGTATTTTCAATTTGGGGGAAGCAATGCATTTGTAACCTTTAAAATTTGGTATGACTCTAAAGAATTAGAAAAAGAAACATTTGTTAAAATTCAAGTGAATCATATCGAAAGACTAAACTATCCTATAAAAGAATTAAATGTGGGATTTATTGTTCCAAAGAATCTTGAAAAAGATTTTTCTTTTATTGTTTCTGAAGAAGCAGAGATTCTTTTGAATCCAATTAAGATTAAAGCTTATGACTTAAAGGAGATTCTTATTGAAAAGGTTAGAGCCATATTAACACGAAGAGGAATCAAAGCAAGAGATTTTGTTGATGTATTTTTAATAACAAAGAAGGATAAATTGGACTTAAATGATTTTAAGAAAGAAATAATAGAAAAAATAAGTGATATGTTAAAGTTTGAAAAATACTCTCAAAACATAAAAAATAAAGAAACTCAATTTAATGATGATTTAATTTTAGGAGAAGAAGAAGCTTTAATGTTGACGCCAATTGAGAAAAGTTTTCCTAAATTTTTAAAAGAGTTTAATGTTTTCCTGAAAGAAATAATAAAAGAATTAAAAAAGAGATAAAAAGAAATATTTAATAGTTCAAAATTCAGAAAAAATAATAAAATGGATGTTAAAATAATCTTAAAAAGAGGGAAAATTGATAACAAATAATTTTAAACAAAGTAACTTTAAGCATAGAGTAGACTATAAAAAAACATATTTCTTAGTCGTTATCTTATTTTTATTCTCAGTATTTGCAACTTTTACGGTTTTTGCAATAAACGCCACATCTGGAAATTACTCGATAGCGATGTTTGGCAACAACCTACAGACGTCAAATAATTCAACTTCAAGCAGTTATAATGCAACTTTTCTTTTAACTGCGGCTGGAAGCACGCGTGGCGCAAACACGACAACATACACTGCAAATATAGGATTTTTTGACAACGTTACTTTTAATAGGTCAGTAGTCATAAATTCGTATTCCATAAGCCCAACATCAGCAGTTGTGGGCTCAACAATAAGCTTGACAATTTCAGCCACTAATGCGCAATCTGTTTGGGCAAATGTAACCTCGCCAAATAACCAAGTCCAGAGAATTGATCTTATAAATAATGATGATGTTGAATTTTTGCCAATTCCTTCTGTAGTCGGCACATATACTGTCACGTTTTACGCAAACAGCTCAACAGGGGCAGTTGCAAGTGCTGTAGATACTTTTGCACTAACAGCAGCAAGCACAACTCCTTCAACAAGTGGCGGGGGAGGAGGCGGAACAACCACAACATGCACATATAATTGGGATTGCACACCTTGGAGTGTTTGCGCCGACGGAAAACAAACAAGAGAATGTAAAAACATAGGAACATGCACAGGAACAGAAAGCAAACCAATAGAGGAAATAGATTGTTCAGAAGCGTTATTTGACCTGCTTTTGAAATTAAAGAACATTGACTTAAATGAAAACAAATCCCTGCTCTTTAGCTACGATTTAATAGAGCAGATAGGAGTGGAAAAAATTGACGTTCACATAAAAACTTCTATTATAGACAACAGGAATAATGAAATCTTCAGCAGAATAGAAACCAAAGCAGTTCAGAGAAATTTAAGTGTTATAGACAAAATAGATGAAATACGGTTCATCGATGGTGATTACATTTTAAGAATAGATATACTCTATGGAAACCTTCAAAGAGCCTTTGCCGAACAAAAATTCAAAGTTGAAAATGGCAAACTGGAAAAAATCGTTGCTGGTTTACAGGAAAGAGAAAAAATAAACTTAACTGTTCTCCTGGTTTTGCTCGTTCTTATTTTAGCAACCACTATTATAATTATATTATTAAAAAGACGCAGGAGAAGAAAACACGAAATTCACAGACAGAGAATGGAAGCTCATAAGCACCATGAAACCCACAAACACCGGCATAGATCGTTGGTAAGAAAAATAGTGATTGCAGTCGCGATAGGTGCAGTAGCAATATTCCTAGAAGCATCTTCCAGGGGCAAAATAACCGGGTTTGCAGTAAATGAAATTCCAGATAAAATTAGCTCTAATTTCCTATGGATTTTGCCGCTATTGATTCTGATTGGCTTATTGGTCATTTATAGAAAAAAAATATTATCTAAATATTTCTCGAACAAGATTCTTGATTTAATGGGCAAAAAAGTTTATACAGACTCTGGAGATTATATCGGGGAAGTTGAAGACATTGTTCTTGAAAAAAACAAAATTGACAGCTTAAAGGTGAAATTAGATAAAAATAAGTACAAAGCAAAGGGGCTAATAATTAAATATAGTCAAGTAAAGGGCATAAAACACATTGTAATAATAAAGAATTTTGAATTGGGCGAAATTATGGAATAATAAAAATTTTTTCTTAATTTTTCATTGTATCATGGTTTTTTATTCAAAAATCTCTATAAAGTAGAATAGGATAATTTAAAAATCAAAATTTCCTAACAAATTTAGGAGGAATAAATGGTACAAGGATATTGTGTAAAGTGTAAGGCAAAGTGTCAAATGAAAAACCCTGAAATCAAGCAGACTTCCAGGGGAGGATACATGGCTCAAGGAAACTGTTCTTCATGCGGAACAAGAATGAGCGCTATGATGTCAAAAGATAATGCAGAAAAAGCAATTAAAGAAGGCGCAAAAAAATCTTTTTAATTTCTTAGCTTATCTTAGCCTTAAATTGCAACTGCATTAATTTTATAAAGTCTGTTCAGTGAGAACTTCTAAAGTTTTCCATAAAATGCTAGTAAATATAATAAAAACATATAGAACCGTCGTTGCTGTCTGCGATAAAGAATTACTCGGGAAAAAATTTGAATCTGGGATTTTTCAGCTAGATGTGAAGGAAAGTTTTTACCACGGCAAGGACGAACCTAAATCAAAAGAACAAGTCATAGAGTTAATGAAATCTTTTTCAAATGAAGATGCCACTTTTAACATTGTTGGTAAGAAGTCGGTGGCTGCGGCAGTAGAAGCAGGAATTATTGACCAAGAAGGTGTGGGTGAAATTAGCGGAATTCCTTTCGCTCTTGTACTCGCATAATTAATTTTTCCAACACTTTTATAAACAAAATAATTTTAAAATAAACATGGATAAAAAACGAGAAAATACTGAGGAAGTGGTCACAAGGGTAAAACTTCCAAGAAGCGGAGAAGTAATCGGAATCATCGAACAGCGGCTTGGGGGAAATAAAATGCTTGTGAATTGTCTGGATGGAAAAACAAGAAATTGTCGCGTGCCTGGCAGGTTAAGGCGTGCTCTTTGGCTTCGCCCAGGAGACGTCGTAATAATAGAGTTTTGGGAACTTGACAAAGAAAAAGGCGATGTAATCTTCAAGTACAGGCCTAATCAGGTTGAATGGCTAAAAGAAAAAGGCTATCTAAAAAAAGACAAAACTGAATTCTAAAATATAATAAAAAACTTATAAATAAACAGTTATTAATTATTATAAATAAATTAACTAAAGAAAGAATAATTTAATGGTCAATGCGTCTCGCTGCCAAAAAATAAAATATCATCAACTATTTAAATATTCAGAAAAAGATAGTTAATTCTTAACAATGGAAAAAATCATTTGCGATAAAATTGTAAGGATAACGAAAAACAGGAAAAAACTAGAAGGAAGGCTTAAAGTAAAAATCGACAACAGTGGAAAGGAAATAACTGTAATAGGAGAGCCAGAAGACGAATATGTTGCTGTAAAAGTTATCGAAGCTCTAGACTTTGGTTTCCCTTTTTCTATAGCTCTATTAATCAAAGACGAAGATTTTTTATTTGAAGCTATAAATATAAAAGACCACACAAGAAGAAAAGATCTTAAAGTTGTTAGGGCAAGAATCATAGGAAAGCAAGGTAAAACGCTCAGAACTTTAACTGAATTGACAAAATGTCATTTTGAACTTAAAGGAAATCAATTAGGAATCCTAGGAGATCCAGAACATATTAGATACGCGCAAGAATCTGCTATCTCTTTAATACGTGGAGCAAAGCAGGCAAATGTTTATGCTTTCTTAGAAAAGCATCAAGTAAAACCAGTTTTTGATCTTGGATTGAAGGAAGTCAAGAAGAAAAAATAAGCGCCCGAGGAAGGATTTGAACCTTCGACCCCACGGTTACAACCTTTTCCAGTTTCTTGGAGGGTAGGACTATCTCTTCACCATGACTCTTATTCAAAGCTTTAGGTGGCAAGTGTTTAGTCTCTGCACCTTCCCTAAATAAAAGGGCTTGGCTCAGGATTGCCCTCGACTTTACGTTAGGGTTTCCCTGAATTTACTCACTTTTCATTCTGGAGTTTTCTCCAGACGCTGCTAATTTCTGTTCGACATGCAATTCTCTATGACAGTTTGCGCAAAGCAAGTCACATTTTTCTATTTCCTTTTTCACTCTTTCCCAACTCCTTGAGTGACCCTTTTTGGAAACATTGAAATCTTTTTGTGATGGATCTCTATGATGAAACTCCATCACTTCTGGATATTTGTCGTATCCACATCTTGCGCATTTTCCACCTAAATACTCAATTGCCATGAGGCGAATTTTCTTTCTTCGTTTTATTACACTACGTATATTGGCTTCCCTTACATCCTTGTACGTTCTTTTTTTCCTCATATCGAACAATGTCCACAGCCGTGTGCTCTAACCAACTGAGCTACCCGGGCACGAAAATGATACACTTAACTCGCTTTTAAATTTTCCCCTTCGTAAACTTTTTTAACTCACATTAAACTAGTTCTTTAAGACTGAAATCAAAAACTTCGTCAAATTAAATTTTTCCAAAATTTAATAATGAAAAAAATAAAGGTTAATGAATTTATCAGGGTAAGGCGTTCTAAAATACACGGAAATGGCGCATTTGCAAAGAAAAATATAAAGAAAGGAATAAGAATAATTCAATATATTGGAAAAAAGATTACAAAAGCAAAAGCAGAAGAAGTTTCAGAAAAAGATGGTATTTTTTTATTTGGACTAAACAAAAAGTGGGATATTGACGGAAACGTGCCAGAAAACACCGCGAAATTCATTAATCATTCATGCGATCCAAACTGCACATTTGAAATAAAAAACAATCAAATATGGATAAAAGCAAGAAAGGGCATAAAAATGGGGGAAGAGATTTCATATAACTACGGCTTTGACTTAGACGGTTACAAAAAATACCCTTGCAGATGCGGGGCAAAAAACTGTGTAGGATACATTCTTGATAAAGATCATTGGAAGAAAATAAAAAAACAAAATAAAACCCAAAACAAAAAAACAAGAGTTTTAGTCGCAATGTCTGGCGGTGTTGATTCTAGCGTGGCTGCTTTTTTAATGAAGAAAGCAGGTTATGAGGTTATAGGAGTTTTTATGAAAAATTGGTCTGATACAAAAAATGACTTAACAGGAGAATGTTCTTGGAAAGACGATAGACGCGTTGCTACAAAAGTTGCGTCTGGGCTTGGAATTCCATTAATTACTATTGACTTTGAAAAACAATACAGAAAACTCGTTGTGAATGAAATGTTCAAACTTTACAGGCGTGGGATTACGCCAAATCCAGATGTTGATTGCAATAATAGAGTAAAGTTTCCGCTGCTTTGGAAAGCTGCAAAAAGGCTGGGTTCCAATTTTATTGTTACAGGACACTATGCAAGAATAAAAAGGATTGTAAATGGAAAAATTGTTAATGATAAAAAGTTTAGTAAAATGATTAATAATAATGTAAAAAAGTCTGGTTCTGCCATTAAAAATTTCTCGGGTAAAGGTGGAGTTAAATATGAACTCTTTCGTGCAAGCGATGAGTCAAAAGACCAGTCTTATTTTTTATACAGACTAGGTGAAAAAGACCTAGAACACTCCCTTTTCCCAATAGGAGAATATACAAAGAAACAGGTCAGGAAAATAGCAGAAAAAAATGGCTTTGAAAATTTTGATAGAAAATCAACTGTAGGAATTTGCTTCGTCGGGAAAGTAAATCTAAAACAATTTCTTCAGGCGCGGATTCCACCAAAACAAGGAAAAATTTTGGATCCTGCTGGAAACGTCATTGGGAAGCATGACGGAATCTATTATTACACCATAGGGCAAAGAATAGGTCCCAGGTTTGGGCTAGAAATTAACAAAGGCATAGAAAAAAGAAATGAAAAAAGCCACCAAATAAAAAGATGGTATGTGGCTTCTAAAAATCTAAAAAAGAACGAGATTGTTGCAGCCCCAGAAGGGCATAAGATTCTTTTAAGAAAATTCCTTTTCCTCAAAAGCCCGCATTGGATAAATGGTGATTTTATGAATAAAAATATAGTTGGTAATAAAAAGAGAGTAATAACTAATAAAAAAATGATTAACATTAGAAATTCTGTTTTGGGGGAGGGTGGGTGGGATAAATCTATTAAAGTTTTAGCCAGAATACGCCAGGTAGGTGAACTTCTTCCAAGCACTCTTTTTTATAATAAAAAGCAAAAAAAGTTTAAAGTGGTTCTGAATAAAGCTATAACGGGGGTTTCAGAAGGCCAGGCAGTTGTTCTTTACCAAGGAAAAAAAATCCTAGGTGGGGGAGTTATTTCTTTTTAGAATAAATGTTTAAAAACTTCTTTGTTTTTATATAAAAATGGACTTTGATAAACTGGTAAAATCAAGAGCGAGCGTTAGGAAATTTTCATCAAAAAAACCAGACTGGCGTGATATTATTGAGTGTATAGATATCGCAAGATATGCTCCAACAGCAGGCCATAATTCCTCATTAAAATTTATTCTTGTTAGTGATCCAGAAAGTATTAAAAAAATTGCAAAGGCTTGTCAACAGGATTTCATT
>Ga0209542_10018554_pt1 | contig 11248 bp, 8 predicted proteins | sample RifCSPhighO2_01_FD_184028 | JGI IMG/M metagenome (GOLD analysis project Ga0209542, IMG submission 184028) | Soil microbial communities from Rifle, Colorado - Rifle CSP2_plank highO2_0.1 (SPAdes) (version 2) | ecosystem: Environmental > Terrestrial > Deep subsurface > Rock core/Sediment ...
CTCTTGCGCGTCTTCTATCGTTACCTGCTTCAAGATGCGTCGCGCGGGGTCCATGGTTGTCTCCCACAATTCATCCGAATTCATTTCGCCCAAGCCCTTGTAGCGCTGCACGGATACTTTTGGTACCCGCTTTGACGAGGTGGCTTCTTCTTCGGTAACATCCGCAGCCTCGTCAACGGTCGGCTCTGTTTCGAGCTGCATGTCAGCGCCCGCAATCTTTACTCGCTCCTGATCGGTGTAGGCATAAAAAACCTCCTTGCCCTTCTTTATCTTGAACAAGGGAGGCTGCGCGATGTAGATGAATCCTCCATCGATTATTGGGCGAAAGTGCCGATACAGGAGCGTGAGGAGAAGCGTGCGAATGTGCGCACCGTCGACGTCGGCGTCTGTCGCGATGATTACCTTGTGATAACGGAGCTTTGCGAGGTCGAATATGTCCCCTATGGCCGTACCGAGCGCGATGACGAGATTTTTTATCTGCTCCGAAGCTAGCATTTTGTCGAGACGCGCACGCTCGATGTTCAGTATCTTGCCGCGCAGCGGCAGAATCGCTTGAATGCGCCTGTCGCGACCCATTTTAGCGGTGCCACCGGCCGAATCGCCCTCCACGATAAATAATTCTGACTCTTCAGCGCTATTGCTCTGGCAATCAGCAAGTTTGCCAGGCAGCGTCATGCCATCGAGCGCGCCCTTGCGCAGGATAGAATCCTTGGCCGCCTTTGCAGCTTTGCGCGCTTTCATCGCGAGCGTGATCTTGCCTGCGATAGCGCGGGCATCGTCTGGGTGCTCTTCGAGGAAGGCGGTAAAGGCTTCCGAGAAAACAGTTTCCGTCGCGCCACGCGCCTCAACACTGCCGAGCTTTCCTTTCGTCTGTCCCTCGAATTGCACTTCACGCATTTTCACCGAGACGACGGCGGTCAATCCTTCGAGCACATCTTCACCGGTAAACGTATCGCTCTCTTTTCCGCCGTTCTTGTTCACATTGTTGAGCGTGCGGGTAAGCGCGGTTTTGAAACCGGTTACGTGCGTGCCGCCTTCTGCGTTGTAGATGTTGTTGGCGAAGGCGGAGAGGCGCGAGGAGATGTCGTCAACGTATTGGAGCGATACTTCAACTTGCACGCCATCCTGCTCTTTGTCTACGTAAAAAATGTTCTTGTGGATGGCCTCCAGGTGGCGGTTTTGGAATGCAACGAGGCTTTTTAAGCCTCCCTCGAAGTAGAATGTCACCGAAGGAGCATCGACGCCTAGTTCTCTGCAGTAAAACGCATCGTCGATCGCTTTGAGGGAAGTTGGTGGGACTTGTCTAAAATCGAGAATTGAAATGCGAAGGCCGCGCACGAGATATGCCTGCTGACGCATATGCGAGACTATGGTGTCCCAGTTGAATTCACGCTCGGGAAATATCTTGGTGTCGGGTTCGAACGTAACGATCGTGCCGTGCAGGCCCGAGGTGCCCGTCTTTTTTACTTTTGCAACTGGTTTACCACCGTCGCGATATTCCTGCAGATATTTCCCACCGTCGCGATGTACAACGGCCTCGACGGTTACTGAAAGAGCATTCACGACCGAGACGCCTACGCCGTGCAGTCCGCCGGAGACCTTGTAGCCGTCGCCGCCGAACTTCCCGCCAGCATGCAATTTCGTCATGACGGTCTCGAGTGCGGAAACTTTGGTTTTCGGATGAATATCGACAGGAATGCCGCGGCCGTTGTCTGCGACGCGTACTTTGTTGTTGGGAAGAAGTGCGACCTCGATGTCGTTCGCAAAGCCTCCCATTGCTTCATCGCGTGAGTTGTCGAAGACTTCCCACACGAGATGGTGCAACCCAGAGACTCCAGTCGTCCCGATATACATGCCGGGGCGCCTTCGCACCGCCTCCAAGCCTTCGAGGACCGTGATGTCGCTTGCGCCATACGACGAACCGCCCTTTTTCGGGGCAGTGTCCAGAGCCTTTTTTGCCTTCTTTTCAGCCATGTTTTGTCGCTTTAGTGTAGCAAAAATCAGGCCTGTTGTATAGGGGTAAAATACGCGATTTGTGATCTCCTCACCTGACCTTCCAGCCCCTCTTTTCGACAGCAACAGTGATGCGGGACATGACGTCATTCGCTTCCGCGTCGGTAAGCGTCTTTTCGAACGATTGGAAGACGAGGTGGAAGGCGTACGACATGCGCTCGTCTTTTTTGAACTGGTCGAAAAGCTCCACGTGACGGAGGAGCGGGCCACCGAGCTCTCCAAAGAGCGCGAGGATCTCGGATATCGCATCAGGACCTTCCGGCACCCACATCGCGATGTCGCGCACGATGAATGGATATTTCGAGAACGGTTCGTATCGCTCCACTTCGGAGATTGGGAAATCCTCATACGTTGTCGGTTCTGGCAAGGTACGTATGAGACTATCTATGACAATCGATAATATATGACCGCCCTCGTCGGACACATTGATACCCAGATCATCGCCCAATGCACGAAGAAAATCAGATGCGGTTTTCTGACCTTTCAGAGGTTCAACCCCTAATCCGAGCGCTATTTGTTCACTATCCTCCCGCCAAACTGTACCTATCTCAAATATTCGAACCTGACGGAGTCCGAGCAAGTCTTTATTGCGCACGTTGCTTTCAAGAGCACTCTGTAGACCATTTAATAAGTCTGCACGTAAATACGGCTTTTCACCACTGACTTTATTGAGAACGACTCTCTGACTGAACTGCGGGGATTTATCTACAAAGACTGACGTGAAGACTTCCGAGAAGCCTTGCGACAATAGAAAAGAACGTATGCGTTCTTGCCAATAGAAATTCGGATTTATTTCAGGTTTGTTTGGAAATGGAGGGAGTTCGGTCGCCGGTATCTTCTCGTAGCCAACGATGCGCGCGACTTCCTCTACTAGATCCTCAGATATAAGCAGGTCGAGGCGCTCGAAAGGGGGTGTGACTACGAACTCGTCTCCCTTCTTCTCGAATGGTAGCCCAAGCCTCTCGAACACGTCGACGACATCTTCGTCGAGAAGTGAAGTGCCGAGGAGTGCGTTGATACGGGATGTGGTTACGGACACCTGTATCGCCTTCTGCAAAGCGGGATACTCATCGGCAAAGCCGACCAATTCACCACCGGCGATTTGTATTATCAAATCTACGGCAGCCCGCATGCCGTGCGAAGCAAGTTCGGGCGATAGACTTTGTTGGAATCGATCCGACGCGTCCGTTCGAATACCAAAAACGCGCGATGAGCGACGGACAATAGGACCACTAAAATTCGCAGATTCAATGATTAAGTTCGTCGTTGAGTTAGTAACACGAGTCGCGTCGCCGCCTATGAGACCTGCGAGTGCTATTGGGCCACTGTCATCAGCAACAACTAAAGCTTGATCGCCGACTATGGTGCGCCGATAATCGGCAATTCTTCCTCCTTTTATTTGCACAGTAGTCCTTAAGAGATCGACGTCTTCTGCCCCTCGCTGAGTTCTGACAATTAGCATTCCTTTGACTTTGTCAGCGTCGAATGCATGGAGTGGCTGACCGAGACTGAACATGATGAAATTAGTCGCGTCAACAACATTGTTGATCGATTTTTGTCCGATGGATTCGAGTGACGCACGGAGCCAATCCGGGGAAGGCCCGACTTTGAGACCTTGAATGTACGCAGCAATATAACGGCTGCAGAGTTCGGGGTTTTCGATCTCAACTGTAACGGAATCCGTTTTTGGCTCGAGCGAGACTTTTTCTCGCAAAGGATCGACGCGCATGGGTACATTGAGAATCGCAGAAACTTCCTTTGCGATGCCGCGATGCGAGAGCGCATCGTGGCCGCGATTGGGCGTCACTTTCACATCCAACACCTGATCCTCGAATTCAGACACTGGGTGTCTGAATTGCTCGACTGCCTCGATTTCGAACGCGTGGAAGGTCAGCGCGTCGGCGAGGGTTGCCGCATCCGGCAATTCTTTATCAAAAAACGTCTGTAGCCAGTTACGGGAGATTTTCATAGCATCGAATATATCTTTTTCCCAGTAGTATCAATTGTTACCTGCGCGAGATTTTGTTCGACAAGCCTTTGCCAAAAAGCGTCAGCGGCGGGACGCCTGGCCATACTCGAATGTAAGTTCATTCCCGTTCGTTTTTTACAAATCTCATTCGCGATAACTGCTCGCCGTCTTCCAAAACCTTGTTTCAGATGCTCGTTCGCCGTATAGGTGCTCATAATGGACGGTCTCGTGCCAGGACCGAAATATCCAAAGGAAGTTTCCCCGACCACCTGGTCGTCCAGCATGTCAATGATTCTCGCTATAAAACTATTTTGAGCTTCGTCGTTGCTGACTCCCACAAACGTTTTACTGCCATCTTTGTTTTCGACGACGTACTTTTCCTGAAATCGCAACAAAATCCTTTGTAAATCCGTCCGATATTTCCCGTCCGCTACATCTTCAAGGGCAAATGGGGTGAGAGTTGGACTCTCCGACCGCGTAGTAGATTCTTGCTCATCTTTCCTTGCGCTCTCCATAGATCAAAATTGGTTGACGAACCGGAGGTCGGCGGAGTGCATAAGACGCACGTCGTCGATCCCCCACTTGAGCATCGCGATACGATCGAGTCCTGGACCGAACGCCCACCCTTGATACTTTTTTGAATCAACACCGCAGTTTTCCAAGACTTGGGGATGTATCATTCCGGCACCGCCTATCTCTATCCATTTGTCGCGAAGTTTTTCCGGGGCTGACCCCCCTGTCAGGCGCATATCGATCTCGATGCTTGGTTCGGTGAAAGGAAAGAAGCTTGGACGAAACCTGACCTCCACATTGCCCTTGAAAATCTCGCTAAAAAACTTCTTAAATGTGCCCTTCAAGTGAGCAAGCGATATGTCCTCACCTACGGCAAGACCCTCAATTTGGTAGAACTCCGCTTCGTGCGTGATGTCCGTCGCTTCATTCCGAAAACACTTCCCTGGTGCGATGACGCGATACGGAGGCGGAATTCCCTTCTTCATCTGCTCCGTCATATAGCGGATCTGGAGCCCGGAGGTGTGGGTGCGCAAGACGTAGCCCGGCTCGTCTTTGATAAAAAACGTGTCCTGCATGTCGCGCGCCGGATGATCCTTGGGGACGTTTAGCGCGTCGAAGTTGTACCATTCACTTTCAAGAAGCGGCCCTTCGACAAAGGTGAATCCCATGTCGAAAAAGATGCGATTTGCTTCGCGAATGAGCGAGGAGATCGGATGAACGTGTCCTCTTTCTTGCATATTCCTTACAATCCTAGTATCTCATACAAGCGATCGCCATCTTTCACGACAAGCCGGTTGTCGATAATGCGAAAATCGGAACCGGGCTTCGAATAGAGCACAACGGTGAGTGGTGTCGGTCGCACATCTGCCTCGGCGACGTAGACGCCTCCCTCTTTCGTCGCGTACACGATGCCACCCTCGAAGAACGCCGTATGTATGGCCTCCTGTTTTCCCTTCTCCAACCAAATCTCGAGAACGCAATGTACAGGCTGCACGCAATATGTGCTTGGCAACGTGGTGTCGGGTTTGAGCCACCGAAGGGCAACGTCACCTCCAAGAAGCATGAGCGTGCCCATCCGACTCGATGTCGTCGTGGGAGTAATTGCATCAAACAAAGACGAATACTCGGAAAAAAGCGGTCGTGATATGCTCCTGGTTGTTGACGCTGCGCCTTTTGCAAACGAAAGCTCAACGATATCGATAGGAGTTGGGACCAGGAACACGTCTGCGTCTGTTACCAGCTCGGAATCGACTACCAAAATTCGATGCCATGGATGACTGCCTTCGCGTATTACGTCGACACTGTACGTTCCTGCCGCAAGATCGCCGATATAGAAACTACGCTTTAGGAGTCCGCTCTCTCCGACCCTCTTCCCGTTCAGCGAAACCTTGGCGTTAGCGTAGGGCACCGATAGGAAAATGCCTCCCGTCTTGATGAATCCGATGTTATCCCAGAAACGATACCCTCGCGCATAAAAAATAACGGCGGGCAACGCAAAAATGAAAAGTGCTACGAGTAAGAGAAGATAGACACGTCTTTTACGTGGAGAAAGCGGCTTCACGAGGGCATCATACCGCGGGTGCAGATCGTGGAGAAATAGCGTTGCGTCGTTTCGGAGTTACCCAAAAACCTAAATAGTTCCCTGTGAGAAGACGGATTTGTGCCTCGAGTCCGGGTATCGAACTGAAAAGTACCATCGTAAACGGTACAAGAACCCATTGCGCGGCGAGCACGATATGTCGGAAACGGCCGTATTCAGGCGGTCGTTCAGGAAGCAAACTTAGAGAAACCGCGGCAGAAAGAACAAGACCGAGCATGGCTGCTGTGATAAACCCTTCGGCGATAAGTGGGAGATTATAGGAAAGAACAGTCGCGTTGAAGCTGTGGCCGCCTACGATAAGCTGCATCCAGCCAATGGCGAAAAGGATAATTGGGTGCGTCGCGAGTGACCAAAACCCTTCTATTTGGAAGGCGGCCGCGCGAAATTTCTTTTTGAGCGGGATCCGCGGATTCTTTAAGAATGCAAAAAGAATATATGCGATGTTCTCCGCTCCATAGGTCCAACGACGGTGTTGGCGGTAAATATTTTTGGAAGTATCCCAAACGTTCGCGCCCACGTTGGCGTCCATCGAAACGGGGTACGCCATGGGTATCACCTCATAGTCGCCGTCGTAGCGCACGAATAGATTCCAAAAAATGCGCGAATCCTCCGAGACCACATTCTTTTGCCAGTACCCCGCTCCGCGAAGTGGCACAAAAGGTACGGCATGGGAGGAGAACGTTGCGAGCTTCTCTGGGCGCTCTTGTTGGATCATCTGCCAAAAGGAACTCGAATACGCGATGACACGCGAAAGCATTGGTGCGTGCCATATGTTGTTGTTGTAAAGGGGTACAGGTTGAAAAGAACTTCGCATCGGTCGCTCGGCTGTCAGAAAGTGCCATGTGAGGCACGAAAAATATTGAGGATAGATCACGGTATCGACGTCAAACGCGGAGACTAGGACATTCTCATAGGGAATGTTTTCGGTGTCGAGGATGCGCCGACGCGCCTCTTCGGCGGCATAAGAAATATTGGAGCCCTTCCCCGGAATCTCGCCTGGGAGGTTTGCGGGGTGTTCGGTGACGATACATGCGCGGAAATGCGGCGAAAATTCTCGCACGATACGATCCGCGATCACTTTTTGCTCAACGCCTCCTCGCGACTCTGCGGCGAGAACTACTGCAATTCGCTTAGCATTGTAGGTAGCCTGCGTTAGCGCACGGACGCTCTCCGCGAGGACTTCATACGGCTCGTCAGTATATGGAAAAATGGCAAGGTGAACGATGTGGTCATAATGGAGAACTTTGAGGCGCTCGTTCCAATCGAGCTTCATGTTGTGCCTCAATCTCTTAAAGTTATGTCGCAAATGAATTGAGAGGTAACAGGTCTTTAGGAGCCAATAGATAGAAAAGGCGATCGTCGCGTACGCCGCCCAAATCGGCAAAAAGAACGAGAACGTAACAAACACACCTAGCGTGGAGAGCGATAAAATACCTGGCAGCATTTCAAAAAGTCGGTACAGGACGCGATCGCTGCCCGCAAGGTCGGACGCGCGCCCGATGTGCAGGTACCAATATTGAGAATCCTTTTTCATACCTATGGAGCCGAGACCGGGGCTCGAACCCGGGACCTGCTCATTACAAGTGAGCTGCTCTACCACTGAGCTATCTCGGCAACTTTGCCATTGTGCCTGCTCTATGCTGTTGTATCAAGGGAGTCTGGACCATTGTCTTTCTTGTGCCGAATGACTTTCTTCAAGAATTCGGAGCGTAGTTCGCGCCGTTCAAAGCGATGTTTGTACGAAACGAGATCAGCGAGCCGATGCGACTGCTCGCCCACCCAGTGTGCCAAGTGCCCAAACCCGACTGCGGCGAGGTGGAGCGAAAGTCTTGAGAGGTGGACAATTGCGGGAAGAAGTTTCTCAAGATCTTTCTGTCCCGCCTCAATAAGATCTTTTAGCTGCATGGCCGACGCATCAAGTCGTGCGCGAAGTGCGGGAGCGACAACTTGCTCGCCTTTACTTTCCTCCCAGCGCTTCAGCGCAAAAAGTGCGCAGATGCCGAGAAACGCTGCGAAAAACAAAGTAATTGAAACAAACATGCTCTATTTGACCGAGAGTCGCTCAAAGCGCACCACCTCGATCTTTTCCCCGAATTTCTGCACAGCAGAATCAATCAGGCCGCGGACAGTGACCGACGCATCTTTGACGAAAGGCTGCTCCAAGAGCACGCGCTCCTTCAAGTAGCTGTCCATTTTCCCGTCGATCGCTCGTGTGCGCGCGGCATCCGGAATGTTGGCAGTTTCCTTCTCAAAGACCTCGCGCGCAAGTTGCAAGTCTGAATCTTTTGCATCATGGCGTGAACGGAATTGAGGATTCATCGCAGCCACGTGCATGGCAATATCATACGCAAGTTTCTGGAACTCCGTGTTCTTGGAAACAAAGTCTGTTTCGCACGCAAGCACGACAGCTCCTACGACAGCTCCTCCCGCATGTGTATATGCGGCGGCAACACCCGCGCCGAGCGTCCGGTCAGCCTTCTTGGAAGCAATAGCGGAGCTTTGCTTACGGAGGATTATTTTTGCCTTCTCGATATCTCCACCCGCTTCCTCAAGTGCCTTCTTGCACTGCATGATAGACACACCCGTATCATCTCGCAATTGTTTCAACGCTTCGGAGATTGCCATACATCACAGTGTAAATCACAAAATCCAAATTCCAAAATTCAAACAGTACCTAAGCTCCAAGCTCCAAACGCAAGGTTTGGATTTTATTAATTGGAACTTGTTTGGGATTTGGTGCTTGGAGCTTGAGACTTTTTGCCTGCCAACACTTCCTCTGCGATAACGTCACACACGAGCCTGACGCTGCGAACAGAAGTATCGTTCGCGGGAACGGGAAATTTCACGAGCGAGTAGTCGCAATCGGAGCTGGAGAGACCGACTACGGGAATGCCGAGCTGATTTGCTTCACGAACCGCAGTGTCTTCGTGGCGCGTATCGACGATGAAAAGTGCTCCCGGCAATTCGATCATAGAAACTAGGCCCCCAAAGCGAGCTAGCAATTCCTCTATTTCCCTATCGATCAAGAGACGTTCGCGCTTTGTGTATTTTTCGAGCTCTCCCTTTTCGCGCTCGTCCATAAGTTTCTGTAGCCGGTCTATGCGCTTCCTGATGTTCTTGAAATTCGTGAGTGTGCCGCCGATCCACCGACCCGCGACGTATGGGGAGCCGGACTGCAGAGCCGCACCTTTGACTAGTTCTGCGACCTCATGCTTGCCGCCGACAAAGAGCATCTGTTTACCGCCGAGTGATCGAGCGAAGGCACGCGCTGCCTCAAGACGCTTCTCGGTCAATTCAAGATCGAAAATGTCGGTGCGGTCGCGAGTCGCAAAAATAAACGGGGCAGCGCTCGGATGACGGCGCGCGCGCGGCAGAGCAAAATGCGCGCCAGCGTTGAAAAGAGTCTGAATATCGCTCACCATATGTCTGGAGGATACTAGCAAATAGGGGCTATAACGCAACTTTAAGTCAGGGTGGCATGCTCTCATCGATGAACCGAAAAGGATCGCCCCGGCGACGTATTTGACAATCCATTACCAGATGCACAAGATGCACGCTGGCGATCTTTGACTCGCCCAAAACTGGGAGGACGACATGACCCGTACCGTGTCTGGAGGCACCGCAGCCCGATGGGACTTACGGTTCCTGTATACGGGCATCGATGATCCGCAACTCGACCGAGACGTCAAACGCTGGATTTCAGGAGCAGAACGCTTTCGCAAGCGGCATAGGGGAAATCTAGCCAGCACCTTGGGAGCTGCTATTCGCGAGTTTGCCGACCTCCGGATGCTCGGCTACAAGTTCGACCATTACTTTCTTTTCCGCCTAAGCCTTAGTGCTGAGGATAACGCTGTGAAGATGAAAAAAGCGGCCGTCGAGAAAAAGACTGCGAATGTCGCGGCCGAATGCCTTACATTCTTCTACCAAGAGCTCTCGCGACTCAATGAGAAGACAATAACTTCGCTCAGTAAGCGGGATAGAGTCGTAGCGAAGCATCTGCCGTGGCTCAAAAAAATCCGCGTGTCCAAACCCCACATGCTTAAGGAAGATGTAGAGTCCGCTCTCACAAAACGTGAGCCGTTCGGAAGCAATTCGTGGGCTACGTTCTATCAAGAACTATATGCGGGCCTGCAGTTCCGATACCGCGGCAAAACAGTAATGCTGGACGCAATGTTCAACATACTCTCAACGTCAAAAGACATCAAGGAACGATCGAGGGCGTTGCGGCAGATACACAAAGGTCTCGACGGCTTCTTCGTTAAATATGCGTCAGAGTGTCTCAACACCGTGATCGGTGCGAAGAACATCGAAGACACGGAGCGCGGCTACAAACATCCCATGCAAACTCGCAGTCAAGCTGAGCGAATTCCGGATCAGGCGGTAGAGAACTTGCACCGTGCGGTCATCGATGTAGGTGCTCCGCTCGCGCGGCGCTTCTATCGATTGAAAGCAAGGCATCTAGGACGCAGGCAATTGCGATGGAGCGACCGTGCAGCTCCTATGCCATTCGCGGATACATCGGACATTCCGTGGCGAGAAGCCGCTCATATCGTACGTCAGGGGTACCGACAGTTCAGCCCGACACTCGGCGGACTCGTGGACGAAATGTTCGCGATGAAACGAGTCGATGCTGCCCCGCTGTCGGGACGCCGAGGTGGTGGATACAACGCGACATTTTTGCTTCCCGGCGGGTCCGTGTCCATGACATTCATGAATTACTTCGGATCCAGCCGAGACGTGATGGTGCTTGCGCACGAGGTCGGACATGGCGTGCACGGGCTACTAGCGGGCAAGGCGCAGGGCGAATTGATGATGCGTGCGCCGTACTCGCTTGCCGAAACTGCTTCTGTGTTCGGGGAAATGTTGATCTTCGAGTACTTAAAAGCGCGCATGGAAGAGCGCGGTGACATCAAAGGAACGCTCTCGCTTGTAATGGAAAAACTCGACTACATGCTGCACACTGTCGTGCGGATGATTGCACTCTCGAATTTCGAGCGACGCATCCACGGACATGATCCGCAACGCATGGTTCGTGCCGAAACGAAACGACTGTCCGTGGAGGACTTCGACAGAATTTGGCTCGAGACCACCCGTGAAATGTACGGCGATGTCTTCAGCTATGAGAACCTCGGACACTGGTGGGCTTGCGTCCC
>Ga0209542_10018558_pt1 | contig 11246 bp, 18 predicted proteins | sample RifCSPhighO2_01_FD_184028 | JGI IMG/M metagenome (GOLD analysis project Ga0209542, IMG submission 184028) | Soil microbial communities from Rifle, Colorado - Rifle CSP2_plank highO2_0.1 (SPAdes) (version 2) | ecosystem: Environmental > Terrestrial > Deep subsurface > Rock core/Sediment ...
CAAAATAAATATAATAAGGCCGCCAATGCGCCGATGACCAGGACGATCTGTATTAAATTAGGTAAAAATGTGTCCAGGGAGCGAATGGCAAAAAAGGGTTGGACTTGGGTGTCAATATCGGTTAGGTTAGCCATAGTTTAACTATTTAAAGAGTGGGCCAATTTGGATTTAAAATGCTTAAGCCCGTGATTCTGGTAATTAATTGGACAATCGCGTAAGACAAAACCAAAAAGAATAAGCCGATAACCCCGCTGCCCATTTTTTCTTTAGCCCGCTTTAACCGGTCCGGGTTAGAGCCAGACATGATCCAGTCCATTGCCCCCCAAGCCATATAAAACAAAACGGCCAGGCCGCCAACGATAACAATTACCCACCAGATGATGGCAATGTAGCGGGCCAAGGCATCGCCGCCGTCACCGGGCATTCTTGGAATCGCCGGGTTAACAATTTGGGCAAGGGCTGATTTGGCTAGCATGATTTCATTATATCTATCAGGGGGTTAGGTTGTCGATTATGTCAGCCGGATTTAAGATTTTTAAGCCGGTGACTTCGCCTAAAACATACATTACCCCCACCCCGACAATTGTAATAAATAAACCCACCAAGGCAGTACTCATTTGCTGTTTTGCCTTATCCAGTGTATCCGGGTGGCCTCCGGCAGTGACCCAGGTAACGGCGCCGATCAAAAAATAGATGACAAAGCTAATGCCGGCAAAAATAGTAAAAACGCCGACAATGTTAGATATAATTTTTTCCAAGCGGCCGGCCGGGTCATTGCCAAAGCTGGCGGTAAAACCCTTGGGAGTAAGCTGGATCGGGCCAAGATCGGTTTTGACTTGAGCCAGTAAATTTTTCATGGCGTTGATGTCGTTTCCGGTCCAAAAACCACCGGATTAATAATGGCGGTCGCCGAGCCAAAAAATAGCAAGCCAATCACTCCTGCAGCGACAAAGGCAACGGCGACAATAATTAAGCCAAGAAGTGACATCCAGATTCGGGAAGACGCCTGTTTGATTATTTCCGGGTTGCCGCCAGCGCCGGCCCACTGAATGCCGGCAGTGACTAAATTAATCAAGCCAAAAATTCCGGCCGCGACCACGCTTATTTTTAAAACATTGGATATTAAACGGATTAAGCCGGCCGTATCGGCCGAGTAAGCAACTACATTTTGAGGCGGATCAATCGTACCTAATAGTTCTTGCCAGGTAGCCATAATTATTTAAACACCAGGTTATTTAATACCGTGCTAGGACGGGTGATATCAATTCCCATTAAGGTGCCGATTAGCCAGGCGATGCCATAGGCGGTAACGGTGATAGTCAGGCCGATTATTCCCTCGCTGATAAAATTTCTGGCCTTTTTGGCTCTTTCGGTATCCCCGCCGGAGGTAAGTAAGTTTAAAGCGCCGATAAAAAAGTAAATTAAAAAGGTGAGGCTGGCAATCAAGGTTAGTATGCCGATAACGTTTGACAACAACGTTTCTATCAGGGTGCCGGTAGTGGTATTGGTGCCGGCGCCATAACCACCCAAAAGCGGCTTAATCGAGTTGGGTACAGGTACGCGTATGGCCATAGTTTAAAAAACACTAAAAAATTGCGGTCTTAATAAAAAGCCGGCGTCGCCGAAAAACACCAAGCCAATAATGGAAGCAATCACAAAGGCGGCAGCAATAATTACCAGACCGATTAAAGCGCCGATAATTTTATTGCCGGCATTGACAAGCACTTGAGGATTTCCCTGGGCGGACAAGTATTGCCAGCCGGCGACAATCAGGCTGATAAACATAATTATTCCTCCCAAGACCCCAAGGAAAGCCAGGATGTTACTAACAAAATCATTCAGGCCACCTTCGGCCAGGTCGCCGTACCGGTCAACTCCGGGGGTGCGGTCGATGGCGCCGAAAATACTTAACATCGTTTAAGGCGCGCCTCCGGCCGGATTTAATATTTCTATGCCAAAGATAATTTGAACGATCTTAACCAGCCAGTAGGCGGCGATTAAAATGGCAAAGCCCATTACCGCCGAAGTCATGGTTTTATTAGAGCTTTTGGCGGCTTCGGGGTTGCCGGCATTTAATATCATTCCCAAGCCGCCGACAAAGATCATGATCAGTAAAATAATCCCCACCAACACGTAAAGGTTTTTAATAATCACCGAGATTATGGAAAAAATGGTAATACCTTGACTCTCGAAGGCGTTTTGAGCGGTTCGACTGCCACCCAAAGAAAAATATTCACTGATGTTGGTCGGAAACTCTGCCATTAGTATCAAGCATAACAAAAAGTGTTAGAATATGCGACATGAGGAAAAACGGTTTAGTTAACCAGATTTTAAGCCCCGGTTTTCGTCAGCGCTTGACTCGGTTTATCTCCCAAAAAGTAGCTGACCCGATGGATGTTGATGAAATAGTTCAGGATACATTAGTTTCTGCCCTGGATAGTCTGCCTGGTTTTAAAGGTCAAAGCCAGTTGTTTACCTGGATTTGCGGTATTGCCCGTCATGAAATTTTAGATTTTTATCGCCGCAAAAAGATTAAACAAATCGTTTTTTCCAAACTGCCGTTTTTGGAAAATCTGGTCAGTGAGGCTCTGGGTCCGGAGCTGGCCTTACAGGAGCTGGAAACAAAAATCAAGATTGTGGCCACCCTTAAACACTTAAGCGAAGGATATGCCCAGATTTTGCGACTAAAGTATGTGGAAGGTCGGTCAATGGCCGAAATTGCCGAAAAGCTAGATCTCACGATTAAGGCAGTGGAATCCAGGTTAACCCGGGCCAGATTAGCCTTCCAAAAAGTTTATGCAAATCAAGGCTATCGCCAAATTGGGACTACTGCTTTCGATTAAGGAAAGTTATTTACTGACAAAAAACAGCTTGGGATTGATTTGGCATCCGATTAAAACTTTAAACTCTTTGGCCCGCGAAAAAGACCGTTCCCAACAACTTTTGGTAATTGGTTTGCCCTTGTGGGTTTTAACCGCCGGTTTGGCCCTCACCTGGCTGGGGAGACGCTTGTTGGCCACCTCAACAGTGTGGGGGGTGGGGGCAATAACCACGCTCACGGCGGCAATCATTCTGGCGCTAGCGTTGGCAGGATATTTAACTTACTGGCTTTTAAAACTCAAACATTGGTATGACGGACGATAAAGCTTATTTTTCCAAGGCTCCTGGGCGCAACATCGAAAATATGGTCGGCTTAACCAAAATTCCTTTGGGTGCGGCTGGACCAATTAACGGCTTCACTTTGCCGTTTGCCACCACCGAGGGGGCATTAGTGGCCAGCGTTAATAGGGGCTGTAAAGCTATTCGGGAAGCCGGCGGCGCTCAAGTGATAGTTGAATTGGTCGGGGCCAGTCGGGGGCCGGTGTTTCAGGTGGCCAATTTGTCAGCCGGCCAGAAATTAATTGTTTGGGTCAGGAAAAACTTTAAGAAATTACAAGCAGTGGCCCATAAAACTGAGCCACATTTAACTTTGTTAAGCTTTAAACCCCAGCTTTTAGGCAGAAGAGTTTGGTTAAGGTTTAGCTTTGACACCCAGGAGGCAATGGGAATGAACATGGCGACAATGGCCAGTGAGGCTGTCGCTAAAGAAATTGAGCTTAAAACCAAAGCGAGGCTGATTGCCATATCCGGGAATTATTGTGTTGATAAAAAAGCCAGCTGGCTTAATTTTATTGAAGGCAGAGGCAAAAAGGTTTGGGCCGAAGCAGTCATTTCCCGACGAGTGGTTAAGGCCATATTAAAAACCGATCCGGAAAAAATTATTGAAGTCGTTCACTCTAAAGACTGGCTCGGTTCAATTTTAAGCGGCAGCCTGGGATTTAATGCCCATTTTGCCAATATTGTTGTCGCCATGTTTCTGGCTACCGGCCAGGATCTGGCCCACGTGGTTGAAGGCAGCATGGGCGTTACCTTGGCCGAGCTAAGCGGGAGAGATCTATATTTTTCTATTTACTTGCCTTCATTAATGGTCGGCACAGTTGGCGGAGGGACTCACTTGCCGACCCAAAAGGCGGCCCTAGAGATGTTAGGTATTAGCGGCACTAAATCCGGAGGCGCTGTAAGACTTGCCGAAGCCATAGGCCTAGGAGTGTTAGCCGGGGAATTGTCTTTGACCGCAGCACTAGCCAGTCGGGACTTGGGTAAAGCCCACCAAAAATTGGGGAGGGGGAAATGATTAATCCTAAAAAGTTTACCAACGTCGGGGTGGTTGGTTTTGGGGCTTATATTCCCAAATTCAGGATTACGGTTGAGGAAATTGCCAAAGTTTATGAGAAAGACGGTAAAAGCATTGCTGCCTCATTGGGTTTAAACCAAAAAGCAGTCGCCGACCGGGATGAAGACACTGCTACTTTGGCAGTTGAGGCAGCCTTGTTGGCAATAAGCCGGAGCAGCAAATTAAAACCTGAAAATTTGGGAGCGGTGTTAATCGGATCAGAAAGTCATCCCTATGTGGTTAAGCCGACCGGTTCAATTGTGGCCGAAGTATTAGGAGTGGGCCGGGATTACTTAACCGCCGACCTTGAGTTTGCCTGCAAAGCCGGTACCACAGCAATGACTCTGATTGCTTCATTGATTGAGTCGGGCTTGATTGATTGCGGTTTGGCGATCGGCGCCGATGTCGCCCAAAGCCGGCCCGGAGACGCCTTGGAATACACCGCCGGAGCCGGAGCAGCCGCTTTAATTTTAGGGAGTAAAAAATATCCTTGGTTGGCTAAGCTTAATACTGTTAGCAGTTTTAACTCGGACACGCCCGATTTTTGGCGCCGTGAGGCAGAAAAATATCCGGCCCATGCCGGTCGGTTTACCGGTGAGCCGGCTTACTTTACCCATGTCGTTCAAGGGACCAAAGAGTATTTGCAAAAATTTAAACAAAAAATTAGCGACTTTAGTCATGTGGTTTTACACATGCCTAATGCTAAATTTCCTCAAAAAGCCGCCGCTAGATTAGGAATTAACCGTGAGCAGCTTAAAACAGGTTTTATCGTGCCGGAAATCGGCAATCCCTACAGCGCCTCAGCTATGACGGGACTGGTGAAAGTTTTAGAGGAGGGAAAAGCGGGCGAGAAAATCTTGGTGACCAGTTATGGCTCTGGGGCAGGTAGCGACAGTTTTTCTTTAACGATTAAGCGGAAAAACCCCATTAATAAAAAAGATGATATAAAAAACCAATTAAAAAATGTTGAGCAAATAAGTTATACAAAATATTTACACTTTTTAGGAAAAGCTTAATGTACATTACCGGCGCTTATCAAACCCAATTTGGCGAGCTGTGGGACAAGGACCTTAAAGATTTAATTGTTGAGTCCGGTGAGGCAGCCATTAAAGACTCAGGTATCAAACGCCAGGACATTGATTTGGTATTAGTTGCCAATATGTTGGCCGGTAACCTTGAAGGTCAAAATCATTTGGGTGCTCTGGCAGCAGAGCTACTTGGATTAAGTGGAGTTAATGCCGGTCGGGTGGAAGCAGCCTGTGCTTCTGGTGGAGTGGCGGTCAACCAAGCCATCACCGCTCTTAAAGCCAAAACAGCCAAGAACGTGCTGGTAATCGGCGCTGAAAAAATGACTGATAAATCAAACGCCGAAGTGTCGACAGGCCTGATGGGGGCAGCCAGCGGCGAAGAACGCCGGGCGGGTTTAACTTTTGTCGGCCTTTACGGGTTGATGGCCAGAGTTTACTTTGATCGTTTTAAAATGACCAAAAATGATTTGGCTTATGTAGCGGTCAAAAACCACAAGCACGCCAGTTTAAATCCCAAGGCTCAATACCCTTTTGCCGTGGATATGGAAACGGTATTAAAAAGTAGCTGTGTCGCTTCACCCCTGCATTTATTTGACTGCTCGCCGATTACTGACGGGGCGGCGGCAGTGATTTTGACTGACAAAGCCCGATCCAGAAGAGATATTGATATCGCTGCCAGTCAGGTCGCCAGTGACAGCCTAAGCCTAACGGAAAGAGATTCTTTGGTGGAGTTAAAAGCGACCAAGCTGGCGGTTCAAAAGGCCTATCGTGAAGCAGGAATTACTTCAAAAAGCATTGATTTGGCCGAAGTCCATGATTGTTTTTCTATTGCCGAAATTATGGCGGTGGAAGACTTGGGTTTTTGTAAAAAAGGTGATGGTTTTAAAAAAATTAGAGCCGGCGAGTTTGACCATGACGGCCGGTTGCCGGTCAATTTGTCCGGCGGCTTAAAAGCCTGCGGTCATCCGGTCGGAGCCACCGGGGTAAAACAAGTGGTTGAAATTGTTACCCAATTAAGGGGTGAGGCCGGTAAACGTCAGACTAAGAAAGCCAAAATAGGGTTAACTCATAATGTCGGCGGCAGCGGGGCAACCGCCGCCGTCCACATTTTAAAAAAACGATGAACTCAGCCATTCAAATCTGGCGCCGCCAGAAATTAAACTATCAACACTTGGGTCGTACCGGAGCGGTGATCAGCAAAACCAGAATTATTGAAGCTCCACTCGGTTTTAAAGGGCCTTATTGGGTGGTTTTAGTTAAGTTAGATAGAAAGACTCGGTTGGTAGGACAATGGGTCGATATTATTGAGCCAAAAATTGGCATGAAGGTAACTGGTGTTTTACGCCGCAGCGGTGAAACCGGCAAAGCGGAAGCGATTGAATACGGGGTCAAATGGGTTCGCGGCCGGTAGTCGTTTCCACCCCCGGAAAGGTGATTTTAGCCGGAGAACACGCGGTGGTTTACGGTTATCCGGCGATTGTGGCGGCGATTGACAGACACTTAACTGTTAGCGTTCAGTCAAGCGCTCACCACAAGCGTTATCCCGACTTAATCAAATTTGCCTTGAGGCAAATTTTAAGGACAGGCGGGCCGGTTGACATCAAGGTAAAATCTAATTTGCCAATTGGCAGCGGTTTGGGGTCGTCAGCGGCTCTTGCCACTTCTTTGGTTTGGGCGCTAATGCCAAGACTGTCAGTCGCCGGTAAAAACCGCCTGGTCAAAATTATTGAAGATTACCAGCATGGTAAATCGAGCGGTGTTGATCAAACCGTTGTCAGGGAAGGCGGGGTATTAAAATTTCAAAAAGGACGATTCAAAAAAATTAAATTAACTCTAAAACAAGCAATTTTAATTGACAGCGGCCGACCGAAAGAAACAACAGGGCAAATGGTGGCGATGGTGGCCAACGAGGGGAAGGGTAAAATTCTTAAAAAAATCGGGATAATTGCCAATCAGTGGGACAAGGGACTGATTAAAGACAATGAAAAACTACTGGAAGAACTGGGAGTTGTTGGCAACAAGGCAAAGCGAATGGTTCGTCAAATCGAAGCGATCGGTGGTCTCGCCAAAGTCTGCGGTGCCGGTGGCGTTAAAGCCGGGTCAGGAATGTTGTTGGCAGTCCATCCGCACAAAAATAGTTTAATGCGATTAATTCATAAAAATCACTGGAGTTATTTATCCGTTAAATTGGGTGGTTCGGGAGTAAGATATGGGAAAAGTTAAAGTAAAGACGCCGGGAAAGTTGATGCTTTTTGGCGAACACGCCGTCGTTTATGGCCATCCGTGCATTGTGGCAGCGGTTGACCATTATTTAACTGTTGAGGTTGAAAAATCGCCTTCTAACAAAATTCAGTTACCTCCGGAATTAAAAACCAGCCGCTTTGTCACGGAAACGCTTAATGAATTTGGCCGTCGTTACCAACTGGGTGGAGTGAAAATTAAAACTGATAACGGTTTTTCCAGCCATTATGGTTTTGGCTCTTCGGCCGCTGTTACTGCCGCTACGGCGAAAGCCCTAAATCACTTATTTAAGCTTAAGCTTAATAACAAACAACTATTTGACTTATGTTACCGGGTAATTTTGAAAATCCAGAAGGTCGGCAGCGGTTTTGACGTGGCTGCTAGTCTTTATAGGGGGGTGGTTTATTTTGTAACGGGGGGAAAGACAATTATCCGGTTGCCGATAAAAAAATTGCCATTAGTGGTAGGTTACAGCGGGGTTAAGGCTGACACGGTTGTTTTAGTGAAACAAGTGGCCAAGCTAAAACCGCAAAAACTATTTTTGGAGTCAGCTAAAATTGTTAAGCAAGCAAGACCGGCATTGGAGCAAGGACATTGGGCAGAAGCAGGTGAATTAATGAACAAAAGCCAGGAAATTTTAAGGCGAATTGGTGTCAGCACACCCAAGCTTGAGCGTTTGATTGATGCCAGTCTTAAGGCCGGGGCGTGGGGGGTCAAACTTTCTGGAGCCGGCGGTGGCGATTGCATGATTGCTTTAACTCCGCCAGCCCGCAGACGAGCAATTGAGCAAGCAATCACCCAGGCCGGCGGTGAAGTATTAAGAGTAAAATTAGCCCTATGAAAGCCACCGTTTTTGCTCCAGTTAATGTTGCGGCAATCAAGTATTGGGGTAAAGCTGATTCAAAATTGCGCCTACCAGCCAACACTTCACTTTCGGTTAATTTAACTAATTTAGGCACCACGACAACGGTTGAGTGGAGTAAAAATTTAAACCACGATCAGGCGGATGAACGAATGGTAAAGCATTTAAATAGAATCAGAAAACTGGCAAAAATTAACTTAAAAGCCAAGGTAACAACTAAAAATAATTTTCCGGCCTCAACAGGAATGTCGTCTTCGGCTTCGGGTTTTGCCGCCTTAACTTTAGCGGCTACCGTTGCCGCCGGACTTAAGCTGTCGCAAAAAGATTTGTCCCGTCTGGCCAGACTCGGCTCTGGTTCGGCCTGCCGGAGCATTCCCGATGGCTGGGTGGAGTGGGCGGTGGGCAATGATCTGACTTCTTACGGAAAAACAATTTTTCCTGTTAATCACTGGGACCTAAGAATTTTAGTAGTAATTTTAAGTCGAAAAAAGAAAGCGGTCAGCTCCACTCGCGGCCAGGAACTGGTTCACACCAGCCCGTTTTATCAGGCAAGACTTAGGGGGATCCCGGCCAAAATTCAAGCGATCAAACAAGCGATTAAACAAAGAAATTTCAGCAAAATGGGCGAGATTATTGAGGCGGATTGTCTAAACATGCACCAGGTAATGAAAACACAGCGGCCGGCGTTAAACTACCTGTTGCCAAAAACAGAATTGGTGATGGGAGCGATAAGAAAATGGAGAAGCGAAGGGCTGGAGAGTTACTTTACGATTAATACCGGTCAAAACGTTTTTGTCATTTGCCGGCCCAAAGATGAAAACCGGCTGATCAGAAAACTTAAAGGTGTTGATGGGGTGATAGAAGCGCGACGAGACAGAATTGGATCGGGAGCAAGATTACTTGCCTAAGTTAACTGTTTGTTTTCTCCACCAGGCAATGGCAGTGTCTAATCGCTTGGGGGTTAGGTCCGGATATAAGGTGTTAGTAAAGTAAAGCTGGGTGTAGGCTAATTGCCAGGGCATGAAGCCTGAAAGCCGGGTGTTGTTTTCGCCGGTTCTGATGAGTAGATCGGGATCGGGCATGTTTTTGGTGTCGAGATTTTGGCTAATGTCTTTGGCGGTAATGGGCCGGGATTTAATTTTGTTGACTGCCCGCACCAATTCGTCTTGGCCGCCGTAGTTAAAAGCAATGGTCACTGTGATCTGCTTTTTATCTTTGGATTCTTGTTCCCAGTCCAAAAACGTCTTCTGTATGTCTACCGGCAATGTCGAGAGATCCCCAATATGGTTAAAACGAACCCCCTTTTTCAAATAATGATTCCGGGTTTTGGGCAAAAGTAAGCGGAAGAGGTCAAAGAATTTTTTGGTCCACAGTTTACCTCGGTTCCAGTTTTCGGTCGAGAAAAACCAAAAGGTGATATATGGAATTTTTAATTTAATGCAGTGATCGACCAGACTTTCTGTGGTTTTCTCTAGGGCATAGCGGTGGCCGGCAAACTCGGGCTTGCCTTGCCTTTTGGCCCAGCGGCGGTTGCCGTCACAAATGATGGCGATGTGGGTGGGAACAACCATACTAAATTGGACAAGCCTGTCCGGGTGGACAGGGAAGTGTGGGTGGTGCAGGAACACCCAGAAGCTTCAGGCCCAAGCTGTATTCGACAAGTTGGACAATCCAGTAAGCGGCAAAAATGATAACCAGGCCGATTAAAGCGCTGACAATCCGGCCTTGGCCTTTTTTCATCGCCTCCGGGTTGCCGGCAGAGGTAAAAATGGTTAACCCCCCGGCAATTAACATTATAAACAAAGTGACGCCGGCGATGGCAAAGATTAGGGGGACAATAGTGTTAATTACAAAAGCTAAGTCTTTGCCGGCAAATTGAAAACCGGCAAGGCCGGCGTCAACGTCTGACTCAGTTATTGTCCCCATGTCACCTGGGAAAGTTAATGCTAGTTTGGTCATTTAAATCCAGGAATACCTAAAATATCTACGCCAATTAATCTTAACAAAAATACTGAGAAAACGATAAACAACAGCCCGGAAATAGCCGAGGTAATAATTTCCCGGCCTTCATTAATTTTTTCCGGGTTGCCGGCAGAAAGCAGAATAGTGGCTCCACCCCAGATTGAAAGCAAGAAAGCAATGCCGCCGCCCATTAAGATAGCGTATTTTAAAATCCATTTGACCAATTCGGCTGGTTCGGTAGGAATACACCCCAAAGCCGTGTCGGCTTCATTCGGGCAATTGTTAGAACCTTGTCCGGCTGTCGTTCGAGCAATCGGAGCCGAAAGTGGATTAGTAGTTGTAGGGTTGTTTTGATTGTTTTGCTTAACGTTTTTATAACAATATTTAACCGTTAAACTATGTCCAGGTAGGTTAACGCCGGCCACACATTGATAACCATTCGGACACCAGCTGCTATCAATGCAAGACGGAGGGGCGGCCAGTAGAATTTCTGAGTTAAAAAGAACAAAGGCCGTTAGAAGGCTAAGTGTAAGTAAAATCTTTTTCATTTATCTTAAAGTTTAGCATACCGCTAGTCACAGTTGGTACAATGTTAACGCCATGAAACGTTGGTTAATTTTATTGTTAGTAATCCTGATCGGTCTGTGGTGGGGAACAGTCCGGGCAATTGATCCCTATGAGGATCTTCAGCGGCAAATTAACGAGCTAAGTAGCGCTCGGGAGCAAAGCGTGGCTGCCACAAAACCCCTGGAAGGAGAATTAACTCGATTGAATAAACAGCTGGATAACATTGAAGCCGGCATTGCCCAGGCCAAAGAAGATTTGCGGGCTCTGGAGGCCAGTATTGCAGTGCGCGAAAAAGATTTTGGCGAACAGTATGTGCTGTTGTCAGAAAGAGTGCAGAGTCTTTACAAAAACAGCCGGGCGCCGGGGGGATTGG
>Ga0209542_10018559_pt1 | contig 11246 bp, 12 predicted proteins | sample RifCSPhighO2_01_FD_184028 | JGI IMG/M metagenome (GOLD analysis project Ga0209542, IMG submission 184028) | Soil microbial communities from Rifle, Colorado - Rifle CSP2_plank highO2_0.1 (SPAdes) (version 2) | ecosystem: Environmental > Terrestrial > Deep subsurface > Rock core/Sediment ...
CAATATGCATTATCTTGAGCGGCAAGATAAACATAAAGCCAATAACCAGCGCGATTACGATGGCCGCCGCCGAGCCCATAATTACGTTGCGGCGGGTAGTTAACCGGCCGCGCAGCCCGGCCTTGGACTTGCCGGATTTTTTATAGAAGCTTCCGCTGTCCTCGGCGGCCGTCTGCTCCTTTGAGCCTAAGTCCTCGGCGCCTTCTTTTGTTGGCTCCGCGTCTTTGCCTTTGCTGCCAGCATCTTCTTCAGCCTCACGTAAATTTTCAGGAGCCTTGCCGCCGGTGCCTTCGACGGCCCTCAAGTCCGGGCGGATATTTTTTTCTGGTTGGTCTTGGTCGTAAATTCTGCGGGCCGGCTCTGCCATCTATTTTAAGCTCCGGTTACTTGTTGGGGCTGTTGGGCTTGAGGTTGTGCTTGAGACTGGGATTGAGGTTCGGTTTGAGATTCGGGCTGGGCGTCTGGCGGCCCTTCCAAATCGATAGTACCTTGGGGCTGGTTGATTGCACCTTGGGCCAGGATCGGTGCAGGGTTAGAAGTAATCAAGTCAGTTTCGGTCGGGCTGGCCAGGACTTGGATGTGCACATGGTTTTGGCCGGCGAAAAATAGGCCCTGGCCCACCGGGAACTGGCTCAGGCGCTTGCGCTCCTCGCTGGTCAGCTTGAAAACATCAGCCAGCACATCAACGGCGCTAGTTGACTGTTTGAGTAAGATTTGCATGGAAGTGTTGGCTACAATAGCCCGGCCCATCCGAGATGCCATAAAGTCTTCGACGTCTTGGGTAATAGTAGTGATACCTAGGTTATATTTGCGGGCCCGCTTAGCCAAGGAGAACAAAAAGTTGGCACTGTCTTCGTACTTCATAAGCTGCCAAGCCTCGTCGACGACTAATATACGCCGCTTTTTCTCGGCCTTGGTCTTATTCCAAATAAAGCTCAAAACGATGTACATGGCCACAGGGCGAAGTTCATCTTCTAGGTCACGGATGTTAAAAACTACCATTGGGTTATTGACATCAATGTTACTTTGGGTGCTAAAAATACCGGCAAATGTACCGGAAGTGTACTTGCGCAGCCGCTGGGCCAGCTGTGGCCCGGTACCGCCCATGTGCAGCAGCGTATCATAGAGATTATTGATAGTCGGCGGAGGCGAGCCGTGGGTCAGCGGATCATTGGTAATACCAGCTTTGGCATAAGTTTCAATCAAAGCGGCATCCAGGTCGGCTTCTTCGGCCGGAGCTAGGGCCGGCATTACCGACGTGCCGCCGCCCTGGACCATCTGAACTTGGGCGCCGCCCATCATCAATCGCAGCAGGCCGTGCAGGGTAATCAGGTTACTGCGCAGGGCGTTGTCACCCTCTTCTTCGTCGATAATTTGTGGCAAATCAAACGGGTTAATTCGGGTGCTGCTGTTTAGGCTTAGGCGCAAATATGCTCCCCCGACAGCATCGCACATCCGCTCGTACTCGTTTTCGGGGTCAACGATAAAAACTTCAGTGCCGAACATCATGCTGCGTAGCGCCTCGAGCTTGACGGCGAAGCTCTTGCCGGCGCCGGATTTGGCGAACACCACGCTGTTGCCGTTTTCTAAAGAAAAACGGTCAAATATTACCAGGCCGGAGTTATGCATATTGATGCCGTATAAAATCCCTTTGTCATCGGACAGGTTGGCGGAGGTGAAAGGAAAGCCGGTGCTAATGGCGCCAGTGTTCATATTGCGGTAAATCTGCAGCTGGTCCATAAACTGCGGGATGGTGCTGTTGAGTCCTTGTTCCTGCTGGGCGGTGGCGGCTTTGGAGTAAACCAGTTGTTGGCCGAGCAGTGACTCGACTTTGTGGCTGACAAATTCCAGCTCCTCCATAGAGTGGGCGTAAATAGTAAAGTACAGCCCGAAGCGGAAAAACCTTTCCTCACCAACTTGGAGCTTGTCGCGGATCTCTTCAGCATCTATAATAGCGGCCTGCTTGCCCGGATCACGCACCCGGCCTTTCTCGGCGTCAATTTGGATGCCAGCTTCCAATTGGCTGACTTTTTTGCGCAGATTTTCCAAAACGACTTCGCTGCGCACCGGCCGGACAATCATCGACAAATCCATGACCTCATCAAGGTTTATCAGGCTAGACAGCCAGCCGGTGTAAACCTGCCGGGGGTAGCCGTAGACGTAAAATGTCCGGGCGTATCGGGTGCCAAGCTGGAAGTGGTTGCTGCTGAATTCGATGGAGCTGGGAGCAATGAAGTCACGCAAGGCCGTGACACCTTTTTGAAAAGATTTGGCTACTTCTGCCCGGCGAATTAATTCCGGGTCGACGGTTTCGGGCTCTTTATGTTTAAAAAACATCAGGCTGGGCCTCCGGGCTGGGGAGAAACTACATTTTCGCCCCGGGTAATTACCGGTGATGATAGCTCATCGAAGTTTTTAAGCTGTTGGCGGGTGGCGGTATCAGGGTTATAGGCATCGTAATAAAGTTCAATAAGCTCTTGGGTATCGAGAGGCAGGCCTTGCACGCCGCACTCCAATAAACCCTGCATGATGGCCTGTACCCGGGTGCGTAGTTCGGTCTTGCCTTTTTCCAAGACGCTTTCGTCAATTACCACATGGGGAGTCTTTTCGCCGCCGCCCCCCAAAAGCCCGGCCATACCAGTAAAAAAACTGGTGCTTTGTTTGACGGTACTTTTGATATCGGCCTCATCGATGTCCGGGTAGGACATTACCACGTAAAATTTTTTATCCATTATGTTGACTTGGCCGGCAATATTATTCAAAAAGGCGATGTAGTCCTCGGTGAGCATAGCCAACAGCATATTGTCCTGCTGGGCCCGGAGTTTGTTGAGTTTTTCAAGGTAGGGGCGCATGTCAACTTTTTGGCTACGGATAAAAATTTGGATCGGGAAAAACAAGGAGTTTAAAAACCCCTGGTAGCTGAACTCCACCGCTTCACGCTCCTGCGGGCTCATCAGGTCAAAATTGATGGACTTGCACATCACGGCAGCTCGGAAACTGCCATCGTTCATGATGGCAATGCCGTCGCGAATCTCGCTGATTTGCAAGGTGTTCTGGGTGCTATTGGTATTAACCTTACCAGCGGTCGGCACAGCGGGAATGGCCTGCGAGGCGGCCAATTGGGGATTTGGGGTGAAGTTAGACGAAGGATTCATTTTCTCTGGGGCCCACCTTTTTGATTTAACCGGGCTTAGTGGAGTGATATGGTGACCTCATTGGGACCAGTTTGTACCGCTGAACTTTTGCGGTTAACCAAGCTGGCTATGGAAGACACGCTTAAATCGTTACCGCTTTGGGCTAGGTCCATTTTAACAGCTTGCTGGGCGGCTGTCACCGCGGCTTGCCGAGCTGCGGCGGCCTCCTGGACTATGCGTTGTTGCTCAGCCGGGGTCATGATTTTTTTCATCCGGCGGCTGTAATTGTCGCCGATTTTGCTGTAGACTGCCTGTTGTTTGTGAAGGCGGTCCAAAAGAGCCTTTGTCGTGTCGCTGCTTATATCATTAGTAACTGACCGTACGGGTATTTGGCTTTGGCCGGAATTCGCCCCGGGAGCTATAATGGTCGGCGCTTGAAAAACAGTGTTCTGGCCGCCGCTGGCTACACTATTGAGAGCATCAGACTGGTGCATGAACCAAAAATCCTGGGCAATCGGCGGCTCGGTGCCGGCCCGGGCGCTCTCCATTTTTTGGGCGATCAGTTGCTTTTTGCGTTGCTCGGCTTCTTCTAGTAACTCATTGAAATGATGGGCAGTGGTGTTGCTTTGGGGGTCCATAATGTCATCTTCGGGCCGGACGTCGATAGCCGGTACATTTTGCGGTAGGGTGTCGGCGCCAACCAAACGGTCAGAGCCGGCATCTTCGGATTCAAAATAACCCGGTTGCCCGTATAAGTTAACATTGGCGTTTTTCACTGCCCAGCCGCGGCTGTCCAAGGTTGAGGCCAAAGCTTGCAAACGGCTGTAAACTTCGGTCTGGCTAATGTCTTTAACGGCTTGTTTCTCAACTTTTTTGGGGGCAGTAATGGTAACCAGGTTGACGGTGCCGCTTTGGTCCCAAATGCGCCAGCGTGACTTTAGCAAAAAACGGATCCTTGACAGCAGCCAAATTTCGGTCGGCTGGTCGCGCCCCAGCGGCGAGGCTAAGACCCCGAACAACACCATGGGACCCAAAAGCAGCAAAATCACCACCGCCCGGATTGCCATGCCTATCTCGGGGGTCAACAGCAACCGAAAACTTATAAAGGCCAGCAACAGAGCAATTGCGGCGTAGATAAACTGCTTGAGAGTCAGTGGCCCCAATAATTTATCTTCAGCTTCGACGTCTTGTATGACTTTGTATACTGCCATAATAAAAGCTTAGGGCCCAGAGCCCACAGTCCTTAGCTCGATTTGTTTATGTTTCTGGTTTGTGTATAAGCTCATTAACGATACTCTTAGCTCTCCGCTCTTGGCTCCGAGCTACTATTTAGTATCCGACAGATTACCGCTTATGGCAATATCAAGTTTAGTCTCTCCGGAACAGCTGATGAGGAAAATACTATTTCTTGTAAACTTCCCGGCGGTGATCAACAGCCAGCACGATGATTTTCTTACCTTGGACATCAAAAAGTACTCGGTAATCGCCAATCCTCCATCGATATTGGCCAACTTTACTATCGGCTAGCTTGACCGAGTAAATCAACGGGTTCGGCTTTGACAGGAAATATTGAATCTTGATGCCAAGCCTCCGCCGAGTGGTTGGGTTGAGTTTATCGATGTCTTTTTTGGCTGTTTCTTTGAACTCAACCTGCCAGCTCACAGGGTATCACCGAATACTTCTTCAAAGGTGTAAAACTTGGTTTCCCGGCGAGCCCGGGCTATCTTTTTTATAAATCGGGAGTTCTGGACGGTCAGATAATCCTCGAGCAGATCGGTATCCACCAAAGCGATATCCGGTTTTCCTCGGCGTTTGACAATCAGCACGTTACCGGCTGAAACATCGTTCAGCGCCTCGGCCATATTGCCTCGAAGTTTGGCTGATGTAATTGTTGTAGTAGTCATAACTGCTAGCCTTTATGTACATCAATAGTGTACGTCGGGTATTCGATCGTGTCAATAAATTATGTTTAGTATCCGACAGATTACCGCCTACGGCAATAATAATCAAAACCGGGACAGGACTTGTATCCTTGCTATATCATGGTACCTTTTTCTGAAATATTTATTCAAAATTCAGCATATTTATCACGTTCTATTCCTCGTTGCGGAACATCCTGTTGGTAATCCTCGAAATCTTTTTTGAATTGGTTGTGGTCGTAGAAGTCAAATGGATCAATCCTGCTGTGGTCGATGGCAGCTTGCTGTCTGCAAAGCCTTAAAATACGTTCAGCTAAGTGTTTTCTTTCACTTTCAAGTGCATTTAATCCATGCCGATTCAGAAGATTTAATTTGCTTCGAGAGAGGGCTATTTCTTGATCATGTCGTTTGAGAAACTTACGTATCCTCCGTCTTCGATCACTACCCCGGCCTAAAAGGCCGTCGTCGTACAATTGATTGGAGTCTCTTTCTTGTCTTGAGTCGAGATCAATTTGTCTTGCCTTAGCTCTTATCCAGAGAGGTCGCCATAAGGGAGCCATTGGTTTTAAAAGCCAGAAGTTGATGCTGCCAGACCTCTTAAGGGTACCTCGTAACTCCCCAGGATCCTGTTCAATCTGCCTTTGTATTGCTTGCACAGCTTCTCGGTGCGCTTTCCCTTGACGGAGTATTTTTATTCTTGGATCTCCAGGACCTGCGTCTGGCTCCGGTTCTACTTTAGCGCCCCAGTTGATACCTAGCTTTCTTAAACGTTCACCCGCAGCACCGCTGCTCTTGGCATGTATCAAATAATCAATCGGTATACCTTGCTCGGCAGCCTCTCTAACGATGTTTTCTGGTATGTCGTGGAGTTTTGCCTTGTCTTCAGGGCTAGGCTCTTCGGGGCTTGTTCCTGTCGTGTCCTTTGAGTCTGCTGGCTCTTTTTTTCTCCTAGCCATCTCCTCTTCGTACTCTCTTCTGGCGGTATCTTGGATATCCTCCTCAACTGTTGCCTCGACCGCGGTATCTCCAATGTCCCCAGCGGATCGGATCCGTTTGTCATTCGTCTCCTCGGAGACCTCTGGCTCGATTATCTCATCAGGTTCTAAAATCTCGTCAGATTCCGAATCTTCACTAGGCTCATTTGGCGATGGGGTTTCAGGGTTTGGCATGGTGCTGATTTTTGTCTTTATGGACTACTGCTAACAATAGCACGGTTTTTGCTTTTGGTCAAGGTCCTCTAGGTTTCTAAATAGGGATTAAGCCTTTACGTACTAACCTGGCTCTGTCGGCGCTGGCTGCAGTCTCGGCTGCGGCCCGTACGCCCATGATTTGGGCAGGAGTCGCGCCTTGAGCAATTGCTTCTTGTTCGGCTCTTTGCACCCGGGCGCCCAACTCGGTATGGGCCGCGGTCACCACTTGATCATAAATTTCTCTTGCTTGAGTCGAAGCAGCAGTTTGACTTTTGATGTGCAGTACATTATCTTCAAATACATCCTGATCGGCTGGCGTAAGATTACCTCCACCAATTTGTAGCCCATAATTCACGCGCGCTGAGCTTGCTAATCTCGGGTCATTGGCAGCTAGCAGTTCAGTACCCCCCAGGTTCCTGACTCTTTGGAGAGCATTTCTCTGTTCTTCAGTTAATCTACCTAATACATAAGGGGATTCAAGAGCACGGGTAGCTTGCTCAACGGCTCTCCTTCTCTGGGCTACTGGATCAGCCGATCGTTCCATCATACCAGTCGCCTTGTTTCTCATTACCCCGTGCGTAGCTTGTTCCTCAAGTTCCCCGACTGTGGAATTATGCCAGTTCGGGATGTCTTCAGCAGCCAACTCAGTAAGATCAGGTCTAAGAGGAGACAGGTGCGGGGCTTTTTGATGAATCGCGCTAATATTCTTAGCTGTGAAAGCTTGCCAGTCCCGGTCGTCAACTAGTCCTCTGCTGCGCAGATTGGTTATTGCGTCCCAGTCGCCAAACTCAGCCAGTCTATCCAGCGCCCAGCGTCTAACGGCCGGGTTATTACCGTTTAATTCAGTTGTCGCATCCTCGTGACCTTGAGCTGCAGCAAATAATCCGTCTAGTTTTTGTCTGTGGGTTGCGGCTTCATACTTACTACCAATCACTGCTTCTTGGGCGGCCTTTTCGGCCTCTTCTCTTCCCCTAGCACGTGTCATCTCATATTGCCTACTTCTAGCCCTGCCTTTACCAATATTATATTTGCCGGCGAGTAATTTGTCCCATTTTGGATAACGTGATTCTCCGAAAGCCAGCCGGGCCGCTCTATCCTGTTTTATTTGATCCCGTCTTATCCTATCTTGTTCCGAGGCGTATTTTCTTGGCCTGTCTATCAAACCTTTACTCCTATCGTTTATCGCCCCAGAGATATTACCTAGTGCCCTACCGCCCCACTGGAAGGTTTTGGGCAGTAGCCAGTAGGGTGCGAATACGCCTACTATAATCATAACGAACTTAATAACCGTGCCGTTAGCTAGGCCCTCATTGGAAGTGCCCTGCCCGGCAATATAAGCAAAAATACGTCCCGAAGCAATAACCGCAATAATTAAGGGGAACATCAAAAGTAGCTTAGAAAATGTTTCATGCCAAAATTTCCAGTATTTTTGTGTACCGGGCAATATCCACGACGCCAGGGCTATAGGCACTAAAACCATACAAAGAATTATCAGGATTTTTCTAACCAGCAAAACCAAAAACGCGATAAATAAGCCGGCGACGGCAGGCAAGGCTATTAACAACGTGCCAAAAGGGGCCAGTATAAATGCCGTGACACCAACAGCTGTGGCAGCAGCGAGGCTGAAAAGCGCTGATGCACCTCCAACCGTAGAATTACCAACTAAGTTTTTTAAGGACATATTCTCCGTGCCACCAAAGGGTTTGTAGAGTATCTGGGCTATACCTTGCCCAAGGTCATTGGCTAGCTCGATAGTCCAGGAGAATAACTCCCACGACAGCTGCATTACAATAACAGCTACGACCAACCTGGGGAGCATCTTTCTGACAGTATAAGCATCAAATGGTCCCCAACTTACCGCTTGGGAAATCACCATCACCAACATTGCTATAACTACCAGAGTAGTAGCTATGTTTTTTACACTGCTCCAAGCCTGCTTGACCTCCTGACCTTCGCCAAAGTCTTCCTCTGTATTAAAGATTAGCTGGCCTTCAATAATGTTATTGAGCTTGTTAACTACTGAATCAATACCTCCCAGAATCGGGCAAACTACCCATGATAGGCCAAAATCTCCGCCAAGTTCTTCGCACGAATTAGGCTTCTCGCTATCTTTCTCATCTACAACCCCATCTCCATTAGTGTCTCCTCCCCCACCACCCCCGCCTCCGCCCCCGTCCTGGGTCGGTGGAGTGCCAAGTATTGTGAAACCAGCTGGTCCGAGTCCGAAATTAAGCGAACCGCCCTTTATACCGCAGCCGGCAGTTTTATTGTCCAGCAGGAAGTTTTTGAGGCCAGCAGGCAAACTGCTGCTGTTACTGCTGTTTAGCTCATAGCGATTCGCGGATCCATCGCTACTGACTATTACCACTTCTCCGCTGCAGGTACCGGCCGTGAAACCACTCGTGAAAGCGTTGGCGTTACCCGAGCCAGGACTGCCGCTTTGACCGTATGACCTTCCCGACAGTGCTCCCTGGTTAACGCCAGTTAAAGAGGTAACTCCGCTACCGCTGTACGATAAAATATTAGATAAACCGGCGGTATTGGCATCGGTAACAGTTTTACCGTCACTGCCCCCGAATCTGGTACATTGACTGGTTGCGGTATTGGTATAGCCAATATTGAGCTTAAGCCTAATGGGTTTCCCGGCGTCGGACGGATACATATGTGCGCCGCCACTTGTTGAGGTAATGCTGATACCCTGACGAAACTTCATACCGTTGAGGCTAGTTAAACTTATGCCAATTTCACCCGGATTGCAAAAAACAGAATTATTGGCAGGTTGATAGTTTAAATTGTTTGTATCGCCGGTTGCTGGATTGGATAAGGTAGGGTTGGTATCTGTGGGGTTACGGTCGATGAAATGGACTTCCCCCTGGCTGGTGGTACAGACTATCTCGGCAATACTCACGAATTTGACGGTTGATTCACATTGCTGGACGTCAGCAAGAGTGGCGGCAAAGGTTTTTCTGGGGATCAGAAAGCCTGCCGTTAATATGATGACAAGCAAAGTTAGCCCAATACCAAATTTTTTGTATGTGGACATTTGGCTTGCACTATAACATAACCGTTATGAGGTAACAATCTGTAAGCTTTTGCGATTATGCTATAGTGCTTTTAAGGCAAACCGCGACATGAGCGTAACAAAACTTATCCCTAAACCTATTGCTGTCGCTATTCTTAGCTTGGCTATGGTCCTGGCCTTTTTTATTCTCAATACAGTTGCTGTGCTGGCCGAAGCTCCTGGTCCAATACAGGATGTACCGCAGGGAGAGGAGCAGCTTATCAGTGGTTGTGGAGGGGAGAGCGGCGAATCCTGCATAATTAAAGACATTCAGGTTATTGTTAAATTTTTGAGCGCTGGTGTGGGTATAGTAGTCGTGGCTATGATAATAATAGGCGGTATTCAGTACACCATGGCCGGCGATAACCCCCAAGCCGTTTCCGCAGCCAAGAGCCGGATTAAAAATGCCTTGTTCGGGCTGCTGGCCTACGCTCTAACTTACGCGTTTTTGAACTGGCTAATCCCGGGAGGAGTGTTTTAGCCGAATGATTAATTTTGCTATTGCCAAAGCTCTGATTCTGGTAACTACATTCGCGCAAGCACCCGGACCCGTAACACCCCCTTCAGGTGGCGGTGACTCTTGCGGCGGTGGCTCTTTCTTCGGCTTTCCTCACTGGTGGCAATATACTGGCGGTTGCGGAGACCTAGACTTTTCGGGCGGCAACCTAACTCCCTTGTGGGGTATCATATTGGCTTTAGTAGAAATTTTACTGCGGGTAGCCGGCATTGTGGCCGTGGTTTATATCATGATAGCCGGCGTCAGCTACGTCCTCTCCAGGGGAAATAGCGAAAAAACAGCCGCTTCGCGGACTAGAATCATTAACGCCCTTATTGGGCTGGCCATTGCCGTAATTGGTGCCAGCTTAGTGAGCTTTATCGGCCGGCAGCTGGGGGGCTAGACGATGTTAAACTTTGCCCAATTGATTGAAAATCCGGGCTTGCCGACAGTAACAGCCAGTGATAATACCCTGACTAACATTATCAGCGCGGTATTTGCTGTAATTGGCGCCCTGGCGCTTTTAACGATTGTTATTTCCGGCTTTAACTACATTTTTTCTCAAGGCGATCCGGAAAAAGTAGCCCGGGCCAAAAACACTATCGTTTACGCGGCTATTGGCCTAGTGGTCGCGGCTTCGGCAGCAGTTATAGTGCGCTTTGTATTGGATGAGTTATAAGATGACCATCCGACTTGTTTTGGCAGGACTTTTAGGGTACCTCTTTTTGATGATATTTTCTACCCCGGCTTTAGCCTTCGACCCCCTGGCAGGCCCTTGTGGCAGTGGAGGCGGAAGCTCGGTATGCTTGGAGTCCAGCAGCCAAAATCCGGTGGTCAATACTATAAAAGCCGCCGCCAAAATCGTCAGCATAATAGCCGGTATTGCCGCAGTTATTATGATTATTATCGGCGGGCTTAACTATATAACCAGCGGTGGTGACATTAACAAAGCTAAATCAGCCCGCAGCAAGATTATTTACTCTTTGGTGGGGCTGGTAATAATAGCCTTGGCCTACACCATCACCAACTTTTTGGTTGACAAATTGCTTTAGGCTTATAATAAGGGGCAGTTTTATTTATGAAACATATACATAAAATCAAATCCCTGATAGTTTTGGCAGTCGCGGCCTTGGCTATGATGTTCAGCCTTAGCCCGGCTCTGGTTTTGGCTGATGCTAAAAGTGATATTCAGCAAGGCGTTAACACCGTGGGCGGCAGCTCGAGCGGAACCGATCTGGGCCAAACGGCTAAAAACGCTATCACTGTTTTATCCATTATCGTTGGTATCGCAGCCGTCATTATGATTATCATAGGTGGTTTCAAGTACGTTACCAGCGGCGGGGATAGCGCCAAAATATCCAGTGCCAAAAGCACTATTTTTTACGCCCTTATCGGCCTGGTAGTTGTAGCCCTCGCCCAGGTGATTGTCAGGCTCGTTCTAACCAA
>Ga0209542_10018561_pt1 | contig 11246 bp, 16 predicted proteins | sample RifCSPhighO2_01_FD_184028 | JGI IMG/M metagenome (GOLD analysis project Ga0209542, IMG submission 184028) | Soil microbial communities from Rifle, Colorado - Rifle CSP2_plank highO2_0.1 (SPAdes) (version 2) | ecosystem: Environmental > Terrestrial > Deep subsurface > Rock core/Sediment ...
CGTATTCCGTCGCGGCGTTTCCCGCGCTTGCGCTGTCTCTGTCGCGCGGCAGGCAATCGGAATTTTTGGACAGCATAGCGGCCGCCGCGAGGCACATTTTCTTCTGGTCGCTACCCGCCACCGCTCTCGTGATCGTATTGCGCGCTCATATTGTGCGGACAGTTTTGGGAAGCGGCGCTTTTGATTGGACGGACACACGCCTCACGGCCGCATCGTTGGCACTTCTCTCGCTCGCTCTGGTCGGTCAAGGGCTCATGCTTCTTCTCGTGCGCGGCTACTACGCGGCCGGACGCACCTTTATGCCGTTTCTTGTGTCGTGCGGAATTGCCCTGGGGACAATCGGTCTTGGAGCCGTATTTATACGCGTCATGGAGAACACAGCCGTGCTTTCCTTCATACAAGCGCTTTTGCGTGTGGAAGATGTGCAGGGAAGCAACATGCTTGCGCTTGCGATTGCTTACGCTCTAGCGACGCTTTCCGGCACGGTTTTTCTCGCATTTTATTTTGAACGCCGGTTTCGGGGGTTTCTTGCGCGGCTCGGCCGATCTTTTGCGGAAGGACTTGTGGCGGCATTTACGGGGGGAGTTGCTGCGTACGCGGTGCTTTATCTGATAGGCCCGCTTACTTTTTCATCCACGCTGGCATCGGTTTTAACCAAGGGATTTTCCGCAGGTATAGCGGGAATTATAGCGGCAGGGCTCGCGTACGCGCTCCTCGGAAACCGTGAATTTGCGGAGACGGTTGCGGAAATCCGCGGAAGATTGTGGCGTGGCTTTATCAAGGAAGAAGGCGGAACGGAGATAGTCGCGTCTGCCGAAGAAGCGGCGGAACTCAAATAACAATCATTGTGCGTGCCAGGATGACTATTCTATTACGGCCTGAAACGCGTATGACGCTAGCTTACCCGGCCGGGTAAGCTAGCGTCATATGTTGAAAAGGTAATGATGTGGTAAGTCTGGTATCGTGTATAGTGTGCGGGCATGGATATTCGGAACCTTAGCATCACCCAATTAGTAGATAGCTTCGCGTCTAACGTGGCAGGTATACATCACTATGTCATCTAATATTCGGAACTTCAGTATCATAGCCCACATTGATCACGGGAAAAGCACGCTGGCTGACCGCATGCTTGAGATGACCGGCACGATACAAAAGCGGGACATGCAAGAGCAGGTTCTTGACCGCATGGATTTGGAGCGCGAGCGCGGGATTACAATCAAAATGGCACCTGTCCGGATGGTGTACCATCCGGAAGCACGAAATCCGAAATCCGAAATCCGAAAAAAGGATCCCAATTTCGATTTTCGTGCTTCGAGTTTCGAATTTTCAGGTTCAGAATACATTCTGAACCTGATTGACACTCCCGGCCACGTTGATTTTTCATACGAAGTATCGCGCGCGCTTTCCGCCGTTGAAGGCGTGATTCTTCTTGTGGATTCTACACAAGGAGTGGAGGCGCAAACTCTTTCTGTGCTTGGCGTTGCAAAAAATCTTGGACTTGTAATCATTCCGGTCGTTTCAAAAATAGATTCTCCGAATGCGAGAGTTGCGGACATCACAAGCGAACTTGCATTATTGCTCGGGTGTAAAGAATCGGAAGTACTTCCGGCTTCTGGTAAAACGGGAGAGGGCGTAAATGAAATTCTCAAAGCTGTAGTTGAAAGAATTCCTCCGCCGAAGTCTTCCGGAGGCAATCTGCAGGCGCTCGTATTTGATTTTGGATACTCGGACCATCGCGGGGTGATTGTCTACGCGCGCATCTTCGGCGGGCATGTTAAAAAGGGAGACAATCTGCGCCTTGTAGCCGCGGGGGCTGATTTTATTGCGCTTGAAGTGGGAGTGATGAAGCCGGGCGAAACCCCGGTAGAGGCGCTTCAGGAGGGCGAAATCGGCTACATTGTTACCGGAATCAAGAAACCGGGATTAGCTTCTGTCGGCGACACTGTAACGTCCGTACGTTCTTCAGCGCCGGCTTTGCATGGCTATCGCTCTCCCGCGCCGGTCATTTGGGCGAGCGTGTATCCTGAAAACCAGGACCACCTCGTTCTACTCCGGCAATCGCTCGCGCGCCTGCACTTGTCGGATTCGTCGCTCTCGTATGAGGAAGAATCGTCCGGCGTAATGGGAAAAGGTTTCCGGTGCGGATTCCTCGGTATGCTTCACTTGGAAATTATCATTGAGCGCCTTCGGCGCGAATTTGCGCTGAATCTTGTTGTAACGATGCCAACGACTGTTTATGAAGTTACTCACTTAAACGGCAAAATTGAAGAGATTTATGCGCCCGCACGGCTCCCAGACGACGGCACAGCAAAACTTGTCCGTGAACAATGGGCGGAGGTCTCCGTCATATCGCCTCCAGCGTATCTTGGTCTAATTTCACAATTGCTCTATGAGCACGAGGCGATAATAGGGGACACAGAGACTCTGCCAGATGGTAAAGCGAAGCTTTCATCGCAAATGCCTTTGCGAGAATTGATGCGAGGTTTCTTTGACAAACTCAAGAGCATTTCTTCCGGCTTCGCTTCGCTTTCATACGAGATAATCGGCTTGCGCGATGCGGATGTCGTGCGCCTGGATGTACTCGTCGCAGAAGAACCGGTGCCGGCATTTTCTAGGATAGTAAGCCGTCGGCGCGTGCGTACAGAAGCCGAAGCGATTGTGGAGAAATTAGAAAAGATTTTGCCCCGCCAGCAGTTCGTTTTAAAAATCCAAGCAAAAGCGATGGGGAACATAATCGCAGCACGGCGTGTTTCCGCGCTCCGCAAAGATGTCACCGGCTATCTTTACGGCGGAGACATAACGCGAAAAATGAAGCTTTTGGAGAAACAGAAGCGCGGTAAGAAGAAAATGCTCGCGCGCGGGAAGGTGGATATTCCCCACGATGTTTTCTTGAAAGTTATACGGGATAGTTGAGCAAGTCCCTAGTAATTCCCCGAAAGCATGGCGACAAGGCCTGGTGCGAAGAAGAGCACCATACTGATGATGACGAGAACTGCAACGACGCCCCAAAAGTATTTGAGGGCTTTCTTTGTATTCCGGTGGAAAAGAAAAGACATGTGGGTAGGGGATAGGTGATAGGGTATAGGTTATAGAAAGAAATGCAAATTCAACAGCAGTGGTAAGATTATAACGTATGCGAACATTTGAGCAACGCCCCGAAACTAATTTTGATATCGCGAAGCGTGTCTCTATCCGCATGTACGGCAAGCATTGTATTTTGCAATTGTTCGCACAGCGCTTTCCTTATATGCTTATTCGCGCGAATAAGCATATAAGAGAAGAGCGAAATACAGAATACAGTTCCATTTTTATCGGCTTCGCAAAAACACTATGTCAAATTTAGTGTGGGGGCAACGTCAGGACCCCCTGCGTTTGTTCGGCAAGCGCCTCCTTCTCGTTCTGCTCTTTTTTCTTGTTATCGTTGCGATTTCCGGAGTGTGGAAGGCCTACCTCAAAGAGCAGGAGTCCCTTTCGCTCCGCAGGGAGGCGGAAGTGCAACTCGCGGACATCGCAAAGAGGAAGGCTCAATTAGAAACGGACATTACGAGACTTAACACCCCGCGCGGAATGGAAGATGCCTTGCGCGAGCAGTATCTTCTTGCAAAAAGCGGCGAGAATCTCATCATCATTGTGGATTCTCCGACCCCGACGCCCATAGAAGCGACCTCATCAGTGATGCAATGGTTTCAAGAGAAGCTTTCGTGGTGGTGAACCCTCTCGCTTATCATGAGAAACTCTGTTAAATTTCATGTGCCACAGAGAAGCGGATATAGTTTAGTGGTAAAACGAGTGCTTCCCAAGCATTAGATCGGAGTTCGATTCTCCGTATCCGCACAACTCAGAGATATTTCTTCCCGTAGGCGCGCATTGCGTTGATTACACTGCGCAGGGCCGCGCCCTTTTTGGTCAGCGTGTATTCCACACGCGCGGGTTCGGTGAAGTCTTTCCGCTGCACCAGTTTCTCACCCTCAAGCCGCTTCAGTTTATTGGAAAGGGTGCGCGTGCTGATGCCCGAAAGAGAGTTCTGTAGGTCGCTAAACCGCCGCGGACTCTCAAGGAGGTCCCGAAGTATCAAAAGCGAGCAAGAATCACCCAAAAGATCCGCCACGCGGGCGACGGGGCAGGCACTGCAGAGAGTTTTCCGCTGTTGCGCTGTCCGTAACATCATGGTGTACAGTATAGCATCCCGCAAAACACTTTACAAAGTAAAGCATCGGGTATATACTGTGCTCATTAAGAATTAAATATATGCCACATGTCGAACAAAAATGACCTGAAAGTAAAAATTATTCTCGGAAGCACACGGCCTAATCGTTTCAGCGAGCAGGCGGGAAAGTGGATATTAGAAGAGGCGGGAAAAATCGCCGGTATCAGCGCGGAAGTTCTGGATTTGCGGGACTACGCGATGCCATTTTTCAACGAGCCGGTCAGCCCGTCATACAAGCAAGAACCATATAAAAACGAAGCGGTTGCGCGCTTCACTTTAAAAATCGCGGAAGGAGACGCATTTATAATTGTTACGCCGGAGTATAATCGCGGGACGTCCGGGGTGCTCAAAAACGCGTTTGACTGGGTTTATCAGGAATGGAACAACAAACCCGTAGGATTTGTCGCTTACGGCAGCGTGGGAGGCGCCCGTGCGGTTGAGCAATTACGATTAGTGGCTGTTGAACTTCAGATGGCGCCTATCAGGAGCGCGGTTCATATTCCGGCGCATTGGACGCTTCTAGACGACACGGGCATTCTCAAGGCTGGCGCGCTCGCCCCCTATCAACAAGCGGCCGAAGGGCTTTTGACCCAGTTGGTATGGTGGGCAAACGCGCTTAAGACCGCGCGCGGGACGCAAGGCTAGTGCGATTATGGTATTATCCAATTAATAAAATTATTAAAGTAATAAAATATATTGAATTATGTCAGTACAAGCACAAGTGACAATTTACTCAACCCCGACCTGTCATTTCTGCCATGCGGCTAAGGACTTTTTCACGGCAAATAATGTAAAGTTCACCGATTACAATGTGGGGACAGACCTCGCAAAAAGAAAGGAAATGATAGAGAAAAGCGGCCAGATGGGCGTTCCTGTCATATTTGTCGGCGACGAAATGATTGTGGGGTTTGACGAAGCGCAGTTACGCTCACTTCTGAAAGTCTAGTTTCCCTTGATTTTTCTGGTGAGGGGCGCGTATGCTACAGTTTATACGCGCCCCCCGTAGCTTCCTCCGAAGGAAGATCCGCCTCCGGCGGACAATGGGCGCAACATGATAACGCCCTCGTAGTTAAATGGATATAACTGGCCCGTCCTAAGGGTCCATTGGCTGTTCGATTCAGCCCGAGGGCACAAGGAAAAAGATATGCGAGTTTCCCGACCTGTCCTTGTGGATACCTGTCAGTATTGCGTGGTATTATAAACGGTATATGGGGAATCCAAAAATCGTGGAGTGGGTTTTGCGAATCGCGGTGGCCGGTGAATTCCTCGGCCACGGTGTTTTTGCTTTGCAGGGTAAAAAAGCGTGGATAGAGTGGTTTCCGGTATTTGGCATTTCTGCGCCGGAGCCGGCGACGACGCTACTATTCCTTGTCGGGGTTATGGACGTTACTCTTGCTGTCCTAGTATTGGTAAAGCCGATTCGCATTGCAATTTTATGGATGGCAATCTGGGGATTTTGGACTGCGCTCGTCCGCCCGATTGTCGGGGAGCCTATCTGGGATTTCATAGAGCGCGGGGCAAACTGGGGAGCGCCGCTCGCACTGCTTCTGCTCATTGGCTGGCCGAGGAGTTGGAGGCAATTGTTTGATAGGTAGAATAAGAAATGCCGCGATGCGCAACAACATGGAGTCCAACAAAGACCAAACGCAGGAAGAAATCTACCGGCTGGTAAAAGAAAATAACAAAATGCTTCACGGCATGCGGCGCACTGCGTTTTGGGGCGGTCTATTTAAGCTCCTTATTTGGGCGGGACTTATCGCAGCACCGATATGGTTGTACTCGGTATACTTGGCCCCAATCGTTCAAAACCTCCAGCAAACCATGAATCAAGTGCAGGGGGCAGGCGCAAAGGCACAAGGGCAGTTGAATGGCCTCGGCGACATACTCAAGCAATTTGAATCTAAAATCCAGTCTGCGCTCCCTGCAAATGAGTGAAAAGTCAGTTTTAATGTGGTAGATTGTCCAGACTGCTTGGGTAGCTCAGCTGGTAGAGCGCGTCCCTGAAGAGGATGAGGTCCCCGGTTCGACCCCGGGCCCAAGCACCAAAAGTTTGCAATGCGGCAACCCCCTCAATTCCTTATATGCTTATCGCGTCTAGCGAGGATTCGAAATGGCAGCTTGCTGGCATTTCGTCCGAGCGAAGACGTGATATGGTATCCCATGGTCGCGCGAATAAGCATATAAGAAAAACTATTTATTTGTTTTAAGTGGGCAAGAGGAACCCCCTTGCCCACTTTTTTAATTTTTTAAAATCCCAGCGTATACGTGAGCGCGCTTCCGCTCCCCTTAAGCCACTTTGAAGTGTTCAGTTTTATTTCGCGCACCTTGCCCAGTTCGCGGTACTTTACATGCCCTTTGGCCAACGCATAATCAAATATCCCCCTTGTAATCTCCACATCCTTCAGACAGTACGTGCGGACTTTTTCAACTTCACCTGCGCGCCACCATTTGATAGATTGCGCGCCGTCACCGGATTTCTTTTTGCCCAATGTACCGTCGGCTACAGCATCAAGGCGCAAGCGGCGTCCCACCACATCCTGGACTTCTTTCATGATATCCAGACTTCTGATGCGGGTCAGGTCGCCGGGATAATATTTGTTGAGAAGGGGAATATCAAAGTGGTCGGAATTATACCCTACGAGAAGGTCTGTCTTCTCCAGTATTTTCCACAGTTGCGGCAGTTCCGGCTCAAGAAAGCTTTTGTACTCGCTGGTTTCTGAATCGTGAATGCACACGAGAGCAATGGTCAAGTCCGCGGGGTCGGAGGTTCCGATATCCGACATCCAGTTCGCCGTTTCAATGTCAAAAGTAATGATGCGCATATTAGAACGTAGTCCGTAGTACGTAGAACGTAGTTGAAATAATTAGTGAGTAGTTTGTAGTACGTAAACGGCTCAAGAGTTAATCATTTTGTTAAGCATCCGCATAACTTCATCCAGTAACGACCCCGCTTCATTGCGAAGAACTTTGTCACCATACTCTAATCTCTTGCTGACTTCAAATTGTGTTTCCAATTCCGAGCCTGAAGCAAAAGCAATGATGAGAAAATGCCGGATATCTTTCCCTCGCCTCCTGCTTCCTTCGGCTATATTTGAAGGTATTGAGACTGCGGCACGGCGCATCTGTGAAGTCAGCCCGTATTGTTCCTGCGCGGGAAATTTCGCCGTAAAGCGATAGACAAGCACAACTAAATCGATGGATTTCTGCCAAACTGTAAGGTCACGATATGTACTCATGTTGTCGCATTCTCTACGTACTACGTTCTACGCACTACGAACTATCCCAATGAACTAAAGAGATGTTCCGCAATTCTGTCGGATGGCAAAGTTAGCTCACTGCCTGTTGCGAGATTCTTTATCGTGTAGCGTCCGGATTCTCTTTCCTGTGCGCCTACCGCGATTACAAAAGGAACTTTCATCTTATCCGCCTGCCGGATTTGGTCGCCAATGCGCTTGCCGGAAAAGTTCACGGCAACATTTACATCCTCCCTCCGCAGTTCTTGGGCGAGGCGCATAGCGTGCGGGAGGGCCGCGGTGTCCACAACGCAGAGCATCAGTTCTGTCGCGGGGGCATATGTCGGTAAGAGATTGTGGCTCTCTAAAAAATCGCGCGCGGTTACATCACCCATTCCGAATCCGACAGCCGGAATCGAAGAGCCACCTCCGCCAGAGGAGAAGAGCGAAAGCAGATTATCGTATCGTCCTCCGCCGAAGATAGACCGCCGGTTGTTTAGGTCGGTGTCATAGACCTCAAACACCATGCCCGTGTAGTAATCAAATCCGCGCGTTATTTTTGTGTCCACAACCATGTTGTGGACCCCCATTGACTCAAGCTGCGCGCGCAATTCTTCCAGATATGCCGTGCTCGTCGTGCGCTCTAAAAGTTCCAATAGTTGCTCTGCTTTCTTGTCGCCCACCAGTGCCGGAAGTTTCTTATTAAAATCGGGACTTTTCCCGCGCGTGTCCAGAAGCCGCGTCAGTTGAGCGCGAATCTCCGCATCAATCTCCACAGAATCATACATTGAATCAATAATGCGGCGGTCGGAAACGCGTATCTCAAAGTTCCGCTCATCGGCGCCGAGCGAGCGCATTACGCTGTGCGCGAGCGTGATGATTTCCGCATCCGCCTCAACGCCGGAAGCGCCCACAATATCCGCGTTCAACTGCCAGTGTTCGCGCAGGCGCCCGCGCTGCGGCCGTTCATAGCGGAACACGTTTGCGATTGAGTACCACCGCGCCGGAAGTGATATTTCCCGCGCTTTGCTTGCCACCATGCGTGCGAATGTCGGCGTCATTTCGGGCCGCAATGTGACCTCGCGGTCCCCGCGGTCTTTAAATGTATACGTCTGGTCATTGACTATTTCTTCGGAAGTCTTGCCCCGATAGAGATCACTCGGTTCCAATACGGAAGCGCTGTACTCCTCATAACCAAAAAGTTCGCAGACGCGCTCCATGTGTTCAAAGAGATACCGCAGAACAAACTGGTCCTCGGGATAAAAATCACGCACCCCCTTATAGGGCTCGGAAGAAATCTTCCCGTCTCGTTTAGTCATTGGCATATTATGCCCTAAAATTCGCGCCAGGGAAGTGCGCGATAGCCCGTAGCTTGTAGCCGGTAGCCTGTAGCAAGCAGGGAATTGTGATTCGAAACTACTAACTACTAACTACCGACTACTAACTACCCGCGGCTTGTATTCAAGCCGCTAATACGCTATAGTCTTGGACACAAACCGGATATGTCTCAAGACCAACTCTTCAAATTAGCGTGTGCAAAGTGCGGCCGTATTAACTACTGGTCGCGCAAGAACCGCAAGCTTGTCACGCGCAAAATTGAATTAAAGAAGTACTGCAAATGGTGCAGGGCTCACACTAAACATAAAGAAGCCAAAAAATAGCCACTAGCCACTAGAGTTTAGGCGTTAGCGAAGATAGAGGAATTGATTTACTATTGGCTAGTCGCTAGTCTCTGGTTACTAGCGTATGGGCCTATAGTTCAATGGCTAGAATTTCTCTCTCCAAAAGAGAAGATCAAGGTTCGAGTCCTTGTGGGCCCGCCAAGTTTATACGTTATACTATTGAGCAATGCTTCACTTTCATTTGCGGAAACGAATGACCGGAGATGTTGAGCCGTACCCAGCGCTATCTCCATGGAAGAGACTGCTGGATACCATCGTATATGCCGCTGGTATTATCGGTCCGATCATAGCTCTACCACAAGTCATTCTTGTCTACGTTGGCCAGGATGTAGCGGGCATTTCGGTTATTTCTTGGCTCGGGTGGGCGATTCTTGATATCCCATGGATTGTCTATGGGTTCGCACATAAAGAGCGCCCGATAATAATTACATATACGCTCTGGATGGTAATCAACCTTTCCGTGGTAACAGGGGTTATTATTTACAGATGAAAACACAGTTCACCATCGGCGTATTCGGAATAATTTTTGACGAGCAAGGCCGTGTGTTGCTTTGCCACCGACGCGACTATAACTTGTGGAATTTGCCCGGCGGAGCTTTGGAATCCGGAGAATCTCCCTTGGAAGGCGTAAAAAGGGAAGTGAAAGAAGAAACGGGCCTGAATGTGGAGGTTTCTAAATTACTCGGCGTATACACCAAGCCGGCCCACAACGACATCGTGCTTGCTTTTATCTGCAAGGTTACCGGCGGGGAAATCACTTTAAACAATGAGGCGGACAAGGTTGAATATTTTGATATTGATAAAATACCCGCTAACACCTCTTTAAAACATGTCGGAAGAATTAAGGATGCAACTCAAAATCCCAAGGATGTCCTTTTCAAGGTTCAGACAGGCAAATCTTCCATTGAGCTTATTAAGGAAAGAAAGCTCTAGACCGTCCGCAGACCAGACCTGCTGGAAATATTCTCGTATTCTTAAGAATACAAGAATATTTCTAGACCAAATGCCTAATGCAATGGAGGGCGTATAATGCGCTCATGAATCCCGTTAGAAATCGCGCCCGCGCTAGCGCGCCCAAAGGGCCTACGGGGCGGGCTATTTCTAACGGGATGAAACATGTACTGGTTGTGGGCGGTTCGGAAGAGTATTCGGGGGCTGTATATCTAGCCGGAATAGCGGCACTCCGCTCTGGTGCGGAATCGGTCATCGTGATGGCTCCGGAAAAAGTTGCGTGGGCCGTGAATGCACTTTCGCCGGATTTAGTAACCCGAAAATTGCGCGGGAAATATCTTGCACTTTCGCACAAAGCGGAGATTCTCCGCCAACTCAAAACGGCAGATGTGCTCGTGATAGGGAATGGGGCGACGACTCGGCCGGCGACAGCCGCCCTGATGCGCGCTCTGTGCGAATGGCGGGGGAAGAAGGTGATTGATGCGGATGCACTCAAAGTGCTCCGCGGAAATAAAATCTCAAATGCCATCCTGACCCCGAATAGTGGCGAGTGGAAATTTTTGGAGAAAAATACCGGCATCAAGAAACTTCTTGAAACAAATGTGATTATCAAAAAAGGAATGCCGACCGAGATTCTTTCCCGAACAAAAACGTTTCGCCAAAAAAGCACAAACCGCGGATTAGAAAAAGCGGGAACCGGCGATGTGCTCGCGGGTTTGTGTGCCGGATATTTAGTGCAGGGACTTTCTCTGTGGGACGCGGCAAAGCGTGCCTGCGAAACAGGGAACACGGTTGCGGAATTGCTTACGAAGAAAAAGAAGGGATATTATTTCCTCGCAAGCGATATTTTGCAGGAATTAAAGAAGAGTTAAACATTCTCCCGATTTCCAATATTCCATATCCCACGCCATGGCGTGGGATATGGAATATTATTTTTGCAGCCAATTGGCTACTCGTCCAGAAATCCTATTCATTTCCTTCGGACTTAACCATTTAATTTCTTTATTACGTCGCCAGTAAGTAATCTGCCGCTTTGCATAACGCATGCTCTCGCGCACCAACATTTCGTCAAATTCTTTACGCGATATTTTCTTTTGCAAAAGAAGTGCGAGGCACTTGTAATCAAGACCCAAAGACTCCATTTTTTTGTACGATAGACCTCTTTTGTGCAGA
>Ga0209542_10018563_pt1 | contig 11244 bp, 13 predicted proteins | sample RifCSPhighO2_01_FD_184028 | JGI IMG/M metagenome (GOLD analysis project Ga0209542, IMG submission 184028) | Soil microbial communities from Rifle, Colorado - Rifle CSP2_plank highO2_0.1 (SPAdes) (version 2) | ecosystem: Environmental > Terrestrial > Deep subsurface > Rock core/Sediment ...
CGGTTGCTTATCCCATCGAAAAACAATCCGCCATTGGTTATTTACTCTAATACTACAAAAACCCTTTAAGTTGCCCACTAAACTTTCCAGGCAATTGCTGGGTGGGCTACGTAGGTCTCTGAGTTCTTTAGCATAGTCTAACATGTCGAGTTTTCTTTTTACGACTTTGCTAATGCTAGTCCATCCTTTTCCACGAGGCAGTTTTCCTTGAAAGAAAAAAAGCTCGGCCTCTTGGTCTTTGAATGAAACGATTGCCATTGGGTCAATTCTTTTAATTAAAAGTTATACCTCGTAAAGGTATATTTTTTCAAGAAAAAGGAGCATAGACCAGCTTTTTAGATTTTGCATTGACAGCCCAAAGTAACTCCACAGCCAAAAAAATGAGTCTTAAAATCGGGCTCGCGCCAGAGCCCGCGAGCTCGGGCGCACTATTCCGCCTTCACCGCTGATTCCTAGAAAAACGGGGAGGAGGTTTTGCGACCATGATGTTTTCAGGAGCTTCGCCTTCGCTGCCGCCAGTGATGTAGCTGATTTGATAATTGGGATTGATTTCGAGCAAATGAGCGATGAGATCGTCTTTGGTAAGGAAATCGAAAGACAACGTACCGCAGCAGGACATGTCATCGATGAGAATGGTGTGCGTTTTCATCGGATGGCGCTTAATTTGTTCAAGCTCTTCTAGGAGAGGGCAATTTTTTAAGCCATCGTTTTCAGGAGGAAATCGATGCGCATCGAGAAAAAATGTGATTGGGCGGTGAATATCCTTGATGATTTCCCAGAGAATAACGGAAGAATCCCCGTGTAAGATTTTGACAAAAGGATATCGCTTCAAAAGATTTCGGGCGCTTTCGACATGGTGACTATCGATCTCGATGGAGAAAATTTTTCTAAAGCCTGCCTGTACAGCGCTTAACACCCCGCCGCCGCCATTGGTTCCAGTCTCGACAAAATACTCATTTCGATAGTCGAAAAATCCGTTTGGCGCGATGACTGCGTGCAGGAAAAGAGGGAGTAAAAAAAGGAGGAGTTTTTTCATCCTAAAATAGGATATAACAATGTATTCTTTAACGTAAATGATGGTTCGATTTTTTTTTCTGCTGATGCTGGCAGCCTCTCTTCATGCTACGGTGATCACTCGCCTGCGCGGCCAATTTGGCAATCAGCTATTTCAAATTGCGGCCGCTGCGGCCCTTGCGGAAGAAAACCACTGCGATCTTTGTTTCCCCGATTTTGAGCATCTCAGCGATGAATCAGAAGCAGGAAGGCTTTTGTTAAAAAATTACGAAGCGATTTATAGCCGCATTCCCCGCGTTGAAGGAATCGCTGCTCAATTCATCTATGAAGAAGAAGAGGGAAAGCCCGCCTATAAACCCATTCCTTATCAGCCAAACATGGAAATTGTGGGCTATTTTCTCTCGGAAAAATTCTTCCAAAAACACGAAGCGCTGATCCGTCGCCTGTTTGCCGCGCCCGAGTCGATCGAAGTGTATTTGCAGGAAAATTTTGCGGACATTTTAGCGCATCCAAAAACAGTTGCAATCCATGTGCGCACAGGATACGCCGACTATCAAAGAACAGGATGTAATCGACTCTTTTATCGCTCTTTTTTGCCCCCAGATATTCGATTTTTTCTCCGAGCGATAAGACAATTTGATCCAGATTCTTTATTTGTAGTTTGTTCTGATTATTCGGTTTGGGCGAGGCAAAAGTTTGCAGGGTTGTGGGGGAAATTTCTATTTGTCGAAACAGGCGATCATCTGATTGATTTTTATCTATTAACGAAATGCAAACATGCGATCATTGCGAATTCTACGTTTGGTTGGTGGGCGGCTTGGCTCAATGAAAATCCAGAGAAGAAGATTGTCTATCGAAGGCCCTTTATGGGGGTATTTCGAGAAAACACTCCGCCCGATTTAATGTGCAGTCAGTGGATTCCCATCGACGTGCCTGAACAGTGGCTTCTTCCTCCCCTATTTGATGAGTTGTAGGATGAAATATTTCTTGTTAGTAGGAATTGCAGTCGCTTTGTGCGCAGATCATTTTGTCAGTTTTGTCATTCCCTGTTACAACTGCGAACCGTGGATTGCACAAGCAATCGAATCAATCTATCAGCAATCTCTGCAGTGTCCGTTTGAAATCGTCTGCACCGATGACGGATCGACGGATGGAACATGGGCAGCTCTTGAAGCTCTGCGCAACAAACATCCTGAACTCAGCCTCGTGCAGCACCCACGCAATCGGGGAGGCGGCGCTGCGCGCAATACGTGTGTGAAGAAAAGCCGCGGCGATCTCCTCTTTTGCTTAGATGCCGACAATGTCTTAGTCCCTCAGTCTGTTCCCCAGCTTCTCGATCGAATGGATCTGGGCGGGTATGACATTGTGGGATTTGGGATGGCGCAATACTTCATTGGCGATTTTGAAAAAGTGGGGCGCTCGACCTACGTCTATCCCGGGATAGATACCTTTAGCCTCAAAGACATCGTGCAAAATGGGGACACCCCAGTTTGGTCGGGGAACTACCTCTATACGAGGATCAGCTACGACCGAGCCGGCGGCTATCCCGAACAGTGGGGCGCCTTGGATACGTTTACATTTGGATTTCACCAAGTGCTGCAAGGAGCGAAAATGACCGTTGTTCCAGAGCTGTATTACTGGCATCGACATGGACTTCAGAGCTATTACGTCCGAGAAGCTTTGGCCAAACGCCTCAACGTCCATTTTTTTCGATTTCTTATGTCGCATGAAGAGTTATTTCTTCCGCAATCTGTAAAGAAGATCCGAGAGCAGTTGCATTTGGCTCTCGCGGGAAGAGAATTTCTCGATTTGCAGTGGATCATGGGAAACAATGTGTTGCAGCTTAGGTAAGAGGTTTCTGGTCTTTGTTCTGCTCGCGATCTTGCGTCTCGAGGCAAAGCATGCCATTAGCTATGAAGGAGGCGATCGGTTTGGAGATCGGCTATTGGTCTATGCCCAAGCGAGGTATTTGGCCTATTTGACCGAGATCCCTTTTTTATACCGGCCATTTCCTTATAGCGAATGCATCACTGCTGAACACCAATCGCGCCCCTTTGATCGATACAAAGTTCTCTGCCGAACAGTGGAGCATCTCCAATCGGCCGAGTCGTTCCGAGAATTTTTCCGAAAAATTCGAGATCCGACCGCTCCTTCTACCCTTTTTGTAGTCGAGTATTTCCCGAGCGATATTTCCGAGTGGGACTGGGATTTATCGAGAAGTCTTTTGCTCCACATTCCTTGGGAAGAGGTAGGGTTTTCTCGCTATTTAAAAAGCTGTTTGAGCCCGCGGATTCCCATTCCCGATCTGACAAAAAAAAATCGACTGAATGTCGCGGTGCACGTGAGAACATTGAGCGGCGGAGACACAGTGGAAAGCGCCTATATTCCTCTGCCGCTCAAGTTCCCTACAGGGGATTACCACAAGCGGCAGATTTGGAAAGTGTATGAATGGAATCTACGACAACCATTGCATGTGTTTTTCTTTACCGACTCGAAGGATCCGCTTAGTATCCTAGAAGAATTTAGGCGCGATTTTCCCGAGGACATTGAGTTTGGGATTCAAGAGTTAGAACATGCCGACACGGATCATGTGGTGGAAGATTTTTTTGCGATGCAGAAATTCGACGTATTGATTGCGACTCAATCGAATTTTTCGGCCATGGCTTCGCGGCTGCGCACCTTTGACATGGTTTTTTATCCTGTGCATGTGACAGGAATTTATCCCAATGCGAGGGTCGATCGGGTACAAGTCGTTAGCCGCAAATCGGCTTGGTTTCCCTACGCTCTCAATGCAATTTTTAAGGAGTAACATGTTTTTATTGTATCTAGTTCCAATCTTGTTATTTGCTTCGCCATTTTCAATTCAATTTTCCATCTCTGACTCGAAAATGGTGCAGAGCATTCCGCCTAAAGACAAAGACTTTGCGTTCATCATTCCAGGAGACTTAAGCACGTATGTGTATCAGTTGGAAGAGGACTACTACAAAGATTACCAGCGCTCCTATTTTGCCGTTACGCGAGCGAAGGGCGGATGGGATTGTCTGCGCCACTATGAGATTTTAGCGAATGGCTGCATTCCCTATTTTATCGATCTGAAAAAATGTCCGCCAAAGACGATGGCATTTTTGCCAAAAAAGCTGATTTTGGAAGCGATGCATTTGCCAGGGGTTTCTTATTTGCACATCGATCATCGCCGGTTCGACAAGAAAAAATATCATCGGATTCTTCAACAATTGCTCAATTATACGCGAACCATCCTCACAGCGAAGAATGCGGCCAAGACGATTTTGGACACCGTCCACTATTCAGGAAGCGGGAAAATTCTCTATCTCTCCAATGACGTCGGTCCCGACTATCTGCGGTGCTGTACGCTGATTGGATTCAAAGAGCTACTCGGAGATCGGGTCGTCGATGTGCCAAAAATCGAGCATATTTACACAAGCTACCCCTTCGATGAACATCTTCTATACGGCCACGGATTTACCTACACCAAAGTCGCCCCGGATCTCCCCGTAGACCGAGAAAATATTGAAGAGCGGATCCGCAACAAGGAATTCGATCTCATCCTGTATGGATCGGTGCATCGAGGATGTCCTTTCCACAATCTGGTGCGTCAACAATATCCGGCAGAACAAATTCTCTATTTATGTGGCGAAGACAATCACAAATGCGAATACACGCATTATCCGAATTTGTTCTTACGGGAACACTATTATTAACCGGGTAACGATATGAACGATAGGATTTTTTTCTTTTTTTCATCGTTCATATCGTTGTATCGTTCGCATCATTGTGCCCTGTTGCGACCAGGACTTTTCAGGTGTCCTAGGGTTTTTGGATAGCCCAGCTGTCGTGTTTCCCGTCTTCTGTGGTTAAGAAGCTGAAGTAGAGATTGTGATCTCTTAAGAATTCATTCACGGCTTGAAGAACGCCAAACGAAGGGCGAATGACGTAGTCATGACCAGCGAGAAATCCGCCTTTTTTCACTTTGGGCCACCAAAGAGCAATGTCTTCTTTGGCCGCTAGATAGCCGTGGTTAGCGTCGATGTATACCCAATCGATCGACTCATCTTTGAACATCGATAGGGCATCTTTCGAGTATTTTCGAACAATGGTCACACGGCGATCTCCTGAAAAGCGTTTGCGCGTATCTCGATAGTAACGCTCTTGAACGGCGTTTTCGACGTTGGTTTCAGGATCGTCGTACACCAATGGATTTTGATATTCCCAGCAATCGACGAGGTAGAGTTTTTTTGGATTTGTTTTACTGAGGATATGCGCTGAAAATCCTCCCTGCTGAACTCCTATTTCTACAACGGTGGCCCGCTTTGGCATCTGTTCCAGAAAGTCGCTGAAGCGATCTTTAAGCCAAGGAGTGGGGCTCGGCCATTTGGCAAAAACATCGGTATAAATCTCGGGAAGATTGGGAGGCGGCTCTGCTTGCAGGAAAGCAGCTAAAAAAAGTATGCTAAATAAATATTTAATCATGATTATCCTCATGGGTTTTGACATATCCCCGATCCATTAAGAAAAGGGTCTGTTTTTGAATGTTGTCAAGAGCTCCTAATGTGTTGGCTGGCGTCATCAAATGGGAAAGCCCTCTTTGATGCAGCAGAATGGAAAAAGCTGTTTGATCTGCGCGGGGAGAAAAGAAGGCGTAAGGGTCTTTCGCTGCTTGATAGAGCAGCTCGATTAAAGGCGCTGTTTTTTCATTGGTGAAGTCGATGCCGATGATCGCTGCAGAACAGCTGAGGATGGTTTCGGTTTGTTGGACTGTGAGGCCAAAAGATTTCGCTGTATCTTCATTCATAAAGCGGCCTACGAAATGTGTATTAGCTTGGACAAACAGACCATCTCTTTCGATGAGGTTGAAAATGTAATTGAGGCTTGTGTGAGGAAGGATTGAGGCATCGAGCCAAAGTACTCGCTTGTATCCTAGTCTCTGCATCTCCCGAAAAAAACAGACTTTAAAAGCAAAAGGGACGTGAGCAAGGACGAGATCACCGCCTTCGATATTCGGCCATCCGCCGATGCGATAATACAGATGGCCCCGATATCCACTCTTCGGAATGCGGTTCAGCAGTCTTCGGACTCCAGCAGGGTAGTTTCGATTAAACGAGGCATAGAGAATAATGCACCGGTCTCGATCCTCTTCGGAGGAGCGAATGGCTAAATGCCCAAATTCAGGTATTTTATCGGGAGAAAAGCGGATGAGTTTGAAATTTCTCAAAATAAACTCGGAATCGCCTAATCTCTCGATGATTGGCCTTGTTCCATGGGTTAAATAAAATTGGATTTTTTGCAAATCGGCGATCGACGGATGGAAGAGGTCGGCGATTTCCGAATAGACTCTAGGAAATAGATCGAGTTCTTCAGTCCAGGCTCCAATACAGATCCAGAAAAATAAGAACAGTTTCATAAGAGTTGAAATAGGATTGCATAGAAAATATTTTTTCTGTAACACTTTTTTTCCTTATGAAAATTGCAATCCTACTTCTGTTTTTTTGCTCCTCTCTTTTTGCGGAAGTGATTAGCTCTGAGAAAATAAGAGAGATATATGACCAATATGTCGTAGGACCGTTCACTGAGGAATATAAACAGCGATACGTTCCGCTTCCTATGCATAAAAATAGTTCTCCATGGAAATGGGAAGGAAAGGACTTTGCGCGCGTCATTGCGATTCTCGAATTTGATCGATTTGTTCAAGAACGAGGACTTTCCTCTGAAAACGGATTGGCGATCAATCCTATCGAACCGGTAGATCCTGAGTGGCATTGGATACCATATAAGAAAATCACAAAAACCGATTATGAAGCAGATCCGATCAAATATGACCTGCATACATTGGATTTAGAGGAAAAAGACTTCGATTTTGTGACAGTCAATCAAACGCTAGAGCATGTGTACGATCCCTTGCTATGCTTGAAAAACATCCATGCTCACATGCGCAAGGGAGGAATTCTCTATTTCAATGTCCCTGTAAATAACATTCCCCATTCCGTGCCCTTTCATTTTTTTACGGGATTTACTCCTGTGCAGCTAGGAATTTTAGTGCATTTAGCGGGCTTTCAGATATTGAGCATTGGCCAGTGGGGCAATGAAGAATATTTAGTGAGAATCATTAAAACCCAAGGCTGGCCCGATTACAAAGAGTTGGAAAAACCGGAAGTGAATGAGTTTCACAATCCGGCGATTGCTTGGATTTTTGCGATCAAAGAGTAATAGCAATGCGCTTTTTATGGATGCTGTTTGTTTGTGGATCGCTCATAGCCGACAGCTATTCGATTATCTTTGTCCACATTGGCTCTCATTTTCCTGCATATCTTCCGGTGGCCATTTCTCAAGCTCGTCTATTCAATCGGGATTGTACGATTTATGTTCTTGGAAATGAACGGGCTTTGAGTAGTTTTGAGCCATCTGTATCCGGTGTTCAATTAGTGCCTCTTGAGTCGTTAAAAAAAAGTTCAGCGCACAAATTATTCATTCGAAAAGTGAGAACAGCACCTGGACTATTTCGATTTGCGATGGAACGATTTTTCTTTTTGGATAGCTTTGTTCGACAACATCATCTCAACAACGTCTTTCATTTGGAAAATGATGTGATGATTTACGCTGATCTCGAGAAAAAATTGCCCTTGTTTGAGAAACATTATCAAGGAATGCTCACGACAGTTTTTGCTACCGATCGACGATGTGTGCCTGGATTTATCTACATTTATGATGAAACACCGCTCCAGGAATTGGCTAAGTTCATGGCGTCAAAATCGCACAAGCAAGATATTTCCGACATGGAGCTCATTTCGCAATTTAAAGACGCTACATACAAAAAATACAGCGACTATTTGCCGATGCTAGTCCCTTCGTATGAAAAGGAACATATCCTGATCGACCTTCCAGGAATGGTCTATGGAGATGGAAGTCCCTATTCGAATCATGTGGAAGATTTTCAATGGATTTTTGATGGAGCGGCGCTAGGGCAATATTTGGGAGGGCTCGACCCGCTGTATCATCCGGGCAAGGGGCCGGGATTTATCAACGAACTAAATGTGTACAATGCCGCTTTTTTCGGTTTTGAATGGAAGCGAGATGAAGAAGGGAGATACATCCCCTTGATTTCCTACGGTCCCGAGAAATATCTCATCGCCAATCTCCACATTCATTGCAAAAAACTCCAAGCTTTTTCTTCCTTGAATGAATCGATGCCCCCTCTTCCTATGTTCATAGAGGCTTATTCTTCCATTCCAATTCATTGGGACTCATTTCAGAAAAAGTAATTTACTTTCGTTTGAGAATGGTAAAGCCATGATTGTTGAAGCGCCGTTCCATTAAATGCCATTCAGGGTGGCGCTGCAGAAAATCTTCAACGGCTAGCCAAAGCCCTCTTTTCGTACGGTCAATCTTTGGTGGATACTCTGAATAATCTCCCGTGTACTGAGTGTCATCCGTATCGCCCCATGGTTCGCTGGTGTCGTGCATGGTGATGTACTTTCGGACATTGGGTGAAAATTTTTCCAGCTCATAGGACAAATGACAGTAAGTATGGAGCGAATCGATGAAGAGCATATCTGTGGGCGGAATATCGATGGCCATGTCGTTGGCTTCCCAAAATTGAAAGGAAATTCCAACCGTTTCGACAAGTTTTTTCGCTAGAGAGAGCGTGTTTTGAGATGGGGAAACGAGATCGATGCCAAGATAAGAGCGATTAGAATGAGAACTTTCTGATAAGCCCAAAAAAATACCCCAACTCGAAACCATCGACCGAATGCCAATTTCAGTGATGGAAGAGCACTGCTTGGCGAGCTGCCGAAGCACCGGAATGTGTTCGTAAATATCGGAAGAATTTCGACAAACGTGTTCATAGCGTTTCCTCAATTCAGAGCGCGCTTTGCTCTGCTTGAGGATAGTCTCTAAGAGGGGATGCTCTGAATTGCTCCACACAAAAACGGGTGTAGAAAAGCAAAGAAAAAACAGTAGGAGAAGGGTCTTCATGAGGTGGACAGCCTCTTATGGTTTGGGTAAAACAAGTTTAAGAGTTGGGAGTGGATATAGATATCATCCTTTAAGCGATTGGGTTCGCTCTTTACTCTAAAGTGAAACAGATGTTCTGGAATGGAGCTTCTATTTTTTTGCCAATCGAGAATGCTCAATAAATCGAGGCGGGGGTGCAAAGTGAGATGAATGTCATGTTTGTTGAGAAATTCAGCGATGAGATTGTCGTCTTGCGGAGTGGCTCGATCGAGGAATTCAAACTTGTGTTCGACAATTAGCTCAACCAAATCGCGAGAAAGAATAAAACCACAGCCAGTTCCGACTGTAGAAACGCTATCAGTTCCAGAAGCATAATAGCATTTGTTCTTCGGAAGGTATTCTAGAGATTTCAACAAGCGCGGAAAGACATAAAATGAAGAGAGATTTGTTCTGAGCACATAGTCGAATTCTGACATGCGGGGAAGCATCGCTTCGAACGTCAATACGGTTTTGTTGATGATTCCCGCGTTATCAGGACTCCATCCTTCCGATGTTTTTGCCCAGATGACGTCGCCATCGATGGCAACGAGTGTTGGAAGATTGGGATCGGCGCGAAGAAAGTAGGCCTCGACCTGTTCAGGATCGAGATGCATGTAGGATTTCCAGATTTTTTGGAGCTCCACATACACCGGAAGGTGATCCGATGCGATGATCAAAACCAGCAGTTTTGCGTGAGCCATTGGGATACAAAAGAGCAAAAACCACAAGAGTCTCATGTTTTCTTAACAGCCCAAATTTTATAACCAGAGTTGGATGTGAGAAAAAAGACTTCTGCCTTCTTGGAGAAGTAATGTTCGACAGCTCGCTCGACTTCTTCCATCCAATAATCGTCTCCGAGGATAAGACCGCCTTTTCTAAGTTTTGGATACCAAGCAGTTAGATCTTCAATGACGGCTGCATAGCGATGGTCGCCATCGATGAAGATGCAGTCGAGCGATTCGTTTTCAAAGGAAACGCTGGCTTCTACGGAGGGTTTACGGATCAACTGGACTCTGGATTGATAGGGAGCTAAGCGAATATCGCGGACCCATTCAAACAAATAATCAAAATTCGTTTGGGGGCTTTTACTGCTATAGCGGGCGATATCGAGAGTAAATGCATCGTTTGGATCATAGCAGCGATACGGATCGACTCCATAGTAAGTGGAGATCGAAGAGTTTTTTAAGAGAGTTTCCGCATGTCCGCCAAGGGCAACGCCGACTTCCAACACAGTTTTAAATTGGTATTTTTGGAGCACTTTTGGAAGAACATCATAATACAGCTGAGGCCATCCATTGGAGGCAAGGTGCTGTTCGATGTTTTTTTGCACGTCGGGAGGAACGAAGGCTTGGAGAGTGGAAAGACCAAAAGAAAGGAGAAACAACCATCGCATAGACCCCCTCTAAAAAAGAAAGAATATAAACAATTTTACTGTTGATGCCAAAGAGTTTTTATTACAATGGGACCATGAATAGAAGCTTGTTACTGGGAATTTTTTTCTTCTCAAGTTTTCTATGTGCTACGGCGCCGCCTGGATTTTTCAAGAGATTTCCGAATCGGTTTTTTGTAGAAACAGGATCTTATGACGGAGAGGGAATTGCGCAAGCTATCCAGGCGGGATTTCCAGAGATTCATTCCATCGAGCTATCAGAATTGTTTCATGCGAAGTGTCGAGAAAGGTACAGTAAGCAGTCGAATGTCCATTTATGGCTCGGCGATTCAGGCGAAATTCTTGAAACAGTGATTGGTGCAATTCCTAAGCCGATTACGTTTTGGCTCGATGGACATTGGTCCGGCGATCCGACAGCGCGAGGCAAAACCAACACGCCGATTTTGCTCGAATTAGAGGCGATTCAAAGACATCCAATCAAAACGCACACCATTTTAATCGATGATATCAGATGTTTTGGCTGCGAAGAATTCGATTTTATTAAGTTGTCTACAATTGTTCGAAAAATTTATCAAATCAATGGAAATTACAGAATTACCTATGCCAGAGGACATAGGCATAATGATATACTCGTTGCTCAAGTTCTGTTTATTCCATAAAACATCTTCAATAATTCCGCTCCGATGAGAGGATCGTGAACGATGCGGACCGGATTGTCTGTTTTTATCCGAATGTGAAAGATAGATTTCGGAATTTGGTCTTTGACTTGGTTCCAGTACTCTAACGTTTCAATATGTAATATATTGGTGGGGATCAGGTGCACACCCCGATCT
>Ga0209542_10018564_pt1 | contig 11244 bp, 17 predicted proteins | sample RifCSPhighO2_01_FD_184028 | JGI IMG/M metagenome (GOLD analysis project Ga0209542, IMG submission 184028) | Soil microbial communities from Rifle, Colorado - Rifle CSP2_plank highO2_0.1 (SPAdes) (version 2) | ecosystem: Environmental > Terrestrial > Deep subsurface > Rock core/Sediment ...
GAAGTTCTTAAAATCCCTTAGTAAATTAATAGATGATGGTTCTGATCCTTTTAACTCCGATTATTATAGCTATCTTAAATGGCGAAGATTTGATGGTCCAGAAAAATTATTGATTAGACGTGTCGAATTAATTAAAGATATACGCAAAAACGGAATAAATAGGCCTTTATTGTTGGGCAGATTAGATGAAAATGGAATATATAACAAAAACAGATTGACTGACGGGGATCACAGGATTATCATAGCTAAAAAATTAGGGTTTGAAAAAGTAATATGCAGAATTTGGAAACCGGTTTAAAATAGAATGTTATGGCAGATCTTACAATAATAATGCCGACCCCTAATCTTGTCCCTAAAAAATGGGCTGAGTTTCACAAACAAAAACTTTTGGAAGCGGCGGGAGATAATCCGATAATAACCATTTCCAAAGAACCTCTTGATTGGGGGGTAAAAAACTTGATCCAGACGGAATATGGATTGTCAAACTTATACCGTCAGATTTTGCGAGGAGCAAAAGAGGCAGATACACCCTTAGTTGCAATTGCCGAAGATGACACTCTTTATCCTAAACAGCATTTTCAATTCAGGCCGACCGAGCCGGGCTACTACTACAATTTGAACCGCTGGCACATATTTACGTGGGGAAATCCGTTTTATTTCCATAAACCGCGTCCCGCGAACAGCTGTATGATATGCTCGAGGGGCTTAATGATAAAAGCCCTCGAAAAAAGATTGGAAAATTTGAAAGCAGGGGAAAATTTACCTGGCCGCTTATGTCGCGAACTTGGCACAGCAAAAGAAACGATGGGGTATGACATGCAAGAGTGGAAATCGTTTTATACTGCCGAGCCGATTCTTGGTTTTGATCATGATCAAGGTTCGGATAGATTAAGTAAGATACGTAAAAAATGGCCTTGGCCGGTTAGAGCTTTTGATATTCCGATTTGGGGTCGAGCCGAAGCGGGTTTCGTATCTTGATCAGCTTGTCGTCAGCGCTAGCAAGCCTCACCGCGCCGCCCCATACTAGGCAGCCATTCGTTTTTTGCACAACGCTTTCAATTTGAGGGACCGTGAGTGATACGGGCGCAAGGACTTCCATCGCATCCGAGGTGCCGGAAGCCGAGGAGATCGCGCGGGCAGCGGTCTTGGGGATGCGCAACCCAAGCGATGCCATCAGCGGCACAAGCAGCATCGAAACCCTGTCGCCAGCAACACCGCCGATGGAATGCTCGCTTACGACTATCGCATGGTCGACTTTGAGCATGTCGCCGGACTGCGCGATTGCGTTTGTGAGGGCAATCGTCTCATCCATGCTAAGGCCGTTGATGTAGATGGCAGTGATGAACGCTGCAAGCTCGGTCGACGAGAGATTTTCGTGCATCAGGTCCTGAATTATCGAATGGATCTCCTTTTGGGAGAGCATCTTGTTGTCGAGTTTTTTCTTGATGTAATCAAGGCTCATTGGCCGCTGGAGGGATTCAAGGGAGATGAGGTCGCCCGCCTGCGCTTCAAGCAGTTTTGCAACCTCCTCGAAAAGCCCGATTTCGTCGGGAGCAAGCGCTTGGTGGGAAAAATCCACTATTGCAACAATCTGCTTTCCCTTAAGCTTTAGCTGCACGCGGTCATAGATGCTAAGCCCAAGCTGCATTGCAGTAACCGTATTGAGGATGCATTCGTTCTGGCCCTGCTCAACTTCGAAAATCTTGGTCTTCAGCTGCGTCATGGGAATTCCTCCTTAGGGGAGCATACCACTTGAATGCAGGAAACCAATTTAAAAGAGTGCAATAGGGCCTAGGAACCGGCAAGCGCAGTAGGTCATGGAGCGCGCTTTAGGAATTTCTAAATGCGCAGCAGGTCATAACTTGGTGGAAAAAATTGGCGTACAGTTAGTAATAATTCCTGCCGCCATATCCCTCGCGGGGCCTATCGAACCCTCCGGCCTCGCGCCTGCGGTCGAAGTGGTGCCGCTCGCTTCCGAAATGGCCCTCCTCGTCAGCCTCGCGGGGCGGGATCTTCACAAAAAGGTAGTATTTTTCCTCCGCCTTGAGCTCCAGGATTACCCGGTGGAGGATGACATCTTCAATGCGGGTGATGTGGGGCATGCGTGAATTCAGGTCCTCGTAGGATTTGAAGGGCAATTTGTCCCTTTCTGCAAGGAACACCTCCAGGTTCTTCTTGCCAACTCCCGGCAATAGCTCAAGCGAATGGATGCGTATGTTGATGCTGCCAGCCCTGTTGAGGAAGCCAACAAACTCCTGCTCGTGGGTCCCCAGGATTTTCCTTATTGCCTTTTCCGCCTCCTGCTGCGCAACATTGGTCAAATCCTTGTAAACGAGGCGCAGCTTGATACGCTCGACCTTGTCCCTGACGGATTTTCCGATGTAAACGCGCTCAAAGGGCGTCACAGTGATGTTTGGCTTGAGGACTACTTCGAGGAGGGTGAAATAGGCATCCCCGATCACCTGCGCAGTTGGCTCCTGCTTGCCCTCCCCGGCCTTCCCATGCGGAAGGTAATCCAGCACCAGCCCGTATTCTTCTTTCCTGAACATAAAAGCACCTAAATTTATCCCTAGGATATAAGCTCCAAACCCGCATTCCCCAAAGAACAAATAGTTATTTCGCGAACTTCTTAATTATCTTTGTGATTTCCTTGATCTGGTCGGCGGTGAATTCAAGCTTCTCCTTGCTTAGGATGGTCTTCACAAGATCCTCCTTTGAGGGAAGGTTATTGACGAGCTCGGCAATCTGCTTTTCCGAAAGTATGTTCAGCTCTTCCAGCTCCTTTTGAAGCTTTACGCTTTCGCTCTCGGAGAGCTTGTCGAACTTCTCGAGGTAATCTAGAGTGTTTTGCTGCTCGTAGCCAAGCTCGGAATCCTTCTTCCGTTTTGTCAAGAGCTCTTTTGCGTGCGAGTAAGAGATGGGCTTTTCCTCAACGATTTTCATGCAAATCACCGTTCCTAAGAAAAATCAGATTTTCACCAGATGCGAGCCGGAAATAACGAGGGTCTTGGTCTTGTTGATGTCCTTCACGCCTATGACTACGCCCGTCCCCTGCATCCCCTTTACAACGCCCGTCTTATGGTTGAAGCGCAGGTGGGGCAATCCTGAAGGGAACCTTGGATTGACATCTATCCGGACCTTTTCCCCCACATTGAATTGCCTTAGATGGGAAGTGATGGAAACCCGCCCCTTGCTTTTAAGGTTGCGGCTTTTCCCTACATATTTTCCATGCGACCGTTTCATTAAAATCACGCTCAAAGGGGCACCTTAGCCTAATGCGCACCATTCAACCCCAGAATAGAAGCTGCCTTCGAAAATCAGCTACTTTTTTTCGGTTGCAAACAATATAAAGCTTCTTATTATTATCCGCGGCGGGGGAAGCATCCCCCTTGTCCGGATTGGACGCTCCCCCCTCGGGTTGCCCTACCTTTCCTTAATTTGATTTTCGCATCAGAAGAGAAACGAGCGATGCACTGGAAACCCGCCTAGTAGCTCTTGGCATAATCAAACCATCTATCAAATTACCTGCGCAACTTATCCCAATATGCAACACGTGATGCATAATCATGTACTAAATAGCGTGTTTTCGAACAAAATATTTAAATACTTGTAACTACTAAATAGTAGTGCCTTAATTGGTGGAACTATGACTGTTATACATCACCATCCCGATCCCATACAAGTAGTTTCCATTTGTTTTGCATTGCTGCTGATGCTGAACATGTCCTACGCCAAGGGCCTTTCCGCATCGGAAACAGTCCTCACATTTTTCAACCATCCCTGGCCTATTCTCGCATTTGGCATGGTCATGATTGCGCCAGCGGTTTTTTTCAAGTACTTCCCCGGCTCAATAGCATTCTTCGTATCCGGGCTCATACTATTCCTCGTATTGAAGGCGGGGCTCAATTAGGTAATTGAATGGTAACGTCCCTTGAAACACTGGATGACTGGCTCGTAGTGCTCTGGATAGCGGTGCCCGTACTGATTATTTTGAACATGCAATTCGGGCTTACCTACGAGTTCATGCTGATGCCGTTTCGGGGGATAATCCCGGGATTCTTCGGGCTCGATTCCATCCTGCTCGTATCCGGGTTCATAATCCTGATGGAGAAGGTCTGGCCAAAGGTGGGCTGGCTGGTGACGTTCGGATTTGTTTTTGGGCTCATCTGGCTTTTGGGCTAGGCCTATTTTTTATTTTTTGCGCATTCCCCCCATTTATAAGGCGGCCGAGGCAGGGGTTTATATACCAAAAGCGTTAAATTTATAAAGCCAAAACGGCAAGGGGCGAGACTAATATGAAGAAGGCGAAGAAGAAGCATCGGAAAATTAACATGGGCTTCAAGGTCGAGAACATCGTTGCATCCGCAAACCTCGAGGTCGAGCTGGATTTGTTCAATATTGCAATGGAAGTCGACAACGTCGAATACGAGCCAGAGCAGTTCCCTGGGGCAATCATGCGCCTCAAGGAAATCGGGACCACGCTTTTACTATTCAAGAACGGCAAGGTGATTTGCTCGGGCGCAAAGAGCGAAAAGCAAATCGAGCAAAGCATCCGCCGGGCGGTTGAGCTTTTGGAGGATTTCATTAACTAACGAGGGGATGAGGAATGGCAATAAGTAAGCCTGGGATAATATCACTACTGGTCGGGTTGCTGGTGCTTTTTGCTTCATGGTACCTTGGCTTCCAGGCATCCGGGCTTGCACAGATGCTGATCGTTACCGTTCAGGGCGGAGCGATATTGTTTGGGCTATTTATGATGCTAATTGGAATCCTGATGCTGGTAATCTGATTTTCTTTCATTTTTTGACGCGGGATGCATTGCCAATCCGTAGGGGGAAACAACAAGGTTTCCCAATCATTGGTTTTCCATAAAAAAACTGTAGCGAACATGCGCTAATGCAGTTAATACCCAATCCACCGCTCTTTTTCAATAAACCCCAGCCTGACGCTGAAGTGATTACCCACAACTAAAGGTGTGGATTTCTCACCCAAGAGGGGGGTTTGGGCATCCGACCAAACTAAGGGGGGATGCGCCCCCCCTTGGGTTGGTCAATTAAAAACCGATCGCGCTTAATTTAATCCATGAACATCCTGCTCGTGGAATTGGAATCCCACTATGACCACATCACGCAATTGAAGGCCGAGCTGCATAGGGTTTTTGGAATGCAAGTGACATTGCACCATGCGCTTTTGCATGTCCCGCAAGAGATCTTCATCACGGATAGGCAGAAATGGGATGCGGAAAAAATCATCGGCTACCTTCATGGCCGCTTCAATTCCGCGGAGGGCGGAAAGTTCATGGTGCTTGCTATTTTCCCATACGACCTTTTTGCAAACGGGCTGAATTTCGTGTATGGCCTTGGCGAACGGGGGGGGAATTTTGCGGTGATGTCGCAATTCCGGCTGGACGAGAATTACTATGGCAGGAGGCGGGATGAAAAAAAGCTAAGGGAGCGCACCCTCAAGGAAGCCATGCACGAAATAGGCCATCTTGCAGGTATTGAACATTGCCCAAACAAGAAATGCGTTATGACCTTCTCCCCGCATATTCTTTTTGTGGATAGGAAAAAGGCGGAGTTCTGCGCAAGGTGCCAATTATTTTTATGAGATGCGGGGAATAAGAATCGGATTAAACTTATGCGCCAGCTATGCTCAAACCAAACTAGCACGTGCTCTCGTATAGCTCCTCCCTGAAAACGATCGGGAAAAGCGAGTAGTATCTCCTGAAAACCTTCATGCAGGTTTGCGGGGTGCCGGGAGCCGTATTATAGGTCATTGAAATGTCCAGCTCTACCTTCCATTTGTCGCCCGTTTGCTCGAATTTCACGACCTGGTATTTTCCGTATTCGCCATAGGACACTTTGGCATCCTCGACTATGAACTTCTCAACCGTGGCGCGGTCGAGCCCAGTTGGGGATTGCCGGGGAAAAATTGAATTGAACGCCAGTGCCACGAAAAGCACCGCTATAAGCACCGCAACTTGGCGCATATTCTCCCCTCGAAGTAGTTACTGGCAGCGTTTATTTAAGGGTTTCGAATTGCCCCCCTGCCTTGGGGGAAAAAGTATGCCCTGCAGAAACGGGATTTTATGGGATAAATCTCAGAAAGCGGTGGATTTCCAACCGAGCATGGGGCATCCAATTAAGTCATCCCAAATTTGCCATTAGTTTGCATTCGCGCATCCAATCAGGAACGTTTGCCATCACCTAGCCGTTGCATTGGAATATTACTGTCGCATTCATGTTCGAGGCATTGGCGCCAATTCCCCTCACCCGCACCCCAAAAGTGGTAATTGCAGAATAGGTAGAGCGAACGATGTCCGCATAAAGGGAATAATTGGCGGGGTGGACGTATTTGGCGTTCTTCCCTTCGACAGTAATTGTGTAAACAAGCGTCATGTTCTTCGTGACGTTATTGTAAATGGCGCCAGCACCGCTCCCATACAGGGGCTTAGTTGAATTCGTCACGTTCGTATAGCATCCGCCGGTAACATTAGTAATACCTACATTAGACTCTTCGGAAAACGCCCAGCTCATGTTGGCAACATACCAGCCAAGGAACAGGGAAAAGTTCCCGCAAAATCCTGCCGCATTCTCATCAGTGGCAACCCCGCAGCCATAGGATGCATATGCGGCATCGAATGCGGCATCGATGATGGTGCGGTTGAGGGCCGCCTGCGCATCCTCCATCCTCTCCGCCACCCTTCGGACCTCCAGGTCATTTTGCGCAGCCGAGCGCAAGTCCCGGAAGGCGAAAAGGTACGAGACCGCCATGAACAGCACTAGCGCAACGAGCGTAACTGCAATGAATGAGAAGAACGCCTTTTTCATCTTACATAAACCTCTTTGAGCGAGTTATTCAGGCTCTCCTGTTTCCTGAAGCAGCCGTCCGTCCGAAGGCTGTTTTTCATGATGCATGCGCTCGCGTTCAGGCAGTTGCAGGGCGCCAGGTAATTGTAGAGTACGCTTTTCAGCAACAAGCCGGGATTGCTGGCATTTGTGAACTCCGAATCGTTCACGACCATGGAGAAGTTGTCGAAATGCAGCTCGCCTCCAAACGACCACGCCTCCAGCACCGGAAAGCCGGAATAGAAGGAGGAATCCGTAAGGCTGCTTGCCCATAGAAGGTTTCCGGAGGCGGCATCATTGATGCCGCATTGGATGAGGCTGCCGGTTGCATTTATCCACATCCTGAGCCACGTGTCTGGAAGGGCAAGGGGAACATTTACCCCTGCAGTTTCCCAGTTCTCCCAATCATTTTTCTTTACGAGCTTAAGTGCGGGTTCCAATACGGCATTCCCGTTTATAGTGCACATGTACCTTGCTCCTGCCGTACTGGAACGGACGCCCAAACCTATCCGGCTCGCAGTATAATCCCACCTAGTATATTTTACATATACTTCAACGTAGTAGTCCCTTGCACTAAGCCCCGGCGCAATTGCCTGGTAACCGTTTGCCCCCAGCGGATTGTTGACCGGCCATTGGAAGGCGGCTGTCCCAAACTCTAGCGTCCAATTGCTCGCCTTCCTTGGAACGAAATCCTCCATCGATTCGTCAAAGGAGATGTTGCGGGAGCCAAGGAAGGTCGCATTCAATTTTGCAAGCGCCCTGAACTCGCTTGAGCCGATCGGCACATCCTCTCTGTAATTGAGCCTTAGGAAGTCGCGGCCAAGGTTTTCCGGCCCCGAATACTTCTGCATCTCGAAATGCGCCGATGAGAGCACCATGTACACGAGCGCAAGAAGGGAAAGCGCGGTCAGCGAGAACATCGAGTCCACGGTGAATATGAAGCCCTTGCTTGAGGTGATTTTTCCCATACCGATCATTCTCACTTCCATTCGTTCTTACTTTCATTCGCAGGTCCTGATTGTAATTGTGCAGGGGGTTGTTACACCGGCGGCCCTGCACGCAACAAATCTCGTCGCAGTAAACATGAAATTGGGGTCGGGGCAGCTGAACGCATTGCAGTTGCCCGTGCGGTTGCTGTAAAGGAAGCAGTATTTTGTCGCGTTCTCGAAGCCGGAGGCGTTTTTTACCCAAGTCTGGGCGATCACTTCGGCATTGTTTGTCTGGCCGCGCTCTATGAACTGGACGCGCTTTTGGAGGTTGTCAACGGTTTGCAGGGTAATGCCTATCACAACCGTGAGGATCGCCATGGCTATGATGAAGTCCATGCTGAAGATTTGCGCCCTCATGTGCATGCACCCGATTCGACGGTCACCCTCTGGTTGCCGGCAACCGCGGACTTGAAAATGCACAGCTTGTTGTAAAGTGAACAGCTCGTAAGGTTCGTGTTTGTCGCAAGCGGGCACGAGGTCTTGTATTTTGCGGTAAAGTTGCTGGCATCGCTTTGGATGAGGAGCGTCCTGCCGTCGGCATCCGCAGAAATCCCGTAGTACCAGTTCACCTGCTTTTGCTTGAGGCAGGGCGCATCAATCTCGGCCTGGAAGGAGCGGATGCCCGAGCTCGCATTGCCGCCATATGCGCAAACGTCGTTGACAATTTTGCCAATGTTCCTTGCAATTAGCTGCTGCGATTGGATCATGGCTGCCTGGTCGGCGGTCCGGGAGAAGACCTCAAGGTAATTTACCAGCCAGAATACGAGGAGCACCGCGAACGTGAAGGCAAAGAACATCTCTATTGCAAACTGCGCCCTGAAACTCATATGGACACATGAGGGCTACGCGAGGGTGGTTTAAATAGTTTGTTCAAGCGGGGTATCCGATACAAGGGATTGGGGGAGAATTAGGTAAATTGCGCCAAAAGGAAAGGGAAAAAGTAAATTTATCCGTAAAAAACATAGCAGAATAGAATTAGCTAAATAAAATCAGCCAATTTTATCAGCGCGCATCCTTGCGTTTCTCGGCCTCCTTCTTCTTGCCAACAAGCGCAACTAGCCCATCGATGCGTTTTTCGAACTCCTCACGGTCAAGCTTTTGGCCTATGGTCCTATGCAGGTCCAGGACCTCCCGCCGTATGCCAACCGCTTTCGTTTCAAGGTTAGTGACCTTGGCGTCCAGCGCCTTGCTCTTTTGCATTATCGCGCCCTTCAGCTCCGAGGCGAGCTTTAGCATCCAGATGAATGCCACGAACACCAGCACGAAGAGCAGCAGCGTAAAGTCGTGCACGCCTTCCAATATCGCCATATGCAAATCCCCTCATTTCATTCCAATTGTGACCTTTATTTTTGCCTTCTCCGCCTTCTGGGACTTCATCTCGGAAAATGCCGCGGAAAAGTTGGTTTCCGCCCAGTGCTTATCTATCTTGTTTGCCGCGCTCTTTTCAAGGTGGGCCCGATCCTCGTTTACATGGGAAAGGTAGACTGCAACATCGCCAGCCTTCCGCTCGAGCCTCGAATTGAGCTTTGAAAACACCTTCCAGAGCCTTTTAAGTACGTAGTAGAATACTATGTTGAACACTACCAGGATACCTGCGGCTAATTCGATGTCTGATTCCAAACCCATGTGCATAGGAACCCTGAAGTTATTTTTTAAGCTTTCGATTTGGAATTCGTGAAAAAAACAAAAAATGCCAGGGTAAAGCAGACTGGGCCCATTGGGAACAAAAAATGGCCGGCATATGGGTTTTTGAACTTCCCTGCGCTTGTTTTTTTATTGAGCCATTAGAGGGATACGCTCTCTTGCTTTGGTGGAAAAACCAGCAGCAGATATTTGCTGCCAGGGGGTTTGGGCATCCGCGGCGGGGGAAGCATCCCCCTTATCGTTGACCTAACGGTCAACTTAAAGCGAGGTTTTTTAGGAACCTCACTTTGTCCGGATCGGACGCCCCCCTCTGATCCGCAAATCAAAATAAGGGAGGTAGGGGCGACACGCGTAGGAGGGATATCCCTCCTAGAGGTGTCGACCGCTTGGGTTGGTCATATGAACTTGCAGGAGGCGCTGGAGCGCGCAAAGGCGCAAAAGAAGGCTGCGGCAGGCGGGGAAGAGGCAATCGAAGCGCCTAGGCAAACTGAAAAAGCGCCCGAAATAATACTCGTTGAAACCTACGGGGATGTCCGAATTTACAAGGAGCCGTATGAACCCCTCTATGTTTACGAAGTCCCATCTCCCCACCTTAAAGGCGAGGAACGCGGCCTTATCAATACTCTGCTGGAAATCGCAACCGGCGTCATCTCCGAATCCGACACCATCAAATTGGCAAAGGAGGAAAAGAGGGCAAAATACCTCCAGAAGGTTTTGGAGATAATCAGCAATACCCCGGAGCTGAAGATACCAATCCATGCCAAGCAATTCTATGCGGAAGCGGTCGTAAAGGAGATGACCGGCTATGGGATCCTCGACCCCCTCGTCGACGATGACCTTTTGGAGGAAATCATGATCATCGGGCCAGGCAAGCCCGTTTATGTGTTCCATAGGAAATACGAGATGATGAAGACGAATGTGATCTATTACGAGGACCGCGACATCGTGAACCTCATCGACAAGATGGCACGGACTGTTGGCAGGAGGATAGATATCCAATCGCCCCTTCTCGATGCAAGGCTGCCTGACGGCTCGAGGGTAAATGCGACGATTCCGCCCGCATCAATAAATGGCTCCACGCTCACCTTGAGGAAATTCCGCAAGGATCCCTTTACGGTAATCGACCTGATCAAATACGGCACCATGGACTTTGACGTCGCGGCGTTCCTTTGGGTCGTAAGCGACGGCTTTGGGGCGCTTCCCGCAAACATCCTGGTGTCCGGAGGAACGGCGTCTGGAAAAACCTCAACACTCAACGTCCTCTCCTCGTTCATCCCAAAAGATGAGCGCATTGTTTCCATCGAGGATACAGCCGAGCTTGCACTCCCATTGGACCACTGGATACGCATGGAAGTCAGGCCGGCATCCGCGGAGGGATCGGGGGAAATCAACATGGATACCCTGGTTAAGAATTCGCTTAGGATGCGGCCAGACCGGATCATCGTAGGTGAAATCCGGGGCGAAGAGGGCTTTACGCTGTTCACGGCAATGAACACCGGCCATCGGGGATGCCTTGGCACCGTCCATGCCAATTCCGCGCATGAAACGCTGGTCAGGCTCCAAAGCCCGCCCATCAGCGTCCCGCCCATCATGATCGGGGCGCTTAATTTTGTCATCATGCAGCACCGATTGCACGATAGAAGGAAGGGAGTCATAAGGCGCATAACCGAAATTGCCGAAATCAACCAGGATGGGGGCACAACCCCGTCCCTGCAAGTGCTATACCAGTGGGATTCAAACAAGGATAAGCTCCTTCCGAAGGG
>Ga0209542_10018565_pt1 | contig 11243 bp, 10 predicted proteins | sample RifCSPhighO2_01_FD_184028 | JGI IMG/M metagenome (GOLD analysis project Ga0209542, IMG submission 184028) | Soil microbial communities from Rifle, Colorado - Rifle CSP2_plank highO2_0.1 (SPAdes) (version 2) | ecosystem: Environmental > Terrestrial > Deep subsurface > Rock core/Sediment ...
GCGTGTGGGCAAGCGTGAGCGCCGTCTCCGCATTGTCGTACTCGCCGTACGCTCGATATATGTTGGAGAGGAAGAGTGGGAAGCGCGCATCGAGCGGCGAGGCCGCCATTTGTGCTTGGAGCTCGCTCACAGCCGTCTCGTAATAATTCTTCTTGAGTTCTGCGGGAAATTCCCCTTGCCCCACGCCGACGGCAAACGACGCGAGCTGCTCGCGCGCCTCCTGCGTCCCGAGACTGCCGTAAGAAATCGCTTCCTCAAAGAGCTCGAGGTTGCGCGCGTACCCCGCGTCGTGCGGGGCGATCGCCTGCAGGAGCGTCCTGTTCTGTGCGAGCGCTGCAGAATTCACCCACCACGCGAGTGCCCAGACTGCGAGCGCGGCGGCAATTGCCACGTAGGGCAAGTACGTCCCGCTGAGAATTCGCCGCTCGATGATTGCGGAAGCCTCGGATGCCGCGGAGACGCGGTACACAATGAATGCGAGTATCGTTCCAAAAAGTATGTAGCTCGTGACATTGTCAAAGACCGTGAGGTTGTGCACAAAGTAGCCCGCGAGGAGTCCCGTGAGGATGCTGCGCTCCGCGTGCGTAAATGCGTCTTTGGCCGCGCGCACAAAGAGTGGTCGCCACAGTGCCCACAGCGCCGCGACAAATATCGAGAGGTATGCAAGGAGCCCGAAGACGCCGCCTGCGACGAGCCAGTCGAAGATGCTATTGTGCACACGATCAAACCACGGCTCCTGACCATGCATGCGAGGGTCGTAGTACTTGTCAAAGACAATCGCATAGTTCTCCTGTCCCCATCCGAGAATCGGCCGCTCTTTTACGCCCTTCCACGCAATGCCCATATTGAGAAAGCGCGCCTTGATGGTCGGGTCGGAGAAGGATATGGTCGCGAGACGCTGGAGGAAGCCGACACTCTGCACGAACGCGCTCTCACGCGAAAGCGTGATGATACCAGCGCTGAGTACGACCGCCGCGATTACCCCTAAGACCGTGCCGCGCACTTTCCATGAGCCGCGGACAAACGCATAGAGGACCGCGGCGAGAAGCGCGCCACCGATAAGGCCGAGCATCGTGCCACGGGTGCCGGTAAAGAAGAGTGCAGACGTGTCGAGCAGAATGACGGCTCCAAAGAGGAGTGAGGGTGCGAGTCGGTCGGCGGGGCGCCGCGATGCCCAGACTCCAGCCCATAGCATCGCCGCGATAAATATATGAAAGAGCATGTACACGGCGAAGTAGATGGGGTTGCCGAAGGTCGCATCGACGCGCGCCGAGAGGCCCGCCTGTCCTCCCTGCCCCAAGCTCGTGATGCCCGCAATCTGGAAGAAACCGTAGAGTGCGAGGTACACCGATACGCCGAGCGTCGTCCACCACAAGTAGCGCCACAATTTTTCCGTCTGTAAGACTGAAGCAGCGACAATCGTGTACACAAGCACGTGTGCGATGGTAATCCACCCGTCCATGCGCTCGAAGTTGCTCCAGAAACTCTTGAAGGGCATCGCACCAAACGCATCAGCTATCGCCATCACGAACACGAAGAGCGCGAGCGCAGCGATGAGCCATGAGCGCCGCGGGCGGAATTCTGCGCGGACGAGGGCGAGGGCGAGCCACGCGACTGCCATGACCTCGACAATGATGCGGAAGGCGAAATTTTTGCCCGTAATGTAGGGGAAGAAGAGCGACGGGAGGAATACCAGACACACGAAGGGGAGCGCGAAGACGCCGGCTATACAGATGGCTCGCAGGGTCTTCTCCAGCGTCGTCATGAGCGGGATTCTAGCACGCGCCCCTTCATTTGAAAGGAGCGCCAAGACTCTGGATGAGCGTCTCGGCCGCTCCCCTTTCTTTTGCGTCGATGAATATGGTCCCGCCGAGCGGCTCGAGTGCGGCCGCGATACGCGACGCGTTTGCCCGCACTGTCGCTATCCATTGCCGCAAATGCTCTTCGCCGGCGCGCACCCGCGGACTATTGAAGCGATCGGGCTCAGATACGAAGCGGGAAAAATCGCCGCCGCGGCATACGACGACGCGCTCCGCCGTATGTGCGTGCGCGAGCACACGTCGAATCTCTTCATCCGAGAGGAGTCGGTCGTATACGGAAAGCACGCGCTGCAGAAGCCCCTCATCGATGAGGACCACCTCTCTGCGTACGCCCGAGGCCTTTTGTACCGCAGCGAGCGAGCGCACCACGAGCGCCATCTTGTAGCGGAAGAGCCCGCGTGATTCCTTCACCGTGGCGGCAAACCAAAAGAAGGCCTTTGCGGGGTGCGCGAGGGCGAAGAGAAGCGAGCGCGCGAGCGCCTCGATGCTACTGTCGACGCGCACATACACTGCTCTCGCACCGAGGGCGGACGCGGTGCTCTTCAAGAGCGTCGTCTTGCCGCTCCCCGGTTCACCGAAAAACTCGATAATCATGATTTGACCGCGGAGACGACGACGCTCTCGCAAAAAAGTTTGAGGAAAATGGTGGGGACGAGCGCGCGCGGCAGGCACAGAAGCGCTGTCTGTGCGTACGACCAGACAATGCGCAGCGGCGCGTACTTGAGGCCGAGCCCGATGATGGCGGGTCGCACATCGATGCGCGAAAGACCGGCCGCGGCGAAAAGCAGGACGAGTTCCTGAATTTCTATCTGCGCCGTATGCAGTGTCTTTCTGCTGACAGAGCCGAGTCGTTTGAAATCGGGATTCTTCGTCACGATGACGAGTCGCCCACCTCGTTTGAGCGCTCGAGCGTATTTTTCTATCACGGCGCGTTTGTCGGGCATGTATTCAAGGTTGCGCACCGAAAGCGCGAGGTCGTATGCGCCGGCATCGATTGCGGCGCCCTCAAAATCGGCGCGCATGTACTGTACGTTCGAATACTTCGCGAGACGCTCCTTCGCGCGCGCAATCATTTCGTCGGAAATATCGACGAAATCGAGTGCGTCCGCGCGCGGGAGGACCAATTCCGTCCACACCCCGTCCCCTCCGCCGACTTCGAGGACGCGCGCAAAGTGGCCGCGCCCGAGGAGAAAGAGGAGCGCCCGATGTGTCTGGACATAGTGGGCGCGCGCAACCGGCGTATCCCTCCAGCGATGCGCGGCGTACGTCCCCTTCAACGAGCCAAGCATCTCGTTGTAGGAGCCGCGTACGAAATCGGCATCGAGCTTGTCCTGCATGGCGACATAGTAACAATGTGCGGGGTGCAGCGCTACACTCGCGCGCTCTCGCTTGGGACGCTACTATGGGCGCATGTTGCGCTTGCTTGCCGAAAAGGCCACGCCACTCCTCAGGTGGATGGAAAAATACACCAAGACGGACATGCTCTACCTCGCCAAAGGCGGCTTCTGGCTCATGCTTGGTCAGGGTATTTTGGTCGTGAGCGGCCTCGTTCTCTCGGTCGCGTTTGCCAATCTCCTCCCGAAGGACGTGTACGGCACGTACCAGTTCGTTATGTCCGGTTCTGTCATCATATCCGCACTCACACTCATCGGGCTTAGCTCTGCGGTCATGCGTGCGACCGCGCGAGGCGATCAAGGCGCACTCCGCGCGGGTGTGAGAACGATGCTGCGCTGGAGCGGCGGCATCGTCTTTTCTGGAGCCGCACTCGCGCTCTACTACTACATCAACGGAAATTCGACACTTGCACTCTCCTTTCTCATCGTCGGCTGTTTCTCGCCGCTCCTTGGCGCATATGGTCTTACCAAGCCCTTTCTCATAGGCGCCCAACGTTTTCGTGAATCGGCACTTATGGGCTTTTGGCGCCGCTTCATGCCGGTCGCGGCACTGCTCGCTACTGTATATGTGAGCGACGATCCCGTGACGATAGTCTTTGTATACTTCGCGTCAAATGCGCTCTCTGCGTGGCTCCAGTACCGACTCATCGTGAGTCGGTTCGACCTCCCGCTCTCTGAGGATGAGAACATCGCCCGCTACGGTAAGCACCTCAGCTTTCTCAGTATCGTCTCGACCTTGGCCGGACAGCTCGACAAAGTCCTCATCTGGACGACGCTCGGCGCCGCGCCGCTTGCCGCATATACACTCGCGCAGCTGCCCATCGGTCAGATACAAAACGCTTTCAAGCTTCTGCTCTCCCTCTCCTTCCCAAAATTGAGCAAGTCCGACCTCGCGACCCTGCAAGAGACACTGCCTCACAAAGTGAGGCTCTTCCTTCTCGGCACTGTGCTTATCGCGGGCGCCTATGCATTTGCCGCGCCACATCTCTTCGGTGTGCTCTTCCCGCTCTATCCGGAATCCGTGCTGCTCTCGCAAGTGCTTGCGCTCACGCTCCTCTCCAAGCCGCGCTCTCTCTACGGGCAGGCGCTCACCGCGCACCAGAAAAAAAAGGAACAGTACATCATCAGTCTCGGCAGCAGCGCGGTCAAAGTCATTGCGCTCCTTACGCTCATCCCGCTCTATGGACTCTGGGGTGCGGTCTATGCATTACTTATCGAAAATGTATTCAGTAACATCCTCATTCGGTACCTTTTCAGCGTAGCAAAATGAAGATGAGTGATGCTCGTACCTCGGCGGCCACCCCGTTTCTTCAGCTCACCCCAGACTGGTCACTGAGGCTGCGAAAAACGCCCTTTAAAGTACTTCGTCAATATGTGCAGGACAGTTGCGTGTGCGCTTTCGACGACTTCGTATTCCCCCTTCTCGGTTTGCACAAGAATTTTTACGTCCGCGAGCTTGTTCAATTCCCCGCCATCGAATCCCGAAACACCGATGACACGGTTGCCTCGTGCTTTCGCGAGTTCTACAGCCTTGATGACGTTCGGCGAGTTGCCCGAACTTGAAATCGCGATGACGACATCCCCTCTCTCAAGGTAGTTCGCGAGAGGCCCGGCAAAAACCATGTCGTATCCTACGTCATTCCCCCACGCGGTCAGTTCCTCTTCCGTTGTGGGTACCCGTATAGCCCGAAAACGGGGCCTATCGGGGTCCAGCGTGGGGGAGAAAACGGTCTTATTGAAATCGGCTACCCAGTGAGTCGCCAGTGAAAGTGAGCCACCATTACCTAGCACATATATTCGCGCACCCGCTTGGTACGCTTCCATCAAGAGATCTGACGCACTCGCCACTTCTTCACGAGATAGCGTCTTCAGGCATTCAAAGACTCGGGCGATAAAGTCATCGACGAATTTCGCTGTATCTGCCGCGTGCTGCGCCATAGTTATTGCAATTTTAGACCCGAGGTGTCTGATCCGTGTGTAAATACCATATAACCCTTGTGCTCAAGTAGCTCGCGGGCCGCCTTTGCATCTTGTTCCGAAAGATGACGACTTTCATAGTTGACAAGCGTAGGAGTGAAGTATTCGAAATCGACCTGTTTGAGAATCTCGTAATCGTACCCTTCGCAGTCAATCTGTAGGAGATCCATGCGAGAAATGCCGTATTCATGAGCGAACTCCATGAACGTACGCGTTGGTACTTCTTGCTTGGTAATAGGGTGCTCGCGCAAGTACGCTTCCTTCCCACCATTGGGGAACTTGGTCGCCATCCATTTCTGGATGACGCGCTCATCAAACCCCGCGTTGCTAACACCGCTCGGAGCGGTACCGATATAAAGTGGCATGGGCGTTTTTGCAATCGCAAGTTGAACGAGCTGTACGGCACGATCTTTGTATGTCTCTTGGAGCGCTTCGAACATGGAAGGGATCGGTTCGACCAAAATACCCTTGGGATTGTGCTGCATGATCGCATCGTGCAGTGGATCACCACGGAGCCCATCATTGGCACCGATTTGAACGAGAAAAAAATCATCCGGAATATGTGAAAAGTAGAGGGAGAGAAATGCCTTGAACCACAGCTTTGGCTCGGTTTTATTGCGCTTAGAATACCCGTAGCGCTTCAAAAATGGGTATAGCAGAGATTCAATCATCGTGGCATTTCCTATTCAATATGTTCGCGCTTGATGAGTGTGTCATCTTCGATATCGATGGCCGCACGCTTGCCGACAACGAGAGAGGTCTCCGTGGGCTTGAAGCCGTAGCCCGGACATTTGAAGGTAACCATGTCCCGCGTGATAATCGTACCCTTCGGAATACGCCTCTTCGTCACGATGGATTTCGCGTGCTTGTCTCTCACTGGCTTCTCGAGGTCAATGAGATCCTTGCCTCCGGTCCCCAGAATGCGCCACACGCGGCCCGCATCACGTACCAGTTCTGCAAATTGATCGGGGTCCAAGCTCACGGTCGCATGGTCAGGCCCTGGCAGGTTGTGCGAGAGGGTAAGGTGTCGCTCGACGATTGGGGCGCCGAGCGCGACAGCGGCGAGAGACGGCAAAATGTCCTGTTCGTGTCCGGAATAACCGACCGGAATGGGCGCATACCGGTCCCTGAACTCGACCATGGTTTTGAGATTTATGACATCATCTGGCGACGGGTACACAGACACGCAGTGCATGAGCAGGAGATTGCCGTGATGTTTCAGTACGGTGATAACCGCCTCATCGACCTCTTCGAGTGTCGCCATACCAGTCGATAGAATGATAGGTTTCTTGAGCCGCGCGATGTACTCGATGAGTGGGATGTTGGTTATCTCAAATGACGAAATCTTGTAGAAAGGCATGTCAATCGTCTCGAGAAAATCGACGCTCTTTTCTTCGAACGGCGTTACGAAAAAATCAATCCCGAAGGAACCCGCAAATTCCATAAGCTTCGGGAACGCATCGTCTTTGAGTTCCGCGGCAGCTTTATACTCCCCATACGTATACCCCTGTAGTTCATTCCTCGTCTGCGGCAAATCACGCACTTCCTTCACCCAAAGATCTTGGACGGCGCGACGCTGGAATTTGACCGCATGCGCGCCGGCCTTTGCGGCACGTTCGACCGCCCGCTTGGCGAGAAAAAAATCTCCGTTGTGGTTGATGCCGACTTCTGCAATGAAGTACGTCGGGTGTCCGTATCCGACAATGTGACGACCCAGCCGGACATCCGACGATGCCCGAGCGAGCGCATTTTTCAGTGCCCCCGCATGTTTTGATTGCATGTCGCGATGATAACAGAAGAACGGAAAATTCAAAGGCGCGCAGACAGACCGAGTGTTTCAAAGAATTGCCGATACAAGTTGACTGTTCTCTCTCGTTCTTGGTCGATCATCGTCCGGCGGGCAGTGCCGTCGCCTGCGTCCTTCCCCAGACACATGCGATCCACCGCGGCTATCAACTCTGAGCTGAACGCTCCTTCAAGGTTTACGCATTCGTGTGACAATCCGAGGCTCGCATACATGGCGCGTACTCGTGGCTGCGCCACGAGCCCGATGCACGGGACGCCCATCGCCAAGGAGCACACATTGGCGTGGAACCTCGTCCCCAATGTAAGCCCGCTCCCCTTGTAGATGGAGAAGAGCAGGTCGGCGCCTCTATCCCCCTGCACATGCGGCGCCACCTGTATACGCGATCGCACGGTGAAGTCGGTCAATCCATCGAGTACCCGCACAATTGCAGCAAGGTCACCATGGATGTGAGGAACAAATACGATATGCATGTCCGTTGCGTCGAGGATGTGTCGTAGCACATTGCGCATCTCTCCGTAGTAGACGTCCTCATCGATCACGATAACACCGCCTCCTTTTTGTATTTGCTCGCGCGTAATGTTGATTGCGATATATTTCGAGGGCAACGCATCATATACACGTCCGCTGGGCGCGTAAAAGAATCCACTATCCAACACTTGCGGAATCGCTTCGAGTTCGGCTTTGTCGAACATGCGGACGAGCGCCTTGTGAGAACCGTCGTTGCGTAGCGCAAGAACCGTTTTTTTCCTGCCGAGGAGAAGTCGCACGAATGACTTGAACTTTTCCTCATTACCTGCGGGTACGATGGCATTGGCGATGATGCCGACACTTGTGATTAGAACGGGCGCGGTAATCTCTTTCCATATATTCTCGCCAATGTCGAGAGTCGTACCCGTTGCGCTTCCCTCGATATCGAAACTCAGTATCCCGCCGCCGCCCATAACGACGAGATCCTGCGCATTGGCAAGGTCAACGAATGCGCGGTCGAAAAAATGTTTGTCGGGCAAAGTATAGTTGGTATAGAATTTCCGCAATTCAATCGGCGTGATTTTATAGCCGTCGGATAAGCAACGCGACAATATATTCCCAAACCCGATGTTACTGGCATTATCGCCGATGTTGCCTGTGAAAGACGCGAGGTGGAGGATTTTCAGCATACTGATTTAGGCGAACGGCAACGTGCGTTCATCAACATCGCGGGCGTCGAGCACCATTTCTGCAAATTCACGGATTGCGCCACTGCCGCCGGGTTTTGAGAGCACGAGGTGCGCTACTTTCTTCGCTACCCTCTGCCCATCGCTCGGCGTCACGGCAAGCCCTGCTTTTTGCATACATTCGATGTCGTTTCGATCGTCGCCGATGTACGCGCAGTCTTGCCACGTGAGACTCTGTTCGGTCAGCCACTCCTCAACTGCTGGTACCTTTCCACTCCCTGTACGCAAGCCTGTTCGCGCCGCTATCGGGCGCCATGCACCCGATTGCACGGATGGCAGACCGTTGAGTCTTTCCACAATGCTTTCGAGCGGTTGCTTTTCTGCAGTCGCAAAAAGGACGCTAACGCCAATCGCCCGCAGAAAAGAAAGACCCTGCCCATCTGGGTAACAGCGCTGCTTCATGATGACGACCTCGCCGCTTTGCAGCGTTGCGCGGAACTCATCTCCGGTGAACCATACACCGTCACCATCGAGGATGAGGCCTTTAAATGTACGCAATATTTCTACCGATGGTGGTGTCGCCATACTCGCAACGTTTACTCTGTGCTCTCCCCCATACGACTTCGCAAGATCTCCTCGGCCTTTTCGAAATCTTTTACATGATCCACATCGACGGCGTCTGCGATGAGATACGGCAATACCTTGCCTCCTGCGATTCGCTTCTCTTCTACGAGGGTCCGCCAGCGGATAGCCGACGCGTCAATATACACATATGCCCTAGGGAGCAATTGCCGCGGCTGATTAAAGACATCTTTTAGGTTTATGACGCTATCGGGAAAGATAGGTTCAATATATACATCGTCTTTCATCTTCCACATTTTGTACGGATGCTTTGGAGCTTCAATCACCGTGTAGCACGAATCGGCCTCCGGATGGTCGATGAGGAGTTGCAGGCACGCGTCGATATCCGCGGTTTTGCAGAGCGGAAATGTTGGTGCAAGCCGTACGATGATATCCGCTTTCCAACCCTCATTGCTGTGGAGCCAAGTCGCCGCATGGTATAGCCAATCGAAATCCGGCACTAGATCTCCGCAGAGCTCCGGAGGCCGCATGAAAGGCGTTTCTGCGCCGTACTGTCGACCAATCTCTGCATACGCGGGTGAATCGGTGGAGAGCACAACACGGGTGATAAGGCTCGATCGTTTCGCCGCCCCGATAATCCACGACATCATCGGCTTCCCGAGCAATGGAAGGATGTTTTTATTCGGCAAACTTTTCGAACCGCTACGGGCGCCGACGACCCCGAGAATGTTGAGCGGTATTGGCGAAACGTTCATGTCCGCACAATGACATGAATGCTGGTGTCGAGCAATAATATTCTAAACAGTATCGGTCACAGTCATGATGTACGTATTGACATCAATACGTACGAATCGTAGTCCCCGCGGCTTCATGGAGTCGATCATCTCAAATTTTCGTAGCATCCTCGATATATATCTACGGCTCAGGTATGGGAATTTTTGTAGGCGGGACGCGCGGAGAGCTGCCTCGTGCCTGCCGAGCAGAAATCTGGTTATTGACGGGTGACGAAATAAGGCGTAGGCGAGACGCTTGATAATGATGCGGAGAGATCTGACGAACGTGCGATAGTTTCTCACGATATCCTCATAGACGAGCTTCGGGCCGATATCCCCTCGCCGTTCGATACTATCGAGTTCCCGCACCGTCGCGAGTTCGCCCGACACCGAATCCATGTATGGCTTGAGGAAATCACCCTGCATTACGAATGAGTCAGTCGATTTGTTGTCTGCGCCGATATTCTTGATGGCAACTTCAAGCTCCGGTATTGTTGCAAAGTATCTCCCGAATTTGTTCGGCAACTCCGATTCATATTCACTCGACTTGCCCAGCGGATTGTAGCGGAGCACCGGTTTCCCGACCGCCCACGCCTCGATGCCGGTGGTACAGCCTGTGTGAATGACCGCTTTCGACGCGAGTATCCAATCGATGACATTACCGCTATATATGACGCGTACATTCTTCAGGCCATGCAGTTCGCGCCTCCAGTTTAAATGATTCTCGCTCGGATGCGGTCGGACTATAATATTCGTGTCGGAGAAACGCACGCTCAATGCCCGCACCATAGCAACGTATTCTTGAAACAGGCGCTCCTTGTATGTCGCGAGCCCGAGGAAGAAACTCTTCTCATTTTCGGTTAGTGAGCGGCCGAGATTCTTGACACTCGATTTCTCTCGTTCAACGAGTACATCCTCAACCTCATGCGGTGTTTTGTTCCCTGCCGTAAAGTTGGTGTTGACCAGAATGAACGGCGACCATGTCCGCGAGAGTAGCTCGCATCGTTCCTGAAAAATAGTCCGGTACTGATCACGCAAGATATCGAACGAGGGACTTCCAGTGACCTCGACCACCGATTCGAGTAGCGGATATGCTCGCTTGAGGAGAGCTTCCTGAGCTTTGCCGCGAGCAAAGTACACGTCAAGTAAGTGTGTCTTATTTTGTTCTATCCCGCGCCTGAGGAAAAATGTGTCGTCAATATAGACGACCCCTTCCTGATGAGAGCCTGCGTAAAAGAAGTGCTTCCTTCTCTCATCACCGAAGCGATACGGGAAGAGCGCCTCCCAATGCTTATAGATATAGACACCCCCGCCGAGCTCTCGAGCATATCGCTGTACTTCGCGCTTCTCTCCCAGCACTATTATATAGCCGCGTTTGAGTGCTTCATGAGCGATGAGCAAATTGGCATCGAGCTCGCGGGCGATCGTTTCAATGGGTAGATACAGGATCCGACTTATCACGCGGGGAATTATCGCGGTTTTCTGAAAATGCGTCAATGTGGGAGAATACTGCGAACGACATCTGCGACGCGCTCTGCATTTTTTCCGTCGGCCGTATAGTAGCGCTCCATCGCATCTTTCATGCGCGCAGTGACTTCACTATCTGGCTCTAGAATGCGCGCGAGGAGCTCCGGCAGTTGCTCGACTGTTGAAATTCCCGCGCCCGCACCGAGCGAAAGCGGCGGCAGCGGTGTCGGTACTGAGAGTTTTCGCTCCATCGCGTCGTTCATATATAC
>Ga0209542_10018566_pt1 | contig 11243 bp, 12 predicted proteins | sample RifCSPhighO2_01_FD_184028 | JGI IMG/M metagenome (GOLD analysis project Ga0209542, IMG submission 184028) | Soil microbial communities from Rifle, Colorado - Rifle CSP2_plank highO2_0.1 (SPAdes) (version 2) | ecosystem: Environmental > Terrestrial > Deep subsurface > Rock core/Sediment ...
CTGATGCCAATGCCAGAGGAAGAATTTTGCAAAGAACTTAGTGAATTTTTGAATACCTTAGAAAATACAGGTGTAAACCCTACATACTTTGAACTGCTGGTGGCTTTTGCCTACTGGGAGTTTGCTCGCCAGGGGGTGGATTATGCTGTGGTAGAAGTGGGTCTGGGTGGTCTGCTAGACGGAACAAACGTAGTTTCTAGATCTGACAAAGTCTGTGTAATTACAGACATAGGGCTAGACCACACGAACGTGCTGGGCACTAACCTGTCAGACATTGCCGCCCAAAAAGCCGGAATAGTCCAAGAACACAATGTCACATTTATGTACAGACAGGACAGCGGTGTCATGGTGGCAGTAAAAAAGCGCTGCCAGCAGAAAGACGCACACCTAAATGCAATTACTCAAGCAGACTTTGAAGGTTCGGAAAGTTTACCACTGTTTCAGCAGCGCAATTGGTATTTGGCGAGCCAAGTTGTTGACTACATTGCCAAGAGCGGTGAACTTCCAAAACTTTCTAAAGAGCAGCTGCATAGATCTCGGCAAACTTATGTACCGGCGCGCATGGAGGTGATGCAGTTTGGTGATAAAACGGTAATCATGGATGGTGCGCATAATCCCCAAAAAATAAGCGCATCCGTAAATAGTTTGCAAAACAAGTTTCCGGGCCAAAAAATGCAGGTTGTTTTAGGGCTGCTGGGCGACAAAGAGCTTGAGGGTGTAATAAAAGAGCTCAAGCCCATTGCCAGCGCCATTTATGCTACGCACTTTGCTGCAGAGCAGGACATGCCACGGCAGGCAATAAACCCGGACGAAATAGTCAAAACGGCTCAAGCCCAAGGGCTAAAAGCCATGGCAATCAATGAGCCAGAGCAAGCTTTTCAAACCGCACTAAATAAACCAGAGCCAGTTTTGGTCATAGGCTCGTTTTTCTTGCTAAATCACATTAGACCGCTTATCTTTAAATAATGATTAGAGCAATAGTTGCAATTGATGAAAGGCGGGGCATGGCCGACGACCACGGCATACCCTGGCGAGAAAAAGTGCCAAAAGAGATAGCTTATTTCCGCGAACAGACTTCAAAAGGTGACATTTTGATGGGCTACGGCACGTATGTGGAGTTTAAGAAACCGTTTCACGAACATGTAAATTATGTAGCCACAAACAAAGACGAAAAGTTGCGCGAAGGCTTTGAACCCATAAAAGACGCGCGGGATTTTTTAAAAAATTACAGTGGTGAGTTGATCTGGAACATCGGTGGTGCGGGTTTGCTAGAACACACGCTAGACCTTCACGATGAACTGTATATAACTCAGCTAAAAGGCGATTTTCATTGCACCAAGTTCTTTCCGGAGTATAAAGATAAATTTGAAATGGCTAGTGCAGGCGACTGGATCACCGAAAACGGCGTAACTTACCGGTTCGAAGTCTGGAAACGCAAATAGTTGGAATACCCAAAGAGAAAAGAGACTTTGCCCCACAACCCTTTTTGTTATGATATTAGCATGCATTTGACTGTCGTTCGTCATGGTGAAACAGAGGAAAATGCTCAACGCACAATACAAGGTCATAATCACGGTCGCTTGTCTGCGGTTGGGGAGAAGCAAGTTAAAAAACTCGCCTCTAAATTAAAAAATGAAAACTTTGACATCATATATAGTTCAGATTTGCAGCGCGCCGTTGATACGGCTGTAGCAATACAGTCTGAGCACAAAAAAACGCCAGTTATCTATAATCCCGCCTTGCGTGAATTGAGAGTAAGAGCCTTCCAGGGGCTTCCAGTTTATTTATTTCAATGGGGGGCAAAGTTACGTAATTATTTACCAATAAGTTTATTTGGTATTGAGTCTACTCCGCACGCAAAGCAGCGCATCGTATCTTTTATAAACTCAACAGCAGAACAATATCCGAAAGGCAACATACTTTTCGTTAGCCATGGAGGACCCATTAGAATTATGCGTTCAATTTTTGAAGACAAACCACTCAACAAGCTAACAAAAGAAGAAATACCAAACAGCTCAATCTGGAAATTTGAAGTCGACGCACCCATTAGTACAAAACAAAAACACACGCAGTGATACAATAGTATATTATTGTTTATTATGTAAATAAAATTTATAATATGTGTTATGTCTTATGAGTTGAGGTCTGGAAATAATACAGACATTACCGTTGTGGGCAATTCGGTCTACAAGGTATCTCGATATGCTTTTTTGCAAGAAGACGCGACGGAAATGGCTAAACAGCTAGAGTCTTACGCAGAAACTTTTGAGTCTGAACCTATAGATGTGCCTGATTTAAAAGAAGTCGGCATTATTAAGAAATCTGGCGATCGCTACCGTGTAATCCATGTATTAGATCTATGTACTGATCCTAATCTTTGCAGCCTTCAAGAAGAGGACCTAAGGAGTGGACTTCAGCGAGTACTAGGGCAGATCGCTGCCATGTCTACTTTTGATAATGAAAGATTACTTCGTGTACCTATTGATGCATCTGCAAACAATTTTCATGTTGGCCATAAGGGTGTATTGGTTGACCTCTTTCCCCCGCTCCTGCGTAAAAAAGACGGATCACTACCCTTTAGCAACATTCAATATAGCCGTACTTTTATCAGAAGGAACCTCATATCTTATACAAGAGGTACTGTCGAAGGTGCTATCCTATCTACCCTTTTTACAGGCATCATGGGCGACCGGCCTTTTCAGCAAGCTATTCATACCGCTAAGGGTATTGATACTTGGTGCTACGATATGATACCAACTACACTGAAGGCACCCACAAAAGACAATATACGTCGCCAGATTAAAGCCCATTTTATTCCTCATTTTCTTCGAAATAGTATTTCAGATGGTATATGTGGAGTACAAAAAATGCTTGGTGTCTCACCTTATGGGCGAGGTGAATCCTAAATGATAGAAGGCCACAGTGTGGATTATCATAAGCCAGAATTGGCACTAAATCTTTATACCGGAGTCGATTATTTCAGATCACTTACAAATGATATTGTAGCTACTAAAGCAGGCGACCGGGTAGCAATAACAACTATGGGGTTTGATCCTTCTGATCCAATCGCCCGGTCAGTCATTCACGAACTTAGTTTGGCTGCTAGCCGCAATGTTTCAGTGACATTTGGAATTGATGCATTTGCGATTATGGAACCACGAAGCGTTGGGCCCCTAGTGCTACCATACCCGATTGGTAAAAAAACCATTCACGAACGCTACAGAGCGCTGGAAGAACTTAATAATAATAATGTCACCTGCGGTATTATTAATATGCCGAATTCACGTGTGGCTAACTTGTTTGCTGGCCGTTCTCATATGAAGCTCGCGGTTGTTAATAGTAAAACATATATAGGAGGCCCAAGTTTCCAGGGTTGTGACCGCCTTGATATGGTAGTTGGATTTGAAGATCAAACCTCAGCAGATTTTGTCTATGATCTTTCAACAAGTATTACTGAGGTGAGCGATACAGCCAAGGTGCTAGAAAATGAAGATAAAGCGTACAATCTTGATGATAAAACAAAACTTTTTATAGATTCAGGAAAACCGGGACAATCCCTGATTTTACAAGAAGGAGTTAAAATTGTTGATGAAGCTAAAGAATGGCTTCTTATAGGCTGCCAATTTTTACCGACGGGTATAATAGGAAAGCGACTTGAGAAGGCTATGAAACGAGGTGTCGAAGTCCACATCGCCTATAATCATCCTAGTAAGTATGATCGAATGAATCTAGCCCACTCGGTAATACTTGCATTAGAAAAAATTAAAAAATCACGCGCATTTTTCGCTAACCAAGTTTCACTAGATATACCGCCACTTCACACCAAAGCTCTAGCTAACGAAAATGTCGGTATGGTGGGCAGCCATAACTTAATAGAAACAGGGGTGAAGTTTGGAACGCCAGAAATCTCACTTGCTCGATACACTCCTAAATTTGCCCAAGCCGTACGCGAGCTTCTGTTGAGAGAGATAGAGGTAGATCCTTAAAGTAACAACTATCTTATCATTCACTAAAGTAGTTCTGATGGAGGGCCTGGAGGGACTCGACTCACCTTCGGCGAGCCCGAAACTTCACGATTGAAAACTAGTTTTCATTGGAAGGTTTCCTTGCGAATTGCCACTGGCAATTCGCACCTCGACAGTCTCGGGTACAAGTCAGCAAGATCTACCAAACAAAAAACCCACCGCAAGGGTGGATTCTTTGTTTGGAGGGCCTGGAGGGACTCGAACCCTCGACACGCGGCTTAAGAGGCCGCTGCTCTAACCAGCTGAGCTACAGGCCCTTGGAAGATGGGGCAAGCGTGGAAATTATATCACGATATTGTAGCTTTAGAAGCCGCTTGCCCTCCGTTGTTTTCAAAAACTTCTCCCTGCGAATTGCATCAGTTTTTTCGATGTAAGCTTCGTAGCCCAACAAAGTTAAGGGCAAATACTTGCGTGTAGTGTTTGACATGCCTGATTTATGCTGTGTTATTCTTTGCTTCAGGTTGGCGGTGAAGCCCGTGTAAATTTGGCCATTATTCATTTTTATGAAGTAAACGTAATACATATAATCCTCTGCCTTATCATACGATACGGCCCTGTCGTATGACAGGGTTTTTTCAAGATCTAAGGTACAATGATTTGGTCATGAAGGTATTGAATGGTTCAGAATTAGCCGGTTTTATCAAAGAGCGCCAGGCGCGGGAAGTCCGCAGCCTTGGCATGCGGCCAAAGCTGGCAATTGTGCAGTGCAAGGACGATCCGGTTATAAATACCTACGTGCGGCTAAAGAAAAAATACGGGGCAGACTTAGGCATAGATGTAGACATACATTTTGTGTCACAAGAAGAAATTGCAACATTGTTGCAAAAGCTAAACTCCGACATGGGGGTTCACGGCGTTATAGTCCAGCTACCCCTGACAGACCCCAGCCAAACAGATGAAATAGTAAACATGGTAGCGCCAGAAAAAGATGTAGACGCACTTGGTAAAGATGCCAAGTTTGATCCGGCAACGCCCATGGCCATTATGTGGCTGCTAAGCGGCTACAACGTAGACCTAAAAAACAAACACATTTTACTGGTTGGGCGCGGCAAACTGGTGGGCGCGCCGCTAGAGAAAATCTTGAAAAACTCCGGCTTAGACGCGGAAGTGATTGACCGCGAGGCAAAGGATCTAGGTCAACACACCAAAGAAGCAGACGTAATTATTACCGCCACGGGCAGCCCGGCTATCCTATATTCGAGCATGATCAAAAAGGGCGCGGTTGTGGTAGACGCTGGTGTGGCTAGTGAAGAGGGCAAAACAGTGGGCGACCTGGCAGATGACGTTTATGAACGCGATGACCTGACAATCACGCCCAAAAAGGGTGGTGTAGGTCCACTGACGGTGTGTGCCTTGTTTGAGAATGTGATTAGGGCGGGCTCGGTCGCATAAATGAAAACTATAGGCGTTTTTGACAGCGGAGTAGGTGGCCAGTCTGTTGCCAATGCTATTGCTAAAGCCCTGCCAGAAACAGAAGTTATACGGCGCGAAGATAAACAAAATTTGCCCTACGGCACTAAGACTCCAGAAGAGCTCAAGTCCCTTACACTGCCTATACTTAACAAGTTAAGCAAAGAGTGCGATGTAATCGTGGTAGCCTGCAACACCGTATCTACAACTATTATTAACGATTTGCGCCAGCAGATTGACGTCCCCCTGATTGCCATGGAACCCATGGTTAAACCTGCAGTAGAAATGACAAAATCCGGTGTTGTCGCGGTATGTGCTACTCCTGCCACACTGGCCAGCAAACGTTACCATTGGCTAAAGGACGAATATGCCAAGGGTGTGAAAGTAGTCGAACCAGACTGCAGTGACTGGTCGCAGATGATTGAAAATAACCAAATTGACCGCCGGCACATAGAGGAGCGGATAGAAAACTCACTAGACGAAGGCGCGGATGTAATAGCGCTGGGCTGCACGCACTACCACTGGATAGAAGAAGAGATTAAGCAAATCGCAAATGGTCGGGCCAAGGTTTTGCAGCCCGAACAGCCAGTGATCGCCCAGCTCAAGCGAGTGCTTGCACAGCTTTCTTAAATTGGTCTCCGCGGTCCTTGTAGTTTTTAAACAAGTCAAAGCTGGCACAAGCGGTAGAAAGCAGCACTACATCGCCCGGACGTGTAACCATGCGGGCGGTGCCCACTATGTCTGGCATGGTGCTACCGCCCTCTACGGTATTTTGGAATCCCTCGGCTTCTAGCGCCTGTTTGATTTTGGGGCCCTCTTTGCCAATCAGCACAACCTGAGACACGTTATTTTTGCTTACCATTTTGGCAAGCTCTTTAAAGTCGGCGCCCTTTTCTGATCCTCCTAGTATTATCACTTTTGGCTGGTCAAAGGCCTCAACGGCTACCATGGCGGTTTCTGGGGTAGTGCCAAAGCTGTCGTCATAATATTTGACCCCGTCTACCTCGCGCACAAATTCTAGCCTGTGTTCCAGCCCCGCAAAGGTTGTAATGACTGATTTTATGGTCTCAACATCTTGGACTATTTGCCACACTGCGGTCACGGCTGCGCAGACGTTTTGCCAGTTGTGCCTGCCCAGCAGCTTTATGTCGCTAGTTTTGCAGATAGTTTGGCCGTCTATGACCACACTGCCTTCAATCACATCTGCACCAGGGTGTTTCATGTATGGGACCTTTTGGCCTTGGCCGACGCTGGCAATGTGCTGAGAGTAGTCGTTTAGACCGTAGTAAATAGCAAAGTCTGGCTTTGACTGCCAGCGGAACAGCTGTTGTTTGGCGGTTATGTACTCGTCCATATTGCCGTGCCAGTCCTGATGCTCTGGTGCCACCATTAGGCACAGGGCAATGTGGGGCGAGTATTTTAGATCTATCAGCTGGAAGTTGGCTAGCTCTAGCACCACCCAGTCGTCTGGGTGTATGTAATCTTTTAGCAGGTCCAGCGGCGGTGTGCCAATGTTGCCGCCCAGGTGCACCTTGCGGCCGGCAGCCTCCAGCATTTTGGCAATCAAGGTGCTGGTGGTGCCTTTGCCCTTGGTGCCGGTCACGCCAACGACATTTTTGGCGGGGCAGACTTTCATAAATTCGTTGGTTACGGTGGTAACTTTGTCTAAAATTTCTGGCGAGTTGGCCTTCACAATATCACCGGGGTGAACCGAAGGCGAGCGAAAGATAACGTCAAACTGGTCCAGATTTTTTAGGTAGTCAGGGCCCAGCTGTTTTTGCACATCGCTTGGCAAATTAACAGATTCGTTTTGGTCGCAGACGGTTATTTGGTTGCCTGGCTTGGCATAATATTCATAGGCAGAACGCCCCTGCTCGCCATAACCCAAGATTGCTATTCGCATACTCACATACTACCTGATTCTCACTTGTGAAAGGACGGACCTTTCACAAGTCTCACGAGGTTACGCTTTAAGCTGAAGACCACAGAGTATGTTAAGCTACGTGAAAGGACGGACCTTTCACATGCCTAGTAGGAATAGTATTAAAGAGTTTGCACCTCAGAGTTTCTATCATGTATACAACAGGGGGGTTGAAAAACGACGAATCTTTTTAGACGAACAAGATTATGTTGTCTTCTTGGGCTTACTGAAAAAATACATATCCGGCGAACAAACTGATAAGAATAACCGTCACCCAATAAAAAAATTTGGTCCAGAACTAAAATTGATTGCGTATTGCCTTATGCCAAATCATTTCCACCTACTGTTTTACCAAGAAAACGAGACAACAATAACAGAATTCATGAGACGAGTAACAACTGGATACGTTATGTATTTCAATAATAGATACCAGCGAGTGGGTGGCCTATTCCAGGGACGGTATAAAGCTTCCTCAATAAATGCCGATAGCTATTTACATCACATTTCACGGTACATTCACCTCAACCCAGAAAACTACAACCATTGGCCATATTCAAGTCTGCCATATTTTCTTGGTAAGAGAAATGCAAGTTGGGTGCAGCCAGGATTAGTTATGGATATTTTTGATAACGACCCCGAACAATACAGGGCTTTTCTTCGTGATTATGAAGATAACAAAAAAGAGCTAGATGCTCTTAAGTGGCAACTTGCCAACAATCCAGATGACTTGTGAAAGGACGGACCTTTCACATTTAGGGAGTAGATGGGGGGTTTGGGGGTGTTTGGGGTGCTGCGGGAGCAGGGCTAGAACCTAGCTGCTGTTTGACTAGTTCGGCGACCTGGCGGGGGGTCATGTCTGCCTTCAAAATCACGGCGCTCACACCCAGTTTTTTTACGTTTTCTGGAATTTCCTGTTCGCCTACGTTGGTCAGTATCACCACTTTTATGTCTTTACCCCAGACAGTAGATCGCAGTTTGGTTAGCATTTCGTCGCCAGTCATCTCTGGCATCATGAGGTCCAGCAAGATTATGTCTGGCTTCATGTTTTCAACTAGCTGCAAACCAAGTTTGCCGTTTTCGGCAGTTTCTACTAAAAAGCCTTCGCCCTCAAACTTGATGCGGTACATCTGGCTAATAGCCACATCGTCTTCTATAATCGCAACTTTTGCTGCCATGACTCTTATGGTACGAAAAGGAAGAAAATAAGGCAATCACTAATAATGATTGTTTGACACAAGAACCAGTTTGTGTAATCTTATTCAGAGAAAGCAAAAGAACACAGCTTGAAAAATCAGACAAAAATGTTAAAATAACAACATATATGAAGATCCACATTGCCTCAGGAATAGGTACAGGCCCAACTAAACTAGCAGCTTTTGATTCCGCCCTTAACACTGCTGGTGTGGCCAACTACAACCTGATTCGTCTTAGTTCAATTGTTCCCCCTGATTCAAACATAGTGGTCCATGATAAATCTATCCCAAATACACCTGGTAACTGGGGCGATCGCTTGTACGTTGTGATGGCAGACGCTCGGGTTGACACTCCAAATGCTGAAGCATGGGCGGGTATAGGTTGGGTTCAAGACAAAAAGACAGGCAAAGGACTTTTCGTAGAACACGAAGGTAAAAGCAAAAAAACCGTAGAACAAGATATTCAGCAAAGTTTGCAGGCGTTAATGGCAACACGAAATGTTGATTTTGGAGAGATCCAGATGAAAGTGGTTGGCAGGATATGCCAGCATGAGCCGGTTTGTGTGCTTGTTGTTGCAGTTTTTCAGTCAAGCGATTGGAAAAATAATCCATTTCAAAACGAATAATATGACAACCGCGCCAATTCAAAATCCAGAGACTAGGCCACCGATAGAAACTAACGTAGCTCTTGACGGGTCAAAGCTTACCCCCGAAGAAGTAGATGATTCTATAGCAGTTTACAGTGCTTACAGGGATGAAAATGACGAAGCGGTAAAAATAGGACTATATGGCGAAGATCTTGTGCAAGCTCTGCATAACCCAAGTACCATACTGAGCTCTTATGAGACACCAGATGGTAAAACCGTTAAGGTACCTCTTTTAGTGCCCGCAGAGGGACTCGAGTGGTATAACTTAGATTTACTAAGAAACGCGTATGGGCAAGATACCCCCCTGTACTACTATGCACACCCCCCCATCTCGGAAAAACCTGAGCTACGCGCAGATTTCACCAATGCACTTAAGGCGGAGCTAGACAAAGGCTCTGTAATTTTTATGGATCAGTATCATCGAGATGGAGCAGGTACAGCTGAGGAACTGCAATCTATTGTGGGCGAAGACTATAACGTCGATAGACTCGGTGGTGATGAGACGCGCGAAAGCCAATCGGTCGTTTTTGCAGGTCCTGTAAATTTCCCTGGAGTTGAAAGCGTACATTCCGCTCCATCGATAACTGAAGCATATAAACAGGCAGTGACAGACGGTGAAATAGTGGGAGATGGTACAAACGGCGCATCCTTGATTGAGGTGATTGAAGGAGAAGAAGCTGAGAAACTATGGCAACTCTACGATAAACCTTTCCAAGACTTGGGCCAGGATCACCCGTCTAACGCTGGTTTTGACCAAAAAGGCTTAATGGAAATTTTAGCCGATCCTAGTGTAGCCAAATTAGTAAACCGGGTTGATGGGCAAATCACTACTCTTTGCATATTTGTTCAAGACTTTGAGCACTACCCATGGTTTAACAATAAGTTCTACGCAGACAATTACCCTGAATACTTTAATACGGGGAACGTTTTAATTTTTCCCGGTATTGTGTCGGACGAAAATCTCAAAGGTGCGAGCTATAGCTCAAGACTTGTATCGCTGGCTACCCAGCTCTATGCCAAAAGGGGTTCCAATGTACTGGTCACTTTTGAATGCACGGAGATCAGTGCCACCTACATACCGAAGATAGTGAATAGAGCTATAAACCATGGTGGGTACGGTACTATATCTGGTATTGAGAACCCCATCTCACTAACAGAGTACCGAGTACTAAGAAAAACAACCTAATCTTTTAGCGAAATTTTATATTTCTTTAGGAATCTATCAGGATTAAAAGCCATTTTAGATCTTCTAAGTCCTTCCAGGCCCAAGTCTTGTTCCCAATTAACGTAGTCACAACCACTTTCCAATAGGTGTTGTGCTGCTTTTTTTGCCACAAACGTGAATATCTGATCGTGAACTGGAATTGCTTTTTCAAAATGACAAATAGCAAACCCATTAGCAAGTGTTTCATTAATAGAAAAAGCCACGCTCTTGCCATCAACCTCTATCATGGTAAGTAGTAAATTAAGTTCGGAAGCATTATCTAGGAGGATAGAAAGAGCTTTGTGCTCAAGACGTTGTTCTTGAGTGCTTTGCTCGGAGTTTGTTCCCCAGCCTAGGATAATTTCTTGAAGTTCTGATCTTGTATGATCATCGATCGATGTAATTTTCTTCACTTCTAATCTACCAGATAAAGACTTTTCAACCTCGTTAGCCTTATTTCTTTTTTTCTTGAATTTTTTACCGGATAAATTGGAGATGCTGGCAAGTTTATAAATGTAATCAAAATTGTCAGGGTCTTCTATGATCACAAGCCCTTCTTTATTTTTAATACTTCTAACAACAACCTCGGGTATAAGTTTAAATTTGTTGATCGAAAGTTCTTCTAGGGACTCGTCTATCAAATTATCTCCCAGGATCGAGAACACTGGCTCGCCGGTCAGATAGTCCGGCAATTGAATCACAAGATTTCCGTTTAACCACGACACCTTGGTTGACCCATCAATATTCCAGCAGTAAAGACTCGTAAAGTTAAAGTCAGAGTATGGTTCGAAGCGGGAAGTAAAGGCAACAAATTCATCCCTTAAGTTCTCGTTCAAATCAGTA
>Ga0209542_10018568_pt1 | contig 11242 bp, 9 predicted proteins | sample RifCSPhighO2_01_FD_184028 | JGI IMG/M metagenome (GOLD analysis project Ga0209542, IMG submission 184028) | Soil microbial communities from Rifle, Colorado - Rifle CSP2_plank highO2_0.1 (SPAdes) (version 2) | ecosystem: Environmental > Terrestrial > Deep subsurface > Rock core/Sediment ...
AAAATAGCTCTTATACATGACTGGTTTTTGGGTTTGGGTGGGGCAGAGAGGACTCTGAAAGTTTTACACGAGATGTTTCCCGAAGCGCCGATTTATACTTTTTTTTATAACAAAAAATTTACCGACCGGTTTTTACCCAACGCCAAAATTAAACCTTCCTTCATCCAAAGTTTATTTAAACTCCGCATTTTTAACCATAAACTTTTTCTACCCCTTCTGCCCATTGCCGCCGAATCTTTTGATCTGAGCCAATTCGATCTAGTCATTTCTTCTTCCATTGCTTTTTCCAAAGGATTAATTTTAAAGCCAAAAACAAAACACATCTGCTACTGCTACAGCCCCACCCGCTTTTTATGGGACTGGCACCACGAATATCTAAAAAGTTATCCACATGCAAGGCTAAGCCTTGCAGATTGGGGGACGAAGATTTTACAGCATTTTTTAAGAATTTGGGATCGGCAAGCGGCTAACCGAGTAGATCAATTTGTAGCTATTTCCAAAACCGTCCAGCAGAGGATTAAGAAATATTATGGAAGAGATTCGATAATAGTCTATCCGCCAACTAATCAATTAGAGGCTCAAGGCCATAGTGTCCCTGAGGACGCTCAAAAATACCATGGCTCAAGTCTTAAAGATTATTTTCTCGTCGTCTCCCGTTTATTTCCTCACAAGAATATTGACCTTACCATTAAGGCTTTTAATAAATTAGAATTGCCCCTAGTGATTGTCGGCTCTGGACCAGAATATGATAAATTGAAAAAGCTGATCGAAAACAAATCTATGATAAAATTAGTAGGGGAAGTTTTAGACGAAGAGTTGGGGGGTTATTATCAAAATTCCAAGGCCTTTATCATGCCTCAGGAGGAAGACTTCGGTCTGACTCCTTTGGAAGCCATGTCTTTTGGTAAGCCAGTTTTGGCTTTGAAAAAAGGGGGAGCGCTGGAGTATGTTTTAGAAGGAATCAATGGCGAATTTTTTGACGACCCACATCCCGCGGTTTTAGCCGACGGAGTACGCCGCTTAAACGAAAATTATAAAAATTACAGCTCTTTAGTTATTAAAAAAACTGCGGAAAGATTTTCCCGCAGTCGGTTTGAGAAAGAAATAAAAAATATTATTACCAACTAGACTAAGTCCTTCAACAGAATATGGGCAACATAAATTCCAGATATGACTGAAAAAACCAACAATCCTTCTGGTAAATTCCAGCCCGTCAAATTTTTGTCTAAAATCCAAACCATTAAAACAACTACAATGGGTAACAATGTTGTTAGTGTTAATCTCCTCATATGTCCCCTTCTGTTTTTATAATCATCCTTCAATACAACCACTCCCAAGACACTATCAAGTGTCTTGGTTCGGTTGGGAAATTAACTTACCCCAACTTTCAGGTGGTGGTAGTGGACAATGCTTCTGAAAGTTCTGAAAAAGAGAATACCACAAACTTTATAAAAGATAAAGAAAATATAATTCTGATTCAAAACGAAAAAAATTTAGGTTACGCCGGAGGAAACAATGTGGGTATCCGTTATGCTCTCGAGCACAGCGCCGACTATGTTTTTATTTTAAACAATGACACCACCATCGAACCAGATTTATTAGATAAACTTGTTGCCGTTGCCGAAAACGATCCCCAAGTCGGCATCGTCGGCCCCGCCATCAAAGAGGGGAACGAAAAAACAGCTTACTATGGCAAAATCGCCTGGCTCAAAGCGGAACTTAAACACGTCTATGACCAATCAGCCATACGACCCGCTCTCGACAATGGATTCGCCCCGCTGGGCTCACCACTTCCTCGCTCTCGCTCGGTCGTCCACACGCAAGGCTCAACCTTGCAGAAGGGAGAGTATGTAATTGGTGCCGCTATGCTGATCAAAAAAGAGGTGTTGGAAAAGATAGCCGGTTTTGATGAAGTTTATTTCCTCTATTTTGAAGATGCCGACCTTTGCCTGCGAGCCCAAATAGCTGGCTATAAGCTCAAAATTGCCCCGGAAGCGATGATTTCCCACCAAGTCTCCACTTCTACCTCCTCCCTTGGCAAACCGTTGATTTTACGGTATCATACGCGAAACGCCCTTATTTTTAATAGCCTCAACGCCCCCTGGTCAATCCGCTTTTCTCTCATTTTCTGGTCCGGTTATATTCTTCTAAAAAACTTCCTAAAAGTTTTTCTTTTTCCATCCACCAGTTGGCCTAATCAAGCCGGAGAGGCTATCATCGACGGGGTATTAGATTTTTACAAAAACCACTACGGAAAAATATCATGACTAACATCGGTATCGAGTGCCACGCCATGGAAACAAATAGGTGGGGGGTGGGGCACCATTTGGCAAAACTTCTCGAAGAAATTTCTAAAAAATCTGAACCCGTTAGTGAGTTCAGATTTTATCTTTACTTCAAGGGCCGTATTCCCAACGACCAGTTTTTAAACAACCCGATTTTTGTAAAAAAAGTTTTAAAACTTCCTTTTTTTCGCCCGTCTTTCAATATTTTTTTCCATCTTCTTTTACCTCTGGCCTATTTCCGCGACCGCCTACAAGCCGTTTTCTTCCCAAGTTTTATGCTGCCCGCATTTTTTTTGGGAAAGTCTTTGGTGGTTCTAACCAATGATGTGCATTATGAATACACAGAAGGCCAACTGCCTTTTAAATATAAATTGGCTTATCGTTTTTTTGCCAACTGGGCCGCTTGGCGAGCTACTAAAATCAGTACTTACTCGCAATTCGCCAAAGATGAAATGGTCAAAATGTTCAAAATCAAACCAGAGAGAATCTACGTCAATTATCTTGGCATTGAAATTCCAAAAAATCAGACTACCGATAAAAGACTATCGACTATAGACTATCCATATCTTCTCTATGTCGGCCAAGCATTTCCCCGCCGCCGCGCCAAAGAGACCCTCCAAGCTTTTACTCTGCTTGCTTCAAAGTATCCCAATTTAAAATTAATTTTAGTCGGCCAAGATAAATACAACCCGCCAATTTTAGAAAATTTAGTTAAAGAAACAAATCAAAAGCTAGGCACTGAGAAGATTATTTATCATAGCTATATTGAAAACGACGAAGCTTTACACGAACTAATGAATAAAGCAAAGTTATTTATTTATATTTCTTCTTCCGAAGCTTTTGGCCTTCCGCCTTTGGAAGCTTTAGCCCTTGGAGTACCGCCGGTAGTTAAAGAAGATGCTTTGAATAGGGAGTTATATGGAGAAAACGCTTTTTTTGTGGCCAATGAAAAAGACCCCGCCGCCATTGCTAAAGTTTTAGAAAATGCCCTCAACGATACCGCCCGCCAACAAGAAATTATTCAAAATTCAGAGAAAGTAGTTTCGAAATTTAATTGGACTAGTCATACTGAAAAGTTTTTAGAGACAATAAAAGAAGTTATCCACATGCAAGGCTAAGCCTTGCATGATTAGGTAATGTTTAAAACACTTCGCCGATCAATTAACCTGGTTTTCCTTATTCAAGTCATCGTGGTTTTTTTGGTTGCTTTTGGAATTTTACCAAGAACGGCCATTCTTCCTTTAGTTGCCTTGATAGCCGGTTTTGTTTTATGGACTGACTTGGAAACATCAACCGCTTTTTTTATCCGCTCCGTGCCGCTTTTTGTGGCCATTCCTTTCACTTCTTATTTTGATTCCTTCAATCTCTGGCGCATCGCCAGCGGAATAATCTTTTTGAAGTGGCTCTATATGAGACCCCCAAGGCTCGACCTTGGATCTGTAAAAAGGTCGAGCCTTATTCGGACATATCCTTTAGCTTTTCTGGTAATCATTTTCCTATTAACTTCAATCTTGTCTCTTTTTGTGGCCGAAAATCTTTTTTCCGGAATTAAAAGAATAATTTATCTAGTTAATCTTAGTTTAGTTCCACTTGTTATTTATGACTTAATCAAAAAAAATCCCGCTCTGACTAAAAAATTCCTGGGAAACTTGCTAATTTCCGGAGTAATTGTCGTCGCCGTCGGTTTAGCCCAGTTAATCAGCGCTTATCTTGTACCTCTTCACGCTTTTGTAGATTTTTGGGGGAACACGGTACAACTGGGATTTTATGGCTATCAATGGGCCAGTCTCGCTTTGGAAGGGAACACTTGGTTTGCTTATTTCGGCGATCAACTATCTCTGCGAGTTTTTTCCACTTTTCCCGACTCCCACTCTTTTCCGGTTTATCTTTTAATGACCATTCCAGCTTTACTAGCCAAAAGGTTCGACCTTGGATCTTCAAAAAGGTCGAACCTTGATCTAATTCTACTCCCAATCTTTTATCTCCTAGCCATCCTAAGCGGCACCAGGGGAATATGGCTAGCCATTTTAGCCCCTCTTTTAGCTTTGCCGTTTTTAATTCGACAGAGTCAAACTAAAGAAAATAAAAATATTTTTAAGCGCCTTGGCTTACTTCTAATTCCGTTTTTCATCCTCTTCGCCGCCGCTTTTCCCATTATGGGCTCTAACCAGTTTTGGGTGGAAAAAGACAATAACCAAATCCTGGCCAAAAGAATTCGCTCCATTCTTGATTTAAATGAGACCTCCAACAGTGGACGAGTGGAAATTTGGAAAAAGACGGCCGCTTCAATTATTCGCCATCCTCTCTTGGGGGTGGGAATTGGTAATTTTCCAGTGGTCCTTGCCCAGCACACCGACCTCGCCAAAGCCGGCTCTTCTGCTCATAACTTATATCTCAACATCACCGCCGAAATTGGCCTAGTCGGACTTTTAGCCACTCTAGGTATTTTGTGGATTATTTTAAAACGAGGATGGATCATATCTTTAAGCACATCAGCCATACACCTCAAGATTTATACTGCCGCCTTCCTCCTTTACAGTTTGTGGGTTTTGGGGTATTCTTTAACGGACGCAATTTTGTTTGACGAGCGCGCTTTCCTGATTTTCGCCATCAATTCCTCAATAATTTTAGGACTCCATAACGCCCATGTCCAACCCTCTCGTCACAGTTAATTTAGTTGTTTTAAACGGAGAAAAATATATCCGCCACTGTTTGGATGCGATCAGACAACAGACTTATCCAAATTTAGAAATAAATATTTTTGATAATGGTTCCACTGATGGAACAAAAGAAATAATCCAGAGCTGGAAGATTGAAACTGAAAACTGGCAGCCGATTAACTTGATTTTTAATCAAGTTAATCTAGGCACTTGGCCCGGGCAGGAAAAAGCCATTGAATCTTCACATGGAAAATATATCGTGGCACTTTCCGTGGACGTTTTAATGCACCCCACAGCAATTGAAAAAGCGGTGAAAGTTTTAGAAAAAGATGAGAAAATAGGAGGAGTGCAATCCAAAATCTACCAATACAAAATTGAGGTCAGGCCTCAATTGGAGGAAAGGGTAATCAAAACAAATTTGATTGACACGCTAGGTTTTCAAATTTTCCGCTCCCGAAGAATAATAAACCTGGGCCATGGGGAAGAAGACCGCGGTCAATACGATCAAGAAACAGAAATCTTTGCCGTAGAGGGAGCCGCGCCCATTTTCCGAAAATCAGCTTTTGAAGAATTGCGGGTTTTGGGAGAAATAGCCGACCGAGAAATGTTCTGGTATGGGGACGACCTGGACATCGGCTGGCGAATGCGCTTATTCGGCTGGAAGCAGGTCTATAGTCCGAAAGTGATTATGTACCACGACCGTTCCACCACCAAAGGCATGAGCATGGGATGGAAAGACTATTTTTCCCGCATCCATGATAGAAAAAAAATTCCCATTTTTAAAAAAAGACTGGACTGGCGCAATAAACGCTTGGCCAGAATTAAAAATGACTATTGCCGGAATATGCTCAGAGACTTTTTCCCTATTGCTCGAAGAGAACTCCAGGAACTGGGTTATATTATATTTTTTGAACCGGCGGTGTTGCTGGAAATACCTAAACTGGTCAAACTTTTACCGCGCATGCTTAAGAAAAGAAAAATAATTCTAGCCCGCGCCCAAGTCGGACCAAAAGAAATGGCTCGGTGGTTTAGATGAGTCAAATCAGGAATTAGGAATTAGGGATTATGAATTATGATTTTCAACAATTGAATTTTAATGAGATAAAACCAAAAAACACTAAAAAGAAAATTCTTTTGGGAATTGGCTTGGTTGTTTTTATCTTTTTTCTTTTTAGTTTAGGACAAGCTTCCAACGTTATTACTGCTGAAAATCGCCCCTGGTGGCAGAAAATCGGCAACTTGTTCGGATCAAACACCCTGCCCATTTCTCCCACCAAAGAAGAGCGCGAGTTGCTCGATAAAAATTTTCCCTTGCCCACTGAAGAAGAGTACCGCTGGAATGTTTTGATTTTAGGAATTCGAGGCACGGATGATCCGGATGGGGGACTTTTAAGCGACAGCATCATGCTTTTTAGCCTTAACAAAAAAACGGGACAGTCCAGCCTGGTTTCCATTCCCCGCGATCTTTACGTCGACCTGCCCGGCATGAGCCAGGGAAAAGTCAATGAAATTTACGAAAAGGGTTTGCTTAGAAAAAAAACTTTGGAATTCAGCCGAGAAGCTTTTTCGCGTCTAACCGGAACACGCATAGATAATATAATTGTTTTCGACTTTAAAGCCTTTAAAGAAATCGTCAACGACTTAGGCGGAATTGATATCACTTTGAAAAAACCTTTTGAAGAAAAAAATCAGTGGGGATACGAATTTTTCCTCCCCGCCGGGCCAAACCATCTCAACGGCCAAGATGCTTTATATTTTGTCCGCTCCCGCTATAGCACCAGCGACTTTGATCGCTCTATCCGCCAACAACAGGTCATTTTCGCCATCAAAGACAAAGCTTTGAGCATCGGAGTTTTGGCCAACCCTCTCAAACTAGCCTCAATCTTAAAGAGCACCAACAAAAATATCGTTTCGGACTTAAATATTTTTGACACCGGCAACTTAATTCAATTGGCCAACTCCCTTAACGCGGAAAAGGTCAAACCGGCCCAAGAACATCTTTCCACTGAAAACATCCTTTACCAAACTTATCAAGATAATATTTATGTTTTACTGCCAAAAAATAACGACTGGAAAGTCTTCCGTGATTATTTTCAATGACTTTATCTATTATCATCGTAAATTATAAAAACTTAGAGCTCCTGAAGCTCTGCCTTAAATCCATCCAGGAACATCTCTCCGGAGAAAATTTGGATTACGAAACTTTAGTGGTTGATTCGGAAGCCCAGCTGGAAACCGAGCCGGTTTTATTGGAAAACTTTCCAGGTATCCGTTACTTTCCATTTCAAAAAAATATCGGCTATGCCGGAGGAGTAAACTGTGGCATTAAAAATTCTTCCGGAAAATATCTGCTGATTTTAAATCCAGATATTATTATTACTGCCGGAGCTATCCCTAAAATGCTGGCGCATCTCAAACAAAATCCGGAAATAGGCATGCTTGGCCCGCGCCTTCTTGGTTTTAACGGAAAAATTCAAAATTCCCGTTTTAGTTTTTATCGTCCTTCCACGATTATTTACCGGCGCACCTTTTTAGGTAAAAGCTTTTTCGGCCGAAAAGAATTATCAAGGTTCAACCTTGATAATAATCAGCCCACCGAACCGATTTATCCCGATTGGATCATGGGTTCGGCCATTTTGACCAGCCGCCAAGCGGTAGAAAAAGTGGGACCGATGGACGAAAGATTTTTTCTCTACTTTGAAGATGTTGACTGGGCTTGGAGATTCTGGGAAAATGGCTTTAAGGTGCAGTATTTTCCAGAAGCGACCATGTTGCACTATCACCAGCGCAGTTCCCGAGTCGGTTTTGATTTTTTTGATTTTTTTCTAAGAAGAGAAGCGCGCTGGCATATCTCCAGCGCCCTGAAATATTTTTTCAAACACGGCTGGAAATATAGGTCGGGAAAAGAGTTGTTTAAGGCAAAATTTAATGTCTAATCTACAAAAAAGAATAGCCCTTATAGTTTTAATTATTGCTCTTCTCGGGGTGGGCTTTTATAGCGGTCTTCGTTTTGAAAAATTTAAATCAAATAATGACGCTGAGAAAATTGCCACCGACATCATCAACAAAAACGCCGGGCAACCCAGCTCCATTGATTTTAGTTTGTTTTGGACCGTCCTCACTAAACTGGAAGAAAAATTTGTTGATCAAGATAAATTAGCCAACAAACGTAAACTGGTTTATGGAGCCATCGAAGGCATGGTTAACTCGGCCGGAGATCCATACACAGTCTTTTTGGAACCGGTCGAAAGCAAAAAATTCGAGGAACAGATTCAGGGTTCTTTTGGCGGAGTGGGCATCGAAATTGGACTGCGCAAAAATCTACTTACCGTTATCACCCCCATTAAAAATACCCCCGCGGAAAAAGCGGGAATTTTAGCAGGAGATATTATTGTCAAAATTGACGGCAAAGACTCCGTCAATTTAAAAGTAGATGAAGCCGTCTCTCAGATCAGAGGCAAAAAAGGCACCGCCGTTAAATTAAGCATTCAAAGAAACGGATCCAAAGAGCTGAAAGATTTTACCTTGGTTCGCGATGAAATTAAAATCCCTACGGTGGAGTGGGAACTACTGGATGATAAAATTGCTTATCTTCAACTCTTTACCTTTAATCGCAATACCGATGCTGACTTTGGCCGCATAGCTAAAGAAATTCTCGCTTCCAAAGCCGATCGAATTATTCTCGACCTGCGCAATAACCCGGGAGGCATTTTAGATTCAGCTGTCAACATCGCCAGCTGGTTTTTGGAACCAAATCAAACCGTGGTGACGGAAAAATTCTACGACGGCACCCAAACCTCGCTTCAGACCGATAAAATAGCTGAATTGAAAAAATATCCCCTGGTTATTTTGATTAACAAAGGCTCCGCTTCCGCCTCCGAAATTTTAGCTGGAGCTTTGCGCGACAACCGCGCTATAAAAATTATTGGAGAAACTTCTTTCGGTAAGGGCTCTGTTCAAGAATTAATAGAATTTCCAACTGAAGCTGGTAAAGCCACCCTCAAAGTCACCATCGCCAAATGGTACACTCCCAACGGCATTTCCATCAACGACAACGGCATCAAGCCGGATGTTGAAGTAAAACGCGCCGAAGAAGATATTACCAATGACAAAGACCCTCAACTCGATAAGGCCAAAGAAATCATCAAGTAAGGTTCGACTAAAAAAAGCTCAACCTTGAATCTTTAAAAAGGTTGAGCTTTGGTCTAATCTTGATTTTAACCAACTTTAATGGTATAATATAAAATGCTCTACGAAAAAGAACTCCAAGCCTTAGGCTTGTCAGAAAAAGAAGCTAAAGTTTATCTGGCCGCTTTAGAACTCGGGCCGGATACTGTCCAAAATATCGCCAAAAAAGCTGGCATCAACCGCCCCACCGCCTATCTTCAAATCGAATCCCTCAAACAAAAGGGGATTATCAGCGAGGTAGAGAAGGATAGTAAGGTACTGATTATGGCCGAATCTCCGGAAAGATTATCCAGTTTACTAAATACTTACGAAAAAGAATTAGAGTTTAAAAAGAAAGAACTTGAAAGAATTTTGCCGAATTTATCAGAACTTTTTACCGGTACGGGAGAAAAACCAAAAGTTAAATTTTATGAAGGACGGGGTGGAATTAGAGCCATTGAAGAAGACTTCCTTAAGACGAAAAGCAAGGAAATATATGGCTTTGCTAACGCCGACAAAGTATATGAGTTGTTTCCGGAATACTTAAAAGGATATTCTTCAAAAAGAGTGGCACAGGGAATAAAAAGCCAAATGATCTATAATCGCCAAGCCGGACCTCTAGATAAACAAGACGACGAAAAAATGCTTCGGATCGCTAAGCATGTCAACTATGAAAAATTGCCAATCGATTCCGACATTACTATTTTCGGAAACAAGGTCGCCTTTTTAGCTTATAAAGACAATCCTATCGGTGTATTGGTGGAGAGCAAGGAAATCGCTCAAACTATGCAAACCTTGTTTAAAAGAATCTGGGAAAGTATTTAAAAACAAGGGTTTTTGGCTATTTATATCAAAAAGTGTCAACTTAAGTTGACACTTTTTGATAATTGGAGTATAATGTTAGTATTCAGGGTTTTCGTAAAGGAGGTGGCTTATGGGTCTTTTTTAAAGCCCAAAACCGCAGGAGTAGCGTCCCGGCAGTATTTTGTGCCGGGACAAAGCTCTTGTGGGAATCACTTTCCTTCGGAAAAGAAAGGAGGGCCCAAATGGGTGCCTTCTAAATGTCAGTAAAAAATTGGGAGATTTCAGGGCAAAAGTGGGGTTATCGCTAAAAACACTACTTTTGCGTATATTTTTTTCAATTTTCGCGGCTCCTAAAATCCGTTGCTAAAATCGGAAATAGGGGGCAGAAAGGCGCGTTGGCTGGAAACAGCTGACGCGCCTCTTTAATTACTTTTGTCAGCTTAACCTGAACTTTAACTCCCCAAAAAAGTGTTGAAAAACAAAGACTTTAAAAGGTTTATTAAGGTTTTTTGTCAGAAACTCTTGACAAAACTTTTTAATCATGTATACTTAATGACATAAGCTGATTGAACTGATAGTCAAAAGTTATCAGTTCTTTTCTGGAAAGCACGCTAAATTAAGGTGTTTCAGCCAGCGAGCTTGATGCTTAGCATGGCTTACCGATAAAGGAAACTTTATCCATCTTAATCCAAAACGGCTAACCGGCAGTGTCCAAGGCATTGGACACATCGGATCAGCTTCTCAAGGTACCACTTGAAACATTGTTCCATTACCAGAGGAATGATGATGTCCTTAACAGGACATCGGAGATCGGCAAAACTGATTTCCGATGTCCTGTTAATTTAAAAATTAAATCCGTCAGAGCCAGGGCAATGTTGAATTTTCAAAAGGTTCGACCTTGAATCAGGAAAAAGGTCGAACGAACATTGAATCTTCTTGAAAATTCAACATTGCCCTGGAGAGCTAGACAGTCCGGCAACGGACAATAGGCCGCCAACAGCACGCTGGCGGCCGGGTGAAAATCCAAATCTCCACTTTAGTGGGTTGAGGCAGGACTTTTACCAAAGTCCGTGGGTCTCTACACATTAATGCGTCCGGTGCCTTGGCAGGTGCTGGATTGAGTCAGAAGTTTCATGGATCCCAGGGGTGACACCTGAAGGATTCTCAACTTCGGTTGAGAGCATTGCCAATGCCTATTGAAATGGAAAGTTGGTGCCCAGGTTGATCGGCCGCAAGCCGGTTAGCCGACGGGCTCTCCTGTTACCAGCATAGTGCTGTCAGCAAATCTTGCAAAATGATTTGCGAAGGCAAAAATGTCATGATTTG
>Ga0209542_10018570_pt1 | contig 11241 bp, 9 predicted proteins | sample RifCSPhighO2_01_FD_184028 | JGI IMG/M metagenome (GOLD analysis project Ga0209542, IMG submission 184028) | Soil microbial communities from Rifle, Colorado - Rifle CSP2_plank highO2_0.1 (SPAdes) (version 2) | ecosystem: Environmental > Terrestrial > Deep subsurface > Rock core/Sediment ...
ACTGCGAATATTTCGCGCTCATGTTCGGCGGCGGCGGCGCGCGTCTCACTCTAGAAGAACTCGAGCCCGACGATGAGGAGGGCGAAGATAGTGAGGAGTTATACGACGAACTACCTAGAGAAAAAGAGCGGCCTGGCATCGAGATCGCAGTCAATCTTCCTCGAAAGAAAGTGCGCTCCTTGATGCAGCTTTCGGGCGGAGAGCGCGCACTCACCTCTATCGCGCTCATCTTCGCGATGAGCCAGGTGAATCCGCCGCCATTTCTTATACTGGACGAGACCGATGCTGCGCTCGACGAGGCGAACAGCCGCCGCTATGGCGATATGATCGAGAACCTCGCGAAAAAGTCCCAGCTTATCGTCATCACTCACAACCGCGAGACGATGAGCCGCACTAGTATTTTGTATGGCGTCACGATGGGCGGCGACGGCGTCAGCAAATTGCTTTCAGTAAAGTTTGAGGAGGCAGTGGCGGTTGCGAAATGATATATACTTAACGGCATGAATTTCATCCTTTCAGTATTTAGAAATCTTCCTGGGAAGATCGTTTTATATGGATGGATTTACCCCGCGATACTTTACATAGTCATCATGCTTTATTCCCATGTATCCGGATGTCAGGGAGGATTTATTGATACGCCATTAGAGTGTGCTCCCGGAGATCCATATTTTTACAAGACACTTATCTTTCCACAGATGTATGTGCTTTTAGGAACGCTCTATTTGTTCTTTACATGGCCACTTGCCTTCGTTGCGTTAATCACGGCATTGATCCAGGCAATTCGAGCTCGTTTTTTGGCTTCGAGAAATTCGACGCCTCAAATCTAGTTTATACGGGTACAAAGTCCAGTTCTTTTTCGGGGATGCGGGCGGCAGTCAATTTGACGCGGAGGGGGTCGCCGAGCTGATACACCTTCTTCGTGCGGCGACCGACGAGGCGGTAATGCTTTTCATCATATTCGAAATAATCACCTGCCCCGAGTCCTTTCGAGGGGTCGCCTCCCAAATCCTTGATGCGGATCATGCCGTCGGCATGCGTTGTCCGCTCTTCGATATAGAGGCCGCGGTCGGTGACGCCGGAGATGACGGCATCGAATTCTTCGCCGATACGAGGCGCGAGAAACTCGACTTGTTTCATCTTGATAGAATCGCGTTCGGCATCGGCGGCCGCCACTTCGCGCTCCGAGGCGTGGAGCGCGAGCTTATCGAAGTCCTGCATCTCCTCGGCGGTTATCGGCGTGCCACCCGCATGCGCCTTAATGAGCCGGTGAATGACGAGGTCGGGGTAGCGCCGTATCGGCGAAGTGAAGTGAGTGTAGAAGTCAAAAGCGAGGCCGAAGTGTCCGATGTTGCGCGTCGCGTAGACCGCCTTGCTCATAGAGCGCAGCGTCGCCATCTTCACGAGATACTCCTCCGGCTTCCCTTTTACCGATTCCATAAGTTTGTTCAGCTCTGCGCCGGTGACTTGTCCGCTCCCCGATGTCTTCAGGTGGTAGCCCATCACGTGCAGGAGGTGTGCGAGATTCTCTATGCGGTCGGTGTCCGGCGCATCGTGGATGCGGTAGAGCGAGTAGAAGTGCGGTCCGCCATTACTGGTGAGCTTGGAGAGATGCTTTGCCACAGATTCGTTCGCGAGGAGCATAAAGTCTTCAATGAGCAGATTCGTCGCCTTGCGTTCTTTCAGGTGGACGGCAATCGGCTTGCCCGTCTCATCTAGCTCGACTTTCACCTCCGCCGTATCGAATTCGATCGCGCCTTTCGCTTGGCGGCGAGTGCGGATCTTCTTCGAGAGTTCAAGAAGTGTCGAAAGTTCTTCGTACATATCGCCGCTCCCAATATCAAGTACCTCTTGCGCGTTCTCATACGTGAAGCGTTTGTCTGAGTGGATAACCGTCTCACCGAACCACTCCTCGACGATGTTCGCCTCGCTGTCGAGCGTGAAGACCGCCGAGACCGCGAGGCGGTCTTCGTCTGGCTTCAAGGAGCAGAGGTCATTGGAGAGTACTTCGGGGAGCATCGGGATGGTGCGGTCTACGAGGTAGACGGAGGTCGCCCTTTCGCGGGCCTCTGTATCAAGCGCGTTGCTCGGCTTCACGAAGAATGAGACATCGGCGATGTGTACGCCGACTTCGATAGTGCCGTCCTGCAGTTTTTGTACCGAGAGCGCATCATCAAAGTCCTTTGCATCAAAGGGGTCGATGGTACACGTGGGGACTTTTCTGAAGTCGCGCCTGCCCTTCGTAGTTTCAGCGGAGTAGGGGCGCATCTCACGCACCTCCTTCGCAATCATTTCTCGGCCTTCGGCCTCAAGACGCTTTGCTTCGGAGGTCACACCAGGAGGGAAGTCGGATGAGAACCCTTGACCGAGGGCGAGGGCACGCATCTCGGTCTCATGTACGCCCGCCTTGCCGATAACCTGCTCAATGGTACCGAGGGGATATTCTTTGTCCGCATCCCATGTCCCGAGGCGCACAAGCACCTTGTCTCCAAACTCCGCAAAACCTCTGTCCAGAATGACGATGGGCACATACATCTTCTTATAGTCTGATGCGAGCAGAGTAAGACCGTTCTCTTCAATTAATGTCCCAACGAACGTCTCGCGGGCGCGCGAGACTATCTCAATGACTTTACCCGCTGCTCTCGGCGGCATTCGTCCCGACGGGTCGCGATATGCGCCTGCCGTCTCTACCTTCACGATGTCGCCTGAGAGTGCGTGATTGGTCCATTCGACTGGAATTAGCAAGTCCTCCTTCGCCAAGGCTTCGGAGGATGCCGTAGGAACGGCAAAAAACCCGATGCCCTTCCGAGTCATCGTTATCGGGCCCTCATATACTTTTGATACTTTTTGCGCTCCCGCCATTTTTCTCCACTGTAGCAATAGTTTGAGGTTTCTGCTATAGTCTCGCTTATGTTGATGATTCGATTCCAGCGCATCGGCCGGACTAATGATCCGGCGTTCCGCATTGTCGTCCTCGAGAAGGAGCGTGCCGCTAAGGCGGGCAATATCACCGAGCTGCTCGGTACCTACAATCCGCGAAGCAAGGCGCTCACGCTCGATAATGAAAAGGTCAAGGAATGGATGGCAAAAGGCGCGCAACCGACCGATTCCATCCGCAATCTCCTTATCAACAAGGGCGTCATCGAGGGGAGGAAGGTGAACGCGCTCCCGAAAAAGACTCCCCTAAAACCAGCCGTTTCTGAAACGGCTGGTTCGGGCGAACAGCCTGCTTCGCAGGCTGTTGTAGCCGAGGCCGAAGTCTCTGCACCGACGGAGGCAGAAGTAGTTGCCGAAGCCGAACCGGTTCCGGAAGCCGAAAAGGCGCCCGCAGAAACCCCAGCGGCATAACATTGCGGATGGGGAATGACTACCCCCTATAACCTACCAACTACAACCTGTTTGTTATGGAACCAGACCAAGCACTTCTCGAATATGCAGTGAAGGCGATCGTGGATCATCCTGAAGCGGTCGTTACGACGCGCACGATCGACCAGATGGGCGTACTCCTTACTCTTACCGTCCATCCGGACGACATGGGCAAAGTCATCGGCAAGAGCGGCAAGACCGCGGAGGCCCTGCGCATCCTCCTTCGCGTCGCGGGGATGAAGGGCAATGCGCGCGTGAATCTCAAGATTAATGAACCTATCGGCGGCAAGCGCGAGCAAGAAATCAAGACCGTCGACCAAGTTGTTGAAGAATTATAGAAGTGAAATTTCATTTAATTACATTGTTTGAAGACGCATGCAATGCCTATCTTTCGGCGTCCATCATCGGGCGCGCGCGGAGGGAAAAGAAAATTTCAGTACAGTATCAGAACCCGCGCGATTTCGTGGATAACAAGTGGGGTAAGGCTAAATCGCTTCGCGATCGCCCGGCCACGAAGTGGCGTAGGGTAGATGAGCGCCCCTACGGCGGCGGCCCGGGGATGGTTATCGCCGCAATGCCAATCGTCCGAGCAGTAGAGAAATCTTTGAAGAATGTAGGACGTCGTACGTCCTACATGAAAAAGCTTGTAATTATCTGGTTTAGCCCGAGCGGGAAGCAGTTTACGAATAAAGATGCAGACAAGCTCACGAAGTATAGCGATGTGGTGCTCGTCTGTGGCCGCTACGAGGGTATTGATGAGCGGGCGAAGAAAATCCTGAAGACACTCGCAACCGGCTCGCCCGCCCGAAGGGTTAGGGTGAAAGAATTTGCGGTCGGCGAAGCCGTGTATACCGGCGGGGAGGTGCCGGCGCTCGCTGTCGTTGACGCAGTCACGCGCCGCCTGCCGGGCGTTCTCGGCAAGGACGCATCCGTTGAAGAGCGCCGCATCGCCTCATCTGCCGTCTACACCCGCCCCGAAACCATTTTGTATAAAAGTAAAAAATATAAAGTGCCAAAAGTCCTCCAAACCGGCCACCACGCCAAGATTGACAAGTGGCGAAATAAGAGTTAGATTCTCGCCAGATTCGGGATTCGCCCGAGAAAAGGAGAAAGCAATGCCGAATGTTTTCGTTAAACTCCCTGTTGGTCAGGGGATCGAAATTCTTGGCCTGTTGAAATGCGGCTCCAGCTATGGTTACGACCTAACCAAAAAACTAGGAGCGAAGGCAAGTTCGGTTTACACGACGCTCAGCAGACTTGAAGAGAGTGGTTTCATCAGGGGGGAAATGGAAGAAGATCCGCACGAGGGGTCGCCTTTCCCCAGGAAGGTGTACAAGATCACTCAACTCGGGAAGGATGCCCTGGAGCAGGCGAAGGCAAAAAAGAAATAAAGCACGATTTCCCAATTCCCAGCCGCCCCAGAACATCGGGGCGGTTTTGTTTATCCCCAGAGGAGGTTGCACAGAAGCCGAGTAGAGAAACAGAATGCTCTTATTATTTGCGACCGTCAGAAATAAGGATATTCCACTATCCCAAAGATACTGCTATAGCAGATAAATGGGGATACCAATTTTATCTGCATCATCCTCCAAACCGGCCATCATGCCAAGATTGATGCGTGGAGGAAAGCGAAATAGGTTAGAGTAGAAAGAATGAATCCACTTGTTGGGAAAGAACGTAAAGCTGTTTTCCATTTTGCAAACCTCGGTGCCGATGTCTCTCGGTGCATAACTGCCGCAAGAGAGGGTAATGAAAGCCGCTATCGTGATTCTCTTGCCCGGGCACAGCGCACTCTTGGCGAACTACAAAAGGTCTCTCGACCAGAGGCCTACGAGGAGGGTCGTCTTATGCTTCAGGGCCTCGAATTTGCTCGCACCGCGCCAGAGTCTCTAGCATCTTTCCAAACAGCTCTGAATAACCTCATTATTCCATTTTCATCGCGCCTCACCGCCTAGCCGCCGTCCTCCAAACCGGCCACCACGCCAACATTGACAAATGGAGAAAGACGAGGTAATATAAACCTAACGTCGCTTGTTCATTCCCACTTGGCATGCAGGTTTGCGACGTTCCCTGCGGGCCCAAGGAGAAGTCCGTGAAGTTCCATGAGATCGTAGTTCCTATTGCTCTGTCATCCTCGGCCAAGGCGGCCAATCCCCATCTCGAACCGCTCATGAAAGAGCTAATCGAGACAAGAAAGCAGAAAGCAAGGATATATCAAACGTACGTAATCGATGGTGCCAAGAGGTACACCTTCGTCACGACTTCCAAGGATATGCACCTTGGATTCGGCTCGATAAGCCTCGATGGCCAACGGCATTTGGCCAGGCTTCTCGATCACGAGTTTTCTCGTGGGAAGTTCGGACAACTGTTGATTCGTTTTGAAAAAGATGAAGGCGACGCAAAGTCCACAGTCCTGGTTGCTACATCCACGCACAGTGGTGAGACCAGCTTCGGGTTTTCACCCGCCCACTAGTTCGTAAAACCGCGCCACCCCGGTATATGGGTGGTTTTGTTTTATTCCTCGAGGCACTACAATGGGCACATGGAAATCCTCGTTGTGCGCAAGCCAGTAGATGAACAGACGCTCAATGCGCTCGCGAAGGAGTGGCACCATACGCTCGTGAAAGGGATCGCTGATATCTCGCTCGGGAGTGTAGCGCTCGGCGGCGAGTGAGATCGGAACGCCAATACTAAGCTGATCGAAGAGGGTTCGGAGCAGAAGAATCTCTGGGGCTTCAATGTGTATCCGAAAGAGAGCGGAGATGCGGCAATTGAATATAATTCACTTATTAATATCCGGCCTCTCCAAGGGAATCGCAGTATGGAAATTACAAGTGAAGAAACGCGTAAGGCGGTGCGGAGGGTCGTGGCGCTCGCCATTCCATTTCTCGATCTATGACCCACGACGCGGCATTTTATTTTGCAAATCTGGGCGCCGACGTATCTCGGTGCATAACTGCGGCGAAGCAGGGGAACGAAACGCGGTATGAAGATTCTCTGGCGCGCGCATACCGTACGCTTGGAAAATTGCATAAAGCCGCCCGCCCCGAAGCATACGAAGAGGGGCTTCTCATGCTTCGCGGCCTTGCCCTCGCGCGTGCAACGCCTGAAGCGCTCGTCTCCTTCCAATCCTCTCTCGACTCCCTCATTGGTACATTTTCAGTCCGTCTCATTGCCTGAAATCTCACTATTATTTCCGACCGTCAAAGATAGCGATATTACACTATCCCCAGACCATATGTCGGGGGTTGCGGAGAATACCGCCCTCTGATACAGTAGGGATACAAGATACGAATGAGTAGCGGAGGGCGGTTTTAGAGCAAGAATCATACGGGCACCAGAAAAACGCATAAGCGCAAGCGGATTTGTTTCCGTGCGTTCGCATTTGTATAAGTTTTATTTTATTACCACTTCACGCTACCACGACATGCGTAAACAACTCGTTCAAAAGACATTCGGCGCTTACAAGGCCCCATCGGTGTCGTTTCCGGATCTCGTTGGGCACCAGCGCAGCTCGTTCGACTGGCTTTTGAAGGACGGGCTCACCGAGCTTTTCAAGGAATTCTCGCCAATCTCCGATTATTCGGGGAAGAAATTTCAGCTCGAGTTCGAGAGCTTCGAGATTGGCGAACCGGCATACGACGAGCAGTTCGCACGCGAGAACATGCGCACCTACGAGGCGCCGGTCAAGGCGACGGTGAAGCTTCTCAATAAGACGTTCGGTTCGGAGAAGCGGCAGGAGATCTTCCTCGCGGACATGCCGATGATGACGCCGCACGGCTCGTTCATCGTCTCGGGCGTCGAACGCGCGATCGTCCCCCAGCTCGCGCGCAGTTTCGGCGCGTTTTTCGTCTCGGAGCTCCTGCGCGGCAAGCCATACTTCGGCGCGAAGATCATCCCCTTGCGCGGCGTCTGGATCGAGATCGATTCCGAGGCGGACGGCGCTATTTTTGTGAAAATTGATAGGAAGCGTAAATTCCCGATAACCCAGCTCCTCACGGTCTTCGGGGGCGGCCTCGGTGAAGCAGTTGCGAAGCATTTCGTCAAAGATCCGCTCGCGCTCGCCGCTATCAAGGCGACGCTCGTTCACGATGAGGCAAAGTCGGTGGAAGAGGCGTATATCGAGATACACCGCCGCATGAGGGACGGCGACCTCGCGACGCCGGAGAACGCGAAGAACTTCGTGCAGTCGCTCTTCTCAGTCGAGCGCTATGATGTCGGCAAGGTTGGTCGCCATCGCTTGAACGCGCGGTTCGGCCTCCCGACCACAGAGAAGGCGCTCGAGAAACGCACGCTCGGACTTACGGATTTCGTCCGCATCATTTCCGAGATTACGAAATTGAACGCCGATCCCTCAGCGCGACCGGATGACATCGATCATCTCGGGTTTCGCCGCGTACGCTTTGTCGGCGAGCTCCTCCAGGCACGCATGCGGGTCGGCATGAGCCGCATGAAGCGCAATATCCAGGATCGCATGTCCACCATCGAGAGCGAGACCACGCTCCCCATGGCGCTCATCAACCCGCGCCCCTTCCATGCATCGGTGCATGAATTCTTTACCGCCAACCAGCTCTCGCAGTTCATGGACCAGCAGAATATCCTCGCCGAGCTTGAGAATATGCGTACGCTCTCTGCGCTCGGTCCCGGCGGACTCACCCGTGAAAGAGCCGGCTTCGAAGTGCGCGATGTGCACCCGTCCCATTACGGCCGCCTTTGCCCCATCCATACGCCAGAAGGCCAGAATATCGGCCTCATTCTCCGCCTCGCGACCCACGCGCGCACGAATGACTTCGGCGTTATCGAAACGCCGTATGTCCGTGTCAAGAATGGCAGAACGACAAACGAGGTCGTCTACCTAAATGCGCTCGATGAAGAGCTTGAATACATCGCGCACGGCGCGACAACGCTTGATGCCGCCAGCCGCATCGTCCCGGACCACGTCGAAGCGCGCTACAAGGGCGACCCGATCATCGTCCCGCGTGAGAAGATCACGCTCATGGACGCGTCGACCTACCAGATGTTCTCTATCGCGACCTGCATGATCCCGTTCGTCGACCACGACGACGCGAACCGCGCCCTGATGGGCTCTAACATGCAGAAGCAGGCGACGCCGGTCCTCATCCCCGAGGCCCCGCTCGTCGCGACCGGCATCGAGGCGCATGCCGCGCGCAGTACCGGCCGTCTCGTGGTGGCGACTGAAGCGGGCGAAGTCACCTACATCGATGCTCGTATAATCGTTGTGGCGAATAAGGAAGGGAAGAAACGAGAGTATCGCCTCCAGGGACTTACCCAGACCAACCAGAACTCGGCATTCATGCAGCGGCCGTCGGTGCGCATCGGCGACACGGTCAAGAAGGGCGAGGTGCTCGCGGACAATTCTTCTACCGACAAGGGCCAGCTGGCACTCGGTCAGAACGTGCGCGTCGCGTTCATGAGCTGGAACGGCGCGAACTACGAAGACGCCATCATCATCTCCGAGCGTCTCGTCGAAGAGGCGAAATTCACGACCGTGCATATCGAGGACTTCGACTGCGTCGTGCGCGACACGAAGCTCGGTCCTGAGACGACGACGCACGACATCCCAAATGTCGGCGAGCTCCGGCTCAAGAATCTCGACGAAGAAGGCATCATTCGCATCGGCGCGGAAGTGCGTTCCGGCGACATCCTCGTCGGCAAGGTGACGCCAAAGGGCGAGACGCAGCTCACGCCTGAGGAGCGCCTCCTTCGAAGCATCTTCGGCGACAAGGCGAAAGACGTGAAAGATACCAGCCTCCGCATGGAGGGCGGCAAGAGCGGCCGTGTTATCGGCGTTCGCATCTTTTCGAGAGAGAAGGGCGATGAGCTCGAGACCGGCATCATCAAGAAGATCATCATTACGGTCGCGCAGGTGAGGAACGTCTCGGTGGGCGACAAGCTCGCGGGGCGCCACGGCAACAAGGGCGTCATCAGCCGCGTGCTGCCGGTCGCGGATATGCCGTATGACAACAACGGTAATCCGGTGGACCTCATTCTTACTCCGCTTGGAGTGCCAAGCCGCATGAATCTCGGACAGATCCTCGAGATGCATCTCGGGCTCGCGGCGCACACGCTCGGTTACCAGGCAGTCGTGCCGCCGTTTGCAGGCGCGACCGCAGATGAGATTCACAATGAATTGGAAACGGCGGGCTTCTCCCGCAACGGGAAAATGAAGCTCTATGACGGACACACTGGCGAAGCATTCGCACAGGAAATCGCCGTCGGGTACATGTATGTCCTCAAGCTGCATCACATGGTGGAAGACAAGATCCACATGCGCTCTATCGGTCCTTACTCTCTCATCACGCAACAGCCTTTAGGCGGCAAGGCGCAGAACGGCGGCCAGCGCTTCGGCGAGATGGAAGTATGGGCGCTTCTCGGCTACGGCGCCGCCTACACCTTGCGCGAAATGCTCACGATTAAGTCAGACGACATCCAAGGCCGCTCCGCCGCCTTCGATGCGATTGTGAAGGGCGAGCCGATCAGCCACACAGGCACGCCGGCTTCCTTCGCTGTGCTTACCCACCAAATCCGCGGCCTCGGTCTCGACGTCGAGCCGCTTAATCTGCCGCCCTTGTCCGACGATGCGTGAAAGACATTTAAACATTTAAATATTTAAACATTTAAAACATGGCTTTCATTCCCCGCAAACTTCCCCCGCGCGACACCTGGAACGGCCTCCGACTCACGCTCGCTTCGCCCGAGCGCATTCTCTCGTGGAGTAGTGGCGAAGTAACGAAGCCCGAGACCATCAACTACCGTACCCAGCGCTCCGAGAAGCATGGGCTCTTCGACGAAAAGATCTTCGGCCCGGAAAAGGATTATGAATGTTACTGCGGCAAATACAAAGGCATCCGCTACAAGGGTATCGTCTGCGATAAATGCGGCGTCGAGATCACGCGTTCCATCGTACGCCGCGAGCGCATGGGCCACATCGAGCTCTGCACGCCAGTTGCGCACATCTGGTTCCTCCGCTCGGTGCCGAGCCGTATGGCGCTCCTCCTCGGCGCGTCCGCGACCGACATCGAGAAGGTCGTCTACTTCGCGGGCTACATCGTTAGCAAGATCGCCGAAGAAGAGAAGAAACGCCTTTTGGCCGAGCTTGAGAGTGAATATAAGTCGAAGTACAAGTCTCTCGCCTCCGACAAAGAGCGCGACGCGCTCAAAGAGAAGATGACACTCACCAAAACGGAGATCGAGGGCATCGTGGTAGGCAAGGTGCTCGACGAACTCGAGTACCACCGTTTCTCGGTAAGGTATGGCGGCCTTTTTGAAGCGCGGATAGGCGCCGAAGCTATTTATGATATTTTCTGTAAACTCGATCTGAAGGAGCTCGAGAAAACGCTTGCCGCACGCTACGTGCGCGCCGGCACCGCAGAGCGCGAGAAGCTCGCGAAGCGCCTTTCCCTTATCGCGGGCCTCATCGCGTCGAACATACGCCCTGAATGGCTCTTTCTCACGCGGATCCCGGTGATTCCGCCCGCGCTCCGGCCCATGGTCGCACTTGAAGGCGGCCGCCACGCGACCTCCGACGTGAACGATCTCTATCGCCGCGTCATCAACCGCAATAACCGCCTCAAGAAACTTATCGATATTCATGCACCGGAGGTCATCCTGCGCAATGAAAAGCGCATCCTCCAAGAGGCGGTGGACGCACTCCTCGACAACTCCATCCGCAAGAGCGGCGCAGCCGCCGGCGCAATGACGCTCGCGCAGCGCCGCCCCCTGAAGTCGCTCGCCGATTACCTGAAAGGCAAGCAGGGGTACTTCCGCCAGAACCTGCTCGGCAAGCGCGTCGATTATTCAGGACGCTCGGTGATCGTTGTCGGTCCCGATCTCGAACTCGATGAGTGCGGCCTGCCG
>Ga0209542_10018572_pt1 | contig 11238 bp, 10 predicted proteins | sample RifCSPhighO2_01_FD_184028 | JGI IMG/M metagenome (GOLD analysis project Ga0209542, IMG submission 184028) | Soil microbial communities from Rifle, Colorado - Rifle CSP2_plank highO2_0.1 (SPAdes) (version 2) | ecosystem: Environmental > Terrestrial > Deep subsurface > Rock core/Sediment ...
CAGCCCTGTAATTCGGTTCGGATTTTTTCGTATAAGGACGACCACATCGGAAACCTTGCGCGATTTGCTATCGCGCCCCACCCGCGGCGCGGCTCCCAGCGCAGCGCGTTCCCTTTCGTGCGCCAACCGCAAACTTTTTTGATACCATGACGACATGAAGTACGTCCTCTACGCTCGGAAATCCTCGGAGAGTGAAGAGAGACAAGTTCTTTCCATCGAAGCTCAGATCACTGAGCTTCGTGAATTCGCAGCAAAAGAACGACTGGAAATCGTCGCCTCCTTCGAGGAGGCAAAAACTGCCAAAGAACCCGGCCGAACCGTGTTCGGTAAAATGTTGGATACTCTCATACGCGGAGAAGCCGAGGGCATTTTGGCGTGGCATCCAGACAGGCTTGCAAGGAACTCCGTAGACGGAGGGCGCATCATCCACATGCTAGACACGGGCAAACTCAAGGATCTCAAATTCCCGACGATGACATTTGAGAACACGCCGCAAGGGAAGTTTATGCTCTCCATCGCATTCTCTCAATCGAAGTACTACGTTGATAATCTCTCCGAGAATGTGAAGCGCGGAATGAGACAGAAGTTGCGCAGAGGCGAGTGGCCGACGCTTGCTCCTGTTGGGTACATCAATAATCCCAAGACTCGAAATATCCAGCATGATTCGGAGAAGGCGCCACTCGTCCGCAAGGCATTTGAACTCTACGTAACTGGAGATCACACCCTCTATTCACTTCGGCAAGCTCTTGCGGACATGGGACTGCGCAACGTAAGCGGCAAGCCACTGCCCGTGTCCGGTGTGCAAAAACTTCTACAGAACCATATCTACTACGGGATGATGCGCATTCACGGGGAGTTTTTTCCTGGATGCTTCGAGCCAATCGTCAGGAAAGACCTGTTCGACGAGGTGCAGCGGGTAATGGCAGGAAGAGCAAAGAAACAGCGTAAGAGAAAACACGAGTACCCCTTCATCGGCTTCATGCACTGTGCCTCGTGTGGCTGTGCTATCACAGCAGAGAAACAGAAAGGCCATCACTACTACCGCTGCACTAAGAAGAAAGGGAAATGTGAGGAGAAGAAATACTTACGTGAGGAATCACTGCTTGAGGAGGCACGGAAGATCGTCGAACAAGTCTCACTGCCCGATGACTGGGCAGAGAATATGCTCAAGAGGCTTGATACGGAGAAGGCAGAGGACAAGGCAGACAATCGGGCAGCGGTTCAGCATCTCAAAGTGGAGAAGCGAGAGATTGAAAAGAAGTTGGAGGATCTGCTCGATCTGCGTTTGGAAGGAGTGCTTGATACTGCGGAATATGTAACCAAGAAAAATTCCCTCGCCTCCCGCAAGCACGAAATCGAGCAAAAGATCGCCGATGCTGAACGAGGGGGCAACGATTGGCTCGAACCGATGAGAGAGATCATCTTGCGGAGCAGGGACGCCAAAATGCTGCTTTCCGCGGGAAAGCCCGAAGAGTATCCAACATTTCTTAGGAACGTAGGCTCGAACTTTCTTTTGAAAGGGAACGCGCTGCGCTGGGAGCCGCGCCGCGGGTGGGGCGCGATAGCAAATCGCGCAAGGTTTCCGATGTGGTCGGGGTGGTGAGACTCGAACTCACGGCTTCCAGACCCCCAGCCTGGCGGTCTACCAACTGACCTACACCCCGACTTTGGGGATTATATACAGGTTTAGATCAAAACGATGAGGGCAGTATAAGTTTTTTCTCCGGTTTCGCAGCGGTTTGCTTTGCCACCCTGTGGGGCCACTGTCCACGTGAACGCGGAAGCGTACGAATGAGTTTGGGGTATAAAAACATCGATTCGTGCGCCAGGCGCAGACATCTCTTAAAGAGAACGGGGAAGCACTTCATTCCTGCGCAGCCAACTCTCGGCTCGGAGATATTGATTTCGCCATCGAGAAAGCTCTTCCAGACGCGTTCCCTCACACACTCCATAAACCGGGAGGTATAGACAAGGTTCGTCCCCTCGAGTTCGAAATCCGATTCATGAAATGGGCGCAGAAAAAAATCAAATTCGACATTCTTTTCTCCCTCTTTCCATTTAAATATATCGATCGATTGGCGTCGCATGGCTACATAGAGAGCTTTAAAAACATGATCGTGTGACGTAGCGGCATTTCGAATGTTGTTTAAAGTTGTTTCTGCTATTTCCTCCTGTTCTTTGGGTTCCGGATCTCTGCCATACGTTCGATAAAACACTCCCGGAATAACATCGAAGTAGGAATAGGAGTTGATTGCAATGTTGGATATCCCGAAGTTACTGACATCATCGAACAGGATTTCCGCCTTTTCCTCATCACTTTTACCCTCTATGACCGTGGTTCTCGGCCGAATTTTTTTTAAACGGTCCCGAAGTGCGAACGACGCCGAAACAAAACGGTCTTTTTGTTCCCCATCCGGGCGATTTTTTCGGTTCTTAGAGAGCTCATCCCGCACATCAAACGTCGAGTTGAATGCTTCTTCTGCGAGCGAATCAATGATGTCCCGTTTTGTATGCGAGTGACACACAATATACCGCGCGGCATGGATAGTTTCTGTTGTGATTGCCCACATCTTTTGCTCCAGAGTCTCAGCAAACTCATGATAGGGTTCCTGTAATTTTTGAGATGCTTTTGCCTTATCGCTCTCGCCGGTTTTCGGCTTTTCGGAATAGATCGGTACTTCAGCATGGAGGGAATCAATAAATTCACGCACAGAGTCGTTATTCCTCATATTATGCATAGTAGAGATATATTTGCAATAATACAATTATATTGTTTATTATGTTTTAGAGATGCAAAGCGGGTGTGTAAAGATCGGCAGAGCAAGAATCGATACGATCTTCATTCCCCTCCTATGAGCGAAGGTGGGAGTTCTTCTTTTTCCTGCTTCTCCACTCGTCCGTCCTTCGACGAGCTCAGGACTCCATCGCTCGAAGAGAACGATCCATCCTCATCCTCATCCTCAACCCCCATCCTATCCTCCCACCCCAATTTCTCCTCCAATGCACGCTTTTCTGCTTCGGCCTTCTCCTGCTCTGCTTCCCTCTTCGCACGATCCTCCTCCCACTTCTTCTTGTACTCTGCTTCATCCACCAAGTAGGTCTCGGCTTCCTCCGGAGTCATACCAATAAAGAATCGTGCGGAGCCGCTTGCTGTCAGATTCATTTCGTCCTTACCGGCACGCACATCCAAAAGGTACGGTCCGTTCTGCAAGCCCGCGCCATCATGGAGCGAGAACTGCGCAACGTTTTCGCCGGGAGAGAGTGTTACAACGCGCTGCGCCATCGGCGGGCGGAAATCATTGGGATAATGCCATCGCATGCGTACTACGTACGAGCCAGTGAGTGATTCAAGATTTTTAAGAAACGCATAGCTATGAACCACCGTCGTGCCAGAGGCAAAGTAGAGTGTGAATTCTGGAAGAGATTTTGCAGGATCAATTTGCGTTGCACTGCTCACGATGTATTCAATTTCGGGTTCCTTCAAAGCATTCTGCGCGCTGACGCACGCTGTAAGGAGCAGAAGAAGGAATGCAGGGAGCAGGAATTTCATACAAAAGGGAGCACATGGTACGTGCGATTGCATGAAGGATCAACGGCTTGCTATTTCCCTCCCCTCATACTCCTGTTTCGCGCTTCGTTCCCAAGGGTTCGCCCTGCGCGGCGGGTCGGAACAGCTACGAGGTCGGATGCCTCCTCCAGTGTGAAATTGATAGTTTTGACGCTAGTGAACGCCTGGCCATGGAGCTCGAACGAGACCTTCTGTCCGCTCCTCACAAAGTACTGCTGCATGAACTTGAGCGTAACAGCATCATCGGTGAGAGATGTAACCACAGAGGTGAGCGCGCGGCCGTTCATCTGCGTGAGGTAGAGATTGCGGAGATCACTCTCCCTGGCACTCCCATCGTTCGTGAGCGTGATACCAGATATTAAGTGGTGCGAATCGCGTGCTTCCACACTGAATTTTGCGAGAACATCGTCCCTCACCGTGCGCACCCGACCAATGGGGCGGAACTCTACGATGAGCTGCCCCACAGGCGCAGGAGTAACGCTCTGCGCCGAGGTTGATCTGAGCGGGAACGGGGCACTCAGCTTATCTGCGGTGCTCACGATATCTGCAGCGCTCTCAATCGCAATCGCAAATTGACTCCCGATCGCGGTCCCCCGTGCAAGATCCACTGCCACCGCGAGTCGCGCCGTCTTACAGGCAGGAACAATATAGTTCTTAAACCCAAGGAGCACCGTCTGACCACTGGAGCTAAAGCGGCCACTCCGCGTGACCCTGGTATCACCATCGAGGACATACACGCCCGTGACGTACGTGGAATCCCCCATGCCCCGCCGCGTCAGCTTGAGGTACCTGAGCTCCACATCGCCTTCGCAACTTGCATGGAGAATGAGCGGAAGGAGCTTCACATGCGTTGCCCCCGCAGGAATTCCATCGAACGAAATTGGAAGCGGCTCCACCGTCAATTCCGTCACCGCAAGATCCGCCGGAGTAACGGCGAGCTCTGCAGCGGAGACAAATATGGGGGAGAGAAGAAGGAATACACTAAGAAGCTTGAGGAGTCTTTTCATGGTCATCAGTGTACGCGTAAAGCCCTAGGGTGCCAAGGAGGAGCAGCGCAAGCGGTATCATCATTGTCCGACTGAAGGTCTGGCCATTGAGGAGGTACTGGACGTTTGCCGTCGCAAGGAAAATAGCGAGAGCGCTGATCAATATCATCACCCCCCAGAGGAGAATGAGGATGAAAGGTTTTCTTCGCCTGCCCGCCGAAGCTTCAGCGAAGGCGGGAGCGAGCAGAGCAGAGCGGGATGAGTAAAAAAGCTTCAAAGAAACAGACACAAGCAGTCCGATCACAATGTACCAGTGCACCCCAAACGAACCCGAAGCAAAGAGCACGCGGAATGCCTCAGAGACTCCTTCGGAATGAAATGCGATGGCAAGATCCCCTCCCCCATGGGGACTTAAAGGGAGTCCTTTGGAGAGGAGCAGAATCGGCCAGAGGAGACTGAGAAGCATTGCAGGGAGAAATCCAAACATGAGCAAAGGTTTCCAAGAATTCTTTTGAAGAAGTAGAAGAAGAAGCACCGTGAAAGGTGCAAGACCAAATACCAATCCTTCCTGCTTTACAAATGAAGCCGCCCCCACCATCACCGATGCAAGGAGGAGCATGCGTGTATTTTTTCCTTCTTCTGATGAAACGAGTGCTACCGCAGCAAGGAGCAGGTAGGCGAGGAGCGAGAGATCGCCGTACCCCTGGCCAAGGTGGTACGCAAGAATCGGGATTGTGAGAATTGTACTCAATACAAGGAGAACTAATTGCTTCGAAATGTTTCGAAGCAGGAGAACACTCATTGCAAGAAAGCTTGTGAGGTTCAAAATGAGAATCGCGCTATTTGCCACAAGATCACTCCAATTGTTGATCGCGAGGGCAAAGAAAATTTGGAGACTATGAAGGAGAATGGGGTACTGCGGCTTCGACATTCCCCGGAGTTCATCCACATCAAATGCAATGTGCTGATCAAAGAAGGAAATCTTCGCTCGCATCGTCCACTGACTCACACTATCGTAGTAGAAAGTCGGGAGGAATGTATGCACGATCCCGTAGAGGAGACTAATTGCTGTAGCAATGGCAAGGAGGATGAGGAGGACTCTGTACGTCATGCTGCCTGCCCGCCGTAGCAAGAGCGGAGGTGGGAGTAGCTCGAGTCCCGCGGGTGTGGGACGAGGGCGTATCGAAGCAGTGGCCGGGCTTCCTGGGATGACATGGTTGAACACCCCCAAAACAATAAGCATCACCACATGCCCTCCAAATACCGTGAGCGCTGTAAGAGGAGCTCCAGAGATCGTGAAGAAGTAGAAGAGAAGCGCATTAACGGCTGTCCCCAGCGGAAATCCAAGTGCCCATCCCTCGGCTTTCTGAAGAGCCCCTTGCGTCATGAAAAGAGCGAGAAACCTTCCCTCAACTATGAGAAGAAATACTGCGCCAATGAAGAGGAGAATCATCATGGCAATGAAGAAGTATCGAAGCGATACACCGCGCTCCCTTCTCCAAAATCTTCGAGGAGTGTTGCAGGTCGTAACTTCTGACCCTCTTCGCACGCGATGCCATTCTCCGTATCACCTATCCCTTCTGTTCCAAGGAGGACGAAGTGCGTCGCGTGCTCCAAAGGATCCTCTGCTCTCACCACGGGAATGGGATAGAGATGGTAACGGATCTGTTTAAAGTAGATATCATCGAGTGAGAGGCATACCGCAACCTCCGGAATGCCTTTAAATGTCCTCAGTTCTTCTCTCAATCGATCAATAATTTTATGGGTAGGTCCAAGCTGCCTGTATTCGTGATTCTCTCTCCAACCAGAGAGATCCGCTGCACTGATTGCAAGGAGATCTGAGGAGAAGCGCAGGTTGTAGAGGAGAAGAAAAAGAAGAGAAAGAGAGAGAAGCCATTTGATATTTGATATTTGGGATTTGGTGCTTCGCACGAGGAGTAGTGCGATGGAAAGAATGAAGAGAATTCCAAGGTATACAGAAACATTCACTCCGAGTGCGCGGTAGCCCCACAGATAATTGATGTTAGAGAGAAGCATCGCTTCTCCTACCGAGAGCCCCTTCCAGAGTGCTGGGAATATCGCCGCAACGCTACTCCCTTCGATATCAATATCATGAATCTTTACTGTGGCTCCATTTGGTCCAAGAACTCGTACGAGAAAACGTTCCTGCAGTGGTGACCACGCAGGAGAATCTGTGAGATCGAGCTCGATTTCCTCTCCCTCACCAGCTCTTAGCTCTTTGATCGTGAGAACATGGAGCGGATTGTAGGAAACCCTCTCCTCATTCCCCCGGAATGGGAACGCGACCTCGAGCGTGAGTGGCTTATCGCTCGAGTAGCGCATATGGAGCATTGGTCCCTTCCCCTCTGCAATGAATGCCTGCATTCCCTGTTCTTCTGCGAGATGAGGGAAATTCCGCATCTCGTCGGAGACGAGAACGGAGGCAGAAGCGAATGCAATCGCCGGAAAGAAAACCACGAGGAACGCCAAAGGGAGTGAACTCAATCGCATAAGAGATGCAATGGTACCATCAACAATTCTTCGTTCTACGAACTCAAACTCGGCTTGGTCGGCATTATACGAAAAAATCCGAACCGAACTTCAGCCTTCGCCAAAGCTACGGCCGACAGGACAGGGCTGCGGCTGATTTTGCTGCCCCCCGCAGCCGCCCCTCGCGAAAGCTCGGGCTTACTCAGGGTAAACTTCTCGTCCCTGCTCTCACGATCACTAGCCATGAGCGAGCGGAGCGAGTCGAATGGTCGGGGTGCAGGGACTCGAACCCTGGACCTCAGCGTCCCGAACGCTGCGCGCTACCAACTGCGCTACACCCCGGTTTCCGATGCAGTATAGAGGGATTTGCATGAGTACGCCCGCTGGGAGTACGTTGAACCTATCTTTCCCCTCTCCCCTTATGCCAACAAAGAAGAAAGCAGCAAGGAAAGTTAAGAAAGTAGTAAAGCGAAAGGCTCCAAAGAAGACGAAGAGAAAAGTGGCAAAGAAAAGTGTGAAGAAGGGAGGAAAGAGCAAAGTGAAGAAGGCTAAGGCTGTTAAGAAGGGTAAGAAGATTGTAGCCAAAGCTCCCAAAATGCCCCCCGTTCTTGGCAAAGTAACCCACTACTACGATCACATTGGTGTGGGGGTTCTTTCACTCAAGAGTCCGCTCAATGTGGGGGAGAAAATCCTCCTTAAGCGTGGCAAGCAGGAGTTCACCCAGATTGTGAAATCCCTGCAGATTGATCATGAGAGCGTCTCGAAAGCTTCGAAGGGCGCGGAGGTAGGACTTAAGCTGAAAGAAAAGATTAAGGAGGGTGCTCTCGTCTATAAGGCTTAAGACTGGATGATGAAGTCATCATATGTGAAGCGGACTTAACGCTTTTGAATACTCTTTGTATTCAAATATAACTCCAACATATTCATGGATCAAGTCTATGCTGGGGTAGGCCAAAAAAACGGTAGTTTGATCAAAAAATGTATACAAAAATTTGAGGAGTGAATCAATAAGAATTATGGCTTTATTTAGCCAATATATGGATTCTAACCTCCTGGATCATGGTTCTTAGAGTACTTTCTGGACAATGATTTGAAGGTTCCTACAATGCCCCGGTATGTCCGATTTCCGTACAATGAGAGGCGTGAGGAAAACTCACATCCAATCCTCTCTCTCACTTGCCATCGTGCATGCCGTGATGATCGCGGCAGTCACATGGACAGTGATCATGAGCGCCCCGATCTACGGTTAAGCCGCTAAGGCTCCAGGGCGATTGGCATAAAAACACTTCCATGGTCTCCTACCGAAAAGGGGACGGACTTTTTGAAATTCAGAATGCAAAGAATAGTAGTCACAATCTACTCGATCAAAAATGAGAATCACTCAACAGAGCTGTAAACCCCCGCATTTCCGTTCTTTGGAACAAGGTATTCAAGCGGATGATCATTTCTCCTCATCCCCTGGTGAATGACGTGTCGCACATCATAGGTAAAACCTGGTAATGACATACCTCCATTCGGAGGCTCAACATTGCCTCCCGATTGATGCTCAACGATTGAGCCATTGATTTCCTCTGTGTCCTCCATCAGCAATAAATCTACTCCCACAGGCAAAGAGAGCAAATGGCATTCATCTCCCAGATATTTTCTCTATTGTAAGCCAAAAATCACAGAATCTCTGATTTCGCCGACTCTGGGATGGCAGTAACTCCTTTCAATGCGGAAATTCCCGCATCTTCTGGCACCAGCTCGCTCTGAGCACGCGTCTCTGGCAAAAGCCAGAGAAATGGCATCGGAAGAAAGCTGGAAAGAACTGCAATCCATACGACTGTATCCAGATTCTCGTAGTTCGCTGCCACCCCCTCCATAGCCTGATGGACATCAAACATATTCACAAGGAATGCTCCGCCAAGATCCGAAACCACAAGACCGATATTCATGAGCGAGGCAAGAACCGCAAACATTGTGGCCTCCACACCCTTTGGGCAAATACGGGCCACAAGCACCAGGAGCGGGAGGAACGCAATCTCGGAGAGGGGGGCAGTCACAAGCTCATCTGCAATGGCAAAGAACTGTGGAGAAACCCCCAGAGCCTTGTACCAGCCATAGATCAGCCCAAACGAGGGGAGTGAGAGCACAACGCTCGCAATGATGATCCAGAAGAGGAGCTTCTTAAGGGAAATCGAAATGAGGAACTTACGGAAGAAGAGAACGCCACAAATCGCCATGAGACGGGAAATCACGGTAAGTCGCCCAAAAAACTCTGGGGTAAAACCAAATTCATCGATCACAAAGTAGTTGAATGCTCCACCGCTTGAGGGGGTGGAACGCCACAGGAAGAGGAAGAACGCAGACCAAAGGATTGCAGGAGTGAGCGCTGCCTTAAACTTCGTCCATGTTTCGCGAAGGGAGAAAATTAGCGCTCCATCTTTCGCCTCCTCCGTGAGAAGGAGCGAAAGGAGTGTTGTAAAGAGCGGAAGCGCACCTGTAATGAAGAAAACATTGCGTGCCCCTATTGCTTCCACAAGTACACCGGAGAGGTACGCAACGAGGAGTGCCCCGACCATCAAGGACGCCCTGCAAATACTCTGGAGCTTCCCCGCTTCTACTTGCGTTCGACTCCGCTCCGCAACAATGCCATCCACGATCACATCGGCAAGTGCAAGGCCAAGCCCCGAGAGGAGCACCGCAACAAATGCTCCTGCAAAGCTCGTAACCCACGTTGCAAGCGAGAAGTACCCAAGCGCCGCAAAGATCCCGGAGACGAAAAGGTAGGGCTTCCGACGAAGCCCTCGGAGTGGCAGGCGATCCGAGAGGAGGCCGTAGAGCGGTTTGATGCTCCATGGGATAACGGATATGGAGCTAAGGATCGCAACCTGCTCAATCGTAAGGTGCAGATCCTCCTTGTAGTAAAACGTGGTAGCAACCCCTGCAATAGTCGTCGCTCCAGCGATGAAATATACAAACGGAATGAGGAAGTTAGTCAAGTCTTTCTTCATGGGTATGAGTATAGCGGAATGATCCCTCGATACGCGCCGCTGTGTCACGCTGAGTAGCCCTGAGGCCGCAGCCGAAGGGCGTAACGAAGCTCAGCGGCGCTACTCGGGATGACACATGCAAGGCCATTCAAGGGACTCGACCATCAATGCTCTTTTTGATATAATGGTCAGATTTCTTCCCAAAATAAACATGACAAAGCGAAAGCATGCAAAGCAAAGTTCAAAAAAGCACAAAGCTGTGCACACGAAAAAGCGAACACACAAACGCGAGTCTGTTTCCGGATGGGAGATTGTCCCATTCGTCGTTGCTGTTGTTGTTGCGATCGTCGTGATTCTCCAGAGCGTTGATTCTGCAAAGGAGAGCAGGAACGGCGGGGATGACATGGGCGCAATTCGTACGCACATGGCTGCAGGTTGTGATATTGAGGGTGGCAAGTTGCGTGAAGTCCGGGGAAGGGAGCGCGCACTTGCGCGGAGCATCGAGCTCCTTGCAGAAGCGCAATATCAGTACGATTGGGATTGCAGTTCTGAGCCAAATGGCATTCTCTGCGCACACGCACGGAATAATTTGCAGAAAGTGAGCACGCTCATGCAAGAGCAGAGCATCGAACTCGAGAAGACGAGAATGGAGGCGTGCCTGTAGGATGGTGGCGCGGCTCAAGCTTGTGCTGAGCCTGTCGAAGTAAGCCGCGCAGAACGCAACTTTATAAAGTTGCTGCTGAAAATTATGGGTGAGTTTTGCGTGGGTCAGAGACCCACGCCACCACGCAGGCTCTTCATCATCTCGATTCTTTTTTGAATCAACTCCTTCGATCCGATATCCGCGCGAAACCGCACAGGTCCCTCGACTTTTTGAGCGATGGTGAGAGCCACTTCTCTTGCCTCCTCGATCGAATCCCCTATTCCCACGATCCCTGCTGTTCGCGATCCACCGAGGTGCAGAGTTCCACCTGTGGTGAGCCCCGTCGAACCATCGGGATCTTCTGAGATATCGCCAAAGTAGAGGCGCGCATTCGAAGGGATCTCGTTTGGGAACTTCACGATCTCTCCCTTACGGTCCTTTCTCTCTGGATAGGAATCAGGCGTGATGTAGAGGCAGACCGTCGCTTTCTTTTCAAATGTAACAATATTTGTATCCAAATTTCCGTTGAGAATAGCTTCACAGATCTCCACGAAGTCTGAGGAGAGAATCGGGAGC
>Ga0209542_10018574_pt1 | contig 11238 bp, 15 predicted proteins | sample RifCSPhighO2_01_FD_184028 | JGI IMG/M metagenome (GOLD analysis project Ga0209542, IMG submission 184028) | Soil microbial communities from Rifle, Colorado - Rifle CSP2_plank highO2_0.1 (SPAdes) (version 2) | ecosystem: Environmental > Terrestrial > Deep subsurface > Rock core/Sediment ...
GAGATTACGAGCGTAGGCGAGCGGATACTTGGAGCCGGTGGAGGCGCGGGCGGGCGCGGCAATTTCAAATTCCGCTCAAGTATCAACACTACGCCCAAAGAGTTCGAAGAAGGCAAAGAGGGCGACGTGATGCCCTACCGCCTCGAGCTGCGGCTTATCGCGGACGTTGGCCTCGTAGGCCTCCCTAATGCCGGCAAATCGAGCCTCATCAATGAACTCACCGCCGCTGCGGCGAGAGTGGGTGACTATCCATTCACGACACTCGAGCCCAACCTCGGCGCCTACTACGGGCTCATCATCGCCGACATCCCGGGGCTTATCGAAGGCGCTTCGGAGGGCAAGGGGCTCGGCGTGAAGTTCTTGAAGCACATCGAGCGCACGAAGACGCTCTTTCACCTTGTCTCGGCAGAATCCGACGATGTGGTACGCGACTACGCGGTAATCCGCGAGGAGCTAAAGAAATACAACCCGCAACTGCTGGAAAAAAGCGAACATGTCTTTCTCTCGAAATGCGACACTGTTACCCCCAAGGAGGTGAAGGAAAAGCTTGCCGCTCTCAAGAAAAAGAAAATAACTGCCCTCCCGATATCGGCCCTCGACGAGGAGACACTCCTCGGCGTCAAGAAGATACTCAACGACATCAAAGAAGCGCAGGGAATTACAGGCTAGAATTGAGAGCTATGAATGCCACATTGCACACAAACAAGGGGGACATAACAATCGAGCTTATGGAAAAGGACGCGCCGAAGACGGTGGCGAATTTCGTGAAATTGGCGGGGGAAGGTTTTTACGACGGGACGAAGTTCCATCGCGTCATCAAAGGCTTCATGATCCAAGGTGGCGACCCGCAGACCAAAGACGACACACTCTCGGCGCGATGGGGAACGGGCGGGCCAGGATACACGTTTGCCGACGAGATACACGCGAAGAATCAGAATGATGTCGGCACGATTGCGATGGCCAACGCGGGCCCGAACACCAACGGTAGTCAATTTTTCATCAACACTGCGGCCAATAGCTCACTGGATAGGAAACACACGGTTTTCGGCAAAGTCGTCTCGGGGCTCGAGGTAGTGGTGGCGATAGAGGGGAGTACCACCGATGAGAGTGACAGGCCCACGGAGGCGATGGTCATCGAGAATGTGAGCGTTGCCTGATGCGTCTGCTATCATGTCGGGAATGACGGGGTCCTCTAACGGGATACAACACGAGGCACACGGGCCGCTTGGAGGCTGGCGAGGGAAGCTCCACAGGGTCATATTCGAGTCGGACACGCGGGCGGGAAGGCTTTTTGACGAGGTATTGCTCTGGAGCATCGTCTTGAGCGTGCTTATCGTCATCCTCGACAGCGTCGAGTCGTGGCATATCGTGTACGGGACTCTTTTCATGCAGGCGGAATGGTTCTTCACCGGTCTCTTTACGGTGGAATATACCGCGCGCATCGTCGCCGTGCGCCGCCCCGCCCTCTACATGAAAAGCATCTTTGGCGTCATTGATCTCCTTGCGATACTGCCGACATACCTTGCTGTGCTCGTGCCGGGACTGCAGTCCACCATCGTCCTGCGGGCCTTCCGGCTCCTGCGCATCTTCCGCATTCTTAAGCTCGCGCGCTACGTATCGCAGGGCAACGTGCTCGTGCTCGCAATCATCGCGAGCAAGGAAAAGATAATCATCTTCCTCTCGTTCGTGCTCTTTACGGTAGTCACCATGGGTAGCCTTATGTACTTCGTCGAAGGGCCGGCGAACGGCTTTACGGATATCCCGACTGGCATCTACTGGGCGGTCGTGACACTCTCGACGGTCGGCTTCGGCGACATCACGCCGGTCACTGTCTTGGGGCGCACAATAGCGAGCTTCGTTATGATCTTGGGCTACGGGTTCATCGCGGTCCCCACGGGCATCGTCACGTCGGAGTTGGTGCGCGCTGGGCAGGGCGTGGGACAAAAAGCCTGCGATGACTGCGGCAACACCAACAACGACCCCGATGCAGTCTTCTGCAAACGCTGCGGCGGCACACTCTGATCTTGCTGGGTGAAATCGAGGATTCGTGCTATAGTACTCGAGAAGGTCGCTTCTCGTTTACTAGACCAATACAGTTCGCCATGACCGACGAAACAAAGCCGGGTGCACCGAAGCCAGCTCCGGCTCCTGCACCCGAGACCCCCGCAGCAGCCGCAGCGCCAGCAGCGCCCCAGGCACCCGCAACTAAAACTGCATAGAGAACATCGCCGGCTAGAAGCCGGCGTTTCTCTTTAGAGGGCTCTGAATAGAGGAAATTCGCGCTACTGCATCTCTGCCGAGGTGGTCGCTGCCACCGACAGCTCCGCGCTGAATTCCCGCAGGATGTTCGCAAGCTCTGTGAGCGCTTCGTCGCACGCCTCTTGGTCGGCGTTCGCTCCGCTGCATTTATCCGTTATTTCATCGCGCTGCGAGCGTATGTCGCTGCTGTTCTCTGCAAGCACGCTCTCAAGCTCGCGGCTCGTGTTTATCCATAGTGCGCCGACGATGATAATGCCGATAAAGAGCACTCCGGAGATGAGCCAGGGCAGGGAATTACTTCGGTCCATAGTTTGGGTCGTTAATGAATAACGTGCGGGTAAGAGTAGTAGAAACTCATGAAGCTAACATGAAGCTCGCTTATTCGTCACTCGTTTCTCCAAGGTTGATCTGGATACCGTTCGTATCCTCTTTGGGCGCGCCGGGCCCGTAGGTCGCGTACCACCACACTCCGCCGCCGACCAAAATTATTATCACAACCACGAGTAAAAGCGTATTCACACCGCTACCATTCATATGCGTTTACAATTTATTGAATAATAGATACTACCAGTATAACGCACCAAAAAGGATCGAGTCTCAATGATATGATTTCCTTATGCAGGCGGCGTATTTCCGGAATTTCATTTTCGGCGTCGAGGACAGCCTAGTTTCCACGGTGGGGCTCCTCTCAGGTGTCGCTATAGCGGGGGTAGAGCGCGAGACGATACTCCTCACGGGCGTCGTGCTTATTTTCGTTGAGGCGTTCTCTATGGCGGCGGGGAGTTTTCTCTCGGAAACTTCTGCGGAAGAATATTCCACGAGGAGGAGCGCCATATCCTCGAGCTCGCTCCTTGCAGGCTCCATCATGTTCGCCTCGTACTTCGTGGCGGGTTTCATCCCGCTTTTCCCCTACGTCGTGATCGCGGGTGACTCCGCGTTCCCGCTCTCCATTGCGGCATCCGTCGGGGCACTCTTCGTGCTCGGACTCGCGAGCGGCGCTATCTCGAAGACCTCGCTCGTGAGAGGCGCCCTTCGGATGGCTATCGTCGGCGGCGTCGCTATCGCGGTAGGTGTCACCGTGGGCTCCTTACTCGGTTGAGCTACATGTCCTCTCTTAGAATAATTGTTTTGCTTTCAGTTCTTGTGTTTGGTGTGCAGGCAGTCGTTTTGTATCTCCTTGGCCAGCCGCCGATAGCGGAAAGCGGATACGTGAAGCTTTGGGAGGGAATGGTCTTGAGCGCGGGAAATTCGCAACATCTCATCGACTGGTACACTTTCTCGCACATCATTCACGGCTTTCTTTTCTATCTTGCACTTTGGTATTTCTTCCCTCGCATGCCCATTGCGCAGCGGTTCCTCATCGCACTCGTTATCGAGGTTGGGTGGGAGCTCATCGAGAACACGCCGATGGTCATCGAGCACTATCGGCAACAAGCTTTGGCGCAAGGCTACGTGGGCGACAGCATTCTCAATTCTGTTTCAGACACGCTCGCGGCCGCGCTCGGCTTTCTCCTCGCGTGGCGTCTGCCGATTGTCGTAGTTGTAGCACTCGGGGTGGGCATGGAGCTCTTTGTTGGTCTCTCTATCCGCGACAATCTTTTCTTCAATGTGCTTGGATTATTCCACCAGTTCGAATTCATTTCGCAGTGGCAGTCCGGCGGGTGATATAATTGACGTATGGCGAAGAACGAACGGAAGGGTCGTGGCCGCAAAGGCGAAGTGAGTCATCGCTCGCAGGTCCTTAGCCCGCGCAACAAGCGCTGGACGAAAGTGAACAACGAGACAGGCCGATTCATGGACCAGATGAAGCGCAAAGGCCGCGCATTCAAGGGCGTGCGGATGAAGTGATGTTCAAAGATCGTTCTGATGCGGGGAAAAAACTCGCAGAGGCGCTTGTCGCATACAAGGATAAAAAGGTCCTCGTCTTGGCGCTTCCGCGCGGAGGAGTGCCGGTGGGCTACGAGATAGCGCGGGCTCTTCGGTGTCCCTTGGATACTATCGTCGCGCGCAAGGTGGGTGCACCGGACAATCCCGAGTATGCCGTGGGTGCCATCGCGCCCGGGGGCGTGCTCGTAATTGATGAGCCGGTCGGCGGCATCGAGAGCGTCATCGCCGAGGAGACGAAAGAGATGGAACGCCGCATGGAGAAATACAAGAGCGGATCGTACGCAGGCAACGTGAAGCCGGAAACTATCATCATCGTCGACGACGGAGTGGCCACGGGAAAAACTGCGCTCGCGGCTATTCGCTCCGCTCTCGCGGCAAATCCGAAAGCGAAGGTAATTTTTGCTGCACCCGTCGGCGCTCCTGATGCGGTGGCACGCATCACGCAAGAAGCCGACAAAGTGATATGCCTCGAAACACCCGAAGAGTTCATGGCCGTGGGCGAGTGGTATGGATCGTTCCCGCAACTTAGCGACGAAGCCGTTATCTGGTATCTTGAGAAGGTATCCGCGTAATTCAGCATACGTTCATTTTTCGTACGCATAAAACATTTTATGTCCCGATACGGCAAGAAGGCACAGCAGAAGGTGAAGCGTGCGATGCACGAGATGAAACGCGGCACCTTGCGCTCCGGCCGCTCGGGGAAACGCGTGGAGAGCCGAGAGCAGGCAATAGCGATAGGTCTCTCACAGGCGCGCCGCGCGGGCGGCAAGGTGCCACGTAAGCGATAGGGGGAGGGCGGTGTACATGCTGCGGCTCGAGCAGTAAATCTCGCTCGAGTGCTTCCTCCGAGCGAGATTTCCGGCTCCTCAACTCGGCAATACAAAAACGAGTTTTTGTATTGCACTCGCTCTACGTCGCCGGTAGAATCCCGGAGCGGGTAGGAAGAAGCACTCGCTCCTATGGGAATGAAAATACGGATAAACGCCTTTAAATTAGCCGCGGGAGTCGTGGTACTCTTGGCGGCTTTTGTGTTTGGCCAAACGGCGGTCGAGGCATTATGGTACGTCTCCGATACGGAGGTGCCTGTTCCGGAAACAATAGAGCTCACAGAGATAGCATCTCCGGAGGATTACCCTGTGCGCTTTCGGGTGCCCGCTCTTGGGATAGACACCCGCGTCCAGCACGTGGGAGTGAACGCGAAGGGCAACATGGCGGTGCCCAACAATTTTACGGACGTCGGCTGGTACAAGTACGGCACTCCTCCGGGCTTTTTGGGAAGCGCTGTCATTGCGGGCCACGTAGATAATGGTCTCTCACTTCCGGGTGTTTTCAAGAATCTTAGCGAGCTTAAAATAGGCGACGATATCTTTGTGGAGAAAGAAGATGGCAGTGAACTGCGTTTCGTTGTCACCGAGATACAAGTGTATCCGTACACTCTCGTTCCGCGCGACATCCTCTTTTCCCGCACAGACGTCGCACGCCTCAACCTCATCACCTGCGAAGGTGCGTGGGTCGCAGGAGAGCGCACCTACGATCAGCGACTCGTGGTCTATGCGGAGCTCGCCCAGTGATGGGAGTGATATAGTAAGAATATGCTGCATGCACCTTTTTACGATCCAGCCAAGACGTACTATGAGAATTGGGAGGAGGGACCGTTCAACGGATTTGCAGACGGCGTTGTCGTTCCGGCGAAAGGGAAGCCCCGATTTGAGTTCCTCGGGCAAAAACTGAATTATCCGCTCGGCATTCCTGCGGGACCTTTATTGAACGGGAAGTACGTAAAAGCGGCACTCGACAAGGGATTCGATGTTCCGGTCTACAAAACGGTGCGCAGCCGCGAATATCCCTGCAATCCATGGCCCAATGTTTTGGGTGCGGATATCGAAGGCAACCTCACACTCGAGCGGGCGCAAAAACCCGTTGTTGTCCAGAATATATACGAGGAACCGCTCTCCATAACCAATTCTTTTGGCGTTCCCTCATATCCGCCCGAGGTCTGGACAAAAGATATGTCAGAGTCTGTTCGTTATGCAAAGTCCGGGCAGGTGGTCATCGGGAGCTTTGAAGGGACAAAGTGGGAGGGCTCTTCGCACGAAGATTACATCAACGATTGGGCGAATGTCGCGCACATGGTCGCGCAGAGCGGTGTCCCGATCGTCGAGGCGGATATTTCCTGCCCGAATGAAGGAGCGTCGGGCCTTCTCTGTTTTGATGTTCCGAAGGTAAAGCTCATCTCGACGAGGATACAGGAAAAGATAGGCAGAATACCGCTCCTCCTCAAGCTTGCGTACTTTGAGGAGCCGGCATTGCGCGAGCTTATAGAGGAGACAGGGAATATTGTTGCGGGTTATTCAGCCATCAACACCATCTCCGCTACTGTTGTAAATCCGGACGGCTCCCAAGCCCTGCCGGGCGGTGAGAGGAGGAAGAAAAGCGGCATCTGCGGCGCCTCTATAAAATGGGCCGGCTTGGGCATGACAAGGCGCCTGAAGGCGTTGCGGGACGAATTTAAGATGAACTATGCAATAGTTGGGGTGGGCGGCGTCACAGTACCCGCAGATTTCAAAGAATATCGCGATGCGGGGGCGGATGTTGTCATGACCGCGACAGGCGCCATGTGGAATCCCTACCTCGCTCAAGAGGTCAAGAAAGCGTACCCGAATGCCTGAAATCGGGATCGTTTAGCCTGATCACAAAGCTGGCGGGATTTTGCAACAAATATGCTACATTGTGCGTCTTAGCTGATTATGTGCGGCATATTTGCATACACGGGGAAGGGCACGAAAGACGCGGGGAAGGTCCTCTTACAGGGGCTCGTATCTCTTGAGTACCGCGGCTACGATTCCGCCGGAGTTTTTACTCCTGAGAGCGGGACTATCAAAACTCCCGGTGCCGTAGCCGAGCTCAAGAAAAAGGTACCGAAGAAATTCGGGGGCTATAGCGGCATTGCGCACCTGCGCTGGGCGACACACGGAGAGCCCACGAAGGTGAACGCACACCCGCATGCCGACTGCCGGAGTGAGATCGTTGTCGTACACAATGGCATTATCGAAAACTGGCAGGAACTCAGGCAAAGACTTGTTGCGAAGGGCCACACCTTTGTTTCGGATTCTGACACCGAAATTATCCCGCACCTTGTGGAAGAGTACCTGAAGAAGCACAAGAATTTCGAGAAGGCCGCACTCGCCGCTCTCAATGATATCCGCGGGACGTACGGCATCGCTCTCCAGTACAAAGGCGAGCCCGACAAACTCATCGCCGCGCGCATGGGAAGTCCCATCGTGCTCGGTATCGGGAAAGGGGAGCGCTTCATTGCCTCCGATGCTTCTCCCATCCTCCCGCACACGAAGAAAGTGGTGTTCCTCGAAGATGGGGAAGTCGCTGTCTTGACGCCCGACAAGCACACTGTCTACAAGCTCGAAGGAAGCCGCGTGCATCGTGAGCCCGAGGAAATAGAGTGGAGTGCCGAAGAGGCTCAGAAGGGTGGCTACGAGTACTTCATGCTCAAGGAAATAATGGAAGGTCCAAAAGTCATCGAAGATACGTTGCGCGGGCGTCTCATCTCAGAGGGAGGCCTTGCCAAACTCGGTGGTTTGGAGAGTGTGGCTAACAAACTTAAAAAGATCGAGCGCATTATCATTGTTGCCTGCGGGACCGCCTACTATGCGGGATTGGTGGGGGAGTACATGCTCGAGGAGCACGCGGGAATTCCCGTCGAAGTCGAGCTCGGAAGCGAATTCCGCTACCGAAAGCCCGTCATCAACGACAAAACCATCGTACTCGCAATTTCGCAATCGGGAGAGACACTCGACACGCTGGAAGCGGTGCGTGAAGGCAAACGTCGCGGCGCCTTAACGCTTGGCATCGTGAATACGGTGGGCTCTACCATTGCGCGCGAGACCGACGCGGGCGTTTACAACCACGCCGGCCCCGAGATAGGAGTGGCTTCCACGAAGGCGTTCGTCTCACAGCTCGTCGCGCTCGCGCTCCTCACTATCTTTCTAGGAAGACAGCGTGGTATGTCCACCTCGGATGGGAAGAAAATTGCGAAGGAATTGAAAGCACTTCCGGCAAAAATCCAGAAAATTCTCGATGGAAGGAGCGTCATAGAGAAACTTTCGAAGAAATATTCCCAAAGCCGCGACTTCCTCTTCGTGGGACGCAAGTACAACTACCCTGTGGCCTTTGAAGGAGCTCTCAAGCTCAAAGAGATCTCATACATCCATGCCGAAGGATGCGGGGCCGGAGAGATGAAGCACGGCCCCTTGGCGATGATAGACGAGAATTTCCCGACGATGGCGCTCGCACCGAATGATTCAGTGTACGAAAAAGTCTTCTCCGCCATTCAGCAGATCAAGGCGCGAAAGGGGCCTATTATTGCAGTTGCAACGGAGGGAAATAAGGAAATTGAGAAAATTGCTGATGACGTACTCTACATTCCCGAGACTCTTGAGATGCTCACGCCTATCCTCTCCGTGGTCCCGCTCCAGCTTTTCGCCTACTACTTTGCACGCGACAAGGGCTTCAACGTAGACCGCCCGCGCAACCTTGCGAAATCAGTTACCGTGGAATAGTTTCTGTACGGAAGGAGATAATCACAATATGAATTCCAGGGAGAGTGAGATCGAGGGAAGTGTAAAAATGCTGGAACTAGGGGCAGCACCGAGTTGGATTAAGAAAGAATACGTAATCGGAACCGATAAGTTCTGGCTGCACGATACGTGCTATGAGTATGCAGTACTCGACACCTCTAAAATACCGAAAGACGAAATAAAGTTACCAGAAGTTTTTGTTCTGCGAACCGAGAGTTATCTTGCCGTAAGCGATACGTACCCAGAGGCATACCGTAGGCTCGGCATCGTCCATGAGGTCAAGGAGTACTTTCAGAAAGAACCCAACAAAAATTCATGTGTTGAAGCAGTGGGATATGAGCTAGACCAGGCAACATTTTTCGAGATACGCGCAAAGGAAATGCCCGAGTATCTTAAATTTCGCTTGGATTTCTTCGACAAGCTTATAAAATTTTACGAGGCCGAAAAGAACCCAGATTATGAAGAGATCTTGACTCGTCTGCGCCACAGCCGTAGCTATCTCGAAGAGTGCGTCAAAGCGAACCCTGCGTCTGCCGATTCGCGACCAACCGGACAACATCTGTCATAGTATCGGCGTACGCGTCGGCGCCTTCTTGTTTATAGCCGTCGACAATAAGTCCCCGGAAACCGATTACATAGCATCCGGCTGCTTTGCCCGACACGATACCTCTGTTTGAGTCCTCTAGTACGACTGACCGTTTTGAGTCCGCACCAAGTTGCTTTAGAGCTTTTAGATAGCCGTCAGGCGCGGGTTTCGATGGGAGGTTACTGTCGTTTATCGAGATCACGACCTCGAATAGGTCCCGGAACGGAAGCTGTCGCAGTACTTGCTCGATCCCGTTCATACGCGAAGCCGAAACAAGCCCAAGTTTGAAGCCGGAAGAAATGAGGTGGTCAACAAGGATATCTGTTCCTCCCATGAGTTTGGCTCGAGAATAGATCGAAGTTGCTATTTCATCGAATTTTCTGACGAATACATCTTTCTTGATTAAAGCACCGTAGCCTATCGCTTTTCTATAGACCTCATTGACGCTTACTCCCATTGTGCTCCCGATCTTGTCTGTGATCTCTTTCCCAAAAAGACCTGTCATGAATTCAGATTCTTCAATGGCCCATATGCGCTCGCTGTCCACGAGCACACCATCCATGTCGAAGATGAACGCCTTATTCATTCGACAATACTACTTCAGTTTGATGATTTTTTCCCAAGAACGGCCGGGAACACCGAAATGTCCGTACGTGGCAGTTTCGCGATAGATTGGACGGCGCAAGTCGAGTCGTTCGATGATGGCCTGCGGCCGGAAGTCGAAATTTTCTGTAACAATTTTAGTGAGGTTCTTTCCCTTGTCGTCAAATGCTTCTACCATAACAGGTTCGGCGCGACCGATAGCGTACGCGACTGAGACAAGCGCTTTTTTCGCGTAGCCATTTGCGACGAGATTTTTTGCGACAAATCGGCACATATACGCCGCCGAGCGGTCCACCTTCATCGGTTCCTTTCCGGAGAAACATCCTCCGCCATGGGGCATCAATCCGCCGTAGGTATCAACCTGTATCTTGCGACCGGTCAAGCCCGCGTCGGCCTCAAAGCCGCCCTGCACAAATCTTCCGGTCGGATTAACGAGTATTTCGATGTTCTTTACCGAGCCGAGAATGGGTGTGAAGAGATGTTTAATGAGTTTTTTCCGTATCTCTTCTTGCGTTACTTTTTTGTCGTGTTGCGTGGAGCAGAGCGCGGTTATTACCTTGCCGTTTCCTATCGTGACCTGGGTCTTACCATCGGGCTTGAGCCAGGGGAGTGTCTTGTCGCGGCGGAGTTTCTCCAGGCGGCGCGCGAGCCCGTGCGCCAGCACAACGCCGAGAGGAAGCATCTCTTTCGTTTCATCAGTCGCATAACCGTACATTATGCCCTGATCGCCGGCGCCGCCGGAATCGACGCCCATAGCAATGTCCGGCGATTGCTGCGCTACGCGCACGATGACCTCAAGTTTTTCCTCATATCCAATCTCTTTGTAAACTTCACGTGCGATTTTCCCAAAATTAATCTTTGCTTTCGTTCGTACTTCACCTCCTATCATCAGTGTTCCATGGCTTCCGAAGACCTCAACACCCGCGCGGCTAAAAGGATCCTGCTCAAGCATTGCGTCGAGAATAGCGTCCGATATCTGGTCGCACACTTTGTCCGGATGTCCGGACGTTACGCTCTCTGTCGTATAACGCTGCAGTAAATGGAACATGTATAAAACCGAAAAATCTCCCCGACGGGAGATTACTTGCTAAAAAGGCATCTTCCCATTCGGGCTGGATGGGGCACCTTACTTATTTTAAGCAGGTTGCCGGCGGGTCTGAGCCAGTTCTCTTTTACCCGTCCGCTTTAGCGGTTCGGGCGCCGCACTCTTGATACGATATTCAGTTGTGCGCCCATAATAGCAGGGGTAGAGTAAGATGCAATATGCACAAAATCGTTCTGGCCTCCGGCTCCGAAGAACGCAGAAAACTC
>Ga0209542_10018575_pt1 | contig 11238 bp, 5 predicted proteins | sample RifCSPhighO2_01_FD_184028 | JGI IMG/M metagenome (GOLD analysis project Ga0209542, IMG submission 184028) | Soil microbial communities from Rifle, Colorado - Rifle CSP2_plank highO2_0.1 (SPAdes) (version 2) | ecosystem: Environmental > Terrestrial > Deep subsurface > Rock core/Sediment ...
AGGAGTGTCATGAACCAGCGCCCAATTGTTCCACCGACGACTCACGTCACAGATGCGCCCACTGCGCGCAGACCAATCATTCCGCAGACAAGCGGATCCGCAGCAAAACCTGCGCAAATCGTTCCGCGCCGGACCGATTCGTCTCCAAGCGCACCGCTTGTACCTCGACAGACGGTTGCACGAACGACATCCAAAGATCCTTCCTTCGTGCTCGACGCAGAAGTCGATGAAGAGGTCTATCTCGCTCGCTCAGCCTCTGTGCCGAGGGCGAAGTTGGGAGATCAAGATGCTGCTCGCGAGCAATTGCGCCGCGCGGCAAAATCCATCGAGGATGATGCCCACCGACGCCGTGCGCACGAAACGGTCATTCGATCGGATTCGTGTTATGTCTCGGAGAAAGAACGCTACACGCGTTCGCGTCGAGACATTCGTGTTGAGTACACGCGAAAGACGAAGCCTCAACTGCTTACAGCCTTTTCGGAAATGGAACTTCAAAAGCCTTCTCCGAAAATTCGCTATGCAGACGGAGAGCACTTTGGTCCAAATCCGTTTCTCGAACTCGTGGATGATACGTACGGCACGCCGTATACGAACGATGCTGGCGAAGAAGTCGAGATTTGTTTTGCGGGCATGTCTCTCTACATGGAACGCAAAGAGGACACTTGGGTCTATTGGCCGCATGATCGCCAGAATCAGCCTCAGAACTTTCCGCTCCGCGGCAAAGTGACGCAAAGTTTCTTTGAAGCGCGTTACTTCGACCCACCCACAGAGCCGATCACGCACGAGGAAGATGTGGATGGCGATCAGATTGCCCTCGCATTCGAGGTGACACCGGAAGAAGGGGATCCTTACGTCCTCATGATCGTGACACTTCTCACCGGAGAGAAGCGCGCGATCAAGGTTCCGTACGATGAGACGTTCTTTGCATAATTCTTGTGGGTTTACGAAACCCACCTTTTCTCTTGGGTATAATCTTGCAGATTGTCCTCATGAGAAAAGGGGAACACTTGATACTTTTCGTAAACGTTTTATAATACAGCCAAGTTTCAAATCAGTACTGGTCCATTCCATGCTGCGGGAGATTGTACGATGTCCTTGAACCAAAATCGCGAGCCGCCGCGCTCTTCGTGAGCGCAGCAAAGAATCTCTCTCCTCTGCTCAAACAGTTTGGTTCTATCTTACAGCGTGACTTTCTTTCGCAGCGTAGAGCTGATCAGGTGTGGATAACGTAGGGTTGGCTCATGGCCAATACCTACGTTTTTTTCTAAATTTAGGTTTTTTACACAAAATCATTGACAGAGATTTGCGTTTCAGCACATTCACTTGACGAGGCCATGTACACATGGTACGATCGCCTTACATTTCAGAGTCAATTTCGCTCAATTGAGCAAAACTTGACCTTCTTACCTCCCATATGGCTGGACGGTCCCGGGGATAAGAAAAATGAAGACAGAGTGCAAACAACACCAGACTGACCCCTGGTTAATTGACCCACACTTCTGATCATCAACATTGCCGTCCAACAGAATAGCTAAAGCATCGCCTTTCCAAAAAAGGGCGAAGTTTTTGTTTTTATAAACGAAATTAAGGGGTTCGAGATGCAGGATTTGGGGTTAGGAAAAGCGAATTTACGTTCGTTTCTCCTAATTCCCAATCTTCTTTCCCAAACCTTCTGACCCTAATTCTACCCGACCCAACGTATGATTTTTCAACGCACACCCGTCAAAACCCGTGAGCGCAAAATCTTTACTGATGTCGTGGACGCTATGGAGCTTCCAGACCTCATTGAAGTTCAACGCCGCTCGTACCAATGGTTCTTTGATGAAGGAATCTCAGAACTGTTTTCAGAAGTAACCCCAATCAAAGACTTTATTGGTCGTGATTTGGAATTGTACTTCGATGGCTACTACCTTGACGAGCCAAAGTTTGATGAAAAGGCTTCCAAATTGAAAAACGTGACATATGAAGCACCGCTCCGCGTGAAAACACGTTTGGTGAACCTTCGCAGCAAAACCGTGAAGGAACAGGAAATTTATTTGGGTGACCTCCCAATCATGACACCTCGCGGAACGTTCGTTATTAACGGAGTGGAGCGTGTGGTTGTATCTCAGCTCGTACGTTCCGCCGGAGCGTTTTTTACGGGAGATGTTTATCGTGGACGCCGCTACTACGGAGCAAAGATTATTCCAAATCGTGGAGCATGGCTTGAGTTTGAAACAGATCCAAAAAACGTGATTTGGGTAAAGATTGATCGTAAGCGCAAAGTTGCGGTTACGGCTCTTTTGCGTGCGTTCGGTGTCACAACAGATGAAGAAATTTTGAGCATGTTTAAGGATGTTGATACTCACCCAACCAATCGCTACATTGAATCTACGTTGAATAAGGATGTTTCGAAGACCGAAGAAGAAGGGCTTATTGAGGTTTACAAACGTATTCGTCCAGGCGATCGCGCAACGGCTGATAACGCGAAGAGCTTGATTCACGCGATGTTCTTCAATTTCGATCGTTACGACTTAGGAAAAGTTGGACGTTATAAATTTAACTTGCGATTCGGAGATTCAACAGATCCAAGCGTGGTGAACCCAGAAGCAAACCGTATTATTGGAAAAGAGGATTTGAAGAAAATCATTTCAGAGATTATTCGTTTGAACATCACCCAAGATGAACCAGATGACGTTGATCACTTGGGAAACCGTCGCGTTCGAGCCGTTGGTGAATTGATCCAAGGACGATTCCGCGTTGGACTCGCGCGTATGGAGCGCATTATTAAGGATCGTATGTCTACACAGGACATCGATGCTCTTACTCCAGGACGTCTCATCAACGCACGTCCGGTTATTGGTGCCATTCGTGAGTTCTTCATGTCCTCACAGTTGTCCCAGTTCATGGACCAGACAAACCCATTGTCCGAGCTCGAACACAAGCGTCGTCTCTCGGCCATGGGTCCAGGTGGACTCTCACGTGAGCGCGCAGGATTTGAAGTTCGCGACGTTCACCCAACGCACTACGGACGTATTTGTCCAATTGGAACTCCAGAAGGACCAAACATTGGTTTGATTGGTCAGCTTTCGAGTTACGCGATTATCAACGACTACGGATTTATTGAAACGCCGTATCGCAAAGTGGTGAAAGAAACGAAGGGCGGAAAAACACGCACACGCGTCACAGATGAAGTTGTGTACGTGAACGCGTTTGTGGAGGAGCGTGCAGTAACCGTTCCAGCAACGGTGAAACTTGATAAAGAAGGATACGTCATCGACGAATTTGTTGGTGGACGTAAGTTTGGTGAACCAAAAGTTGTGAACCAATCTGAAATCGATTACATGGACGTGTCTTCACGCCAAATCGTTTCTATTGGTACCGCACTTATTCCATTTCTTGAGCATGATGACGCAACGCGTGCCCTCATGGGAACAAACATGCAACGCCAGGCCGTTCCAACCATTAAACCAGACGCGCCAATCATTGGTACGGGAATCGAAAAACGTGCAGCGAAGGACTCAGGACACGTGATCGTTGCAGAACAAGACGGTGAGATTTCGGCAATCGACGGCCGCCGTATTGAAATTACCGACAAACAAAAAAATGTCTTTAATTACGAATTGAAAAAGTTTCAACGCTCAAACAACTCGACGAGTATCAACCAACGTCCGGTTGTGATGCCAGGACTCAAAGTAAAGAAGGGTGATGTCATCGCTGACTCTTCGTCTGTTGACCAAGGAGAACTCGCGCTCGGACAAAACGCGCTCGTCGCGTTTATGTCATGGGGCGGATACAACTTTGAAGACGCGGTCATCTTCTCAGAGCGCCTCGTTCACCAAGATCGTTTTACCTCTGTGCACATTGAGCACTACACGCTCGATGTTCGCGACACAAAACTCGGACCCGAAGTTGTGACATCTGATATTCCAAACGTGTCAGAAGAAAAGTTGAAAAACTTGGATGCAGAAGGAGTCATTCGCGTTGGAGCTGAAGTGAAATCCGGTGACATTCTTGTCGGAAAGATCACACCAAAAGGTGAAACAGAATTGTCCGCAGAAGAAAAATTGCTTCGCGCCATCTTCGGAGAAAAAGCGCGCGACGTTCGCGACTCTTCCATGTACCTTGAACACGGGGAACACGGAAAAGTTGTTGGCATCACCGTCTTCTCACGTGAAGAAGGGGATAAGCTCTCTCCAGGCGTGATCAAATCCATTCAGGTCACGATCGCCGACCTTCGTAAAATTCAGGTGGGAGATAAAGTTGCAGGACGCCACGGAAACAAAGGTGTCATCTCAAAAGTTGTTCCAGTTTCTGACATGCCATTCCTTCCAGATGGAACACCTGTAGACGTGATCCTCACCCCACTCGGAGTTGTTTCTCGTATGAACTTGGGACAGATCCTCGAAGTCCACATGGGACTTGCGGCAAACGCACTTGGGTACAATGTAACAACACCAGTGTTGAATGGAATCTCCGAAGAAACCATCAAAGAACAATTGAGCCTTGCCGGTCTTCCAGAATCCGGACAGATGATTCTCTCAGACGGAAAATCCGGTGAGAAGTTTGAAAACCCAATCACGGTCGGATACATGTACATGCTGAAACTCTCCCACATGGTGGAAGATAAAATGCACCAACGTTCGATCGGTCCGTACTCCCTTATTACGCAACAACCTCTCGGAGGAAAAGCGCAATTCGGAGGACAGCGTTTCGGAGAAATGGAAGTTTGGGCCTTGGAAGCATATGGCGCGGCTCACACCTTGCAAGAAATTCTCACCATTAAGTCCGACGACGTTCCAGGACGTTCCAAGGCTTATGAATCCATCATCAAAGGCGAACCTATTCGCAAAGTCAACATTCCAGAATCCTTCAACGTGCTTATTCGAGAGTTGAAAGGATTGTGTCTGGACGTCGAATTGTTGAAAGACGGAAACATCGTCGCATTAAGCGAAGAGAAAGGAGTCATGAAAAAATAATATGTTCAAAAAACAAGATGCCTTGAAGTCCACCGACTTCGACTCCATTCGCCTTCGCCTTGCGTCTCCGGAAGCAATTCGTTCTTGGTCTTATGGAGAAGTTTCAAAGCCAGAAACCATCAACTACCGAACACAAAAACCAGAAAAATCTGGACTCTTCGCGGAAGAAATTTTTGGACCATCAAAAGATTGGGAGTGTTATTGCGGAAAATATAAAAAGATTCGTTACAAAGGAATTGTCTGTGACAAATGTGGTGTGGAAGTAACACACTCCATTGTTCGTCGTGAACGCATGGGTCACATTGAACTTGCTTGTCCCATCACACATATTTGGTTCTTGCGCGGTGTTCCGTCAAAGATTGGAACCGTTCTCGATCTCTCGGTACAGAACCTCGAGAAAGTCATTTACTTTGCAAGCTTCTTGATCACAGACATCAACCAAGAAGCAAAAGACCAAACGGAAGAACAAGTGAAACAAGAATTGAAGAGCAAACAAAAAATGATCGAGGGCGAATATAAGCGCGATGTCGGTCGTTTGCAAGAAAAATTCCAAGGCGATAACAAAAAGATCGCCGCGGAAATTAAACGCCTGGATGAAGTGCGCGATCAAAAGACGGCTGAGCTCGACGAAGATTACGAGCAAGTGATGTCTGACCTGAAAGAAATGGAAGTGATGCGCATTATCTCGGAGCAAACCTATCACGAATGGTCTCTGAAGTACGGACACATTTTTGAGGCGGGAATCGGAGCGGGTGCGGTCAAAGAAATGTTGAAGCGCATCAATGTTGAGGAAACCATGAAGAAGCTCGAAGACGAATTGATTAGTGCAACACGCACAAAGCGTGATCGTGTGCTTCGAAGACTCAAGCTTTTGAAGTCCCTTCATGTCAACGGCATCAAGCCAGAATGGATGGTGCTTGCAGCGGTTCCAATCATTCCACCAGATTTGCGTCCAATGGTTCCGCTCGATGGAGGCCGTTTTGCAACGTCTGACTTGAACGATTTGTATCGTCGCGTGATCAACCGTAACAACCGTCTGCGCCGCCTGTTCGAACTGAACGCACCGGATGTTATTTCCCGAAACGAAAAGCGCATGTTGCAAGAGGCGGTCGACTCTTTGATCGACAACTCTGCACGTCACTCAAAAACTGTTATTGCCGCAACCGGAAAGAAACGCCAACTCAAATCGCTCGCCGACCAGTTGAAAGGAAAGCAAGGACGCTTCCGCCAAAACTTGCTCGGTAAGCGTATCGACTACTCCGGACGTTCCGTTATTGTGGTCGGACCTCACTTGAAACTCGACCAATGTGGTATTCCAAAAAAGATGGCCCTCGAATTGTTTAAACCGTTTATCATTTCAAAGCTCATCGAACGCGAATACGTTCATAACATTCGTTCCGCGAACCGCTTCATCGAATCCGACCGCCCAGAAACTTGGGACATCCTCGAAGAAGTCACAAAGGACGCATTTGTTCTCTTGAACCGTGCTCCAACCCTTCACCGTTTGGGTATTCAAGCGTTTCGTCCAACCCTTATTGAAGGGAAGGCGATTCAAATTCACCCTCTTGTTTGTGACGCGTATAACGCCGACTTTGACGGAGACCAGATGGCTGTTCACGTTCCATTGACCGAGGAAGCGCGTGCAGAAGCGCGTGAGCTCATGCTTGCAACGAAGAACTTGCTCAAGCCTGCACACGGTGGACCGGTCGCAACACCAGGAAAAGATATTGCATGGGGAATTTATTACCTCACAATGACACTCGACGACATGCCAACAGAAAAGACGGGCTTGCAAATTTTTGCGACAGAGTCGGATGTTCAGTATGCCGTGAAGACCGAAAAACTCGGACTTCGTTCATGGGTTGTCGCACGTTTGAAAAATGGAGAAGTGCTTGTCACAACTCCAGGACGCATTATCGTGAACATGCAGTTTCCAAAAGAAGTTCCATTCCAAAACTCCACCATGGGAAAGAAAGAATTGTCCTCCATTGTGAAGTATTACCTTGAGCTTCATGGATCGGAAAAGACAGCAGCCTTCCTTGATCGTTTGAAAGAAATTGGATTTACGTACGCGACAAAGGCTGGATATTCTTACGGAATGGCAAACTTGCCTGTCGTCAACAAAAAAGAATTCATCCAAGATGGAGAGCGTCGTGTTCGTGAGGTGGAAGACTTCTTTGCGCAAGGACTTTTGACACAATCCGAACGTCACTCTTCGATCATTAAAATCTGGAATGAAATTAAAGACAAAATTGCAGACGTTTCCAAAAAGGCTCTTCCAAAAGACAACCCTGCGTACACCATGATTGAATCTGGTGCGCGTGGAACATGGGGTCAGATGACGCAGACGGTCGGTATGAAGGGTCTTGTGTCTAACCCATCCGGAGAAGTTATTGAACTTCCTGTTACGTCTTCCTACCGTGATGGTTACGATGTGCTTGAGTTCTTTATCTCTTCTCACGGTGTGCGAAAAGGGCTGACAGACACCGCGCTTCGTACCGCAAACGCCGGTTACCTCACGCGCCGTCTCGTGGATGTTGCACAAGATGTTTCTGTTCGTGAAGAAGACTGTGGAGATGAAGCTGGAGTGGTGCTTACCAAAAAAGAATCCGATGAAATTGGCGAGCCTCTCATTATTCGTATCCTTGGTCGTTACACCCTTGCAGATGTTCAGAAGCCGGGCGGACGTAAGGTGGTTGTAAAAGCGGGTGAACTTATCACAGAAGAACACATTCGAGAGATCGAAGAAGGCAAAGCAGAACTTGAACAGGTGAATATTCGTTCCGTCATGACCTGTAAGCTTCGCCGTGGAATCTGTAAGAAGTGTTATGGATATGACCTTGCCTACAACAAAGAAGTAAAACTTGGAACATCGGTCGGAATCATGGCTGCACAATCCATTGGAGAACCGGGAACTCAGCTCACCATGCGTACTTTCCACACGGGAGGTGTCGCTGGAAAAGACATTACGCAAGGATTGCCACGTGTGGAAGAACTTTTCGAAGCACGTAATCCAAAACAAAAAGCGATCATGTCAGAAGTTGCGGGAAAAGTTACGGTTGATACCGCTGCGCGAGAAATTGTGCAAGCGGGAACGGGAAAACAGATTGTGGACATGCGTCCAGGTCAAAAGACCGTGAAGATTGCGTATGAAGGTCTTGAAGAAGAAGCGGTCATTTACGGCAAAGCTGGAAAACTCAACGTCAAAGATGGAGCAAAAGTCAAAATGGGACAACTCCTCGCTACAAAATCCGATGGCACAGAACTTGCGTCGCCTCACAATGGTGTGGTGAAAGCTGAAAAGCCTGGAATTGCGATGGTCATCTTTGAAACAGAGAAGATTCGTGAGTACATCATTCCACCTGGATTCTCGCTCTACGTAAAAGATGGCGATGAAGTACAAGCGGGAGATGCGCTTACAGACGGAAACTTGGACTTGCAAGTTTTGTTCAAAACGAAAGGACAAAACGCCGTGCAAAAATATTTGTCCAAAGAAATTCAGTTCATCTACGCCTCTCAAGGTCAGAAAGTGAACAACAAACACATCGAAATCATCATTCGCCAAATGTTCTCACGCGTTCGCGTGATTGACACGGGGGATACAGATTTGTTGCCAGGAGAAATTATTGAAAAAGCAACATACCTCGATGCGCTCGACACGGTTCCAAAAGGAGGAAACGTCGCAACATGCGAACCACTCTTCCTTGGAATCACCAAGATTTCGCTTTCCACAGATTCCTGGTTGTCATCCGCTTCCTTCCAAGAAACCGCTCGCGTTCTCATTAACGCGGCCGTAACCGGGAAAGTAGATACTCTCCAAGGTCTAAAAGAAAACGTGATCATCGGACGTCTCATCCCAGCCGGAACCGGATTCAAGGACATGGGCACAGAGCTCATTGGCCAAATGCCGGTGTATGATGACGTGATCATTGAAGATAAAGCAGACGTTCTTGACGAAGAAATCAAAAAAGCCTTCGAAGAAAACCGCGCGATTGAGGTCGCTGCGGCAAAGGCAGAGATTGCGGCAGCGGAATAGAAAACAAAAAATCACTCGATGCAATATGCGAAGGGTGATTTTTTGTTTCAGTTTGAAACAATGAGGTTCTAAAAATGAAACAATTATTCTTGTTCAAACACGTTTGGTTTTAATTGTCGCGCTTGTTCCGTAAAGAATGCTTTAAGTTCATCGATCATAAGAGCTCTGTGCATTTAAAGTAGGCGAATCTGTGAGAGATAAGGATTTCTTGCTGCCGAAATTAGTATCCGTGCGTGCAGATTGGGTTTGAAAATAGTTTGAACACAGAGTCGCGCATGACACTTCAAAAAAAGAAGATACTTGGTGCAAAATGCTAGGGTATTATTACATACCAAATTCGATTCAATCCTGAGAGCATTCAAAGGGTGATGGCATGGAAGACACTTCGCACATTCTTGGCGGCAATCCGAACCTTCTCACGGCGAATCGTAATGATGACGGTCGCTGGCTCAACACGTACAATGACAATCCTGACAACAGGTGGAATCGTGAGAATGGCTTTGCCTTCCTCGTCCCGCAATTTTGTTGGGAGAGTTTTAAAAATACAACAGGACATCCTTTTAACGGTGGATTATCCACAGCTTCATTGATGATTGTTTAGGGAAACAGTACGATCCACACATCATCCGTAATTTTTACATTTATGGATACACACCTCGCGGTATTCGAAGGCAAACAGATTCGAAAGCTTATGCACCATGGTGAGTGGTGGTTTTCGGTTACGGATATTTGTACGGTTTTGACAGAGAGCCCTGATGGTGGCGCCTATTGGCGAAAGTTGAAACAACGGCTTTTAGAGGAGGGAAGTCAGGTCGTGACATTTTGTCACGGACTGAAATTGGAAGCCTCTGATGGGAAGAAATATGAAACGGATTGTGCCAACACGGAAGGAGTTTTTCGTATTATTCAATCTATTCCTTAGAAAATTATTTGGGAAAGACCGAGAAGAAAATGAAACTCAGGTGAAATACGTGTGCGGAATAAGAGTTGAAAAAACACCACCCGAAGCCTCTGGCGAAGGGTGGTGTTTTTGTTTGGAATAGTTGACAGAAGTCACGTATTTTGTTATGTTTTTGTGTCGATTCATGGGAATCGATGGAGGTAGACATGGGACTTTACACAAGGTACAACACCAAATCTCAGCCACCGCCTGGGCTCGACAAGATTTTGAAGAAACTCGCAAAGCACAGTTCTGTCAAACGAGACGGATTCGTGCGATGGAACGAGTTTAGGTCCCTTGCTCAAGGAGCAGACAATGAATACAAGGAGCGTGGGCCCGCGAAAGAGCTCAGAGATTTCTTGACGCAGACAAGCGTGCTTCTTGCCGAGGGTTCGGAAAAATACTATTTCGATCCTGAGCGAGGCGAGGTTATTCTTAGGTGTTGTGGCCTCGGGACAGAACCGCCGAACGCGACAGATCCGATCATCCGCATGCGATTTCTGTCCCGAGGCCCAACGCTGAAGGCTCACGCCCCGGCAGTGGATGCGGGTACAACAACGCAAGTCGAAGATATGGACCCGTCTGTCGTGGATGAAGTAGCTCGGGATGCGGATGAAGATCTTGTACTCGAGGAACAAGATGCAACGGATTCTCTTGAAGACACAACCGAGGGTGCCGTCGATCCTGTGTCAACGACCGAACTGGAAGATGTGTTGAACGTCCCGTCGCAAGAAGTGCTGTCAGACCTTGTTGCTCTACGCCATGTCGTGCGTTGCAACGTATCTGATGCGCAGACACTTCTCGATGTGATCGACGGACATGTGAAAGAAGGACTCACACGTCGTCTCGGACAGCTTTATCCAAATGAATTGCGCGGGATCGGTCTTCTCATCAAACAGGGTGATCGAGTCGGGGCAACTTGGAGTGTTGATCCTATTGTTCTCAAGCAGTGTCGATTCGAGTTTTTCCCGCGCAAGATTCATCGACATGCTGGAATGGTGGAAAAAGCACCAGGCACATTCGTTTCACAGGATGCGTGGCGTCATGATCTTGAACAGATTGCGCGCAGGCATGTTGAGCCGCCGGAAGAAACACAACCGCTCGAACGAGGAGAGTCAACCGTGCAAGATTCAACACCTGACGTGAAGACGGCTGTGATTCCCATTCAATACGATCTGCTCGGCAAGTCGCCGAAACAGATGACGGATGTCGAGCTCGAAGAAGGCATGCTTGCAGCGCTTGCGCTTGCGGCAACCATTCAGAATAAGCATGCGGAAATGGTTGCGGAAAAAGAACATCGCGCA
>Ga0209542_10018577_pt1 | contig 11237 bp, 8 predicted proteins | sample RifCSPhighO2_01_FD_184028 | JGI IMG/M metagenome (GOLD analysis project Ga0209542, IMG submission 184028) | Soil microbial communities from Rifle, Colorado - Rifle CSP2_plank highO2_0.1 (SPAdes) (version 2) | ecosystem: Environmental > Terrestrial > Deep subsurface > Rock core/Sediment ...
ACCCGTCCCTATCCTACCCCGGAGGCTCTCTCCTTACAGACCGAGCTCTCTCCCACTATTTTTTCCCCACCCCCAACTGGCAATCAACCACCTACGACCAACCACCGCTCCCTCCTGCCCGCTATTCCCATCCTCTCTGGCCTGGCCATGATCGGTTCATCTCTGTGGTTGTTTTTCCGTCGCCCCCCGGCCTGATATACTAAAACTTCATGCGCCATTGGCTGCCGACTATTGCCTGGATGATGCTTATTTTTGTGGTGTCCTCCCGTCCCGCCCTGCAGGCTGCGTCCATTAACTGGCTGGACTTTGGCCTCAAAAAGACCGCCCATTTCGTCGAATATTTTATTCTCGCTACGCTGATGGCTAGGAGCTTCAAACGCTCTACCACCCTCGGTTTATCAGCCATTCTTACCCTGTCGCTCATGCTCACGGTCTTATATGCCGCGTCCGATGAGTATCATCAGACTTTCGTAGTTGGTCGTGGAGGTCGTTCCCGTGATGTCCTCATCGACTCCACCGGCGCCCTCGCCGCCTGCCTGGTTCTCAGGAGAAAACACCCCATAAATACTACAGGCTAGACAGATCATCTTCGCTGTTGTATAATCCAAATGCCCTGAATAAGGGATTTTTTAATTGTAAATAGATTTGTCAACCCTGCCCGGGTTGATTTTTTGTGGCCATGCCGGTTGATTTGACTGTTATCATTCCCGCCAAAAATGAGGCTGACAACCTCTCAGAACTCTTCTCACGCCTAAATACCAGCCTATCTTCAGCCGGCATTAACTACCAGGCCATTTTAGTCGACGACCGCTCGACCGACTCCACTCCGCAGATTGTCCACCGCCTCGCCTCCCAATACCCTATAGTTTATATGCCCAAACGTGGCCCTATCGGCAAGGCCTATTCCATTCTTCAGGCCGCCGGCCAAGCCCCCAGCTCAATTCTGGCCATGATCGACGCCGATCTGGAATATCCTCCTGAGGCCTTACCGGTCATGTACTCCCAGCTAATCAACCAGGATCACGGGGTCGTCGTCGCCAATCGCCGGTCTTCTCATAAAAATCCTCTTCGCCGGTTTTTATCCCATATCAATAAAATCACTCTCGGCTGGTTGCTGTTGGGGCTTAAATGTGATGTCCAATCCGGCCTCAAAGTTTTCCGGCGCGAAGTCCTCGACCACTTGGACCGTCATCAGGTAAGCGCATGGTCTATCGATATGCCGCTTTTATATACTGCCCGGGAGCTGGGTTATTCTGTCGGCACTTTCCCGATAGACTTTACTTCCCGGATCGCCGGCGTCTCCAAGTGCAAAAACGAAATAATCGGGGCCGTCCGTCAGATTGCCTTAGGGGCCGTAAAAATAAAGCTGGCCAAACGGAAAATTTACCAGTTACCCGACGGTCTGGCCCACCGTGGCCTCCGCTACATTACCCACTCCGCCTTAGATCACCAGCTCAGCGCCTTTAAAACTCTGGTTCCCTGGCAGAAGCTGGCCCTCCTGTCTCTCCTGACCCTTCTGGCTGCTGGTCTGCTGACCGCCCCCCAAGCTACCGGCATTATCTTTGTTGCCGTTTTAAGCACCATCTACTTTGTGGACATGGTGTTTTCCGCCTGGCTGGTGTTTAGAAGTCTCAGCCGTTCCCCCGAGCTCAAGTTTTCAACTGTGCAACTGGATAACTGTGCAACTGAGAAACTCCCTATATATTCCATTCTCTGTCCTCTCTATAAAGAGGTGCGGGTTCTACCCCACTTTATTTCAGCCATCAACAAGCTGGACTGGCCCAAGGATCGTCTCCAGGTCCTTCTGCTTTTGGAGGCCGACGATGAGGGCACCATCACCGCTGTCAAAAACTCCCTCCTGCCCGCCTATTTTCAGCTGGTTATTGTTCCCCCCTCTATTCCCAAAACCAAGCCCAAAGCCTGCAATTACGGTCTCAAGCTCGCCACCGGCCAGTATGTAGTCATCTTCGACGCGGAAGATCGCCCCGAACCGGATCAGTTAAAGAAGGCCTATCTGGGATTTTCCAGATTGCCTCAAAAAGTCGCCTGCCTGCAGGCCAAACTCAATTACTACAACCCCCAGCAAAACCTGCTCACCCGTCTGTTTACGGCTGAATATTCCTTATGGTTTGACGTGATGCTTCCGGGATACCAATCCATTAACACCACTATCCCCTTGGGGGGCACCTCCAATCATTTCCGGACCACCGTCTTAAGGCAGCTTCACGGCTGGGATGCCTTCAATGTCACCGAAGACTGTGATCTGGGCACCCGGCTGTTTAAGCGGGGATACCAAACAGCCATTATTGACTCTACCACCTACGAAGAGGCCAACTCTCACCTGGGAAATTGGATTCGTCAGCGGTCCCGCTGGATCAAGGGCTATCTTCAGACCTGGTTAGTCCACAACCGTCATCCGCTTCAATTTATTAAAAATCACGGTTGGCACGCCTTCATTTTTCAGTTAGTTATCGGCGGCAAGACCGTCTTTATGCTTATAAATCCTCTGCTGTGGGCGGCCACCATCTCTTACTTTGCCTTTCGCCCAATTGTCGGTCCCACCATCGAATCCCTCTATCCTGTTCTCATTTTTTACCTGGCCGGCTTCTCCGCCGTCATCGGCAACTTCCTGTTTTTGTATTACTACATGATCGGGCTGGCCCGGCGCGGACAATGGGTGCAGATCAAGTATGTTTACTTGGTCCCCGTCTATTGGGCCCTGGTCAGCTTGGCCGCCTTCAAGGCCGTCTACCAACTGGTGTTTCGCCCGCATTATTGGGAAAAGACCCATCACGGTCTCCACCTGCCCACTCCCAAAACCGTTCTTAGACTTAGACTGCCTTCTCTGCCCGCGCTACCCCGTCTCAGCTGGAATGTCACTTTGCGCCTGCCGAAAAAACCAGTCGTCATCTTTGGGCGGGTTCTTCTCGCCCTATCCTGGCTGGCGGTCCAGGCTTCCGGGCTATATATGACCCGCAACAACCCGGTCGCCTCCATAGCCACCATCGCCTTTTGCACCGCCGGCTTTTTGGTCACCGCCCGTTTGACCTCCATCCTGGCCCGCTCCTGGTGGCTATTCGTCAGACTAGCCTCAGATCTTTATGGCCTGGTCTCAGGGATTCCCAATGGTCAGCAGGTTGCCCCCGACCAATTACGCATATTAATTTTCAATTGGCGGGACGTCCGCCACAAGTGGGCCGGCGGTGCCGAGGTCTACCTTCACGAGATGGCCAAGCGGTGGGTAGCAGCCGGTAACAAGGTGACTATCTTTTGTGGCAATGACGGCCGCCTTCCGCGTCAGGAAGCCATTGACGGGGTTAAAGTGATCCGCCGCGGCGGCTTTTACACAGTTTATCTTCTGGCCCCCCTCTATTACCTCCTGCGTCTGCGCGGCCACTACGACGTCGTTGTCGATTCAGAAAACGGCATTCCTTTCTTCACCCCCTTGTTTGTGGGTTTGCCCAAGGTCCTGCTGATTCATCATATTCACCAGGATATGTTCAGGTCCAAGCTTTATTTTCCCCTGGACCAAATCGCTTTATTTTTAGAGTCCATCCTCATGCCCGCAGTCTACCGGGGCCAAAGTATAGTTACCGTGTCTCCATCCTCGGCGGCGGATATCCTGCGTATCGGGCTGTCCACCGACGCCCAGGTAAATATAGTTCATCCCGGACTAACCCCAGGCGTTCTCCATCCCGGGTCCAAAACCGCCCACCCCAGTTTTGTATATTTAGGTCGTATCCGCCCCCAGAAAAATCTCGACGTGGCCCTCCGGGCTTTTGCCGACGTTCTGGCTGTCCACCCTTCTGCCCGGTTCACCATCGCCGGCTGGGGCGAAAGCCTGCCAACTCTCAAAAGCTTGGCCGCCAAACTGCATCTGGGATCCGCAGTCGACTTTACTGGTTTTGTTGACGAAACCACCAAGCCGCGTCTGTTGAGTCAGTCCTGGGCCATGCTCCAGCCCAGCTCTTTTGAGGGCTGGGGAATTACCGTTACCGAGGCGGCTGCTTCCGGGACGTTGGTCATCGCTTCCGATGTACCCGGTCTCAAAGATTCGGTGGTCGTCGATCATACGGGTCTTTTAGTTCCTCCCCTGGATCCTGCCGCTCTGGCCTCGGCCATGAAGCAGGTGATTGGCGATACCGGCCTGCGGCGTCGGATGTCCAAGAATGCCTTTATCTGGTCTCAAAAGTTTAACTGGGATATTCAAGCCGCCAAATTCTTAACTGCCCTAAAACTTCAAGTCCAACCTGTACCCAGCCGGGTTATTTCTCCCGTTCCCTCCTATGACCGCGCCTAAGCCCACCGTCAACGTTGCCATCCTGGCCTACAATGAAGCCCGGACGATTGTTTCCTTGATCCGGTCAGTTGTTACTCAAGTCCAAGACACATTCGTTATTAGCCAGGTTCGACTTTACTACGACGGCGGTCGCGATAACACCGTCTCGCTGGTGAAAAAACACTTCCCGCAAGTCCGCACTTACTCCTTTCGGAAAAATCGGGGCAAGATGGCCAGAATAAATGGTCTTATGCGCCATAACGATGCCGATATTTTAATTCAGATTGACGCCGACGTTCGCTTGGCCCACTCTGGCGTTTTTCGTGAGCTGGTCAAACCGTTTCGTCACCATCCGCAAGTCGGCATGGTGTGTGCCTACCTCAAAGCCACTCCGCCTCATACCTATCCGGGTCGGATAGCCCAACTCGGCTTCCGGGTATGGGATCGGGCCCGCAACTCGCTCGGTCCTTCCGGAGTCCGATATTACTGTGAAGGGGGCCTGCGAGCCTTTTCTCGCCAATTCGCATCTCAATTCAGACTGCCCCTCGGCCGCCACCTTGGAGAAGATACCTACAGTTTTTACTGGGCAGTTAGTCACGGATTTGTAGTCCGGGTAGCCAAAAGAGCTACCGCCTGGATCGAGCTGCCCGAGACCTACTCCGATTACGTCAGGCAGATGAAACGCTTTTTGACCGACCCAACCATGGTCCGGGATTTGTTTGTTCCCCGCCTCACCCAAAAATTTGAAACCATGACTTTAAGCCGTAAGCTGATTTCGCTAGCTGGCGAACTCATTGACCATCCCCTAGTAGGTTTAGGCTATTTGCTTCTTCAGGGGCTGATCAAACTGCAGATGCCCTTTTATAAACCCCCGGTAAATTGGGCCACCGTTAGGAGGAAATAAGTATGGCTACCCCATTATCCCTTAACGTGTTCCAGTGGCTTATGAAGCTCGCCCAGGCCTACAACCAGGTCTTACCGGACGGCCGCTGGGCCCTTCCTGACCTGATTCTCTGCTACCATGACATAGGTTTCGACGCCTGGGAATTTACCGTTCGTCCCCGCGACTTTGCCCGCCAGATCAGCTTGCTGAAGGAAAAATTTCAGGTTGTCGGTCTGCCCGAGCTCTTGTCAGCCCCGGGCCGGGCCGGCTTGCCTAGGGTCGCCATCACCTTCGATGACGGTTATCTGGGCGTCTATCGCTACGCCTTCCCGATTCTCAAAAAGCACCACATCACAGCCGCAACTTTCATTACGTCCGGCCATAGCCTCAACCCCAAAACCCCCCTGCCGGGCAAATTTTTAAGTACTGGGCAAATAAAAAGTCTCAGTCGCTCCGGCTGGCAAGTGGGGTACCACTCCCACTCTCATCCCGATCTGACTAAGCTGTCTACCCGCGCTCTCAGCCAGGAACTCAACCTCCACAAAATCCGCCTGGAAAACAGGCTGGGCCTGAAATTTACTCACTTTGCTTTCCCCTATGGGGCATACAATCTTAGTACGCTGGATGCGGCTTTTGCCTCCGGGTGGCCATACCTCTTCACCGTAGACGGCGGCCCTGCCTTCACTTCTCAAACACCCCACCTGTTCCACCGGGTGACCATTAGCCGGCTTATCACAGTCCCGCTGTTCGCCACTTTATTGACGCCGGCCGGCATTACCCTCAACCATCTTTTTACCCGGGTTCTCAGAGCCAAAGACCGGTTATTTTCCAGGGCCTCAGTATGACCAAACCCCGTCTCATTATCAGTAATTACGACGACCTCAAAAACCCCTACTACGCCGGCGGGGGAGCCGTTGCGGTTCATGAAGTTGCCCGGCGGCTCACGGATACCTTTTCCGTTACCGTGCTTACCGCCGCGTTCCCCGGTTCATCTGATCAGGTGATTGACGGCGTCCTCTATCAAAGGTTGGGGCCGCAGTCCGCCGGTCCGTTTTTAGGCCAGCTCCTTTTCCGCCTGCTTCTGCCTCTGCGCGCTCTGCGGGCAGATTTCGATGTCTGGCTGGAAACTTTTGGCCCGCCTTTTACATCCTCATTCCTGCCGCTGTTTACCAAAAAGCCGGTTATTGGCCTGGTCCACATGTTGCCGGCCTTGGACATGCAGCGGAAATACCGTGTGCCGTTTCTTCCCCGCTTGGTAGAAACTCTGGCCTTAAGAACTTATTCTCGGTTTATCTCCTTGTCCGAGTCCAGCCGCAGTGAAATTTTGCGCTTTCATCCTGGAGCCGGCGTCACCGTGATCCCCAACGGCGTCAACCTACCGGCGCGCCTGCCCCATCTGTCTCCCCAGCATCTCTTATTCCTTGGTCGCTTGGAGGTCAATCAAAAAGGCCTGGACCTCTTGTTATACGCCTACCGCCTTTTACTGGCCCACAACCCTCCGCCGTTGGTCATAGCCGGCAGCGGCTCCACCCGCGATACCCAGATTCTGCGCCGGCTGGTTGTCCGACTGGGCCTTCAGGATCAGGTTGTTTTCCCGGGCCGGGTCGAGGGCATAATCCGTGACCGGTTGTACCGCCAGGCTCTATTTGTCATTCAGCCATCCCGCTTTGAAACTTTTTCTTTGGTCTCCCTGGAAGCCCTGGCTTATGGCAAACCCCTGGTTTGTTTTGACATCCCCGGTCTCAAGTGGTTACCCGGCTTTTGTGCCCGCAAAGCCGCCTCTCTGACCCCCCAGGCCTTGTATCAGGCTATGGCTGATTGCCTAACATCCACCGACACCCGTCATCGACTGACCAGTCACAGCCGGGCCTTTGCCCATGGTTTTAATTGGAATGTCATCGCTACCCGCTATCACGCAGTTATTTCCCAGACCTTCGCTGACACCCTTATTTGGTCTACCTCTCTCAACCCCAGCCTATGAACCACTGGCTAACCTCTATCATTAAGCACCACCTGCCTTGCTACTTTATCTCCCCGCATCTGGACGATGCCGCTCTGTCGGCCGCCTGCCTGATGCACTATCTGGTGAGAAAAGGCGTCCCTGTCACTGTCATCAACGTCTTTACCAAAGGTGGTTCCGGACCCCAAACTTGGTCAGCCAAAAAGGCCGTCGCGGTCTCCGGTTACGCCAGTCCGGACAGTCTCTATGCTGCTCGCCAGGATGAAGACTTCGTCGCCTTATCCAAAATCGGTGTCCGGGTCATCAACCTGGGCTACACCGATGCCCCCTGGCGCCGTCGTCCGGTATCCGGTCGGCTGGCCAAACTCCTTGAGCCCTACCTCCCTGAAGTGTCCCACATTTATCCCACTTACCATTGGCACATTGCTTCCGGCCGGGTGTCCCCCTCGGACCAACCCCTCATCAACCAGCTGTGTACGGATCTCGCCCGTTTAATCGACTCCTCAAACTCGGTTGTCTTTTGTCCCGAAGCCATCGGTGGCCACGTAGATCACGCTTTAGTTAAGACTGCTGTTTCGCGCTGTTTTTCTCCCATCCGCTGGCTGGACCAGCCCTACTCTTTAGTTCACCCGGCCCCTCGGGAAAACTTTTCTTTTCCTACCAGCCATACTTACAAAAAGTCCCTTCTGCGGTTGTATAGGACCCAGATCGGCTTGCTTTTTCCTTCCGGCAAAATCCCTTTACTTGAGGAACAGTTTTTTATCCTCTAAGCCATGACCACCCACCGTCTCTACCTGCTCTTACTGGCCGCCTGCCGGGTCTGTTTACGCCGCCCCAAGGATTTTTTGTTTACCCTTATCTCCACCCCCTGGGCTCCGGTAGCTATCCGGCCTTACGATCCTCGGGTCCAACCAGTCACCCGCCGGCTCATCCGTCAGCTGCAGACTGTCTTTCCCCATGATCAGATTTATTTTTTCGGCTCGTCCAGCCTAAAAGTTGCCGGCCGGGGGGACATCGACCTTTTTGTTACTTGCCCCCTCAATCGGTTTAAGGAATATCTCCCCAAAATTAAGGCCCTTTTTGGCCCGCCTTATCATACGGACTCTGACCGCGTCAAATGGCGCTTTCGCCGCTCCCGCTATCCGGTAGAATTAGTTATGACCGATCCCGGTTCCCGGGAATTTGCCGACCAGCAGGCCATCTATGCTCCCCTGAACAATCCCGCCATTCTTGCGCACTATTCCCAGCTCAAGAGTAGCCTTCAGGGCGTCTCTGAGCTCGAGTATGAACTGCGGCGCATGGATTTTTTTGACACTGTTATCGCTTCCTTCCAACCATGAAGCATTTACTCAAAATTGGCGCCTCAATCCTAACCGTAACTTTGTTACTGGTTTTTTATGTAGGTCTAGTCCGTGGACGGCCGGGCAATCCCACTCCCCAGGATATCGGTGGTCGCTTGAATTCCGGCGGCCTGCCCTTTGAAAGTTCTCATGAGCGCGGGCCCTACTCCACCACTCTGTCCCTGGTCCAGGACTACTCATTTGCCCTGTCCCCGACTTTGGCTGAAGCCTCCATGCCCGACGTCGGTCGCTTTGGCGACAAATACTACATTCTCTTTGCCCCGGGGCTATCAGTGCTGGCCGTGCCCTTTTACATTTTAGGCAGCCGTTTTAATTTGGCTCAGGTGACCACCTTTTACATGTCCAGTATCTTTGCCGTCGGGGGGCTTATCTGTTTGTATCACCTGGCCCGCGGGGCCATGAAACTCTCCCCCCCCGCCAGCTTGTTCGCCTGTCTGGTGTTTGGCTTTGCCACCATTGCTTTAAGTTACGCCAACACCATCTATCAGCACCACCTGTCTACCTTTTTGCTCCTGTCAGCCTATCTGGCCGCCTGGACTTACAAGCAGCACACCGCCCATTCCTGGCTGGGTGCGGTTTGGGTCTGGTTTGCCTACGGGGTAGCCTTTTTTGTGGATTACCCAAACTTGTTTTTGTTTTTACCTGCCGTCTGTTATCTCCTGTTGAGCGCTACTAGCTTCAGTCAAACCCCCGAAAAGTACTCCTTATCGATAAGACTTAGTGTGATTGTCTCCGCTGTGGTCTTTGTCCTCCTGGGTGGGGGACACGCAGTTTATAACTATTCTCAGTTCGGTTCCCCCTTCACCCTTCACGGCAGCCTGCCCACCTACCAGACCACCACATCGGCAAACTCCTCAAACCCGGCTCCCCCCAAAAGCCCCGCCAAATTCTTTTCCGAGGAGCTGTATCCGAGAAGTGCGGTCACCCTACTTTTTTCTTCTGACCGGGGTTTGTTTTTCTTCTCTCCCATCCTGGCCTTAGGCGTGTTGGGACTGCTCGTGGCCTGCCGCCGGCTCAACTTAGAAACCGCCTGCTTTCTGGCCCAGATGCTAGTGGTGTTGTTTCTGTACAGCAGTTGGGGAGACCCCTGGGGAGGCTGGGCCTTCGGACCGCGCTACCTGATTCCCGCCATGCCCTTTTTGAGTCTGTTTGCGGCCTGGTGGGTGTTTACTCCTTCCCATCGCTTTATTAAAAAGCTGGTGGCGGTTCCCCTCCTTTTATACTCCAGCGCCATCGCCATAGCCGGCAGCCTGACTACCAATGTCATTGCCACCAAAGCCGAAGGGTTGGCGCTTAACCTGCCGTATAATTTCCTGCTCAATTGGGAATTTTTACAAGCCAACCGCAGTGCCAGCTTTGTCTATGATCAATTTCTCCGGGGCCGACTGACCCTCATAACATACGCGCTGGTTTTGTACGCCATAGTCATAACCTGTGCCCTGATTATCTTATTTATTCTGCCCCGCTTTGCCCATGAAGATTAACCTGACTCTTTCCCGCGACACAGTTTCCCGGTGGCTGGCCTGGGCCGACCGCCGGACCTGGACCAGGATTATCGTCCTATTCTCCATCATCCTGTCAGTCACAGCCATCATTTGGAGTTACCGGCACGATGCCATTTTGGCTTACGGCGACGCCGAATCCCACCTAAACATTGCCAAGCGGGTGGTTCACAGTCTTACTCCGGGCCTGGCCCAACTGGGCGGTATCTGGCTGCCCCTGCCTCACGTTCTCATGCTGCCCTTGGTGTACTTTGATACCCTGTGGCGCACCGGTCTGGCCGGCTCAATTGTCTCCGGAATAGCCTTTGTCATCTCCGCCGTTTTTCTCTACCGGCTAGCCCACTTAATTACCAACCACAAGCTGGTCTCACTAGTTGCCCCCCTGTTATTTATGACCAACCCCAACATTTTATATCTCCAGACTACCCCCTTAACCGAACTGCCGCTGATGGCCTTTTTTGTCCTCAACTCCTATTACTTCATCAGGCATCTCAAAGACCGCTCCGATTTGCTCTCGCTTATTTTAGCGGCCTTTTTTGGCTTTTGTGCGACCCTGTCCCGGTATGATGGTTGGTTTTTAGTGGCCCTCGAGGCAGTTGCCTTGGCTCTGAGAGATTTTTCCTGGAAGAGGCTGTGGCCGCCCGTGTCTGCCCAGTCAGAAGGTCGGACGGTGCTGTTTTCCACCCTGGCTTTTTTTGGCATTGCCCTGTGGTTGCTGTGGGGCTACCTTATTTTGGGCAACCCCCTGTACTTCACCTCCAGCCAGTTTTCGGCCAAATCTCAACAGCGGGGCTGGCTGGCCAAAGGCCAGCTGCCCTCCTACCGAAACCTTGGCAATGCCCTGGCATATTATTCCGTGGTCTCCGCCGCCGACACCGGCCTGCTGATCTTCGCTTGCGGCCTGATCGGTTTGGTTTTGTTGATTAAAGACAAACAACTTCCCTACCGCCGGCCGCTCATTACGGTGTTGTTTACCCCCTTCATTTTTTACGTCATTACTCTCTATATGGGTCAGTCCCTAATTTTTGTGCCCTCGTTAACGCCGGTGGGTTTCGAGTGGCGCCTGTTCAACGTGCGGTACGGGGTAATGATGGTGCCTGTCATATCCGTTATGGTGGCCTACCTGGTATCCCGGGCCCGCCTCCCGGGCCGCCTCCTGATAGGCCTGCTGGTAGTGCTTCAATTTGGCTTGTATGCCGTCGGTTACTCGCCGATATATGCCTACAAAGACGGCACTGTCGGCTTGTCTTCC
>Ga0209542_10018579_pt1 | contig 11236 bp, 13 predicted proteins | sample RifCSPhighO2_01_FD_184028 | JGI IMG/M metagenome (GOLD analysis project Ga0209542, IMG submission 184028) | Soil microbial communities from Rifle, Colorado - Rifle CSP2_plank highO2_0.1 (SPAdes) (version 2) | ecosystem: Environmental > Terrestrial > Deep subsurface > Rock core/Sediment ...
GTTGCGAACGGGGCGCTCTACCGCTGAGCTAAAGGCCCTTAGGAAAGCAGCAGAAAGAAGTAATATAAAAAGTAGATGCAATCCTTATGCGCGGAAGAGGATTCAGAACCGAGGGTCTTGTTCCTCGATCCCGCCTGCAGAAGTCAAGCGAAGCTTGACCCTGCAACTTACGCAGTTGGTAGAGTCGAGCGAAGCGAGCGCTCTACAACAGGCTGATAAGGATATAATCCTTATGCGCGGAAGAGGATTCGAACCCCTGAAGGCACTAAGCCACACGACTCTGAATCGTGCCCGTTTGGCCGCTCCGGCATCCGCGCGTATTGAGAACGAGAAAAGCAGTGGTTTAAAAGGTTTTTCTTAACATTACAGAGAATGCGCAGGGCTTGCGAACGCAATGCCCTGAGCGGGGGAAGTCTGGGGTGCATCCCTGACGGCTACTCCGGCATCCGCGCATGATAAGAACAATTGAAAATTATGATTTAAAAATGTTTTCTAAAGAAACATTTATAATCTTCTATGAATAATCCTCAAATCATGATAATAAAGAAAGGGGAAGAATTCGCAGGCGACAAGAAATCAAGCCATTCTTTGCTGACAAACATCGAGAAAAGAATTGTCGCTGCTGGAGTGCCGCACATCCCTTCCTGGATTGAGACATATCATCTCACACTCACCACCATTCTTTGGAGCGCGCTCATAATACTCTTCAGTTGGCTTGCGCGTTCAGACATCCGCTGGCTTTGGGGAGTTTCTGTGATGATTGCCTGCCAGTATATAACAGATCTATTCGATGGCGCTGTCGGAAGATATCGTAATACTGGACTTGTGCGATGGGGCTATTTCATGGATCACTTTCTTGATTATGTCTTCCTTTCTTCAATTCTTATAGGATATGCGATGCTATTCCCGCAGAAATATGCTCTCTCGCTATTCTTCACGCTCATGATGTTCGCAGGAGTCATGGTGTTGGCATATCTGCGTTTTGCAGCGACAAATGAAATGAAGATCCACTACCTAAGCATTGGACCTACAGAAGTCAGGATCATCTTCATAATTATTAATGCATTGATAATCATTCTTGGGAAGACTTATATGGTAAAAGCGTTGCCTTTTGTCCTTATATTCTCATTCTTAGGACTCACAATTGTAGTTTATAGAACACATCTTAAGCTCTGGCAACGAGATATGAAAGAGAAAGTGATTAGAGATGAATGGAACAGGCTTAATAAGAAATAATGCGCGGATCAGGATTCAGAACCGAGGGTCTTGTGCACTCGCTCAGGGTTGCCACCCTAGAGGTACCCGCAGCAGAGTCAAGCTACGCTTGACCCTGCAACTTACGCCGTTGGTAGAGTCGAGCGAAGCGAGCGCTCTACTACAGGTTGATAAGGATGTAATCCTTATGCGCGGATCAGGATTCGAACCTGAGAAGGCACTAAGCCTACGGGTCCTAAGCCCGCTCCGTTAGACCGCTCCGGCATCCGCGCGTGTTCTAAAAGAGAAAAACAGAAGTATATAAGGTTTTTCTTAAAGCTGCAGAGAATGCGCAGGACTTCCGAAGGAATATCCTGCCCTAAGCGGGGGAAGTCTGGGGGGCATCCCTGACGGCTACTCCGGCATCCGCGCGTTAAAGAAGTTTTCTCATTGCTGATTTAAAAGGTTTTCTGAAATGACAAATTCTTGCAAACCACCAATACCCTGCAAACATTTTTATAGCTGATTTTCATTATTAGAGTTATGAGGATATTCCATCAGCGCGTGACATTGATCCAGTACCGCAAGCCGCATGTGAAGAACATCAATGAAGAGCTGCAGTATCTCGGCAATTCTTTAGGCCTTTTCGGAGAGCGCGACAAGGACAGGTCCTGCTTCAGGGTGTTCATCGAGTTACTGAAGAGCGCGCGGCAGAACAAAGGGATGTCCAGCGATGAGATCGCCGCGAGGACTAAGCTGTCAAGAGGGACTGTAGTGCATCACCTCACAAAATTGATTGAGTCCGGACTTGTCGTCTCCCATGAAAGCAGGTATTTTCTCAGGGCTGGAACTCTTGGAGCGTCGCTTGAAGAGGTGCAGAAAGACATCAACCGCACTGTCGAAGATCTGAAAGCGATAGCTGAAGCGATAGATAAAGAGTTAGGATTGTGAATTCTGAATTCATATACAGATAGTGTGCATTCTTTGAGATTTCAGAAGATCAAGCCCTGACACTCACACTGCCTGACTGCCTTGTCAGCGCTGAACCAATCCCATCGCCTACTGAGAATGAAGCTCTTGAGAGTACGCTTGAGAGCAGGTCAGCGAGTGATTCCTCATGCTCATACTCGACTGTCTCCACAGTGATGTTCAGCTCTCTCTCGATGAACGCCTTTGCCTCTTCTATCCCCCCTAGCTCGTCTACAAGACCCGCTTTCTGCGCCTGCGCGCCCGTCAGGAACATGCCATCGGCGATCTTCCTCACCTCTTCAACAGTCAGGTTTCTGTTGACTGCGACTTCATTTATGAACTGCTCGTGGATCTCGTCAAGCACTCCCTGCATCAGCGCTCTCTCATCGTCAGTCATCTTCCTGAACGGAGTGCCTATATCCTTGCGCTCTCCTGCTACAAGCCTTTCATAAGAGACATTGTAATCCTTGATCAGTCCTGAAAATTCAAGATAAGAGCCAATCACTCCTATCGAGCCTGTGATCGCCATCCTATTGGCTATGACATGGTCTGCTGCGCTCGCCACCCAATAGCCCCCTGACGCGCCAACCTCTCTGATCACAGCGACAGCGGTCTTGTTTGTCCTTTTGAGCGCCTGACCGATCTCGTCGCTAGCTACAGCTGATCCTCCTGGAGAATTGATCTCAATGATGATAGCTTTGACTTCAGAAGATTTATCAGCTTTCTCGATAAGACTTATTATGTCAGGAGAATACGCGATTCCATCCCAGAAATCATTGTTAGTTCCCTGGATGACCCCTTCGACTTTTATCACTGCGACATTGCCAGATTCTTCAGCGATAAAAAATGATATGACTGCGGAAATGAGGACGCTCAGCAACAGCAATCCTCCGATGACTATGAGCATTATCCTGAAAGGGGTGCGCTGATTCCCTTGAAACTGCTTATCCTGCTGGTTTAATGACGCTGAGACTCTTGCCATGGGATTCCTCACATTCTTTTTTACTCTGGTTTTAACTTTGTATCAACAGGTATTATCAGGAACATGCTCCGGATCATCCTTCGAAATATCTCTTCGCTATTACCAATCCGAGCGTGAGCACGAAAGAGATTATGAACGCGGATATATTAATCTTTGTCCTTGTCGCATGAGGCACATCGAAATGCAGGAGCTTGTTCATGAGCAGCAGCTGGAAATGAGTAAGGGCATAGGTTACGAACGCCGCTATGAATGGCACTGCTATGAACGCCAGAGCACGCTGCGATGCTGTTGTCATGGTCACCTTTCAGTCTGCACGTCCAATGCCGAACCATCAGTGTTGATAGTTATAGTGCCGTTCTTGTCAGTGCGGTATATCCTGATATCTCTCTGAGTGAGCCTCTCGATGACTGCGGGAGAGGGCTGCGGATTGCTCTTGCTGTAATCTCCTGAAGAGATTATCGCGATCTTAGGGCTGACTGCGTTAAGAAGCGCGTCACTTGTCGAGATATTGTGGCCGAAATTCGCCACTCGCAGAACATCCGCTCTCAGATCATATCCTTCAAGAGCTTTCTCGCACTGAGCGCCGCACCTGCTCATGATAAGGAAAGATACCTGCTTGTAAGTCATCTTGACCACGATTGAATTATCATTCGTGCTATTGAAGAATCCGTCCTTGTAAGGGGTGTTCAGCATTATCTCCATGTCTGTGTCAAGCTTGACAGGGGTGTCTTTATTGATGCTCATGAAGAAACCTTTAGCGCTGCCAAGCTCCTTGAAACCTGCGTAAGTCTGGCCTTCACGGCCTTCGCCAGTGTCATATATCTCAACTATCTGCGCGACATTGAAAGCTATAGAGTCAAGGCCGCCGATATTCTCATCCTGAGGATTAGTTCCGACCATGACATCAAGGATTGTCTTGTCAGGAGAGTTCGCCCTGAAGACAGAGATTATCTTGGAGCCGGCCTCATTGTTCCCTCCGTCAACCATCATTGTGCCGCCATTAGGGCTGATGACAAAGGTTGAATCTCCACGCCCTACGTCAAGGAACATGACTTTCAGGCTGTTTGTTCCTACAACAGCAACCTGGGAGAAATTCAAAGCAGCGCTTGAAGCATTAGATTGTGTTGTGTTCGGCACAACGACTTTCTTGAGCAGATCCTCTGGCGGAATGATCAGGGAGGTGTTCTCAGGGAAGAGTATTGTCAATGAAGCGTTCTTCGCTTCCGGCCTTTCCGTATCTGGGAAATTCACTTCAAGGCCGGGGGTATCATCAGCGAGACCGGAGACATTCGATAGGTTGACATCAGTTCCTCCTATGACGAATTCATCCTTCTTGCAGCTGTTGAGGCTGACAGCCAACAGCAGGAATAGGATGAACGCGATAGAGACATGCTTTATCGGCGCGAATGATCGCTTGATATTCGAAAGGTCTTTCTGCGATAGAGAAGTATTGGCAGCCATCCAACTTCCTGCTGCTGAAGAAGTCTTCTTGACGCGCTGCTTCATCGCTCCAGCCAGATCATTACTGACCAAGACTTCTGAGATCTTATGATGCGCCTTATTGACTGCATTGATGATCGTGCTTCTTGATGATTTACCTGTTTTTGACGCATTCGCCATTGAAACATCCTCCTGCAGCAGCCAGCATCGCAGCTCTATAATAATTTTACTATATCTTCAGGAATATCTACCACTGCGAGTTATCAGCACTTAATGGATAAATATCCTCTCCACAGTGCGAGTCCTGCTCAATGACTCAAGCAGGCGCTGCCTATTGGCATTGAAGAGCGCGAATAAAGGATCGAAGACCCATAATAAGACAAAAGGGAATACAGGAATGATGAGCAATGCGCGCACAATGCACTGCCAGGCAAGCAACTTAGACTTGCCATCAATATGCGTCACAGAGATATGGAACAGCAGCTTCCCGACAGTCTGCCCCATCATGAGCTCAAGCATCACAAAATAGAGGAAAGAGAGCGATGCCATCGCAAGAGAGAGGGCTATCATCGCAGAAGGGATATTCTCGCTGCTGATCATACTCAATAATGATTTCAGATCCGCGTCAACCATTATCCTCTGCGTCAAAGGCCTTAAAGGGAAGAACAGGACAAGCTCTATGAACGCTAGATCTGTGATGAACGCGGCTAGGCGCTTCCAGATCCTCGCAGGAGTGATGACCTCTCTGCGGCCTGGAATCCCGAGCGCGCCGTAATCAAGAGCCATACGACGGAAGATGAGAAGGGGGTATTTAAATATTGTTTATTGGAATTTACTGGAAGGTTCAAGACAAACTCATTCCTTGACGCGCTTTTCCAATCCTTCATAAGAAACATTTGTTTGCTCAATTGAGCTATTCGAACCAACGCGTCTTAGAACTACATCTCCGCTGGCATAATTGCGTACTCAACCTTAATTTCTTTTCTTTCTTTACTTTCAGGACAGGGATTGACGCACTCAATGTCAGGCATGCATCCAAAGTTGTGTCTTGCAGGATATTGAGCTAAGAACTCTCCTACTTTACGGACATATTTTAAAGTGAGCATGATATAACCGATACCTCTAAGATATATAAATCTTTTGATAGAGTCGAAGCAGCGGTTAACTTTATAAACCCGCCCCTGCTCGGCATTATCATGCCTAAGAAAGCAAAGACTTCAGTTGAGAATGCTGTCAAGACTTCTGATAAAACCGCTGAAGATCCTACAGGAACTGCCGCTAAAGAGGCTCAAAAACAGGAAAAAAGCGCCGCGCACTCAAGCGCTAAAGACAATCACGCTCCTAAGAAAGAGAAAGCCGCAGCGAAATCAGAGAAAAGTCCGAAAAGATCAGAAAAACATACTGATAAAGAATCTGGCGCAGCGGCCAAAAGCGCAGAAGAGCATAAGATGAAAAGCAGGCATGAAGATAAAGAAAAAGATGAAAAAGACAACGATATTGCTGAAGCCGCTCCGGAAAAGCCTGCTGAGAAGCATGAGAAGAAAGAGAGAGCTATTGAAAGAAGATTGGAGACTCCTGCTGAGATCGCCGCACGGAAGGCGCGCCGCGCTGCTGAAGACGCGATCCAGCCATCAGTGAATATCGGCCTTGTCGGGCATGTCGATCACGGCAAAACCACGCTTACAGAAAGGCTGAGCGGAAAATGGACTGACACCCATTCTGAAGAGATGAAGCGAGGGATCACGATACGCTTAGGCTACGCTGATACCATATTCCGCAAATGCCCTAGATGCTCAGGCGCTGAAGCGTTCACGACCAAAGAGAGATGCGACAAGTGCGGCAATGACACAGCGTTCTTGAGGAAGATCAGCCTTGTCGACGCTCCAGGCCACGAGAGCCTTATGGCGACGATGCTCAGCGGAGCGACAATAATGGACGGAGCCCTCCTATTGGTCAGCGCGAATGAGAGCTGCCCTCAGCCGCAGACTAAAGAGCACATAGTGGCGCTAGAGCTGATGGGTATAAAGGATGTAGTTGTCGTGCAGAACAAGGTTGATCTTGTCAGCAAAGAGCAGGCGCTGAAGAACTATAAGGAGATAAAGGAATTCCTCAAAGACTCCCGATTCAAGGACGCGCCAATAATCCCTATCTCTGCGAAGCACGGGATAAATATCGACGCGCTCATATTAACGATAGAAGAAGTCATCCCCACTCCAGCAAGGGATCTTTCTAAGGATCCGATAATGCTGATCGCCCGCAGCTTTGACGTCAACAGGCCGGGATCGCTGCCTAAAGACCTCGTCGGCGGAGTGCTTGGGGGAGCGATAGTGCAAGGCAAGCTCTCAGTGGATGACGAGATAGAGCTCCGTCCGGGAAGGAAGCATGAGAAAGAGAACAAGATAATCTATACCCCCATAACAACAAAGATACTCTCGATAAAGACCGGCGGGGCTGAAGCGAAGAGCGCAGTCCCTGGAGGATCGATAGGAGTGATGACCTCTCTTGACCCCGCGATCGTCAAATCAGACGCGCTTGTCGGATGCGTTGTAGGCCATAAAGGGAAGCTTCCCCCAGTCTGGGATAAGACCTTAAGGCTGCATCCTCATCTGCTGAAAAGGGTTGTCGGCGCGAAAGAAGATATAGAAGTCGTTCCGATAAAGATGAATGAGATGCTCATGCTCAACGTGAACAGCGCCGCCACTGTGGGAGTCGTCACAGGGCTCTCTAAAGACACTGTCGAATGCACGCTCAAGCTGGCTGTCTGCGCTGAGGTAGGGGCTAAAGTATCAATATCAAGACGTGTTGCGGAGCGCTTCAGGCTCATAGGCTACGGAGTCATAAAGAAGTGAGTGCGCTCTTAGAGATAGTATAAGACATAGGTATAATATAGGACATACCAATACAGAAGATACAAATTCTAGAACAATCCAGAGCTTCTTATTCGGAATCTCCTGCCGCCAAGATCTCTGCGCATGATCACGGTCTCTGCGCTTCATCCTTCTGCTGCGCAGCAGCGGCTTGCTTCCCTTCAAGCTGTACGGAAACTGCAACTTTAGCTGGATTGATAGACATATTTGTCGCTGCGCCAGATTTTGCCTGTATCTTTCTCGCAAGAATAGAGATCCCAAAAAACAGCGCTGCGACCAGCAATTGCGCAAGGAAAGGCCAAAGCGTCTTAATCCATGTGATGAACAACGCCCCAAAGCCACTGAGATCATAAGTCTTATAGACTGTTCCTAGAGCGATCAATCCTCCGAGAAGCAGCACTATTGATATTGAGAACAGGACTATCGCGCTTATCGAGAACACATACCTCATTCCGCCCCATAATAATTCTTTATCTTTACGCAGCCTGAACATGAGGAACAGGAGGATCAGCAGAGGGATAATGATAAGCAGAGTAGTTATGTTAAGGAAAGAAGTCCCTTCAGCAAGCGGCTTGAGCGCAAAGAACTGATAAGTTTCAGATATGCGCCTGTCGACATTCGCGAACTCTATCCCTCTCCGCGCGAAATCCTGAGCGCAAGGGACGATCCCTCCAGCCGAGGAGATCATGCATCCTGACTTGACGAATGATTGGTAAGAAGAAGTGACGTGCTCATAATTCGCGGCGTATTCGATAAAGCGAAGCTGCGCAAGCAGAGTCAGCAGTATCAGAGCGACGATGAACAATCTTCTGTTGAGCGATCCCAAAGAAAGCTCTTCATGGGAGGGGAACCTGACCTTGCTCTGCTGCGGACCGCGCAGTATGAGGCTGTCTGTGTCCGGGAAATCCTCTTTTTTGCCTGCCATTGAAGGCAGATAATCTATTGAGTATATAAAATTAGGTCTTCATTTAAAGATAGGAACGCTGCAGGCAATCCAGACAGCGGATGTCCTATCAATCAGGATGTCAAAACAATCAGGATATCTACATAAAATCAAGGGACAACGAACAACGGATGCTTCTGCTGCTCGCTGATCTCCTCAATTATCCTGCGCACTATTGTCTTCTCAGGATCAGGGAATAATTTGACTCGGTTCCTTAAGTCCTGGAAACTCTCGAAAGGCCTCTCATCGCGCGCTTCAATGAGCTCGTGCATATGCTTCTTCCCAACTCCGGGAAGCAATTCTACAACGTGCATGCGGACGCTGAGAGGGCTTGCCTTGTTAAAGAACTCGACAAAACGCGCCTCATTTGTGCGCACGATATTGGCAATGATATGCGGCAGCTCTGATTGCGCTGTAGCTGTGAGCTTGTGCAATGGAAGCTTGCCATTGATATGATGTATCTGATCCCTCTTGTCCTCGCCGATGTAGACTTCTGCGTGAGGCTGCAGGACTACGCCTGGCTTCGGCACAAGCTCCAGAAGGGTGAAATTGGTCTTGCCGATAGCATGCACTATCGGAGTCTTTATATGGCTGGGCCTCTTGTCGAAAGGGTAGCCGTTCTGCAGGAAGTCGAGCACGACAGCGTGCTCTTCGCGTTGTCTTCTCCGTTCCTGTTCCATAGTCTCTCCCTCGCGCACTCTTTACGCAACGGCGCTATATCGATGTGATTAAGCAGCATACTCCTCATCATCACTTGATTCTTCTTCCTTCACACCGCTCTTGGCAGCCTCTTCAGCCGCTTTCTTAGCTGCTTCTTCAACGGCAGCTTTCGCTTCAGCCTCTTTCTTAGCGGCCTCTTCAGCCACGCGTTTGATGTACTCTTCGGCCTTCTTCTTTGTGACATTCTCGCTCTTATCAGAGTATTCCTTGACTTCGTCAGCGATCTTCTTGAGGCTTTCAGCAGTGACAGTGATAGGATATCCCTGAAGGACGACTTTCACCTCTTCAGGCTTCGCTGGAAGGAGGTCGACGATCTTTATGATATGCTCTGGCTTCAGTCTTGGAATCTCAAGAGCCTCAACCTTTTTCCTGAGCGCTTCAGAATCCTTGGCGCTCAATCCTATGAAAAGGTTAAGATGGTCAAGGGTCCTTGAGCTGCGGAAACTCAGCTCTCCCTCGCCGTCTTTAGTCTTCTGGAGAGCTTCCTTGAGCTCCGCCATGAGCAATGGCGATTCGCTGACGATCTCGATCTTTGGCATAGAGTCCTCACATTCACATCTTTTTCAGATGCACTGGATGTATGAGCAATGTTTTCTTCTTGCCCCCATCCTTGATCTCGACATTGTAGCAGCTTCCCCTCTTGTCCTGCACGACTCCTGATTTGCCGTGGAATCTTGGGAAATATATCCCTGTAGTGAATGAAGGATTGGCGTCAAGCCTGACACGCTCTCCTTCCTTCAATGGCTGAAAATAAGCCCTTAAAGCCAATCTTCCGCGCTCAGAAGCTCTTTTGGACATCTTTCCGCGCGTCTTTCTCCTCATTCCGCCAATACGTTTCATGATTCACACTCTCGGTAAATATATCCTTATGCAGGATCTAATGTCAGCAGGTAAGCGTAACAACTATACTGCACAGTATATAAATCTTTCTTGAAAGGAGTTCTGAAGAGGTATTATAAAAAGGTTTCGAAAATCACTACCGACAGAGGTTATCCCTAAACGCAAAGAGAATCATACGGACTCTTCACCCCGATGATCCTTGGAGGGATCATATAGACATAGATCATCGTGGTCTCAGCGCTCGCATGGCCGAGCAATGACTGCACTGAAAGCAGGTCAACGCCGTTCTCCAGCAAGTGCGTAGCGAAAGAATGCCTTAAAGTGTGCGGATGTATTCTGCGAGCGATGTCTGCGGCGCGCGCCGCATCCTTCATTATGACCTGAACCGAACGCATGCTATAATGTTTTCCTTTCTGCCCTGCGAACAGCCAACAATCAAGAGAATTATCATCAGTACCAGTCTGCCCAAGCGCGGCCATATCCATCTTACTTCTCTGTACAGCGGAAAGAAGCTCTCGCTTCATCAGCTCAGGGATTATGAACAGCCTATCCTTGCCGCCCTTGCCCTGCCTTACCCAGCCATAGCCCAGATCGATGCGCAGATCCCCAATCTTCAGGCTCACAAGCTCGCTCACCCTTAACCCAGCGCCGTACATCAATCGCAGCAAGAGCGAGTGTTTAGGATTCTTTATCACAGAAAATAGCCGCACAACCTCTTCCTTCGAGAGCACTTCAGGCAGTCTCTCCTTCACTTTAGAATGAGGCAGCCTAACAAACAGCGGACGGTGCATGACCTCCTCGAGGCAGAACTTTATCGCCTGCAGGTGCACATTCAATGTGCTCGCGCTCTTGCCCCGCACACAAAGCGTATCAAGATATTCACGAACATGCTTCTTAGAAATGCGACGGAGATCTGGAGGACAGTGCTTCAGGAACTGCCGCAGGCAGTCAAGGTACGTCATAATAGTCCTATGGCTGTAATTCCTCCGCAGCAGCTCTTTCTTGACAGCTTCCAGGAGATCCAAGGCCATAAAGCACGCTCTCACTGCAGGGTTTACATAGATTTCTCAGAAAATTCCGGAAAAACAAGGATAAATACCAGAATAATTCCGGCTATCTATCCCAATCCCGGAAAGCTTACGGATAGATGCGAGTTCAGGCCCTTTTAGAGCCAATTCTACCACTCAGAAAGAAGAGCAGAAAGCAAAGCACCCACACTAAGAAAACCCCCTCCAGAAGCTCCAAAACCCCCACCAACAGCAAAGTGCGCATAAAAACAGT
>Ga0209542_10018584_pt1 | contig 11232 bp, 9 predicted proteins | sample RifCSPhighO2_01_FD_184028 | JGI IMG/M metagenome (GOLD analysis project Ga0209542, IMG submission 184028) | Soil microbial communities from Rifle, Colorado - Rifle CSP2_plank highO2_0.1 (SPAdes) (version 2) | ecosystem: Environmental > Terrestrial > Deep subsurface > Rock core/Sediment ...
CAACGCAGTTTTTATCTTCAAGACCGCCTCCACGCTTATCACGGCAGGTTCGAGCAACGTCGTTCTCGCAAATGGCGTCCAGGCCTGCAATGTCTTTTGGCAAGTTGGCAGTTCCGCAACACTTGGAACGAACTCCACATTTAAGGGAAACATTCTCGCTTTAACGTCCTCTACGCTCACGACCGGTGCTAACGTGGAGGGCCGAGTATTAGCGCGGAATGGCGCGGTTACTTTAGACAGCAATATCATCACCAAAGCGACGTGCGTCGTTCCGCCAGCACCGCCGCCATCAGGCGGAGGAGGACCTTCATCTCAGCAGACGCCACCCCTGATCAACGTGACGAAAGTTCCCACTCCGCTCGCACTGCCCGCAGGGCCCGGCTCGGTTACGTACGACTATACGGTTCTCAACGTTGGAACGGTTTCCATGAGCAATGTGACGGTTGCCGATAACAAGTGCGCTCCCGTAGGTTTTGTTTCAGGCGACACCAACGGTAATTCGCAGCTTGATCTCAATGAAACATGGATGTACCGCTGTACTACGACGCTCTCGCAAACCACCACAAACACGGTTACTGCGACGGGGCAAGCCAATGGCTTTACCGCGACTGACACGGCAAATGCGACGGTGGTTGTCGGCGTCCCGGTCGTGCCGCCTTTGATTCATGTCGTAAAAAAGCCCAACGTGTTCCTTCTTCCCGCTGGCGGCGGAGCAGTTACCTATACCTATACGGTGACCAATCCCGGCACGGAGCCTTTAAACAATGTGAGCGTTATTGACGACAAATGTACCGGCCTGCCCGGACGCGTCGTGGGACACCCGGGAGATCTGAATCAAAATAACCTGCTTGAAAGCAATGAATCGTGGACGTTCACGTGCCAAACGATCCTTACGCAGACAACAACGAACACTGGCACAGCCGAAGGTCACGCCAATGGTTTGACCGCCATCGATTTCTCGCCTGCGACGGTCGTTGTTGCGCCTCCTCCCGCCGCGCCTGTTCCCGGCCTTCCCAATACAGGACTTGCTCCTGACCTGTCCGGTCAGGAAGGGAAAAGTGCTCCATGGAATATCATTATGCTTACTGGTGTCCTTGTTTTCGGTTTGATCTTCTACGTTGTTCGAAGAAAAACAAGCAACGCGGTCTAAGCATTGAGAAAAACGAGCAAACAAGAGCCAGACAAGATTTTGTCTGGCTCTTGTGGGTATAAACACCCGGAAACTTTATGCGTTTGAAGATCTTATTAAGACGAGCGCCGTTTATCGCCGCTTTTACGGGATTCGCGCTTTTTGCAACGCTTCTTTTTTATTTTATCCCCCAGAATGAATTCGTCGTGGACAATGTCGTTGTTGCTCCAAGTAAAGAACAAGTAAGTTTGTCCGAGGGTCAGGGCTTAGGATCGCCAATCCGTCTCAAGATCCCAAAGATCAACGTTGATGCTGCCGTTGAATACGTGGGCCTTACCCCCGATGGGGCAATGGATGTGCCGAAAAGCCAGGACGATGTAGCGTGGTATGAACCAGGGACACGTCCCGGGGAGAAGGGCAGCGCTGTTATCGCCGGGCATTATGGATGGAAAGGCGGAGAGCCATCGGTGTTTGATAGTTTATACACATTACGCAAAGGGGACAAATTAACCATCGAAGATGACAAAGGAGAGATTATTACATTCGTGGTGCGCGAAAGCCGGAGGTATGACCCGAACGTGGATGCTTCAGACGTGTTTGGTTCCAGCGACGGAAAAGCACACCTTAACCTCGTTACTTGCGAAGGAGAGTGGGATGAAGTTTCCCAAAGCTATTCCAAGCGGCTCGTGGTATTTACTGATAAAGAATAGATGAGACGATGCTCTTGCTGCGTATTTCGCAAAACAAAATAATAAAGAACTATTATCCAAAAACAAGAATTTTATCTTTAAGCGTTAATCTGGTTTTGAGTGACGCGAGAAGCTCGCGTTTTTCCATAATGGTTCCGTCCCGCAGAATGTACTTCGCGTAGTTTTTCATATCGATTTTCTTAAGCCGTTTCGCCGCTTTTTTTAACGCCGAGAACGCCAGTTCGAAACTTGTGATATCGTTCGACTTCTTGTTGGAGCTGATGTTTCATACCAAGTTCGTTCATGCTGATCTTATCAATTAACTCCAGGAGTTGATTGATTAGCTCCTCCTCGTGCGGAGAGTTTAAGCCGTACCACTTATAACAGCAGCTACCCCGGTTTTTCGTTCGGATCCTTTCAGTTGCTTGACTTTCCTTGTAAAGCTGCTATGGTATTAGGGTTGCCGCCATTTGTCAAAAGGTCTCTTGACAAGATTTGGCGGCCGTGCTAAAAAGTCATTACTCTTTCATTTTTATGTATTATCCACTTGCGAAAAAAATTCTCGCCTCGTTGCCTGAACGGAATCGTGAGGTTCTTGTCCGTCGATATGGTTTTTCGGGCGAGCCCGAGACGCTCGAAGCGATAGGCGATGATTATGAAATAACGCGTGAACGAGTACGGCAGCTTGAAAATGCCGCTTTTGAACGGCTTTCTGCCAACGGGTCGAAAGAAGATGCTGAAACCGCCTTTAAAACTTTAGCCAAACATCTTGAAGAGCATGGTCAGCTTCGGCGGGAAGAGCGTTTCCTTGAGGAAATTGCAAGCCCGAAAGAGCGACCCGCCGTTCTTTTTTTGCTGGAACTTGGTGATTATTTCGGTAGGCATCGCGAAACTGAGCATCGCCATACGGTGTGGGCCACAAGCAAAGACGCGGTGAGCGATGCGGAAGCTTTTAATAAAACCTTTGCCCGACATTTAACGGATACGTTTCGGGAAGCTCTTGACGAAAAATCATTTTGGAAAGAAGTCGAAGCGTACGCGCGTGCGCAAGGATTGCGCGCAGAGGAGAAGGCGCTGCGTTCGTGGATTGATGCCTCAAAATTAGTCGGCCAGGGGCCTCTTGGTATGTGGGGTTTGGTTGACTGGGCAGATGTTTCACCAAAGGGTGCGGGCGATCGGGCCTGGCTTGTATTTAAAAAAGAAGGAAAACCGCTGCATTTTGAAGATTTGGCAGAATTGATCAATAAAAAATATTTTAATGATGAGGATACGCGTCCGGTACATATGCAGACCGTTCATAATGAGCTCATCAAAGACGATCGTTTTGTGTTAGTAGGGCGTGGCATGTACGGTCTTGCCGATTGGGGATACGCTGCGGGGACGGTGAAAGACGTAATCGTCTCTATTCTTAAAAAAGCCAACAAACCAATGCGCAAAGAAGACGTTCTCGCGCAGGTTTTTGAGCAACGGATGGTAAAGCCCGCGACCGTGCTTTTGGGTTTAAGTGATCGAAAGAAGTTCGTGCGCACACCCGACGGGCGTTATTCTTTAAGAGCATAAGCAATGCATTTGTTCCTGATTTTTTTCTTGCGGGAGGCCGCGCTTGCGGGGCCCCGATACGCATATCATGCTGTTTCCCTCAGGTTTTGAGATTGTATTGAAAGGTGCCGGCAATTTCCTTGCGGACTGGTGGTGGGTCTTTACACCGCCAGTCCTTTTGTTTTTGTTGCAGGACATGTGGCTTTTATACATGAGATGGAAGTATTTTCTTTCGCAAGAATTTATTCTTCTTGAGATTCGCCTCCCCCAAATCGTTGAACGCACCCCCAAAGCCATGGAACAGGTGTTTGCGGGACTTCACGGCATATGGGATGAAATAAAAATCACTGACCGATATTTTAAAGGAACGATCCCCGATAAGGTTTCCTGCGAGCTTATATCTATCAATGGGGAGAGCCATTTTATTATTCGGTTGCCGGCTAAGTTCAAAAATTTGGTTGAAGCGCATGTCTGGGCTCAATATCCGGATGCCGAAATTTCCGAGGTGGAGGACTATGTCGACAATATCCCCGTAGGCATTCCGGATCGTGAGTACGAAGCATGGGGGACGGAATTCATGCTTTCCAAGCAGGACGCCTATCCTATTCGTACCTATCCTTATTTCGAGGAAACGGTAGAGGAACGCCGTTTGGATCCCTTATCTGCCTTTCTTGAAGTTATGGGTTCGGTAGGTGAGGGCGAGCAGATTTGGCTGCAAATAATTGTCGAACCAACTCTGGATGATACTTGGAAAAAACAGGGCGAGGAGCTGGTTGCGAAGCTGACCGGCAAAAGGGCAAAGGCCAAAGCAAGAGGTATGGGGCAGATGCTTTCGGAAGAATTAAGCGGTTTGCCCGCAAATGTAGTCAGGGGGGCAACTATCGGCTTGGGAGAGGGGGCGGCGCAGCAGCAGCGCATGGGGCCGTCGGAACCGCCTTCATTAATGATGCATCTTTCTCCGGGTGAGCGGGCCGTAGTTGAGGCGATTGAAGAGAATATCGCAAAACTTGGGTTTATTACCGGAATAAGAGTTCTTTATATAGCGCGACGCGAGGTCTATAATTCAGCAACCATTGCCGCTATTTTTGGAGCGATTCGTCAATTTAATACCTTGAACCTTAATGGCTTCCGTCCTGACAAACGCACTCTACCTAAGCGTTTTTATGTATTGCAGAAACAGCGGCAGTTCTTCCGCAAGCGCCGTCTTTTACGTTTTTACCGTATGCGGTGGCCCTCATTGGCGCGGTTTGTGTTTAATACCGAAGAGTTGGCGACGATTTTCCATTTTCCGGGGCAAATGGTTGCCCAAGCACCTCTTGTGTCGCGCATCGAATCAAAACGAAAGGAACCTCCGTCTACGCTTCCGCGAGTATGAAACCCCAGACCTATGCATTCTATCGTTAAATCGTTTCGCACGATTTCCCGCAAAACCTGCTTGAGCTGGTACTTTGTGCGATTTCGCGTACGAACGAAATAAATATGGAAGCCGTTGTTCCCTTTGCGGAGACAAATTATCGAAACAAAAGAGTAAAATTCGGCATCAAGCAAGATGACCGGAGGCGCCACGTATATGTTATTGGGAAAACCGGGATGGGAAAAACAACCCTTCTTGAAAACATGGTTATTGATGACATTCAGCATAGCAAGGGGGTGGCAGTGGTTGACCCCCACGGTGAATTTGCAGAAAAAATGCTCGACTTTGTTCCAAAACATCGAATCGAGGACGTCATTTATTTTAATCCATCAGACCTTGAATACCCGATTGCCTTCAACGCCATTGAGCAGGTTCCCGCCGAATACCGTCACTTAATAACAGATGGTTTAGTGGGGGTTTTTGAGAAACTATGGGCAGAGTCATGGGGGCCACGGCTCGAATATGTCTTGCGTAACGCCATTTTGGCGTTGCTCGAAACTCCGGATTCGACGCTTTTGGGGATTATGAGGATACTTGTAGATAAGGCATATCGGAAAATGGTCATTGAAAACGTCAAAGACCCGGTAGTGAGATCCTTTTGGGTAGATGAATATTCCCGCTACCCCGACCGTTTTCAGGCAGAAGCGATTGCTCCGATTCAAAACAAAGTAGGGCAGTTTTTGGCAAATCCGCTTATCCGTAATGTCGTCGGACAAACCCAGACCGCCATTGACCTTCGGGATGTCATGGATAGCGAAAAAGTGCTCATTATGAATCTTTCCAAGGGTCGTATTGGCGAAGGAACTTCAAAGCTCTTGGGTGCCATGATGATTACCAAGCTGCAGTTGGCCGCCATGTCCCGGGTAGATACGCCGGAGGAGGAGCGCAAAGATTTTTATCTTTATGTAGATGAGTTTCAGAACTTTGCCACGACATCATTCGTTAACATTCTTTCCGAAGCAAGAAAATATCGTTTAAATCTTGTGTTAGCTCATCAATATATCGAGCAACTCGAAGAGTCGGTACAGGCAGCGGTTCTTGGGAATATCGGAACGCTTATCACATTTCGCGTGGGTGCAATGGACGCGGAACTTTTCGAGAAAGAATTTGCGCCAGAGTTTGCCATTAACGACTTGGTGAATCTTGCTAAATTCCAAATTTACTTGAAGCTTATGATTGATGGGGTGGCGTCTAAGGGGTTTTCGGCAAGCACGCTTGCACCCTATCCCAAACCCGAACGTTCATATCGGGAGGAAATTATTGCACATAGCCGCAGTATGTACGCAACCCATCGAAAAAACGTTGAAGAAGCAATCGCCGCATGGGCAGGTCCCATTGAATCGCCCGAGGGAACGGAAGCGCGCGGGCCAGCCGGAAAGAAAAAGGAGGAACGTCCGATGTGGGAAGCCACGTGTTGGATGTGTCAGGATAAGACCCAGGTTCCGTTTGCGCCCGACGGTAAACGACCAATTTATTGTAAAAAATGCCTTGAGGAAATCCGGGCTGGTGCGCGTGAGCCGCTTTCACCGATTCATGAGCCGCGTCCGGCTCCTGCTTCTGCTGTGGGAGCGCTTAAACCCAAAAGCGCTGGAGATACACCTCGCGTTTCCTTGGTGGAGCTTGCAGCAAATCCAAGATCGCAACATCAAGAGCCGATGCATCATCAATCTAATAATTTACCGCCACCGCCGGTGCCGCGAGAAAATGGCCGTATCCAACGGCCGGACAAAACGCAACGCGACCGTCGCGCTCCCGATGTGGTTGGTTTGCGCGAAATACTTGAGGAAGTTTTGGATGAAGACCAAAAACGCTCTTGACACGTTTTTTTTCGATGATAATCTGGCAGCAGAAAATTAACTTATAAAAAAGGAGCATTTCCATGCCATACGTTCCGAGTAAAAAAACAGACGGCAAGTCCACCGACCGCGAAATGCTTAACAAGGCCGTAGAGGCCTTGGCGCGCGAGGCGGCAGATAAGATAACGGATAACCTTTCTTTACTGGAGGTATATAAGACCGTTTTTCTTGACGTTGCCGCTGCTCTTGCGCATCTTTTAAAAGGAAGGCCGGCTGCGAATAAAACCGCCGTGTGGAATCTCGCCAAAGCGCTCTACGATCTTGAAAACGCATACGATTACGAAGGTGCGTTTTTGGGGGAGTTGAATTACGCGATGACTCGTTTCATCCAACGGGTTCCGCAGATGAAGGTGGCGAATAACTCCTGGACGCAGGAACTGCGTTACTGGTTGTACGCCCGAACCGTCAGCGCTTTGATCTATGCGTCTCATCACACCGAGGATTTGGATCTTGGGATTGATGGCGTGTTTGAAGACATCAAGGACGAGTATAAGCGGCGCGTGAACCTTGCGTACGAAGCCGCGCAGATTCTTAAAAGCGGCGATTGTTACGACACGCCGTATTACACCCGGCTCGTTGAGGTGGTTGACGAAGACGGCAATCCTGTTGGGCATATGGAAGTGATGCTCAAGCGCGGTGACGAAACGCTTGCCAAAGATATGCTTGATGGCAAGATCGTACTGAAGAAAAAGAATTAACGAATACTTATCGTATGCCCCGCCTTCTGCGGGGCTTTTCAATTACCATAAAGCGTGTTACAACATCTATACTAGTACTTTGTAAAGAAAAGAGGTTGTTTTCGTGGATATTAAAAGAAAACTATGGATTCCTACGGATGCGCTTGATCTTCTGCTCCCGTTACTTTCCGATGAGGCAAAAGCGGAGCTTGCGCAGATTATCGCGCATAACGCTTTTCCATATTGGATGCCGTATCATCGCGTGGAAGATCTTCTTGACCAAATCGCAGACATTGTTGGGCTCTTAGCCGATTCTATTGGGAATTCCCGTCCTTCCCTTTTGAAGCATCTGAAACTCGATCCTTCGCGGGCTATTGTGCTTCGAAATACTATTTTGGGTTATATCGAAAGTGGTAGACCTCTCGTGTATGATGCGGGTCCCATGCGTTTGCGAAGGGTATATGACGCATGGTGGCGTGAGCGATTTGGCCCAAAGGTTGAGCGTCTTCCGTCAAACCCCGTGAATCTGAATACGGTAGTGTTGGAGTGCGGATTGTATGGCGTAGAATATCTCGACTTCCAGGCAGAACAGAGGAATCTTGTTGGGCGAGGTAGTTTCCGAACGTTTGGAGAAATTTTCTGGCCCGTCTTTGAGCTTGATATGGCGCTCATCCATTTGCTTACCCGTCACCCAAAGTCGTGCATCGTGGCATATTTCCCGACGGATGTCGTAAAATCGGGTACGGACATAGAATGTTTTGAAGCATTCCGATTGGGCGTAGCTACTTTTATCTTGCAGGAAGGTCCTTCCGTCGATGTGCGGCCGTTTTTACAAGCACCATGGACTAGAATGTATATGGAGGGTAAGTTTCGAAGGTTTAAAACATGGAAAGCGCTGCTCGCACATCTTGGAAAATGGTTTGGGGGCGCAACGTGAAGCCGAGTGCAGTACTGATATTCGGTATTCCCGGGGCAGGAAAATCAACACAGGCACAACGGCTTGCGCGAAATGGTTCTTTTACCCACATTGAAACCTCGGAACTTATTTGGATGGCGCTACACAACAGAACCAAAACAGAGATAACGTTGTCGGATGGCGCGCGCATTGATCTTGATGAGCAAGAGCGCAGAATGCGCGCAGGCGAGCTTCCCGATTCCGCGTGGGTATTTTCATTAATGCGTGAGGCGGTGGTAGAAGCGGCTACCCTAAAACGAAGCGTGGTCTTTTCCGGTCCACCACCCTGTGTGGCCGAAGCGAAATATCTTATTCCTGTTTTGGAAAGCTGTTATGGCGCTCATGTGATATGCGTTTTGTTGGAGATCCCGCGAGAAGAAGCAGAGCGGCGCGTGTATGCGCGCGGCCGTACGCTTGACGAACACTTTCTCCGTCGCATGCAGATTTTTGAAGAAGAGACCAAGCCCGTTTTGGAGTGGTTACAAAAACAAGGGTTTTTGGTATATCACCTTGATGGTACGAAAGATGAGGAAAAAATCGCTGCGATGATCGAAAAGATCGTTTCCACAAAGACATCGACCGAATCAACGGATTGGAGAGAACGATGAGAATTGTAGGTACCATCGGACCGCAGTTCAATACAAACAACCCCAGGATAGCTTGGGGTTGATTTTTTTAATTAAGTATTGTATAATATAAATAGTTCTTGCACATAAGGAGGTGCATTATGTTTTACCTGAAGATTACTGGCTTCAGGACGGGTTCCCGGGATGGGCGGTTTGAGTTCTCTCTGCGCGATGAGCTGGACCATTGGGGTCCGCCACAGCAGGTTGAGCCCCAAATCGGCATCGACAGTCCCGTGGAGATGAGCGATAGCCGGGCCGTTCGGCGCGCTCTCCGGTGTCTTACGGAGGCGCAGAAGCAGGGCAGGGAGATCCTGCGCGAAACGGCGGCTGCGCCGCTCCTCTCGCGTATCGATATCCTCGGTTTGTCCTGGGTGCGCCAGCAGATCTGGCAGCGTCCGCGGTAGCAATGGTGGGGGCGTAGCTTAGCGGGAAAGCGCCTGCTTTGCATGCAGGAGATCGTCGGTTCAAATCCGACCGCCTCCACAGGGCCGGACTTTTGTCGAACAGATGCGCCAGTTCACCTTGTTTTTCAAGGGTTGCCAGCGGTTCAAACCGGCTGGAAATGGTCCGGGAGAGGGAAGCCGCTTCTTCAAGCCGAAGGAGCGGTTTTTCGTAGGAAATATGGACCTTCCCGTCGATCAGGGTGCAGTTCAAACATTCGCTGGCGAGGATAGCCCTCTTCTCCTCGGGCGCTCCCTCCAAGAACTTCTCCCGTGCGTCGCGGGCGAAATCCAGATGCCGCTCGGCGCGCTCCAGCCAGTCCGACCCGTTCTTCTCGCTCCTGTTCAGGAGACGCGCGAAATGCCTCTTCTCCTCTAGAAGGGCGACTTTCTTCGCCCGAAACTCCTCGTCGGTCACGTCTCCCGAGAGCCGCATGTCGATGAGGGCATCGAGCTTCCGCTGACAATCATCGTGCGCCTTCTTCCGGGCTGCGCGGATGCCGTTCCCCGCTGCTACATCATCCTGGTACTTGCGGCGCAGCTTCGCCAGCGCCCATTCGTGGAACACCGGCAGGACCTCGACGCGGGCGAGCTCTGCACCGGCCTGGGCTTCCAGGGCTTCCTCGCGGATGGCCTTCTGGCGGCAGCTTGGGTCCTTCCTCCTAGTACATCGGTAGTAAGTGTACGTCCTGAATACGTCTTCGCCTATGATCCGCTTGGAATGCTTCTCGGCAGTTACCGCCGCGCCGCACTGGCCGCACCTAAGGAGGCCGATGAAGACGTGCTTGCGACGCTGCTTCGGCCGAGGGATTCCTTTCCGTCCCAGGAACATCTGAACCTGCCAGAACTCTTCCTCGGTGATCATCGGCCTGTGGGCGCCCTCGTGAACCTCGCCTCGATAGCGGAACGCCCCGAAGTAGAAGGGGTTGGTGAAGACGCCGTACAAGGTTGTGCGTGAAACCGGCCGCGCGGGTTTTCCGCGCGTGGCGCGGCTGGTCAGTCCCATGTCGCGGCCCATGCGAAGAAGTTTGGGCACCGAGTAGGCGCCGGTAAGCATGAGGTCCCACATCTTCCTGACGAGCGGATATCGCTCCGGGTCAGGGTCGACGGTTGCTTCACCCCTCAACCCCTCTCTCCGGTTCAGGTAGCCCAGCGGCGCCACTCCCGGGAACTGGCCCTTCTCCACGCACCGCCCAAGCCCCCGATTGATGTTGGCCGCAAGATCCCGCACGTACTGGTTCGCCATGCCGAACTCAACGCTCATCATGAGCACATTGTCGCTCGGGTAGTAGGACCGGTCGTGGCAGCGGACGTGTTGGATGATCCCTTCTTGCAGCATCCAGCTGATCTGGCCGCCGTCGATCGGGTTACGGGCAAGCCGGTCCAGCTTCCAGCAGAGGATACCCTCTGCTTCCTTGTCCTGGAGCCGGCGGACCATCTCCGCAAAGACGGGCCGACCCGGGCTCTTGGCGGAGCGCGCTTCAGTCAGGACATCGATGATCCGCATGCCCTCGTCCTCGGCAAGTCGACGCAGCACGTCGACCTGCGCCTCGATGGAAGCGACCTGGCGGTCTTCGTCTTCGGAGGACTTGCGGGCGTAGAGGATGTAGTTGAGATGAGAGGATTCCTTCATACGCGAGTATCGGGTTCACGTTAGCGTTCGCAGCGACGAAGTCAATAGGGAGGCAGAAAGGAGGCCTCGCTGGACCGGTATATACCGTTCAAACTGTTCACAACTGTTCACTACTGTTCACCGGTTGGAGGCCGCGGGCGGCAGTGGGATGGAGAGAGGCGGCGCCGGCCAGGGGTTGCAGTGCCAATTCGCTGGTTATTAAAACAATGTTTTTAGATGCCGAATCGGCACTGCGCTTCAGCAGCCGCATATTTACAACACTTTGTAAGGTAGC
>Ga0209542_10018585_pt1 | contig 11232 bp, 12 predicted proteins | sample RifCSPhighO2_01_FD_184028 | JGI IMG/M metagenome (GOLD analysis project Ga0209542, IMG submission 184028) | Soil microbial communities from Rifle, Colorado - Rifle CSP2_plank highO2_0.1 (SPAdes) (version 2) | ecosystem: Environmental > Terrestrial > Deep subsurface > Rock core/Sediment ...
GAGATGGCTGATACTTATATATAGATAACTGCGTAGCTTATGCTACTCTATTGTACGCAGCTATCTATATGTGAACTGCGCTAATCATGTTCTCTAAGTCGCGCAGTTCACTATACTTAATCCTACTTATATTCTCTCCACGTATGTTTACATGCCGTGCATCGTAAGAATCGAGTTTCAGGTTCATCGCCGGCTCTTGTCTGTTGGAGCCAGTAGAAGGCTTTGTGGTTCTTGCACCTGGGGCATTCAGCGTCCGTTTCAGGCAGGGTTTGATCTTCTTCAGAGACTACTTCGATTTCTTTTTCAGGAGTCTCTATGGTTTCTTTGATTTCCGTTGTCACCACGTCTTTCTTAGTATAACCACACGTGCAGTAGAGTGCTTTCTTGCCTTTTTCTTTCTTAGGTCGGAGTAGGCTTCCACATTTCGGGCAGAACATAATGCGTTTCGGCGGCTGATGGTTTATATAGTTTGTGCTTAAAAATCGATTTACAAACTCACAACTCTGAATATATAGGCTTGATGAAAAACCTCGATGATGTCTCCTTTTCGTAATTCATAGCTTTCTTTGTTTTTTACTGTAATACTTTCAGGGTAGGGTCGGAGGATTTCGCTGGGTAGAATATTGGTGCTTAAATAGATCTTTTTGCCTTTGACAGTGAAGGTGAGTTGAGCAGGAGTGGGGAGGCGAGGATCGGTGAGGCGAAGGGGGTTTTTTTCGTCGTTTCCAGCGTGGATTGTTTTTTTAGGGAGGTGGAGGAGTTGTTGAGCTTCATCTTTATGGGTTGGAGAGGTCAGGGTGATGTTTTTGAGGCCGTTGGTGACTTCAAGGATCATAGTCGAGCGATCTAAAAGGCAATTATAAAGCTTTGGTTCGATAACCAAAGTTCAGAACGTAGTTCTGTAAGTTGGGTTTCGTCAGAAACCGAACCTCAGCACGAAGTGTTGTAGGTTGTTTTTTTGACCGTAATCTTTATAAAACAAGGTCTTTTCTGCTGTTATAGGATAAGCCGGCGGGTAGCTGACTTAAACCGGAAAAAGAGAGTTTCTCGGTTAATCCTACTACAACACAACATGGGAAGAATGCACAGTCGAGCAAAGGGTAAGAGTGGAAGTACTCGGCCCTCTAAACTGAGTGTGCCTGCCTGGCTTTCGATTTCTAAGAAAGAGTTGGAAATGTTGATTGTAAAGTTGGCTAAAGAAAACAAAACCACTTCTCAAATTGGTATTTTGCTTCGAGATCAGTATGGGGTCCCAGATGTTAAGTTAGTAGTGGGTAAAACCTTGAGTGCTTTTTTGAAGGAGAAAAACTTACTGAAAGAGTTGCCGGAAGACCTGACAGCTTTGATCAAGAAGTCCATCGCGATCCGAAAGCACCTAGACGAGAATAAGCACGACATGGACGCCAAGAGGGGTCTTTTGTGGACGGAAAGCAAAATCCAGCGTTTAGTTAAGTATTACAAGGAGTCCAAGCACCTGGCTTTGACGTGGAAGTACGATCCAGAAACCATCCGAATCTATGTGGAGTAAAACATATCAATTATTTTTTCCCTTCCAAAAATTTGCTCAGCGAATTTTTGTTAATTTCTCTTCCTATGTTCAGCGATTTCGAGCACCACATTAAGAAAGTAGCCATGGAGTTTAAGCAGTGGCCTTTGGATGCCAAGATCTGTGTGGTGAGCAATTTGGATGCAGACGGCATTTGTTCGGGTTCTATTGTGGTGAAGATGCTTCAGCGTGCAAACCGGCCGCACACAGTGAAAATCATCCATCAGTTGAAGGAGGAGGTTATTCAGGAGTTGGCTAAGGAGCCTTTTGAGTACTTTATTTTCTCTGATCTGGGCTCTGGCCAGTTGGTAAATGTAAACAGGTACTTAGGTGATCGTAAAATCCTCGTCTTGGATCATCATCAGTTGCAGGGTGAGCCCGGAGCAAACATGCTACACATCAATCCTTTGCCATTCGACGTGGATGGTTCAGGGGAGATTTGTGCTTCAGGAGTGGCGTTCTTATTCGCTCGCGAGGTAGACGATAAAAATGAGGACATGGCTCACATTGCGATCGTGGGTGCAATTGGGGACGTTCAGGAATCAGACGGTTTTACTGGAGTTAACAACTTGATCTTGGAAATTGCAAAGAAGCACCATTTAATTCAAGTGGAGAAAGGCTTGAAATTCTTCGGTTTGCAGACTCGGCCAATTCATAAATTGTTGGAGTACAGCTCTGACATGAAGGTCCCAGGGATTACAGGAAGTGAGTCGGGCGCGATCCAATTCTTACAAACATTAGGCATCAATCCAAAAAAGGATTCAAGGTGGAAAACCTTTGGGGACTTGACGAAGGAAGAGGTCCAGCGATTGACGGCAGCGATCATTCTGAAAAAGGGGGAGGATCAAAATCCAGAGGCTATTTTCACTAAAGTCTATACATTACCAGCTGAAGAGGTGGGGAGTCCATTACGGGATGCAAAAGAGTTCTCGACGCTGCTCAATGCCTGTGGTCGCCTGAACAAAGCAAGCTTGGGGATGGGGGCATGCTTGAATGATCCAGAATTGAAGAAGCTTGCGCTTCAAGAAATGTTGGTTTATCGTAAAGCTTTGGTGAAGGCATTGAATTGGTTTGATGCGAACAAGGATTCAAGTAAGGTCTTTAAGACTGACAAATTCATGATCATCAATGCAGAAAAAAACATCTTAGCAACTATGATTGGAACAACAGCCTCCATCCTCTCAAGAGGGGGTAGTTTTCCGCAAGGTTATATCATTTTGAGTATGGCTCAAAACATCGATCATACCACAAAAATTTCGTTGCGAGTAGTAGGAGATGGAGAGTCTATTGACTGCAAAGATCTCGTCTGCAAAATGGTGGAGCAATCCGCAGGGGAAGCCGGTGGTCATAAGCACGCGGCAGGCGCCGTGATCCCAACCGATAAAGAGGAGGAATTCATACAGGAAGCGAAAGATATATTAAGCAAAGCCTCAAACAAAGTATAATGGAAGACAAGCTTGGAAAGTTGAAGTCGTTCTTGTTCATGTTGGCCATTGTCATTGTCTATCTTCCATTTGTTCACTTGGCTTTGACAACTTTTGTCGGGGAGAATCCGATGTATCCTGAGACGAAGCCTTGCGCAGTGCCAGCCGTTGAAAAGCTGGCAGTAGAGCAGCAAAGGCTTTCAGATGCCGAGCAGCAAAAATGCTGGGATGCTCAGGAAGGAGTTCGCAAGCAGTATGAAGAGCAGCGCAAAGTGTTGAACACAAAGAAATACTTGATCAGTGTCTTGATCAGCTTGCTCACCTTAATTGCAGTTCTTTTCATTGTGATGGAGCCAGTCATCAGTTATGGCTTGTTTTTCTCAGCCGTGTTAAACGTGTTGGTTTCTCTTACATACGATACAGGTAAAACCTATTTGGGTGTTTTGACGCTCTTCCTATTATTAGTGGGTACGGTGGTGTTCATCCAGAAGGCATTGAAAGGCAGTTCACCCAAGAAAGCAAGTAAGCGGTAATCTTTCCACTCCGACTTTTTCTGTACAAAAACTATTTAAACGGCCCTAGGTTTCAAGGGGGTATGACAGCAGCTATTCTTGCGGCATTGCGGCCCCTTCTTAATAGTTGTAAGTCTGTTATTGTCTATACTGATTTTATGTGTTGGGCTTAAGGGCGATCATTTTTTCGTCGGTTAGGCCCGCTGCATCATTAAAAACCGTATAGCCATTATCTTAAACTTTTTTCACAACGAAAATTGGAGGCTAGATACCATGCTACAAACCATTCAAGAAGACCCATTGGACACAGAGGAATTGAAAGAAGCGTTGATCAAGCTAGTGAAAGCAAGGTTAACGCGAAAGCAAAAGGACGTATTGATCTACTTAGCAGAAGAGTCTCCCAAAACAAACGTGACTCGTTTAGTGCCAATCCTAGTTGGGCATCTGCTCTGCGCGCCTTCAACCGTCTGGAGTAATTTGAACGTTCTCCGCACGGTTGGCCTCGTGGAGTTTGGCGACATTGGCACCAAAGGAAAGCCCATCCAGCTCACCGTCTTAGGCAGATTGGTGGCGCAGGAGTTGAGGTGAAGATATGCAACAACTGACAATGGAAGATCTGGAAGGGTTGATCGGTAAAGTAGATGACCTAACTCAAGGGGTGAGTGTGCCACGATTGATTTATTTTTCTTTAGATATCGTATTAAGAAAAGCAGATGGTTCGCCCGTTGTTGTAGATTATAATCGGAATCCATGGGGGTTGCATCGTCACAACACAGTTCCCCATCGCATTATAAAAGAGGAAAGTTTAACTCGCAGTGCGAGAATGGGTAAGTCAACGAATCAAAAAGTTTATACATTACAGCAATACTTGGGAAAAAGAGTGATGGCCCAGGCAGATTTCAGAAAAGGTTTAGGAGTGTTCATCCTATGCGACCCGGTACAGTTTGTCGGATTAGTCTCGAATAGCCATTATACAGATAGTTTACGTACGCTAGTTGGAGGTATCGCTGGGATGGGAATAAGACCCTACGATATTTTTGTCTCTTCGGGAAGAGCTCCAGGAAGTAAAAAAGATCTTTCAACCTTACGATGGGACAGGTTTGGGCAGCCGAGAAGAGGGTATAAACATCCATTAATGGGACCGGAACTCAGTCATGCTGGATTGTTTATCAATTATGGCGGAACGGCTTATGATGCTTCACCAACTGGTTTCGATGGAGTCAAAGCAATTCCGGGGCCTCAGATTGCAAGTAATGTGGTAGGAGCAAAAAGCCTATGCCATGCAGCAGTAGAAGAGGTATGTAAAGATCTCTCTTTACCGAGTAAATCATTCACACCTGATTTCACAGTTAGTTCAGGTAAGGTATTGGACGTTGAGCAGGCTGTTGCTTCTTATGTCGCTGAGGGAAGAATGGCTTTGGTTAAATATGACCAGTATGGGAATGCAGGTTCTGTGGTGGCAGTTTCAAAAGTTGAAGACCTGATGAATAGAATTCATGAGACAAAGAAGATGGTAGTGCAAGATGGTGTGCTCTGCACAAATATAAGGCCTGCGTACGATGAGTTGCACAGGTTTGTTGTGCCTTTTGAAACGGTACTAATTGAGGAAGGTGTGGATAAAAAGACTGTGCCGAGAGGAAAGGGTCAATGTGCTTTTGATCTAACGCCATTAGCCGTTCATACAGAAACAGGCACGTTTGAAATGGCCAGTTTGGCCTATCGCATTGCACCGTATCCGCTAGATGCAACACCACGGGGTTGGAACGCAAATCAGACAGGTATGGAGCTCGGAATCCTTCCGGCGGGTGATGAGTCGAGGTTTAATCTTTCTGCAAGAGATTTGGCTTATACTCGTCTGGCGGTCAAAGTAGCTGGTTTGGGTTTGCTGCGGTTAGCTGAGAAACTGGAGGTCAAAAATGAGAATTCTTGACTTTCATGCCCACATTGGTATCCATAAGGATGGAATGACAAAGAGGAGTTTATCAAAGCATATGGCTGATTTGAAAAAGTATGCAGTCTCGTACTCAGTGATTTTCCCCTTTGATACACTCTCTGTTGAAAAATCAAGTTTCCAGCTGCTTGAGGAAGCTAGGCATCATCAGAACCTTTTCGTATTTTTTCGTTTCAATCCAAATACGATAAAGAAAGAAGAGTTAGAACAGGCATTAGAACCGTTTAGGGGTGTCAAGTTACATCCTCGAGCTCAGAATTTTGATCCCTTAGATGAAAGGTTTTCTTGGATTTTTGATCGCTTGGCCAAGTGGGGTAAACCTGTATTGATTCATTCACGCTGTGAACGTCTAGAGCGTACGGATCCAGTGCGCTTGGTAGATCTGGCGAGGCGATTTCCAATTCTTAAGGTAGTGTTAGGGCATTTTGGCGGTGCATTGACGGATGTGTTCAAACAAGTGAAAGCATTAGACAACCTATTTTTGGAGACGTCAGTTATGTCTTCACCCCATCTTATTGAAGAAGCAGTTAGGGTGTGTGGAGCAGATAAAATATTGTTTGGCTCAGATGTCCCATTTTCAGACTTGGAAATAGAGGTTTTAAAGGTTCTAAAAACTCATCTTTCAGATGCAGAAAAGCAGAAAATCTTGTTCAAAAATGCAGCTAGGTTATTGGGTTTGCCGCAGCAATCTTTTTAAACTCGCCTTGACCTCGTCTATTCATGGAGCTTCCTGGGAACTACGACCCTCAACTGTCCGAGCCGAAGTGGCAGAAGTTTTGGGAGGAGAAAGGAGTCTACAGGTTTGATCCTGAAAGTGACCTGCCTGTTTATTCTATAGATACCCCTCCTCCGACGGTGTCGGGAACAGTACATCTAGGGCATTCTTTTTCGTATAGCCAGACAGATATAATAGCTAGGTATAAACGGATGTGTGGTTTCTCTGTCTTTTACCCATTCGGTACGGATGATAATGGTTTACCGACGGAGCGTTTAGTAGAGAAGCTAAAAGGCGTAAAAGGAAGCAAGATGGATCGTCAAGCGTTCATCAAATTGTGCGAAGCCACATTAAGTGAGGTTCGCCCTGCTTTTATTGATGTCTATAAACGTATGGCATTAAGCTGTGATTTTAATCTGTTTTATTCTACGATCAGTGCGCATTGCCAGAGGATTTCGCAGAAGTCTTTTTTAGACTTACAGAAGGTGGGTCGGGCGTATCGTAGAGAGGCTCCGGTGCTATGGTGTCCATTGTGTACAACAGCAATTTCGCAGGTAGAGTGTGAAGATACGGAAAAGCCCAGTATGTTTAATGACATCGTGTTTAAAGTGGATGGGAAGAATCTGCACATTGCCACAACCCGTCCAGAATTATTGCCTGCGTGCGTTGCAGTCTTTGCCCATCCAGGAGACGAGCGTTATAAGCCGTTGTTCGGTAAAAAGGCAAAAGTGCCTCTGTTCAATCATGAAGTGCCAATCCTGCCGGATGAGCGGGCGGATCCAGAGAAAGGAACGGGGATTGTGATGTGCTGTACGTTTGGAGATCAGACTGACATTGCTTGGTACATGGCGCATAATTTACCATTGAAGCAAGCTATTACGCAAGATGGCAAAATGACTGAGTTGGCTGGAAAATATGAGGGGATGAAGATTCATGACGCGAGAAAAGTGATCATCGATGACTTGAAAGCTCATGAGCTCTTGGTAAAGCAGAAGCATATTCAGCATGAGGTAAAGGTTCATGAAAGGTGTCAGACAGAAATAGAAATAATCCATAGCAAGCAGTGGTTCATTAAATACTTAGATCTAAAAGAGGACCTTTTGAAGTGGGGGGCCGAACTGAATTGGTACCCTGCCTTTATGAAGCACCGATATGACAATTGGGTGAAGGGTTTGCAGTGGGATTGGCTCATTTCTCGTCAGAGATTTTTTGGCGTTCCGTTTCCTGTGTGGTATTGTAAGAAGTGTGAAGAGCCGGTTTTTGCAGAGGAAAAAGATCTTCCTGTAGATCCTTTAAAGCATATGCCGCTAGCTAAGCACTGTAAGTGTGGTTCTTCTGAGTTTATACCTGAAAAGGACATTTTGGATACTTGGGCAACCTCAAGTATGACTCCAGAGATTATTGTTCAGTTGATCCCAGAGAAACACCGAACAAAGTTGTTTCCGCTTAGCTTACGTCCTCAGGCGCATGAAATCATCACGTTCTGGTTGTTTAATACATTGGTTAAATCCCGTTTACACCAAGGTACGAATCCTTGGAAGGATGTGGCTTTATCCGGTTATGTGACCGATCCTTTAGGGGAGAAAATGTCGAAAAGTAAAGGAAATATCATCGAACCGAAAAAAGTGATTGACAAATACGGGGCGGATGCCTTACGATACTGGTCAAGTGGCTGCAAGTTAGGCGAAGATGTTTCTTTTATGGAGCAAGAAGTTGTAGCAGGAAAAAAAACCGTTACTAAGCTCTGGAATGCTTCGAAATTCTGTTTCTCCCACCTCGCTGATTTCAAGGATGAGGATGCCGATCTTCACGAGTTAGATAAATGGTTGTTCCATAAATTCAATGAGCTCATAAAGTTCGCTACAGAGAGCTTCGACCAATATGAATACGCTAAGGCCAAGTTCGCGATCGACAATTTCTTCTGGACAACCTTTTGCGATTACTACCTAGAGATGTGCAAGGATCGTCTTTATAATGTGCAAGTGCATGGCGAAGACGCCAAGAGAAGCGCCCAATACACTCTTCACCATGTATTGCTGGGCATCTTAAAGCTCTGGGCGCCTTTCTTGCCGCACATCACAGAAGAAATCTATCAGACGCACTACACAAAGAAAGAAGGATCTGCAAGCATTCATGTCTCTCGTTGGCCCATTTTCAACGAAAACTGGGTATTCGAAAAGGAAGCAGAGTCTGGTGACTTGGCAGTAGAGCTCATCGGTGCCGTGCGAAAGGCCAAAGCGGAAAAGAAGTGGTCGATGGGTAAGGAATTCAGTAAGCTCACCATCGCCTGCCCGGAGCTCACCGAAAAGAAACTAGAGCTCGTCATGGTAGACGTGAAAACCACCGTCCGTGCCAAGGAGATTGATTTTGAGGAAGGAGAAGAGTTGGAAGTGGCGTTAGAAGAGTAAGTTTATTTGTTCTTAAGAATAAAAGAGAAGAAATAAAAGAGAAGAAAAAATTAAATCGTCGCTGCAGGTGCAGCGGCTGAGTCTTTGAATCCGTATCGGACGGTGATGCAGGCAATGCCAATGATCAAGTGCAATACTGTTATTCCCGTGTCAATGTTGAGGAATTGTATCAATAAGTCTTTGATGCCTGGGATGAATCCAAGTACAGCTAGCAAGATGCCGATGACACCGATGATTATGATGTAGCTTTTACCATCTCCTTTGGTTCCTGCGTAAATGCCGCAAGCAGCGGCGATTAAGTGCAGTACACTGTGAGGGACGTTAACACCAAAAATGCCGAGGATATGTTGGGTAAATAGGCCCCATACTCCAATGACAACCAATACAATGCCTAAGATCAACGAAAATGTTTTATGCGCTCCCATACAGTACACCTCCTAGGGATAATCGTTCTTCTCTCTCCTTATATATAAATATTACCATAAATTAGGTTAGAATGGAAAGCAACGAACCGTTTCCCAGTTTTCTTCTTTTTTCTTGGAAAGCCAGAGTTCAGAAGCTTGAAAGGTTTGTCTGGTTAAGGGAGAAGAAGCAGGAAGAGTAAAATCAGATTTTACATGACATAAGGAGATATGGGGTTGATAGAATTGAGCGTAAAAGGGGCTGCCATAGGTTTGATAAATTCTTTCTCGCTCGGCATCTCCTTGAAATTCAGAAGGTAATTTCCGCATTTCGTCCCATTTAATGAAAGGCCGTAGTTTTTCAATGACATCTAAATGAAGGCGCATCAATAGGTCATGCGGCTGTATCCGCGTAACAAGGGAGTCTTTTTCAAATCGGTCAAGCCCTCCCATTTCGAGAGAAAAAGGAGAGGTCAAAACAGTCTCAAGTGCTTGAACAAGCACAGGTTCATCGCTTTCATGGAACCGAGCCGACATGAGTGTGCAATGTAATGCATTAGAAGATACAGAGGCAATATTGGGTTGAATACTGCGTCGGTAGGTTTCAACATATTCTATAATTGGTTGCGGAGGTCTAAGGTGTACGAGGTATTTCATAAAAATCAGATACGTAAATTCTTTATAAATTGGAGTGTTATTTAAGAGGGTTAGCCAACTACGGCGCAAAACTCTTTCGCTCCAAGGGGTACAATCTCGATTTTTTTCTTACTCATGTTTTGCGTGAATTCTTTTGGAATACGAAAAAGGTAGTTGTCGCCATCAAAACTCAGGTTCCGTTCAATTTTATAGTCTTTGTTCATAGCTCGGCTGAAGAGCATGGCTTTGTCGAGTTTCTTGGCTTCTTCCAGTCCAAGGGATTTTTTATGGCAGGTAAGGCATTCGAATCCTTGCAGTCTGATGTAAATATGCTCATCTATAGGCACTTCCATTTCCGTAGGTTTCATAAGTATATGGCACTTGGGGCAGTGGAGTTCTTTGGGCTCGAATGCTCCTTCTTCTAGTTCGAACTCGACTTTTTTGAGTTTATCAAAATCGATCTCTTTCATTTTCTCACCTTTTTATAGATCCTGATTTGTTTCTTACTGGATGGATAGGCTGTAGTGATATCAATTTCTTTTGCAATGTTGTCGTACGTAAAAAACAGGGTAAGGTATCGGTTCTTGGAAGGGCCGATAGCCATGTATTGGTTTCCTCCGACTCGTCGAAATTCTGTTTTGTCTTGGGCAAATAGTTCATAAATCTCTTGAACGGAAACATTGTGTTTTTCGTAAATCTTTATCTCAACATCCGGTCCAACATGAATCGCTCGGATTTTCATTATTTACCGTACGGATATAGTACGGTATTATTTATATAGTTTTCGCCTTAGATAGCCGTCATAACAAAAACTAGTGGCGGTAAGGTCTCATGAACCGAGTCCTTCTTTGTTTGTCGATGAAATAAAGGAAGACTAGGATTAAAATTAAACCTAATTCGGGAGAATACTTTTTCACAGTTCTGAGAATTTCAAAAAAAAGAAGCATCATAGCGCCGTAGAAAAGCACTCTACCAAATAACATGGTGAAATAGTGCCAAGTTTCTTTTACAACTATCTTAAAGAGAGTGCTGTCACGGACATTGGTGCTTGACGAAAGGTGCTTATTAACTTTAACAGCGACACAAGCCGCAATGATTACTGAAGCAAGTACGAGAATCCATCCGGGTGAAAACCAGCTATCAAAGAAGTTGTTAACAGGTTTTTCTAAAGTGAGTATACTATTCAAAATTTCGCTCGATGAATTAGTGAAATTCATTGTTAAACAGAAAAACGTAAAGCGAATTTAAATCTATCGGGATCTGATCTTATAATTCTTTAGGAAAAAGAAAAAAGAAGCACATGCATAGGAAAGCATTAACGGTTCCTAGGTTGGTGAAAAATGTGGATGATTGGGGACTGCGGGCTGAAAAGATCGCCGAAGCTTTCTTCGTACACCCCAGTTCCATCAAGCCCATCTTCTATGGGTATCCAATGGATGTCTCTTTTCAAGGTGGGTTTCGTGCTTAGATGCTTTCAGCACTTATCCCTTCATGCGTGGCTGCTCGGCGTACCCTGTCGGATAACCGATAGACTAGAGGCATGGATTCACCGTTCCTCTCGTACTAAGTGATTCTTCCCTTCAGACATCCAACACTTCCAGTAGATATCAAACAAACTGTCTCACAACGTTCTGAACCC
>Ga0209542_10018587_pt1 | contig 11230 bp, 15 predicted proteins | sample RifCSPhighO2_01_FD_184028 | JGI IMG/M metagenome (GOLD analysis project Ga0209542, IMG submission 184028) | Soil microbial communities from Rifle, Colorado - Rifle CSP2_plank highO2_0.1 (SPAdes) (version 2) | ecosystem: Environmental > Terrestrial > Deep subsurface > Rock core/Sediment ...
TGCCGAAGATGCGTTCGAACACCGTAGGTCTTTGTGAAAGTTTCTGTATGTTCATGCTTCTATCCTAGCACGATGTTGATTATTGCGCAGTGGGTCTATTATAGTTTCCGCGAATAATCATATCTTTTTCCCTTCCCATTAAAACTAACTTGCCATCAATAGATTTCGCCAGATCGCCAGACGCGATATTTTCTTGAGAAGGAAGATCAAGATAACCTCTAAATAGATTCGGACCCTTTAACATAAGCTCACCGTCTGAAGCGATAGTAAAATGGATACCGTCTATTACTTTTCCAACAAGATCTCCTTCCTTTTGCCAGAGAATCTTTTCTCTCCCATCTACTACAGCTACCGGTAATATCTCGGTCATTCCATAGATACACTTTATTTGTGTGTCTGAAGGTAAAATTCCTACGAGTTTTCGTAAAAACCCGCTCAATACGGGAGCTGAACCCAAAAATATTTTTTTAACATACGTAGGCATTGTCTTCTGATTTTTCTGACAATATCTTATAATCTCTACGAATTCGGCGGGAGGACCAAAAAGAATAGTAGGCCTATATTGCTCAATATCCTTCATAAAAGTAGCCGCGCTAAATTTTTTCCGCGAGACGATAGCAGTTACGCCAATTGAAATTGACAAAAGAAGGAAGTGCGGAAGTGCGCCATAAAATCTGTCCTGCGATGTCGGCGCAGACAGTTCTTCAATTTTATGAAGGGTATCTGAAAGCGAGGAGATTGTATGCGCCACACCCTTGGGAAGTTGCGTCGTTCCCGAAGTGAAAACTATTACTGCTTCATCTGTGCCTTGTAGATCTCGTGAAATATCTACTTTTGCAGTTGGCTTTTTGAAAAGTGATTTATACGCAATGCTATGCGGCAAACCAGGATACCCAAAACCCAAACGAATAATTCTCGCATTACCCAAACTGGAGAATTCAGGAATTTCATAACCTTTTATCCGCAAATACTTTTTCAAAAAAGGAATTTTCTGAAGAAGCAAAATGATTGATTCCGCAAATACCCACTTGGGGTTTGCTTTTTTTATTCTATTTTCAAATATATCTTTTCCCATTCCTGGATCCGCAAAAACAGCCACCCCGCCCAACCACATCACAGCCAGTATGCAGGTGATAGCATCAATACCTGGCCTCACGAGGAGTAAAACCCTATCTCCTTTTTCAAACCCCAGTTGAGAGAGATTTGCAGCCAATGTCTTTGATCTTTCGGCAAGATCTTCAGTTGTTATTGATTTGCCTGTTGTCTCGATAATTATTTTTTGTTTGGGATACGAGTTAGCTCTTGCTAAAAACCTCTTCAGCAATGGATGCTTGTATAACATAATGAGTCTTATTGGTGATACCATATACTATTATAAAGATTACAGATGATATGACAAAAAGAGATTCAATATTTCCTCAATACGACTTTCATTCAAAGTATTTTAGATATAACAACTATGTTATACACTATCTCGATGAAGGAAAAGGAAATCCCATGATTTTACTTCATGGAAATCCAACATGGTCGTTCTTATATCGTAAAATGATACCTATCCTCGCGCGCAAGTTTCGAGTAATCGTACCCGATCTCTTGGGTTTCGGCCTTTCATCGAAACCAAAAAACAGCAAATTCTATACTTTTGAAAATCATTTTTTAGCAATTTCTGCTCTTTTAGATTCACTCAAATTAAAAAATGCCATAGTTGTAGGGCAAGATTGGGGTGGACTTCTCCTATCTTTCTATGCGATTAAGCATACACAACAAATAAAGGGGATTGTTTTAATGAACACATATATACCTGGCATGTCTTTAAAAATTCCGTTTTATTTTTCTTTCCTATTTAGATCAATGTATAGCCGTTTCCTTATTCAAGATATAGACCTATTCAGAATTTTGGCTTTTCGTTTTGGTTTCTCAACGAGAATACCAAAAGATGTGAGAAAAGCATACTTATATCCGCACAGAAAAAAAGAAGATAGAGTTTCTATTGTTGCTTTTCCCAAATTAATTCCATCAGGGAAAGCTCATCCTACCTATGAATTTCTTCAGGAAATTAACCGGGAATTCGCAAAGTGGCAAGCGCCAAAACTGTTTATTTTTTCAGATAAAGATATAGTCTTCAAACGCAGGAATTCTGAAGCATTAAGTCATAATCTTCCCCATACTACTTATCTTCTTATCAAGAACGCGGGGCACTACCTGCAGGAAGATAAGGGTGAAGAAATTGCGGAACATATACTCTCCTTTTTTCAAAAATCACCAAACTAACGCCATTGTTGCGATACTAACTCCGGCTGCAAGTCCAAGCAACAAGACTTTATCTCCCTCATGAAGTTCTCCTTTTTGATTTGCCTGATCGAGCGCAACAGGAATGGAAGCTGATACCATATTGCCAAGCGCGGGCAAAACAATAACTAATTTTTCTTTTGGCAATTTTGCCTTTTTCACTAATAAGTCAAATGTCTTGAGAGAAACTTGATGCACAACGATTTTATCCACGTCCTTCATACTCCATCTGACTTTTTCTAAGGTATCATAGATTTGTTGAGGACCAATCTGAATAAATATATCCTTTAACCCGGCAGTCTCCCCCTCAAAGTAACTCTTATCAATATCTCGCGGGAATCTCGTTCCTCCCCCCAACACCGTTGATTGTCTCCAGTGTTCTCCATACGATAGAAATTGCGAAGCAAGAATACCCCGCTTCCCATCTGAAGGAGAAAGTATCATTGCTGCGCCTGCATCTCCAAGAGTATATCCCGCAAAAGCCCTCCTCAATTGATCTTTATTTTTTACTGAAGTGCGAATAGCCCTGCTTGGAACTTCGCCATTAGCAATAAGGATGCGCTTGTATTTGCCTGAAACAATAAATGCCTCTGCTACTTCAATCCCATTAAGAAAACTATTACAAGCGTTTTTCACATCGAGAACTGGACACTTGAGTTTCAAATTCTCCTGCACGATATTCGCGGTTGCGGGTTCCATAATATCTCCGCCAGCCGCGGCGAAAATAAGCAAATCAATATCTGCTGGAGCGAGATGAGCAGAATGGAATGACAACAGCGCGGCTTCAGTAGCAATATCCGAAGCATTTACATCATCCCCTGCCACTCTTCGTTCCTTCACGCCAGTGAGGATTTCAATAATTCCTTCCGGCAGATGGATGCTTGGACTTTCTTGAAGGATTCTCTTTTCCAATTCCACACTCGATAATCGTTTTTCCGGCAATACCGAAGATAAACTTTCGATTTGTACTTTGGGAATCATATTTCATTTTACAAGAACCACTTGCCTTCTTTATACTCCGCTAGAAGTTCCTCACCGGTGTTTTTTTCAGGGTTTTCGAGTTCGGGATTTTCTTCAGAGGGTTCCTTATCAGAAAACTTACGAAACCTATCCGGAATGTTTTCTATCCACTCTTCAGCTTCCTTTACTTTGTCGTGAACAAGAAAATACAATAATTGCGTAATCTGATTTTTTGCATCTACTGGTTTTACTTCCAATGCCTTCTCGGCATACAGCTTTGCTGCTTCCCTATCGTTTTTTTCCCAGATGGCACAACTAATCGCGTGGTGATACCAAAACCAAAGAATCTCTTGCCGCCATTCAGCTTCTTTTTCCGTAAGTAAAGAGGGATCAATCTGTTCCAATATATCCTTGATCTTGTTTGTGACAAGTTCCGGATTATCATAATCCCACTCGCCCGACTTCATTAATGACTGATCCGCTTCTTCATAAAGATGCTCCAATTCTAAAGGTGTATGCGCGCCCAACAAATCATACGCTTCCTGTAAGCGACTTTCTTGAGCTTCTTGGTTTTTTTGATGTTCGCCCGAAAAATTTTCCATATGTTTCAATCGGTAAGCGCCCGCGCTAAAGGACTTTGAGAAACTACTGCTTACTCGCTCACAACACCAGAAAGCATCTTCTTTCCAATCTCTTCTCCGTGCTCGTTGTAGGCATACGCGGTGAGCGATATAAATAGACGGCTATCAGGCAATGGATAACTCCAAATTTCAAGATTATCTTCTGTGCTTGTCCTTACAGCTTCTCCCACCAACGCCCCTCTGCCGCTGGGATCAGTATAAATTCCGGTTCCTCCGCCCTGTTGCCAAAGTTCAACTTTGGCTAATCTTTTTCCTTTTATTACAGCTTCAGCTCCCACGCGATACACCAATTCATTTCCTTCCTGATACGAAGGAACAATCTCAAAGCTCAAAAGCTCGGAACTTGTTTGTTGCTGTATTTGCGTAGGAGTTGGCAAGATTTCGCTTTCCCCTACCTTATTTTTGCTATACCAAACTGCGCCTACGCCCATCAATATGATTAAACCGACAACACTTCCTCCGATTACAATGCTCTTCATGGATATACATTAAACTTCTTTGATTTTATCACGCAATGCAAAAGGCGAAACCTACTTGGTTTGAAAGTTATTTTGAACCATTCTCTCGCAATTCCGCGGCCATCTTTTTTAATTCCGCGAGGTTCTCTCGCATTGCTAATTCTTCTTCACTAATTTGCCGAAGGCCTCCCATAACTTTTCTAAAATCTTCTTTCAATCCAGTCATCGTGTCTCGTAACAATTGTAACTTTTTTTCTCGTTTCTTCATCTGCATAAGGAGAAGTTGCCTCAACTCCGACATCCGCAAGATTTCTGTTTATCACTTTTCCAACCAATTCCTCTGCGATTTTCGTTTGCTCTTGAACCTCTAATGAATCCAGATATTGCTCAACATAAGGTCCGGAATCCCCAGAAAATTCTTTCCCGATGCCTTCAACTATCTCATGAAACGTTTTTGCGGTCTCTTGGGTTATACTTCCTTCTGCGACTAATTTATCCAGCTCTGCCTTTATCGTTGAAACGAAAACTTCTTCCAGATTTTTATCTCGCTCCTCTTGCCATTCCTCTGAAGTTTGCTCCGGAGTTTCTCCCGATACTTCACCCGCCGCATCTTCTTGATAATCCTTTTTACGGTCAAAATGATTTTCCATAATACAAATTTTGATTGCGTGGTATCTCTTCGACTTAATTTGCCATCAAAATGATGGGCCAGAACTAATTTTTTGGTATACAGACCCATCAAATTTATAAACATCCTTAAACCATTGAGGGCCGCTTCTATATTCAGAGATTATCTCCCTGTTGTTGAGTTCAAACTTAGGATTGCTAATACTCACGAGTACCGCATCCTTTTCAAACTTTTCAGAAACAGGATTAAATGTATAAAAATCATAATACACATTCACTCCTGCATATCCGATATCTGTGTATATTCGCAGATCATTGTATCCGTCAAAGTTTACATCAATATCGTTAAAAACCTGCTTGCGTAACGTCCCGTATTCTCCAGAAAGCGCGCTAAGACCCTTAATATCAACCGGAATGACCTGAACAATTTGCTGGTCCTTCATTACGGAAACGGATGATGACGCTTCATTTACAACAACACTGATTTTTTGACTATTATTTGCCGGTACAGAATTTGGACTAGCAGAGACCGAAGGGCTTGGATTCCCAGAAACATCAGATTCAGAGACATACCCTGAATTCTTTGTTTCCCCTCCTTTTTCCTTTCCATACCAAAACGCGCCCGATCCCACTCCGATCAACAAAACAACCATACTCCCCGCAACCAGGATATTCTTGTTGTTCATAAAATCTTATTAAACTTCTTTTGATTTACTATATCACGCAATTAGAAAACAAGAAGGTCTTACTTCTGAAACATAAGAAAAAAAGGAAGCTTATCCATCCCTTTGTAGGTAAACATTTCATAATTTGCGCGCCGCGCAGTCGGAGAAAGACGATAACGAGACAAATTCTTTTTCGGTACAAATGGATAGGATCGAACCTCCTGCTTATCTTCTCCTTTTTCTAGCCATTTGAAGTTAAGAAAAAGCGCTGGTGTCATATATCCTGATTTCAATACCTTATTCATAATTTGCCATCCTGCACCAAATAATACCGCCTTTGGTTTACACTGATTCGTTTTCACTTGTGCGCGGAATAAGCAACCTGTGCATTGTACATCATAAAGAGGATAATTAGGTGGCAATATCATTAGTTTTTTAGAACAATTAGGGCACGGCACGAGATCAACAATATCCTGCTCCCCTGACTTACCAGACTTCCCATTTCCTGATTTCTTAACCATTTATTTATGAAAATTACTTCAAGATTAATTCAAGCATATACAATTTAACTTTCTCTCACTAGCTCTGATCCTTCTAAAGCTTTGTACAAGACTTCAATATTGTTAGTTTGTCCTTTTAGAAGATTTCCTATCATAACGTGTTTTCCAGCATCATTCCTAAACAATGCGGATTCCATTATCTTATTTGAACTCTCGAGTGATATCAATAAAGATTTTAGACTGCTGTAATAAATTTCCTCCATTTTAAGTGGTCTTAAATAAAGAAATTCTCTAATCCCATTCGTTGCATAAACACTATCAGCTATGTTAATGATATCTTCCGAGCGGGAAAAAGCAGCTTCAATTTTAGCCAATATACTTTTATTGTAAGCCATATCTCCTTTACAGTTTTTGTATAGGCGCTTATGCTCCATTATCTGCGTGTATATATGAAAACCACATCCCCAGATTGTTGCAACTATTAACCCAATTGAAATATTCGTCAAAAACATTTCCATTTTTTCAATATCAACTTAATTTCGCTGTGGTTCTTAAAGGTACTCAGCTCACCACGTTCACTGAGCGATGAGTTTGCACCCAATCACTTGCTAGACGTTCTTGGGCAACCTCTATCGGCTGTCCCTCCTGAACAAAATCCGAACTTTTTACCAAACGAATCCCGACGAATGAAGCCGCCCCGCCGCCGCTCGCTGACACTCGCCGCACCACAGAAAAATACTCTTTACTCTTTTCATTTTGCGCGCGCCGGATTTTTTCTTCTCTTAATGAAAAGAGTATTTTTCTGTGGTGCTTTGCTTTGACAAGCAAGGCGGCGGGGCTGGCCTCTATTTTTTGCAAGGGCATGGCGGAATTCCCCCCACACCCTTCCGCCATTCCCTTGCGGGGACGGACGGAATTTTTGGCGGCGACATTACGAATTGCTAAAGCCCGTCGCTATTTTATTAAAAATTACTTCAAAATTTTTGATAGTGTCCTGCGACAAAGTAATTTTTAATTTATCAGCTTTGACTTTCTCAAAAAACTTTTTTGAGAGGAGGACCTTATCCATTTTTTGGTCTTTCAAAAATTTTGAATTAGCGACGGCTTTATCTCTACTTTTTCCGTCATCAAGAACGAAATTATTAAAGTCATCGTGAGTAAATAAATCCTCGATTGAATTCCCGTCTTGGTTGGAAACTGGAATTATTTTGTCCTCCGGGACTGCTAACTTTTCTGCAAGCTCCTTTGCAACTCTCTTGCCCTCGGCATCATTATCTAAAACCGCCAAAAATTCTAAATCCCAACCCAAAAGTAAAGATGCTATTTGTGGCACCTTCGGCGCACCGACGCACGGGATAAGATTTGCGTCAGTTATCTTTCCCTTCGCCATAAATTCTTTCAGAGCTTGCAAAAGATAGTAGTCCGAGATTCCCTCAAGTAAAACATTGTGCTTCCCCGCGATTGAAAAATCCTGCGTCAAATCAAGGCCGATTGCTGTAATAATCGGGGTCAGGGTTTCGCTGTCAGCATTTTTATGGATTTTATTTTCAACCTTTGTTCCATTGGTGTCGTCCTTGATCACGAGGCGCACCCTGTCCAATCGTTGAGCGTCAATGAGATATGGAGAGTGCGTGCTGAAAATAACTTGCGACTCCTTTGCGATTTCTTCAAAAACCTTCAAAACATCTTTTTGTGCTTTAGCGTGGAGGTAAAGCCCAGGTTCGTCAATCAAAATTATATTTGTTTCGTCTTTTTCCGCGTTGAGTCGTAGATAGAATGACAAAAACCACTGGAAGCCCTTGCTTCTCTGTTCCGGCTTGAAAAGCATCGTTTTCCCGGCTTCTCTAACTCCAAGACGCAATTTGTCCCCGTCGGCCTCTGCAACTAAATCAAGTTGATTTTGACCCCAATAGCCCAAAAAGTCGCCGGTGATACTGGCAGAATGTTTGCTCAATAGATTTCGCCGTAATTGAGTGTTTGTAGTTTTTACTACATCGTCTAAACCTAAACCAGCGACTTTCGCAAAATCACTTACCGGTTTATTATTTTTCGCTTCAGCAAGTGGAAGCTCGAAAGGCAAAATATCTAGAAAGTCGCTAAAGAATATAAAATTTGGGATGTACGCCTGTATTTCTTCAAGAAAAGTATTTGCGACAGTCGGATTTTGCAACGCGCCATTCTCGGCAGTGATTGTTGCAATAATTGAATCCGTCTGACTTTTCTTTTCAGCTTCAGTAATTGCAGTTGCCTTGGCCGTTGCTTGAGCGACAAATTGCGTCAACGCATTCTTTGTTTCTTCAATAGAGCCGGATATTTTGGGCTCAACAAGATCGGCCAATCCATCTGTCTTTTTCAGTTTCTCTAACGAAGTTTTTATCTTAACTATAATTTGAGCGTTCTTGTCGCTTACCGATTTATCAAGTAATTTTTTGAGTGCTTCATCGGCTAAATCATAACTTCCGTCAAAATACTTAAAAATCGCTACACCATTTTTAGCTATGTGTTCGCGAGTGGTTTTATCAATAGTTATACTTTTTTCTTGTGCGATAGCATCGAGGGTTCCCTTGTCAGCTTCAAAAACCAATTCAATGGTTGGCTCTCCGCTTTGGTCAAGCGGCAATGCCTCATCTGAAATTTTCTCAATGTTGGTATCAAAATCCCGCAACGCTTCCAAAATTCCACTTTTTCCGGATTCATTTTTTCCAGCAAGGATTGTTACATCAGAGGCAAGCCAGCAATAGCCGGAATCTTTGATTGATTTATATTCGGTTACGCGGAATTTTATAAGTTTCATAAAATTATTGTTTGCTTCTCGTACAACATCGGCAAAGCGTCCTGTCTCATGCGGAATTTTGTGCCGTGATTGTGTCCGGTGCGAGCGTCAAAATCCACAAGGATTTTCCCTTCGTCCAACGCTTTTAAAAATCCTTCAAAATTGAATTTCTGCAACATCATCACCTTTGTGTAATGATAAAATTCTTTCTTTCGTACGATTTTCACTTCGGCTTGAACATAAAAAGCGTTGAGCAATTTTGTTCCGGCTTTATGTTCCAAATCGTCAAAACCCCAGTATGGTTGTGGGTCAAGCTCGCCAAGACCAATGCGTTTTTTCACCGACTCAACCCAAGTCTTGTGCCGCAAGTCAGCACTCTTTGCGTCAAATGAAATTAAAATTTTTCGTTCTTTCCGGTCAATTACGACTTTGAAGCCGCGATCGCTTCGCGATTGCCCGTGTATAGTTTGCCGGAAACTCATCTCTCCTTTCGGATATTTCTTATCGTCCTCTTGATGTGCCCAGCCATACTTTGGCAAAAGCACTTGCGGCACGAAGCGAATTGCTCGCGGCGAGGGCTCAATGTGAAAAAGTGTTGTAAGCGAGGTTGAATTGAGGCGTTGCGCTTTCAATTCCCACTCTGCGGCATTTGGAATTGGTAAATTATTCTCTTTAATGCCAAGTAAATCCTCAAGCGTATTGCCAATACCACCGGCATTTCCTCGCCTCGCATTAGGGACAAAGCCCATCGCTGATATTTCCTTCAGCTTGGCTATCAGTTCCGGTTTTGTATAAGTTTTCGGTTTATTCTTTGTCATAGTATTACCAAAGTTTAGATTGGGCTTGATGTTCTTTTATTCTTTTTCTAGCCATTTCGCAATACTCCGGCGAAATATCAATCCCGATATAATCTCGCTTGAAGTTTATCGCAGAAATCGCTGTTGTGCCGGAACCCATAAACGGGTCCAAAACAATTTTGGCGTCCGTGGCGGAAACAATTCGGTCAATCAAGCTCACGGGAAAGGCGGCCGGATGTTCGTTGTTCATTTCTTGCGTAAAATCCCAAACATCGCCGTGCGCGTTCGCTTTTGTTGCAAGTTTAAATTTTGGTTTTGCAATAAGGTAAATGACTTCATAGGTTGGCAAGAAATATCCAGCGTTAAAATTGAGGCCGCCTTTCCGTTTCCAAATTATGACCTGACGAACCGGAAACCCACTCACAATGTCTTGGCGGTCTTGCAATAAGCCGCCCTGCACACGCCATTTGTGGTTGTAAAAAATTGCTCCGTCTTCCGGTATAATCCTCATCATTTCTGTTAGACACTCTCTTTGCCATTTCACATACTCGTCATGTGGCATACAGTCGTTATGATGTGAATAGCCATTTTGTAGGGCGGCATTTGCCCATTTTCCGCCACGGCCGTCTTTCATTCCGTTGCCGGTAGAATTTTTGAGATTATATGGAGGCGAAGTAATCACCAAATGAACCGAACCGTCGGGTATTTGTTTCATTACATCAACGGCACTGCCACAGACGATCTTATTCAAAAAGTTTTCTGTAAATTTTGTCTTCATATCATTTCAAAAGTTGGTCTATCGAAATATCCAACCCCGCGGCAATTTTGACGACCGTCTGAATTGAGGGTTTAGTGATTACATTCGCTTCAATTTTAGTCAAAGTCGTATAGGGAATGTCGCACTTCCGTGCGAGTGCGTCTTGCGTCAATCCTTGCTTTGTTCGTAGGATTTTTATTTTATCCCCAATTTGTTTGTTGTTCTTACTTTCCATAGTATGATAGTATAAGTATGAGCGTTGAAACTAACCCTCACAACTATACTAACATGAACTTAATCTTTTCTCAATTTGTCGCCGCCAAAAATTCCGTCCGTCCCCGCAAGGGAATGGCGGAAGGGTGTGGGGGGAATTCCGCCATGCCCTTGCAAAAAATAGAGGCCAGCCCCGCCGCCTTGCTTGTCAAAGCAAAGCACCACAGAAAAATACTCTTTTCATTAAGAGAAGAAAAAATCCGGCGCGCGCAAAATGAAAAGAGTAAAGAGTATTTTTCTGTGGTGCGGCGAGTGTCAGCGAGCGGCGGCGGGGCGGCTTCATTCGTCGGGATTCGTTTGGTAAAAAGTTCGGATTTTGTTCAGGAGACACAGCCATGTTGTATGAATCGGAAAGGTTGCCCCTCGGCTTCGCCGCTCGGCATTGAATTCAGCGAGGATTTGCCAGTCATTTTTGAACGAAACCGAAACCGCTCGCTCCGCGAGCTGGGGGTTCATTCCGCAAAGCGGAATACAAATGAAATTTGTGAGC